>ENA-ORTH01000390-ORTH01000390.1-human-gut-metagenome-genome-assembly--contig:-NODE-390-length-56052-cov-16.916549_pt1 | contig 56052 bp, 48 predicted proteins | sample MGYA00241914_ERZ509192 | MGnify/ENA primary metagenome ERZ509192 (study PRJEB26280, sample SAMEA2338826) | human gut metagenome | biome: human gut; feature: human-associated habitat; material: faeces...
CCAGGCTCGTCTGGCCCCGACCCCGCTGGAGTACGAGCTGTACTTCCACATCTGACGGCCGCATAGGGCGGAACATAGCCGGCAGTAGGGCTTTCGCGGTATCCAGAATAGCCCACTGCACCTATGCTGCACCTATGGTGTTCTGAAGAACCCCACTTCGTCCACAATCGGACGCAAGTGGGGTTTCCTTATGCGTGCCAGGCGGGCAGCGCGTCGAGCCAGGCGTCCAGGTCGGCGCGGCGGATGCGCATGGTCGTGCTGCCCGCCATGCGCGCCTTCAGCAGGCCGTTGCGTACCTGGGCGCGGATGATCTTGGCCGGCACCCCGGTAAGGGCCTCGGCCTCCGGCACGCCCAGCAGGCGGCGGCCGTGCTGGCCGTGCTGGCATGCCTGCCGGCCGCGTTCGTCGCGCCGCCGGCCCACGCGGCGGCCACGTACGACATCACCCAGGTCGGAAAGGTCACGTCGGCCGGTCTGACGCGTGATGGCGCGCGGATCAACGGCACGGACTTCGATGGGTCGTCGGTAACGGATGGTATCGAGGCGACCGAGGCGACGGGCTACAAGCTTGCCATCCATGGCGAGATCCCCGAAACGTCGCGTCTCACGGCCGGCGACCACGTCACCATCCCGATCTCCATCGCCGGACGGTTCAAAGGTCTTGGATGCTCCTGGGGCTCATCCCTCATGGTCAAGGGCGTGCAGGTCGGTAGGGTCTCCGCGAATGCCAACCAAACGGTCGCCATCACCCTGACCGATGGCGTGAAAGGCCTTACCGACCTGTCATTCAACCTGATGGGCCAATGCTACGTAAGCGAGGCGAAGACCAGGCCGAATGTATTCTCCACCACGGCCGTACTGAAGGTGTCCGACCTGTCCCGCACGCTCGCGTGCCAAAGGAAGACACTGGACGCGGATTGGGCGAACGGTCCGCTCATGGCGTTGGACGGCCGTCCCGGCCTGGTGACGGGTCATGCGAGCGTCCGTCTGGGCGACGTATTCAACCGGTGGCTCGACGGGGCGTCGGTCGCCGATGGGGACATTGGCTACACGTATACCATCGTCCCGCTGGACGTCGGCATCAAAAGGGTCGACTACATGACCTCGTCGCGTTTCATCATCGGTATGGCCACCGAGGACGGCAAGCACGCCAGCACAAGCCTGATTGAGAGTCCATCCGATTCGAGACGGTTCACCTTCGTGGCCGCCACCGACAAGGCGTTCACCGATCCGACCACGGCCTTGGGTGTGGGCGAGGCGACCTACCGGCGCAATGCCGACGGCACATGGTCCTTCGCCGTCAATCTGGGTCCGTTCCTGAACAACCGGTGGGCCACCTATCCGAACGGATACACGCTCGATGACAGCGCGACAGTCGATCTGGTATCCAAGGCCCGGAATGCGGGGACCATGGCGCAGTGCACGCTTTCGCGGTTCATCATCTATCCGGAAAGCACGGTGGGCGAATACCGCTTCCGCGTGGACGAGACCCTGTACGGGCCATATGTGGACCATATGAAGGTATCGCGGACGGCGAGCACGACGGTTCTCGACAACAGCGCCTCGGGCACGCGCACGTACTCCGTCACCTACGAAGACACCGCATCCGACGCCACGGACACGGTGAGGTACACGGAAGGCAGCACGGCCATCCTGAAGACGCCGGCAAGGCACGACGGCCTCACGTTCACAGGGTGGAACACGAAGTCCGACGGTACCGGCGATGCCTATCGGCCGGGCGATACCCTGACCGTCACCGGCGACACGATCCTGTACGCCCAGTGGAAGCGCGTGCCCGAAACCACTCTGCCCGACACGGGCGGCCATGCCAACCATGCGCCGCTGATCGTCGGCGGCGGCGTCACCGCCGCGGCCCTGGCACTTGCCGTCGTCGCCCGCCGCCGGGCCGGACGGCACGCGGCCTGAACGGGGACGCATGACCCGCGCCATGAACGACATCAGAAAAGGCATACCATATATTCCCTCCGACCCCGGTTTCTACCGTGAGGACGGTCCCGTCGACTGGCTGCGCACCCAGGAGGGCGTCTGACTCCATTCCACGTTCCCGTTCAACACGCGGTGGACGCTGGACGCGTCGCGCATGGGCCCGCGCCCGTTCATGCGGAGGCTGACGCCGATCGGGTTCGGGGACCTCGACCAGTACGGCGGCGTGTCCGGCGACGGGGGCTTCTGGTTCGACGACCGCGGGCCCCTGCTGTGGCTACGCACCATCGAGGGGATCTGGCTGGTCGCGGACATGGAGGCGCCGTACTGGTGGACGTTGGACGTGAACAACATGCCCGCCGTGAACCTGGCCCACCTGCATGCCGTCACACTGGCCGAGGCCCAGGCGCTGCTTGACACCGTCGAGGCGGGCGAGCCCAACCCGATGGACACGTACAGCGGCATCGCGGGCACATTCGGGGAGTAGGTGGCCCAGACCGCATGGCTTGCATATTTGGCGGGAGAGCCGCGTAAGACGTACCTGCGGCTCAACGCCAATGAGACCCCCGACGTAGATCTTTCGTCGCCCGGTTACAATCCCGCGCGGGTCGACTACACGCACCGCGTCGGGCATCCTCCCGTTCCATTCGCCAAACGCAGGGAGAACACGAGGCGGAAGATCGCCGTCGCAGACATCGCGTTCGGGCGGATGGAACAGGCGTCCCCATGTCGTCGAATCCGCGAAAAAGCACTCTGGCCATCTTCGTCGGGGAGTCGGATTGGGCTTTGGATGTCAGGAGTGCGACCAATGGCAGAGGCGAGGAGCTGGAGTACTACATGCCCGTGTCACTGCTTGACATAGGCGTGCCCGCTCCCTCCGTCTGCAGAAAATGGAGGTTCTATCGGATCGTCGCGGCATGGTGGCGATGATTCCCCGGGGAAACGGTATCGACCCATCGAGCATATATACGGGCATCGCAAGCGCGATGGAATGACATGGAGACGGTGCGTCCCATTCCTGGAAAAAGGGGCTTTAGAAGTCGTTCCGCGTGCCGGCGCCGCGTCCACTGCGCGATGGCCCCATCCGCTTCATTCGGGTGCACCCTGTGCCGGCTGATGTCCAACACGCCTTGACGTTTGCGGCGTAGTACTTCGGGGTATACCCTTTGCGTTGGGGCGCCTCTTCTTTAAGGGAGTCTGTGGAGTAGATGGGAGAATGAAATGTCCGAACCGAAGAAGATCGCTACGATCATCACCGCCGGCATCGCCGCCGCGGCGAGCATGGCGGCGCCGGCGTTCGCCGATGAGACGGCCGTGACGCCGGACGAGCAGGCGGGCAAGGCGCTGGAGCAGGCGCAGCAGGCCGCGAACGCCACCAACGTGGCCGACGCCAAGCAGGCCGTGTCGGACGCGCAGGACAGTCTGAATCAGGCCCAGCAGGCGCAGGCGTCGGCCAAAAACGAAGTAAACAATGCCCAGCAGGGCGTGTCCGACGCCTACACGCAGGCCACGCAGACGGAGCAGCAGGCGCGTGACGACGCCTCCGCCAAGCTGGATCAGGCCGACGCCGCGCTGAAGCAGGCGCAGGAACAGAACCAGCAGGCGTTGGACGCCGCACAGCAGGCACAACAGAACCAACAGCAGACCCAGCAGGAACAGCAGACCGCCCAGAACGACAAGGCGCAAGCCGATCAGGCCGCATCCGACGCGCAAGCCAAGGCCGACGCGAACGACATGGGCCAGCTGAACGCCGATAAGGCCCAAGCCCAGCAGGGCGTGGATAAGGCGCAGGCCGACAAGACGGCCGCCGACACCAAGGCCGATGCCGCCAAGCAGACGGCCGACAAGGCCCAGTCGAAGCTGGATGACACCAGGAAGGCCACCGCCGACGCGGACGACCCCGCCAAGGTCGAGCAGGCGAAACAGCAGCTGAAGCAGGCCGACGCGGACCTCAAGACCGCCGACGCCCAGCTGAGGACCGCCAAGACGGATGTGGAGGATGCGAAGGCCGCCAAGACCGAGGCTTCAAAGAAGGCCACGGCCGCGCAGGAGAAGGCCGATAAGGCCCAGACGGCCTACGACAAGGCGCAGGCCGCGGCCGACAAGGCCGGCAAAGCATACGACGCCGCCCAATCCGACGCGACGAAGACAGAGGCCGACCGTCAGGCGGCTGCCGACGCGAAGGCCAAGGCCGACGCCAAAGCCCAGACCGCCCAGTCGAAGCTGGAGGCGGCTCAAGCCAAGGCCGCGGACGCGGACAAGGCGAAGGCGGACGCGCGGGCCGCCTACGACGCCGCCGTCAAGGAGGCCAATGCCAAGAAGGCCGCCGCGGACGCCGCGAAGCTCCTGATCGCCAAGGGCTCGCTCGGCTTCTTCGAGTCGCGCGGCTCGGAGGATGCGGTCAAGGTGCTGACCGACCCGAACACCACGAAGTACCTTTCGTCCATCGATTTGGGCGCGGAGGGCGACGCGACCAGCCTGGAGAACATGAAGGCCAGCCTCAAGTACATCCGCGAGTGCAACGACCTGCGTGCCAAGGAGGGATTGCCGCCGTTGAAGGTGTCCGACGTGCTTATGGCGCAGGCGCAGGCCGACGTGGATTGGTCGGACAATGACGATTCCGAGGGACACGCCAAACAATTCAATGTCGGCGAGAACCTCGCGTGGGGTTATAACGATCCGTTCGACGGCTGGTACACCGACGAGAAGGCCAGCTACGACAAGCAGAAGGCCGAGGGCGTGGAGCACCCGCAGGGCACCGGCCACTACACCAACATCGTCAACCCCAACTACGACGTCACCGGTTTCGCCATCTCTCGCACCAACACCGAGTACATGGGCCCCGACACCGTCACCCATGGCCAGACGTTCAACAACAGCGCATGGGAGGGTGGCATCGGCCTGCATGGCACCATTACCACCGGCACCCTCTACACGATCGACGAATATGAGGCCGCGTTCGACGCCTATTACGACGGCCTGATGAACGCCGACCAGGCATACAAGGACGCGCTGGCCCAAGTCGAGGCCGCGAAGGCCGCCCTCGACAAGGCGGACACCGCCGCCACGCAGGCCCACGCCGCGCTCGATGAGGCCGCCAAGGCCTCCGAGCAGTCGAGGACCGAGCGGACCGAAGCCCAGTCGAAGCTGGCCGACGCGACCTCCAAGGCGCAGGACGCCCAGTCGAGGCTCGCCGACGCCACCGCCGCGAAGTCCACGGCCGACAAGGCCGCCACGGACGCCAAGGCCACGCTGGATGCGGCCAAGTCGGACGCGACGGCCGCGAAGAGCGCCGAGCAGTCGGCCACCGACCGGCTCGCACAGGCTAAGAAGGACCTCGACCAGGCCCAGACGGCCTACGACAAGGCCGTCGACACCCAATCGGCCGCGCAGACGCGTGTGGACGCGCTGACGGACGCGAAGGCCGCGCTCGACCGCGCGCAGGCCGAGTACGACGCCGCCAAGGCCGCCTACGACCAGGCCAAGGCGGACGCGGACGCGAAATCGGACGCGCTGACCAACGCGCAGGCCAAGCTCGACAAGGCGGACAAGGCTCTGGCCGCCGCCAAGTCCGACCAGAAGGCCGCCAAGGACGCGAAGGCGAAGGCCGACGAGGCCGCCGCCAAGCTTGCCCAAGCGAACGCGAAGCTCGCGGACGCGGACGCCGCGGTCCAGAAGGCCGCCGCGGACGTGGCCTCCACCGCCAGGACGCTCGCGGACGCGCAGGCCGCCCGGAAGGCCGCGAAGGACGCCTACGACGCCGCGGAGAAGGCTTTGGCCGACGCGAAGGCCGACGCCTCCGGCACCGAGGCCGTGAAGGCCGCCGAGGCCACGCTGGCCGCCGCCAAGGCGAAGCTGGCCGAAGCCGATGCCGCCGTGAAGGCCGCCGAGGCGAAGCTTAGGGACGCGAAGGTCCGTCTGGCCGACCTCGAGAGGCAGGCGGAATCCGGTTCGTCCTCCATCGGTTCGGCCACGACCGGCAAGGACACCGGTTCGGCCACCGACTCCACCACGACCGCCGCCGTGTCCACCCCGGCCAGCGCCGACGTGGCGAACAAGGCCGCCGTCAGGACCAACTCCACGGCCAAACTGGGCGCCACCGGCGTGGACACCGCCGAGGTCATGGTGTTCGCCATGGTCCTCGCCACCGCCGCGGGCGCGACCATGGAGCTGCGCCGCCGCGGACAGGGCCGCTACGACGTCATGGCACGCCACGCCGACTGACGGACACAAGTCATGAATAAACGGAACGTCCCGAGGTCATTTATCTGACTTCGGGGCGTTCCGTTGTATTCATGACGGTTTCCGCAATCGCCTGCAAGGTCGTTTTACATGCCTCCTTACAGTGGATGCCGACGTTCGGGGTGGTTGAAATGGGGATTGAAAGAATCCCGGCGGAAGGAAGTGACGAAAACCGCCGGGAGACCTTTTTCGACATGCCGGGGTCGTGCGCGCGGTCGGGCCTGTTTATGGTCGAATAAACGTGTATGGCGGCGTCACCACCAAATCTGAACGGCATGAGCGTTCATATTGGACACGGATGGCGGCCGGAAACGGCATCGGCGGGAGACGAAGCGCCGGTGCCATGCGGTTCCTGATAGATTCCTGAGTGCCAGTAACCACATATGATCCTCGGGAGAAGAGGAATGACGATGCCGGCGCGAGTATCAGTCAACTCGAACGAAAGGCCTGACGTATAACCATATAGCCCGCGAACTGGGCACTGCTCGGATGACGGTGGCCAAGCGCGGTGCACGCGACTTATTCGCCCTTTCCCGCGAAGGGCGAGGGAAGCCGTCGTTGGTTGTGGCCGAGCATGTGCAAAGCCAATGAATGGCTCGAGTCGGATCGATGCGTGCGAGCGACTCGTGGAGGAATGCGTTTTCCGAGAGCAGCTACTTGTCGCTGCGGTGTGGCGTTCGTAACGAACCTGGAGTTCGGGCGGTGGGGAAAGAAATGTTCGGTGACGGGGACATGGCCGCCGCGGTCATCGACCGCATCGTGCATCATGGCAGAACGTCAGGCTCAATAGCGAGCCGAACCACGACGGTTATGTTCTGGTAGGTAATCGAAAAACGGGACTGTTCCGTCCGTTGGGAACGTTGTCCATTTTGAACGCCGATAGTATTCAGATTAACTGGTGACGACAAGTGGATTTAGTTGATGAAAGGCATCGTGGATCAGAGGCCGTCCTCAAAGTCGGGCAGGGACACTGGCTCAACCACGGCCATGGGTTCACCCTGGTCAGCGCAGATGTGATGAATAACGCCGCCGTCAAGGCGAACAAGGCCGCTCGGTTGGGCACTATGGACGTTGACGCCGTCAAGGTCATGGTGTTCGCCATGGTTCTCGCCACTGCCGCGGGCACGACCATGGGCTGCGTCGTTGAGGACAAGGACTCTATGACGGCATGGCATGCGCATCGACGCGCATGCCATGGAAATCCGCTTGTCTTGCGTTGAGCGTCTGGATGCGCCGTCATGCGTGCCAGGCGGGCAGCAGGTCCAGCCATTCATCCAGGTCGGCGCGGCGGATGCGCATGGTCGTGCTGTCTGCCATGCGGGCGGCAAGTCTTCCGGAGCGTATGTTGGCGCGGATTATTTTGGCGGGGATTCCGGTCAACGCTTCCGCTTCGGTCACGCCAAGCAGTGGACGGTGCTCAATGGGTACGTATGGTTTTTCGTTGTTCATGATGCCGTCTATGCACGGTATCTGTGTCGATGCCGGCGTATGGTGCGTCACTTGGGTGATGATGACGGAGTGGGGACGAATCGGGCCACCGTTACTGAAGTCATTGTCTTCTTCGAAACAATCCGGTTCGGATTGTTCCGCGGAACGCGGTGACTTCGGTAACGATTGATTAGGCCTGTCAATCGACGGGCTGGAGCACAATGGCTACCGCGCCGCCAAGGCAGGACACGATATGGCAGCCCGTTGTGTTGACGATGTTCTGCGCAAGAACACCCATGAAGATGTCATTCGTCCATGAATCGTGCGGCGGGAGATCGAACGCCGCACACGCTTTGCGTGGGGTGAGCGTTCCAATCACTTTGAAGCGTCCGCCTTTATGGAGGACAATTTCATCATTGTCGTCGATGTTGTCGTTGTTTTGCATGTTGATGTTATCCATGGTCCTTTCATGCGTCCTCGACATGCTGCCGGTGGCCACCTTAATACAGATCCGGGTCACGCCGGTCGACGTCCATGCCTTCGGCTGGTGTGAGCAGTCGGATGGCGTCGAGTCGGCCGTCGCTGATGGAGAGCGACAACGCTCCCGGTTCCGAGTATTCGCCGGACGTGCGTTCCACCCACATGGAGCCGTTCTCCAGGCTCGGGCAGCCGATGATCGTGCGGCCGCGCGATGCTTCGATACGCAGATGGTGGAAGTGTCCATGTAGCACGAGCCGCGCGTCGGTAAACGCGGTCGGCTGTGTTCCGCCTGCCTGCTGCGCGACCCACAATGGGATTTTGTTTTCGTTTTTCGCATAGTGTCCGTGGAACGCGGCGATTTTCAATCCGCTGACGGTGACCTGCACGCCGGTTTCCAATGCGTTCTGCGTGACGATTTCAACGCGTTCCGAAAGTGTACCGGGAATCATGCTGATGGCTTCGCCGATGATGCGCGCCGTCATGATGCCGAAATCGCCGCGGCCGATGCTTTGGCCATTCTTGCGTTCCTCGCCGTGGTTGCTGCGCACGCTCACGACCTTCAAACGCGGCGCAAATGGAGCCAATGCGATAATCGCCTCGAGCAGGAGCCTTGCGCACACCTGCATCTGCTCGGCCTGCGCTATGTCGTTCGCGGCGAGCTGCGATTGACTGGTGCTGTTCGCGTTGCCTTCGCAGATGTCGCCAAGCTCGAAGACGACGATTTCCTCGGGCCTCAACCGTTCGGCCTGCGCGACCGCCTGCCGTATGATGCTGCGTACCCGAGCCACCAGCTGGCTTGTGCCGCCGCGTGCTTCCGTCGCCTTGCCGGTCTGCAGATCGGCAAGGCACAGGCAGTAGGAGCCTGTGCGCGCCTCTACGCTGACGGATGGTTCGAATCGGGGAATGGGGGAGACGAGCAGTTCGGCGATTGCGCGCATATCGACATCGGGCTCGTGCGCGACCAGCGCGACGCGCTGACGATGTCCGTCGGGCATGGTCATATATCCAGACTGCCGGCCGGCCAGCGACCATCTGTCGGGATTCCATCCGGCGGCGTCGACCAGATCGGTGTCGGACTGAAGTGCCGATTTCGGTTCCTCGCCGTTCGCGTAAGCGTTGGCATTCTGCACGATGCCGCCGCTGGTACGTACTCCGAAACGGCGCATGCAAGAGGCGAGATTGCGTGCGCGCGTTCTGCTGACCGGAATGCCGGCATCGTGTAGTTCATCGAGCCGATCGTTCCATGGGCGGGACGAATCCAGCAGGACGGCGGCTAGATACCGTGGGTTGTCCGAGAGCTTTTCGAGCGTTGACGCGAGCACCATCCTCGGAACGGGACGATGCGAAGGATATTGAAGCATGTCGGTCATCCTTTCTTGGTTTGGTTCCTTGGTCTAAGCTATTTGGCGTTGCTCCAGCGTTTTCATGCGTCCTCACAGCGGCCCGTATCCGTTTTTAGTTGGACTTTATGTTTGTCTTGCTTTCCGATACCACGATGGTTCATGAAAAAGGGCGGTTGTTTTAGCGGTGATGGATACTCGGCTTTGTCCATGGCCGACGGATGCGAGAACATGGACCATCCGCATTGGCCGCTCCGTTGAGGCTAACGGAGTAGGAGCATGGGTCACGCGTGGAAGCAAAAACGAATGCGTATGTCCGATTGGATAATACCGACTGCCATCTGTCATGGGAGGTTCGGTTAGGGATTTTTCCTATGACATGAGGGAACAAGGTCCAGCCTGTTTCCTGAAGTGCAAATCGGCTACTGGATGGGCCTGCGCGGAAACGTAGGCTCCACCGCGTTTTGGGGTATCCGGGACGGTTTTGTTTTCCCCGAATGGGTCAACGTTGTTTTCATCTGGAATCGTCGGCGGCGGGCGCTTGATCTGTCGCATCGGATATGCCGTCGATGTCCTGATCGGATGCTGGCCGTGCCTACACGCCACGGGAACGGAATGCTTGCGGAATGTCTGGAAGGGTCCCCCTGTACTGCTGTGTGGCTTGGGGAAGGTATTGGGGAACTGGGGAACTGGGGAACAGGGGAAGTGTTTACGGACTGTCTGTGGATATTTTCGTCTTTCCTGTTTTCCCAGAAAATGAAATGAATTCCCTGTTCCCCGGATGGTGTTGGATTCCGGTAGGGAGTAAAGGGGAAGTGCCATTGGTACTTCCCCTCTGGTTCCCCGTTCCCGCAAGGGGCATCAGCCTCTGCCTATTCGGAGCGGATGATGCCCCCGCCGTTCAGTTGTGGCATCATACGTCCATGCCGTCGAATGCTCGTTGGTCGGGAACTACCAATTGGTCTGGCGGCAGTTCCAGCACGCCGGCTGCGAGCCGGAACTGCCACTTGCGTCCCCTGTGTCCGCCACCTGGAATAAGGGTCACGTCGATGCCCGCGGATGCCAATACGGGCAGTACGCGGGCCATGGACGCGCTCAACGACCTTGCCGATCCGGGCACGACCCGTTGTGTGCCCGCGTTCCCGCTGGCCAGCAACGTGAACGTAGGACGAAGCTCCGCGTACAGTTCCTCGCCGGTGAAAGTCTTGTCCTTCAGCTTGTCCCAGCGATGGACGATGGCCATGTACACCGGATCGTCGGAGCCCTGCTCATGCTGCTCCATGTCCAACGTGCTTAGCCATGTGCTCTCGCCATTCGTGTTGAAGATCACATCCACGGCGCGCAGCGTCATTTCGTAGTCGCGCAGTCGCGCGCCCAGGCTGTCCGACGGGATTTCGTCGTCATGCTCCATACGAAGCACGCGCTGGCAGGTCCGCCACAGCATCATCCGCAAGGCCGGGGACGATTCGTCCCAGATCCGCCAGAGCTTGGCTTCGGTCATGGACCGTGCGCTCGGCATGAGATCGATGTGGATCATCCTGGAGACGATGTCTTCGGGCAGGCGGCCTATCGAGATGCCGGTCAGGATCGCTTGGCAGTGGAGCCTCCAACTGGCCATCTCGGTCTGCGAATACAGTTTCCTTGTGGTGCTGACGCCGCCCGTGACCATGACGCAAAGAGTGTCAAATACCTTCTTGTCCATCTTGGATGCGTTGCCCAATACGATTTGCATGTGCATGGAGGCGAGCATCTGCAACGTTTCGACGGTCAGGCACGCGGCGCTGATCTCCACGCGATTCGTCTCCGGGTCGGTCAGATCATGCAGCAGCAGACTCGTAGTGCTCTTACCGGATCCCTGCGGGCCTTCAAGCAGTACCAGCGGCGGTTGCGAACTTGGTCCGGCCGGATGGATGAGGCAGTGCACGGCAACCGCGATCAGCTGGGCTGCAGTGTTGTCGTCCTGGCGGATCAGATCGGCGAAGCGCCGGAATTGCGATTTGGGGTCGATGATGGGCAGAGGGTCCGGCATTTCGATCTTTTTCATCGTGGAACCACGTAGCCAGCACACGGAATCGGGCGTCCGTTCCACGGACAGGTTCGTCCGGTCGGCGCTGATGCGCAACGCGTTGCCGTCATCGTCTTTCAGGTCGTACCACACGTCATCGCCGATGCGGCATGCCCGCTGCGACAGGATGAGGGGATTCTTGGAAGCGATCTGCATCGCGTGCTGCAGGGCTGCGATCAAGTTGCGTTGCGTCGGCAACGTGTCCCTGTCCAATCGCGACGCCAATTGGAGCTCGCGATACAGTTCGCTGTTCGTGCTCGGCTCGAGCGGCTTCGCAATGCGGGACTTTTTGTCTACCGCGTAGTACCTGTCTTCGGTCTGCGCGTCGTAGCCGAGGTCGTAATCTTTTTCCAACCGGGCGAGCAATTCGATATCGTTTTCCGGCGGCATGGCATTGTCCTTCATGCCAGAACCTCCTTCCTGAGTGCGGAGACGAGCCTGGCGACGTCATCATCCGTCACGGTCGAAGGCCGTAGTTCGTGCCGCAGCCGTTCGGCGATGCCGGATCCCATCCTCGACCGGCAGGGATCTGGCATATCCGACTGGGGCGGTGGACAGTGGCCGATTGCCCATACCGCGATGGACTTGGCTTCTTGTTCCGCGGTCTCGATGCCGCCGGCGCGGTCACCGGCCACGAGCCGGACGAAACGTGGCATGGCCGACCGGATCAGTTTCATGCCGCCTGTGTGGCCCTTTGCCATGGCGTGCAGCGCGGCAACGGAAAGTTCCACGAACCCGTCGTGCCTGCAGGATTGGTGGAGACAGGGGTTGGAAGCCCAGTTATGCGCGAGCCCCCTCATATACGGGCATGGCGTGCGGTCGTCGGTGAGGGACAGCCACTCTTCGGGGTCCGTCGCCATCATGTCATTGTGAACGGCGGAGTGGGATGCGGTCAGCCGCGCGACCCATTTGTTCGGCAGCATTGGCAGTTCCTGCGGGCGTGGTGGTTCGCATGGCCGTCCGTCCGGGCCTGCCATGAAATACCTTTCCCCGCAAGGGTGGACGCTTCCCGGTGCGACGATGTACCGGTTCCCCGGCCAGATCAGGTCCAGTCCGGCTCCCGGCGCGGTCAGATGCGGCACGTTGGGCATGCGGTAGAGCAGATGACGGTATGGCGGATCGGTATGCCCGTTGGTCCAGGTGGCGGGAAGCGGGCCGAGTTCCCGTTCGAGCGCGGTGAGAACGACGGCGCCGTCCTCCTTGCGTTCATGGCCTGCCGCGGAGTCGACGTCGATCGCCATGACCATCATGTCGCCGGCATCGAGCGTCGGCAGCACGATGCCCACGTTCGCGTTCGGATATAAGGACTGCCATTCGTCAAGGTCGAATCCGCTGACGTGCTTGCGTGCCGTGCCATGGCGGCGGCTGACGAGCGGCCGCTTGCCTTCCAGTGGGATGGTGTCCATCCATCCGAGGGAACGCAGACGATCCGCCAATGCGCGGAAAGTGCCGTTCCCGGTGTGCATAGAGACAGGACAAGGTTCCATGTGAAGACCTCCTTCACTTGTGAATCCAGACCCGCAGGGTGCTGTCCACGCCCCGCGGGCCGTCCTTTGTCGAAAAGGACTGACCGCGTCTATGCGGACATCTCAAATAGAGATATCGATTGGAAGGACGAATGTTTTCCCGAATGGTTCGTTCGAGCCGCCGCAATCCAGACCCGATGGAAGAATCGGGATGTGTGCTTGAAGACATTGAGGAACAAGGCTCATATAAGCCAACGGGAATTGGGTGAGCTCGTGCACTTGAGTCAAGGGAACATCAGCGACTACGAAAGGGGTTCCAGAAAGATCGAAACCATGCCGGCCGGCAAGTTCGTCGAGATCCTGCGCGCTTTGGGAGGCGTCGATCCGTCCGTGCTGCTGGGACAGAAAGAGCCCGTCGTGAAAACGAATGCCGACGACCGTATCAAGATCGAGGCGGAGGATCGTTTGAAGTACGGTGACGATAACGGAAGCCCCGTTCTAGATACAACCGAAATTCGCGAGAAGGAGCAATACGACAGACGAATCGAGAAATTGGAAAGACGGTTGAAGCACCTGCAGCAACGGTTGGATGACGAGAAGGCGGAGCGTGAGAAATTCATATCCCAGTGCATTTCGTCAAGATCCATTTGACGATGTCCTGACGGGCTTATTTGCATAATCCTGCGATTTGTTTCCCGGGCACATCCTTAGTCGCTTTGGCGGCCGTCGGCGTTCCTGACGGTTCCCACGTATATTTCTATTGCCGGATGACATTTTAAAAGATGCGAGCACGCGTAAGCTGGATGCACCGTACAGTGAATCCACGGGAAGGAAGCGATCATGGGAGTTCCGGTCGTATACACGGATTTCGACGGCGTATTGAACGCATTCCCGGACGACAAGGTGCTGCGGCGCGGAGGCGTCGGCCACACCGGTTGGATGAAGGCGGACGATCCACGCAAGCCGTTGTACGACGCCGCCCGCGCGTTCCGCCTGGACGGCAACAGGCAGGCACGCACCCCGGTCGGACGTTTCCGCATCCACTGGTCCACCGAACTGGCCGGCGCCATGCACGCGCTGGCCGTGTCGGGCCGCGTCGAACTGGACTGGCTGTCCACATGGCAGCCGTACTGCGTGAACACGTTGGACCCGATGCTCGGCTGGGACCCGTCGGTCGTTCATAACACCGTCTGGTACGATCCGGTCACCATGGAACGGCGGCTGACGGGCAAATTGTCGACGGTCCTGTCGCGCGTGCGCGTGGAACGGGAGTCGGACGATCCGTCGCCGATCGTGTGGATCGACGACGAGGAATGCTATAGCGACGCCGTGGAGGAGGTCGGGGCCGAGAATCCCGCGGCGCCGGTGCTGATGGTCCGGCCCGACATGCACATCGGCATCAGCCGCCGCCAGTGGGGGCTCATCACCCGTTTCGTCGACGATTGGACCGGGTTCCCGCCCGTCACGTTCGACGACGAGGACGACGAGGACGGCGGCCGCGCCGCGCGCAACGGGCATGTCGGACTGTAGGGAGGAACGATGGGAGACGACGGAATCGAATGGGAGTTGGAGGATCTGGACGGCGGCGTCCTGTACGACGTGTTCTACGAGTCCACGACCATGCTCGCCGGCAGGATGCTCGCCCAGCGGCGGCTGGCCGCGGTCCGAGGCGACCGGGATGGGGAGCGTCGGGCGGAGGCGGACCGGCGCGGGCTATTGGCCGCCCGCGACAAGGTGGGTCCGACGGACCGGAGGACCCTGATTGCGGCGAAGCGTTCCAATGACGCGGCCCGCGGAGCCCGCGCGGAGGCCGTCGCCCCATGGCATGCGGTCGGCGGGAGCCTCAAGGTCGACGTGGAGGGCATCTGGCGCGACGACATCCGCCCCGTCGTCGACGCCGCGGAAAGGTCGGACAAGCCGTGCACGGTGTTCGTCGGCGGCCAGCCCGGCGCGGGCAAGACGCGCGCCACGCACCTGGTGCGCGTCTCGGGCCTGCATGACGGGCCGCTCCTGCCGGTGAACGGCGACGACCTGCGCCAGTACCATCCCGACTACGACCGTCTGTGCGACGAGGAGCCGCTGGCCATGCCGGAACGTACCGCGAAGGCGTCGGCCGCGTGGATACGCATGACCATGGAATACGTGGACGCGGAACGTATCCCCGCCATCGTGGAGGGCACGTGGAGGAACGCGGCCACGGTGCTCGACGAGGCCGCGAACGCGAAACGCGCCGGCCGGTCCACGCACGCGGTCGTGCTGGCCGTGCCGCCGGCGTTGTCCAGTCTGGCTATATTGGAACGCTACTACCGTGACCGTTCCGCGGGGCTGCCGGCGCGTTGGACGCCCGCGTCCGCGCATGACAACGCGGTGGCGAACCTGCCCGCCACGGTCCGCGCCGTCGCCATGTCGCCGCTGATCGACAGGCTCACCGTGATCGACCGCGACGGCGGCGTCCTGTACGACGGCGCCGATCCGGACATGTTCGCCGGACAATGGGAACGCGGATTCCATAGGCCGTTGTCCGCCGTGGAGACGGCCGACGCGCGCATGCGGCTCGCCAGGATCGGATCGTTGAGAAGCGTGCCGGGCGTCGGCACGGCCCTGTCCGACCCGGTGGTGGCGTCCATCCGCCGGAGCCTCGACGAATTGGCCTAGAACCCCCATTGGCGGCACACGTCGGCGAACGCCGCCAACCGCTCGCGTTCGCAGAGGGCCGCGAATGTGGTCGGCATGATGGCCTTCAGCCGTCTCTCGGCGCGTGCGCGTTCCGCGTCCAAGCCGTGCGGCCGTTCCGGCATCGGCGCGCCGTCGCGCGCGGCCGCGACAATCTCCAGGGCCCAGTCGTAGAGGGCCGTCGACGGCGACAGGGACGCGACGCGGGGGAGCGTCTCCATGGCGTCGGCCATGTCCGGCCAGTCGAAGGTCTCGGCGGCCTGAGCGAACGCGTACCGCGTCTGCCGGTGGAGGAGATGGTCCGGCGCGTCGGAATCGGGTTCGTACGCCTCGAACAGGCGTTGGAACGTCCCGTCGTCCACGGCCGTCGCGGCGAATCGTCGCGCGGGCGTGGCGTCCGGGCCGAGCCGGTGGGCCAGGGTCAGCTCCTCGGGCACGGGATGGACCTGGGCGGCGGTCAGGTGCTTGCAGAGCAGTCGCGGCGTCTGCAGGTCGTAGGAGGCGCCGTGGTAGTCGATGCTGACGATGATGCCGACGCCATGGCAATCCGCCATCGCGCGGTTGAACATTGCGAAAGTCTCCATGCCGGACATTCTAGCTTTGGCCGTCGCGTTTCCGCATTCGCGGAAACATACTATATATTGGGTGTATCCGCTGGTGCGTGGAGGTTGAGCTGAAACCCGTAGCCGATTGGCAGAGCGCGCTCGACCATGAATTGCGGGTACGGACACTTGCCGCCATGTCATTGTTGTAGGAGCGGTACGGAAGGGAGATGGGCCGATGGGTTACACGCCGGAGCGGTTCATGGCCGACAGCGGCATCACCAGCGACGAGGTCGAGGCCGAGAAACGACGCATGCTGGAGGAGATCCGGCTCCACGAGCTCAAGGAGGCACGCATCCGGCGCCATCCCGGTCGGCCGGCACGGGACGGAAGATCGTGAAAGTCCCATGCCGTCCCGCACCCACGGCCCACAGCCTTGTCGATAGGCCGTGGGCTTTTCCTTTACCTAGCCCTCGATGGCCCTCTCCACGCCGTCGGTGGCGGCGACGAGCCGGTCGAGCTCGACGTGCGTGTAGATCTCGTTCGTCGTGCTGACCCTGCTGTGGCCCATGATGGCGGTGCGGGTCACGTCGTCCAGTCCGAGCCGGTTCAGGATGGTCGCGGTGGTGTGGCGGGCGGAGTGGGGTACGTACTCGTGGCCCAGGCCGACGCGGTCCAGGGCCCGGTACCAGCGCCTGCGTTCCACGCAGCCGGTCAGGGGCAGTCCCCGGTCGTCGTGGAACACGAGCCCGTCGCCGTTCACGCCGTGGCGTTCGATGTAGGCGAGCAGCTGGTCGGCGAGGGCCTCGGGCAATGGTATGGCGCGGCGGCCCTTCTCGGTCTTGGGGCGCGTGCGGTACATGCCGTTGCCGAGCGGCGTGCATTCGACGCCCTTAGGCAGTCCCTCGACCTCGCGTTTCGTCAGGTGCTGGGCCTGCCATTCGACCAGGATGATGAGCCGGTCGCCGTCGCGCCTGAGTTCGTCTTCGGTCAGGCCCAGCCGTTCGCCCTGGCGCATGCCGGTCATGAAGGCCAGCATCCACATGAGCCGCCAGGTGTCGTCGGTCTCCGCGGCGATGAGGTCGGCGGCCTGTTCGGGCGTCAGGGCGGCGCGTTCCTTCAACGCCACGCGGGGCGCGGTGCCCTTGACGGCGGGGTTGCGTTCGATGACGCCCTCCAATACGGCGTCCTCCAGAGCCTTGTGCAGGGTGCGCCACGCGCTGCCCGCGGTGCCGGAGCTTTTGCCCTGCTCCTCCATGACGTAGCGTTCCATGCGGCGGAAGTGCGCGGGCTTGAGCTCGTCGAGCCTGACGGCGCCGATGGCGGGCTTGACGTTGCGTTCGATGACGGACGCGTACGTGCCCCAGGTGCGGGGTTTGAGGTGGGGTTTGCAGATGTCGTTCAGCCAGTGGTCGCACCATTCGGCCACGGTGGGCGGCTTCGTGTAGCCGAGCCGTCCGACGCGCTGGAGCTCGGCTATCTTTTCGTTGAGCCTGCGCTCCGCCTCGGCCCTGGTGGCGCCGAACGCGGTGGCGCGCCGGCGGTTCCCGGTCGCGGGGTCGGGCGGGAGCTCGCGGAACGCCTTGACGCGTCCGCGCTCCATAGTGAATCCTCCGGAGCCCTGCACGCGCCTGCGTTCGGGCGTGGGGTCCAGCCGTTTCGTCAGCTGGCGTATGATGGTTCTGGTGGATTCGGCGGTGAGCACAATCGGCGGGGTCTGGTTGGTGGAGTCGATGAGCGTCAGCGTGTATCGTGGCATGTTCGTCTTCCGGTTCATGCCCCGTGGCTATGCGCGCACGCGCTGCACCTAATACTGCACCTAGTTGGCAGGTCCATGTCATCGCATGTCACGAAAAAGGGCGGCTGATAATTGCCGCGAAAGACCGCAAAAGCGTTGTCCCGCAACGCTTTTGCGGCTATATTACGCAGTTTCGGCGCGTCAAGCGGAAGACGGTATCCTCGGCTTCCACATCTGACGGGCATAACCGCTGAGCCCTACTGGCGACTGGGTTTTTACCCTGTCAGTATAGCTCAGGTCTAGTTATGGTCTAGTTGTATTCCGAAAACACGACCCCCGCACGACTCGCAAGAGCCATGCGGGGGTCGTGTCTTTTCCGTTTACCGCGGCCGTTCGGACAGGCCGGCGATCCAGTCGTCCAGGTCGCGCCGCCGGATACGCTCGGTCGACGAATGCACCGGGCGATGAGGTTGTCGTGCTTGATGGCCGTACGCACTGCTTTCCCGGGTGATCCGGCGTTGTCATTTTCTTCCTTACGGATGACGCTTTTTCGCGCATGGTCAGGGACATGACCCCTGACAAAGTAGCGTCGTTCTTTCTTCGGCAACGGTCACATTGTGTCTGCTGATCCCGCAATGCGTCGTTTACGCTCCTATACTCGGCCGTATGTTGTTCCAAGCCGGATCTTTGCTACTCGTCATCATCAGCGTCTACCTGCTCAAACGCATCCATATCTTCTCCGACAAATCCTATAAAGTGGTTCAGGGACTGGTATTCAACCTCACTCTGCCATGCGCCATCATCATGAGCTTCGCCACGAACAAGCATCCGATGAACCTGCTGTGGCTTGTCGTATTCGGCTTATTTGCCTGCCTGATTCCGTTGTTCGTCGTGTATTTCGGATCGCGCGGCGACGAGCCACGCTACCGTGCTTATCAGATGCTCAACGCGTCGGGACTGAACATCGGCGCGTTTTGCCTGCCGGTGGTGCAGACCTTCATGGGACCGAGCGCAGGTCTGCCGGTCATTATGCTCGATATAGGCAACGCCATCATCGCCACTGCCGCATCCCTGACCATTACCCGCTCGCTGCTGCACTTGGGAAGCCCCACCAAAAACCTGCCATTGAGCCTGAAGATCAAGAATATCGCGCACGATTTCTACTCGTCCATTTCGTTCGACTGCTATATGCTCATGCTGGTGATCATGTTCGCCGGATGGAGTGTGCCGCATTGGATCGTCACGCTCATCACTCCGTTCGCCAACGCCAACGCTTTCGCAGCAATGGCCATGATCGGCCTGATGATGGAGATCCCTGACAGTCATAAGGATCGTTCGGAACTAGGCAAAGTTATCGCATGGCGATTCCTGTTCAGCATCATCATCGCATTGTCCGCATGGTTCCTGTTGCCGTTGGATGAACGTGTCCGAGAAATCATGGTACTGGCCGCATTCGCACCGGTAACGATTTTCTCCACAAAATTCACTGATTCGCTGACCGGTAACGCCAAACTCGCAGGCTTCTCGTTGACCGTCACGGCCGTTATCGGGCTGACGTTCATGACGATTCTGCACGCTGTTCTGCCGGTGGTCTGACGTTTGCCGATTCCTATGCGTTATGCGCTGCAATGACGCGTTCGATTTCGGTCAGATTAGACGCGAAATAGATACCATGCTGACGTTCTGCGGTGGAGAAGCCCGCATCGATCATGTGCTGTAGGAATGCCTTCATATCATCATAAAAGCCGTTGAGATTATAGAAGATGCAGGGTTGGGTCAGTTGGTCAAGACATATTTTCGACACCACCTCACTGATTTCCTCCAACGTTCCCGTGCCGCCAGGGAAAGCGATGAACACGTCGCCAAGCTCAATCATGCGGGTCCGGCGTTCCACGATATTCGGCACGACAACCAGTTGGGTTAGGTTATGGTGTGCAACGCCTCTGTCCACAAACATCTGCGCCTCGATACCGGTCACGTCGCCGTCATGGGCGAGTACGGTGTCGGCGATCACGGCCATCAATCCTTCATCAGAGCCGCCATACACCAGCCTGTTGCCATTGTCCGCAATCCATATGCCCAATTCCTCAACGGCTTTCTTGTATATGGGATCGTTTCCCTCATGCGCACCGAGATACACGGTGATATTCATAACCATCCTTCTTTGCCGACGAATATGCTGGCGCCACAAACCAAAGTCAAAACCACGCTTTAACGCATCACCAAGCCCCCGTCGACGTGCAGTGTCTGGCCAGTGATGAATGATGCGTCATCGCTGGCCAGCATAGCCACGGCTCCGGCGATATCATCGGCGGTGGCGAGTCTGCCCAACGGGGTGGATGCGATGATACGCTCGCGTACATCCTCGGTGGTGGCACGGCTCGATTCGGTGCCAACGGTGAGCCCAGCCGCGATGGCGTTCACGGTCACGCCCCATGCCCCAGCCTCCTGCGCCAATGATCTGGTGAAACCTACCAACGCACCTTTCGCAGCGGTGTAGTCATGATACGGCACAATCGGGGAGTCGACGAGGTTACTAGAGATGTTGATAACGCGTCCTCCGGTCTGACGCCTCATCTGCGGCAGCGCTGCTTCGCAGGTGTTGTATGCGCCTTTGAGGCATCCTTCTAGCTGTGCCGCGTAATCGGACCATCCGATGGTACCGAAGGTCTTGCGATTGCGTGGGTCGAACGAATAACGGGCGAATGCGTTATTGACGAGAATGTCCAATCCGCCGAACGTTGCGACCACCGTGGATACCATGTCGTGCACCTGTCCGGCGTCGGTGACATCGGCCTTGCAGGTGATCACACGACCGGCCGCCTCACAATCGTCCATAATGCGTTGCGCACACCGCTTCGCACGCTCGTCATCGCTGACGTAGTTAATAGCCACGCATGCGCCGGCGCGAACCAGACGTAACGCGATCGCCGCGCCGATGCCGCGGCTCGCGCCAGTCACCAATGCGACACGTCCCTTCAACGGCAGAGAATCGGACTGCTGCATGGAAATTCCTTTCGTTTTTGGGTATACGTATTTCGTGGGATTGCTTGAATGTGATTATTCGACATCCATATCGAAACCATCACAGTACATATCGGTGTTACGTTCGATATCGACGGCATGCACCAGATCAAGCAGATTGAAGCCGCCGTCGTGATGCCAGCCGGATTTCGCGCGATTCATCTCGCCTACCGGGCAGATGCGGTCGATGCCGGTCTCGCCGACGCGTTGCGCCACGTCGAACAGCCGGTCCGGAGCGAGCGCCACACCGCAGGTCTGCAACCATTGCGCGTAAGGGCGCAGCGTGGGCAGCGCGTCCTCGACATGGTCCACCGCCACGATGTTGACGGTGCGGTTCAGTGGTGTGGACAGCGAGTCGGCCATGCCGATGGACGGATAGTACAGCACCGTCCAGTCGGTGCCCGAACGCGACTGCACCACGAACGGGTCGTCGGACGGCGCATCATCCGCGTTGCCGGCCGCGGCGGCCATCGGGCCGGCGCCCAGCATCAGCGCTTTCATCTGCGCGGTGGAACGCAACCGCTGAATCGCCATGGACTCCTCTTCGGACGGTGTGGAACGGGGATATTTGCGCTGCTGCCCGTCCAATTCGCTGGCAAGCAGTTCGGCGACCTGCGCCGGAGACATCGCGCCGCCACGTTCCACGAACATGGTTTGCGGCGCCAGACAGCTTTGCTGGTCGTATGTGGTCACGTCGATCGCCATACGATGCACGGTGCCGGCATACAGATCGGCGCGAAGCGCCTCGCGGCCGATCAGCGAGAAGCCGATTTTCGCGCCGTAGCTGAGGAAAGGCTTTCCGGCACGCACGCGCGGGCGAATCGCCTCGGTGGTGTGCGACGAACCGTACGCGACCACCGCATCCGCCTCGCCAATCGCGGCATCCTCCAAATCCACGGTGCCGCCACGCCAAGGCACAATCGCCAAAGCGTCCGCCATATCGGGGTCGACGCTTGCCAGGGAACGGGCGAACAGCACCGGCATCAGCGGCTCGTCGAACGACGATTTGCCGAGAATCGCGCTTTTCGTCAGCAGACCCATCGTCATGCTCCACACTGGAATGCCCGGCACATTGCTGGAAAACACGTGGAACGACAATTCCGGACCGTACAGCCGCGTGTATCCGCCCGAACGGTTCGGGCGATACTCGTCAAGCATCTGCGGGCAATTCAACTCGTCATCCACGAAACGCAGCAGCTCACGCCGACGGAACATGCGCATGTACCGCTTCAATTCGATACGCACCATGGACGCGTCATAGCCGGTGACCGCGGGAATGAGCCGCTCCGCAAGCCGACGTTCCGGATATTCCGGACCCGTCCACAATTCTACGGCGCGCGCGATCACGTCGACGATCCCGTCCGTGGAATACCGCGCCAGTTTCTCGGCGCGATGCCGCCGCACCGACGCCGCCAGCGCATGCACGGCATCGGCGTCGAGACGGGGGAAACGCAACGTCGCCGTGCCGCCATCGGACGCCGTGACGTTGCGTGTGTCGAAATCATGGAACTCGAAATCCCGCGGCGCGTGGAAAATGTCGACGTCGCTCATGCGTTGGCCGCCATCACCTCGTCGACGGTGATCGAACAGCCACGCGCCTCGGCGCCCTTCGCACGACCGTTCAGCACATAGCCATGTTCGGTGCGCACACCCAGATCCTCCGTCAGAATAGCCAGGCACGAATTCCAATTCGCCAGATCGTAATGCGCGATCACACCCTGCTCGCCATCGGCGACCGGCGTAAGCGAAGCCGGATCGAGGAACACCGAACGCACCCACGACGGCGTGGCTTTGAGATAATTCGACGAACCATCCGTGTAATAGGACAGGATGTTCTGATCGTAGATCTGCGAACTCAACTCCGTCATGCCATACATGTTCACGCAATGCGAGCGCTTCACGCCGAACACTCGTTCGAACGCCGCATACAGGTCGTCGACCGTCATGTCGGTGCGCGTGCTTTTGAAACCGCCCGTATCGAACACGCGGGAATCGGCGGCCAGAGCGTAGGTCTTGCCCTGCTTGTCCAGATAATCCAGCAGATACAGGTAGGCGGAGGAGGCGCCCATAAGCATCACCGGTTCGCCGTCGGCCGCGGCCTCGTCGAGGAAGCGCTCGACGCCCGTGAAATCAAGGCCATCCTCATGGAAGAAGAAGCCGCTGCCTTCGGCGCCGCACTGCTCCACGGCGCGGGTCAGATATCGGGACAGCGACGAATGCTCGTTCATGTCCCATGCGGGGGAGAGGACCGCGATGCGGATGCGCTCGCGGTCGGGCATGATGAAATGCCTGAACGGCACGATCATCGACTCGTCCCACACCTGCAGGTCGGGGTGGAAGTTGCGCCCGCGTTGACCGGGATGCGTGGTACCGCTGGTGGTGAACACCGCTTCGCAATCCTGTTCGGGCACGGAGGTGAGCGTCAGCATTTTGAAGCCGTCCACCGGCATGGGGGGAATCTGCATCCAGTTGGCGAGCGTCTGCGGCGTCACGCGTTTGGACATGCAGTAGGCGCGGTATGGGAGGTTGTGCTCGAATTGAAAGGCGAAGATATGCTTCGCCAGCGTGTCGAACGCCTCATCGGGCGCCTTGCCGCAGCCGTATTGTGCGATGAAGTCGAGCACCTCCCGTTTGATGGTTTCCTTCGTCTCGTCGATGTTCGTGGATTCCTGCGATTGCCCCATGCTCATGCCATGTCCTTTCCGTCGTATGGTTGTCGGATTATTCGGATGCTTTCGATTATTCCGCTTGTTTCGTCCGCTCGTCTGCGTGTCGTGCGATAAAGTTCGGCAGGTCGATGATGAGGGCCTTGAGAATCACGACGCTGAACGCGCCGACCAGAATCGAATTCGAGAAGAACACGTGCGCTCCTCCTTCAAGACCGCTCAACGCGTTCGGCAGGGCGATGCCAAGCAGCAGGGAAAGGCCGATCACCACTTGGGTGCGGTCGTCGCTTTCCACCTTGCGCAGCGTGTTGAAGCCGGTGCTGATGAGGCTTGCGGCGGCCGGCAGGAAGATGCCGCCGATCACGGGGGATGGGATGAGCGACAGCGCTGCGCCCGCCTTCGGAATGAAACCAAGCACCACGAACACCACGCCGGCAATGATCACCGGCACGCGGGTGCGGGTCTTGCCTTCGTCGGTGACTTTGAGCAGCGCCACGTTCTGCGGATACGCGGTGGTGGTGAAACCGCCGATCAGCGAGGAGATCGCCGAACCGGCGGCCTCTCCGGCAAGACCGTAACGCACCTGGCGGTCCTGGAGCTTCGTGCCTTGGATCTCCGTGGCCGCCTGATACACGCCGAGGGCTTCCATGATGGCCACCAGATAGGCGATGAAGAACGGTACGAAAATCGCCGCGTTGAAATCGAAACCGCCATACGGCATGAACTTGGGCAGGCCGAGCCACGGCTTGGAGGCCACCGCGGAGAAGTCGGCCATGCCGAACGCCAGAGACAGCGCGGTGCCCACGACCAGTGCGATCAGATACGACAGCGCCTTCACCATGCCCTTGCCGAACTGGGAAAGCACCACCACCAGCACGCAGGTGATGATGGAGACGGCCAGCGTCTTCGGATCGGCGAAGCCCTTGTCTCCCGGCGCGCCGCCAAGGAACTCGCTCAATGTGAATCCCGACAGGGAGACGCCGACGAGGAAGATGATCACGCCCGATACGATCGGGGCGAACAGGAACCGCAGCTTCTCGATCACACGCGTCAGGCACAGCACCAGGAAAATCAGCGAGCTGATGAAGATGGACGTGCCGGCCGCGGCAAGTGATCCGGCGGTGCCGGCGGCGATCATCAGCGCGTCGAACGCCGCGGAAGGACCCTGAACGATGGGCAGGCGCACCAGTTTCGTGGCCTGGATAAGCGTGACCAGGCCGGAGACGATGAAAATGGCGTTCACCATGTTCGACGACAATGCCAACGGCAGACCGATGGCGCCCGCCACGAACACCGGATCAAGCCACACGTTTGATACGAGCACATGCTGCAATCCCAGCAGGGCGTTCTTCGGCGTGACCTTCTTTTCGGCTGACGAACCGGCTTCCGCCACGCTCGTTTCGGTTTTCTTTCTGGTTGCGGCATCGCCGTGCGGCTGCGTCTGCGTCGATGGCTTTTCGTTGGCCATGGTGTCCCTTCTCGACTTCCATTGGGTATGTGCACAAGCCGAAATACAACGGAGATCGTCTCTACGGGACGCGACGCGTTTTGCCGGTACTGTTCCTACGCAAGCATTACCTTGATCAGGTCAAGGGTCCGGGCGGTCGCCCGTCTCAGCCGTATTCGGCACCCCCTGTACTTCGACGCGCCCAATCATAACGCCACCGTCCAACCGAAACAGGAAAAAATACGGCATGCGTGTCCGTTGCATGGGGACGCATGCCGTATTTCTTTTCGAGAAGCTGCCGACGCTTATCTGCGACGCCTGATGGGAGCCAGCTCGAACACTTCGTCGGACGTCTTGGCCACTTCCGGACTGTGCGTCACAATGATGACGCAACGGTGCTCGTCATGCGCCAACATACGGAAGATGCCCATGATGTCGTCCTGGGTGGCCGGATCGAGATTGCCGGTCGGCTCGTCCGCGACGATGATGGAAGGACCATAGCTTAACGCGCGGGCGATCGCCACACGCTGCTGTTCGCCGCCGGACAGGTGCAGAATCCGCTCGTTCGCGTATTCCTTCGGCAGATGCACCTGTTTGAGCAATTCTTCGACGATTGCTTTCTTCGGCTTGTCGAACGATTTGCCGGACGCGTCCATCGACAGGATGATGTTCTCCGCCACCGTAAGGTTCGGCAGCAGGTTGAAGCTTTGGAAGATCACGCCGATATCATGGCTGCGAAAACGGTATCGGTCTCGTTCCGACAGGTCGGTGCCGTCGACCAGCACCATCCCTTCCGTGGGATTCGCCAGTCCCGAGATCAGTGATAGCAGCGTGGTTTTGCCTGCTCCGGACGGTCCGGTGATGGCATGCACTTTGCCGGCTTGGAAATCGTGGCTGATGTTTTTCAGCACGCGTTTGCCGCCTTTGGTGTAGGCATAACTGACGTTATCCAGCTGCAGCGTAGGCGGGTCGGTCTGCTGCGATTGTGCGCCGTTGGTCTCGACGGCTTCTTTTGCGATTGCCGTATTGGCGGTATTCGCGGAATTCGTTGTCATGGGAGGTCCTTTCCAGGAAAAACGTGCGATTGGATTGTCAGGAACGGTCGGCGAGCGATTTGGAGATGATGGCATCGCCATCACTGCTCGCGTCATAGCCGAACACCTTGCCCTTCACCATCGTGAAGCTGCCATTGGAGGCGTTGGCGACGGCCTCGTCGCTGGAGAAGCCGATTAGGGAGAAATCGCCGCTGACCATGCCCGCGCCGTCTTTGCTGCCCGCGACGTCGCCCATTTGTCCGTCGGGGCCACCGGACTGTTCATCCTGACGGGTGCCGTTATCCGTACCGGTGGTATCAGACGAATCCTTCATATTGGACGAGCCGGACGAGCTGGAGGAATCCGAACCGGACGAATCGGTGACCGGCTGGAAATCGTCGGTCGCCGCCAACCCCGTGGTCTCCATATAATAGTGGATTTCACCGCGGATGAAGCCTTCGCGTACTTCTGATAGTCGGCAAGCGAAAACTGCTTGTCGGCCAAAGCGGAACGCATGGCGTCGAAGTCAGGTTTGGCGGAAGCATCGGACGAATCGGAATCCGACTTGGACTGCTCGCGCGATTCGGAAATGAGTTTGCCGCGATCAAGGCTGATCTGCGCGGTGGCGGTGGTGTTATCTAATCCGCTGCTTCTTGCGGTGGCAGCCGCCTGCCGGATGGATAGGCCGATTGTGGCGGCAGCGGCGATGATGGTCACGATGACGATGATGAGCATATTGCGTCCTTTGTTGCGGGTGACGCTTTTCCATGCGTTTTTGACGACGAACATGGCTGTTTCCTTATGTGTTTCGATAGATATGAGCGATTGATGGTTCCGCGCCGCTCGCGATCGGCGTTTATGCTGATGGTAAAAGTTGTATCTGGCATACAACAGAAAGACGCTTTGTTCGCGCTGGGATGTGGCTGGATGTTTTCTGGACGCCTCGAAACATGACATGGCCGCGTCGCCAACCGCTTCGAAGGTGTTAGGCTAACGCGTATGCCTATGAAATCCGAAGTCATTGCAAACCCAAGGGCCGAACGCGTCCGCAGGGTCTCCGAACTTGCCGACAGGAAAGGCCGCAAGCGGTCCGGCAGGTTCATGGTGGAAGGACCGCAGTCGGTACGTGAACTGCTCTCCTGGCATCCCGACATCGTCGAGGATCTGTATGTGGAGGTCGTCTCTGCCGAACCGGACGCGGCTTTCATCACGCCTACCGTGGCGCAGATGGCCGGCAAGGCCATGCAGACCGGTGCTTACGTGCATAAGGTGACGCATGCCGTCATGCAGCACATGAGCTCCGACGCGCAGGGAGTGCTTGCCGTCGCCGACATGCGCGCTTTCCTCGATTCCGCCGTCATTGATGGCGATTTCGACGAACGCACGATGGTCGCCGCGTTCTGGCAGGTGCGCGATCCGGGCAACGCCGGCACCGTGATTCGTTCCGCGGATGCGGCCGGTTGCGCGGGCGTGGTGCTGGTGGACGACTGCGTGGACATCTTCAACCCGAAGGTGATTCGTTCCACTGCCGGCTCGCTGTTCCATCTGCCGGTCGTCTCCATGGGCACGGACGAGTATTTCGATTGGTGTGCGGAACGTGGACTCGCCGTGTACGCCGCCGACGTGTATGGTACCGACGCACGGCCGCCGGAACCGCTTACGGACGTGCTTGCCGTACCGCAATCACTTGCGCAAGCCAAGACGGTGCTGTTCGGCAACGAGGCGCGCGGGCTGACCCAGGATGTGTTGGAACGCGTCGACAGAATCGTGTCGATTCCCATCTACGGCAAGGCGGAATCGCTCAATCTCGGCACCAGCGCGGCGGTGATGCTGCTGAGCTTGGCTATGTCGAGTCATGTTGAAAGAATGTGAAGTCGTAAAAACGTTGGAATTGCGCGTTTTATGCGTAAAACAAACGGTTGATAAGAAAGGTATCTCGTGGCAGAGGGTGCGGTATTCGACGCCCAAGCGGTAACCGATGCGGTTGCCGAGGGCATCGCGAAAATCGAAAACGCCTCCAGCATGGAGGAATTGAAAGCCATCAAGACGCAGTACGCCGGAGCGGAATCCGCGATGACGCAGGCCAGCAAGGCCATCGGCGCGTTGCCGAAGGACCAGAAGAAAGACGCCGGTAAGCTCATGGGCAAGCTTCGCGCCGACTTCGGTCGTGCGTTCGGCACCAAGGAAAAGCAAGTCAAGGCCGAAGAAGAGGCCCGCGAGCTTGCTGCCGAAACCGTGGATATGACCTTGCCGGTCAACCGCAAGCCGCTTGGCGCCCGCCATCCGCTGCCGAAGCTGATGGAGGATGTCGAGGACTTCTTTATCTCCATGGGCTGGCAGATTTCCGACGGTCCGGAAGTGGAAACCGAATGGTATGACTTCGACGCGCTGAACTTCGGTCCGGACCATCCGGCCCGCCAGATGCAGGACACCTTCTACGTCAAGGGCAATCAGGCCAAGGACGCCGCGGGCTTCGTCGGCTCCAACATGGTGCTGCGCACCCAGACTTCGTCCGATCAGGTCCGTGGACTCATCACCCGTGGCGTGCCGCTGTACATCGCCTGCCCGGGCCGTGTGTTCCGTACCGACGAACTTGACGCCACCCACACCCCGGTGTTCCATCAGGTGGAGGCCCTCGCCGTGGACAAGCATCTGACCATGGCCGATTTGAAGGGCGTGCTCGACAAGCTTGCCGTGGCCATGTTCGGCCCGGAAGCCAAAACCCGTCTGCGTCCGAGCTACTTCCCGTTCACCGAGCCGAGCGCCGAGCTCGACCTGTGGTTCCCCGATAAGAAGGGCGGCGCCGGTTGGCTTGAATGGGGCGGCTGCGGCATGGTCAACCCGAACGTGCTGAAGTCTGCGGGCCTCGATCCTGAGGTCTACACCGGCTTCGCCTTCGGCGTCGGCGTGGAACGTACCCTGCTGCTGCGCCACGACATCAACGACATGCACGACCTGGTGGAAGGCGACGTGCGATTCAGCGAACAGTTTGTGATGGGGGAGTGATTGACCCATGCCAATGGTTGACATTGATTGGCTCAAGGACCATGTCGAGGTTCCGGAAGGCCTTACGTATGAACAGCTTGCCAAGGATCTGGTGAAGGTCGGCCTCGAAGAGGAAGAGATCCACACCTCCCAGGTCACCGGCCCGATTGTCGTCGGCTATGTGGTCGACGCCACTCCGGAACCGCAGAAGAACGGCAAGATCATCAACTGGTGCCATGTGGACGTCGGCGACGAATACAACGAGACCGATGAAAACGGCAACAAGGTGCCACGCGGCATCATCTGCGGAGCTCCGAACATGGCAGCCGGCGAGAAGGTTGTCGTGACCCTGCCGGGCGCCGTGCTGCCAGGCGATTTCAAGATCGAACCGCGCAAGACCTACGGCCACATCTCCAACGGCATGTGCGCCTCCGAGCGCGAGCTTGGTCTGGGTGATAACCACGACGGCATCATCCTGCTACGCAAGTACGGCTTCACCCCGGAGGAATACGAAAAGCTCCAGCCGGGCGATGACGCCATGCATCTGCTGCACCTGGACCAGCCGCTGCTGGAAATCAACATCACCCCGGATCGCGGCTACGCGTTCTCCTACCGTGGCGTGGCCCGCGAATACCACCATTCCACTGGCGCCGTCTACACTGATCCGGCAACCGCCCTCGGCAAGAAGGCGCCCGTCACTCAGGGTCTGCCGGAAGGTGTCAAGAGCGACATCGAAGTGATCGTCGACGACAAGAATCCGATTCACGGTGTGGTCGGCTGCGATCGCTACTACGCGCGCGCCGTGCGTGGTTTCGACCCGGCAAGCCACACGCCGAACTGGATGCGCCGCCGCCTAATCCGCGCAGGCATGCGCTCCATCTCTTTGGCGGTGGACGTCACCAATTACGTGATGCTTGATCTTGGCCAGCCGATGCACGCCTACGATCTGGACAAGATTGAAGGACCGATCGTCGTGCGCCGCGCCAACGAAGGTGAGAAGCTCACCACATTGGACGGCAAGGATCATGACCTGAGCGTCGAAGACCTGCTGATCACCGACTCGCCGAACGGCGAGCGTGGCTCCCGTGTGCTTGGCATCGCCGGCGTGATGGGCGGCCTGTATGGCGAGGTCACTGCTGAAACTAAGAACATCCTGCTGGAATCCGCTCATTTCGACCAAGTATCGATCGCGCGTTCTGCACGTCGTCACAAGATTCCGTCCGAAGCGTCCCGTCGTTTCGAGCGTGGCGTGGATGATCAGCTGCAGCCGGCTGCCGCCCAGATGGCCGCCGAGCTTCTGGTCAAGTATGGCAACGGCGAGCCGAGCGAGCACCCGACTGATTACAACACCGTCTGCAATCGTCGTCCGATTCTGTTCAAGGCGTCCGAAGTGGCCCGCGTGGCGGGACTGGACACTGACGTGAACACCATCAGCGACATTCTCACCGATATCGGCTGCACTGTGGCCGGCGGTGGCAACGGTGAGTTCTCCGTGACTCCGCCGAGCTGGCGTCCGGACCTCAACGAACCGTGCGATCTGGTGGAGGAAGTGGCCCGTCTGGTCGGCTACGATGAGATTCCGGTCACCGTGCCGCCGGCACCGGTCGAAGGCAAGGTCGGACTGACCGCCGAGCAGCTGCGCAAGCGCCAGGTGGCCGACGAACTCGCCGAATACGGCATGGTGGAGACCCTGAGCTATCCGTTCGTGGGCGACGAAGACTACAAGAACTTCACACTTGACGCCGACGCCACCAAGAAGGTCAGCGTCGAAATCGCCAACCCACTGGCCGGCGATCGCCCGTTCCTGCGTCGCGACATCATCCCGACCCTCGCGCAGACCGTGCAGCGTAACCTGCGCCGTGGCGTGGAAAACGTGTCGCTGTACGAAATCGGACACGTCTACCTGTGGGATCCGAACGCTCCGGCCATTCCGGCATTGCCGGGTGCCGTCAAGCCAACCGACGAGCAGTTGGCCGCGCTTGACGCAGGCCTGCCGGACCAGCCGATGCACGTCGCCGGCATTCTGACCGGCAACGCCGTCGACTCCGGCTGGATGGGCGATCGCCGTGCCGTGGACTGGTCCGACGCAGTTGAAGCCGTGCAGCGTATTTCCGACCGCATCGGCGCAAAGCTCACGTTGGACCAGCCGAAGGCTGAGGACGTACCCGCGCAGTGGCATCCGGGCCGTGCGGCACGTGTGATGGCAGGTGACACGTTCGTCGGCATGGTCGGCGAGCTTCACCCGCATGTCAACGAGGCGTTGGGCTTCCCGGCCCATTCCGCCGCGTTCGAACTGAACCTGACCGCGCTGTTTGCCACCTTGAGCGGCAAGCCGGTGCAGGCCAAGCCGATTTCCACCTTCCCGCCGGTCAAGCAGGATCTGGCCTTCACCGTGTCGACGGACGTCACCGCCGCCGAACTCGAGAAGACCATCGTCGAAGCCGCCGGCAACAGCTTGGAAAGCATCGACCTGTTCGACGTGTACACCGGCGACCAGCTGGGTGAGGGATTGAAGTCCCTCGCATACGCCGTCACGTTCCGCGCTGAGGACAAGACGCTGACCTCCGAGGACAGCGAAGCCATTCGCAAGCGCATCGTGGATGCGGCCGCGAAGCTGGGCGCGCAACTGCGTGCCTGACACGTCAAGTCCATCGGAGTAACCAAAAAGATAAAGAGGACGACATGAACGAACCGGAGCAGAACCAGCCGATTAACCCCGACGAAGGGCAGGAGGCGGCCGGGGCTGCTCCGGTTTCGTCGTCTTCGCCGTCGGACCAGTCGGCACAGCCGGAATTCGGACAGTACAACCAGCCTGAATATGGCGCGATGTCCAACCAGTATCCGGCGAACTACAATCCATACATGTATGGGGCTCCCGAACAGCCCAAGCCGGAGGACGATGCACAACAAACGGCGCAGCGGCCGCAGACGAATCCGTATATGCAGAACGGGTATCCGGCGAATCCATATGATGCATCGGGACGGCAGCAATCAGGCCAGCCCAATGGCTGTCAGTATGGACCAAATCAATACGGGCCAAACCAGTATGGGCCGAATCCATACCAACAGCCCGGCATATATCCCATCAACCCGAATGATCCCAGCCAGAACCCCCTGTACGGCCATTGGGATAGCTATGCGATCATCTCGTTCGTGTTCGCACTATTCCTGCCGGTACCGGTCATCCCTGCGGTGATGGGCGCCATCGCCATGTGGCGTACCAAAAAACTGCATATGAAAGGCTACGCGCTTGGCGTGGCAGCGCTGATTATCAACGTGCTGTACACCATTGCGGTGATTTGGATGACGGTTCACGGCATTTCCACAGCCGATTTGTATAACCAGATGATGCAGTACATGTTCGGTGGCAGTGGCCAAAGTGGTGATTCCAGCTCGATTTCCGCCTGAAACCAATCTTTTTATGTTCGTCTGAACGGTCCCGTTATGGGCGGTGACCACTATCCGACACGATTGAACTGCATAATTATGCAATGTAGTGCATAAAGTGTATGCTGAATGTGTTTCAACGAGTCAAGGAAAAGAGACGTGACATGGCCAAATACACGGTAGCCGTGGCCGGCGCGACTGGATACGCGGGTGGTGAGGCGTTGCGCATACTCGCGGCACACCCGAATTTCGAAGTGACCTGCGTCGCCGGACATTCTTCGGTGGGGGACAAGCTTGGCAAGCATATGCCGCACATTCCGCAGTTGGCGGACCTCGTGGTCGAGGACACCACGCCGGAAGTGCTCAACGGCCATGACGTGATCATCCTGGCATTGCCTCATGGCGCTTCCGGAGCATTGGCCTCCCAGCTTGACCCGAATGCCGTGGTGGTGGATTTGGGCGCAGACCACCGTCTTGAGGAAAAGAGCGCGTGGGACGCGTTCTACGGCGGTGACTTCTACCAGCATTGGACCTACGGCATGCCGGAACTCATCACCGGCGTCGCGGCTGACGGCTCCTACAGCCGTCAGCGTGAAGCGCTTCCCGGCACCAAGCGCATTGCGGGACCGGGCTGCAACGTCACTGCGACCACGCTGGCTTTGCAACCGGGCATTGCGCAGGGTCTTGTCGAATCGAAAGACATCGTGGCTGATTTGGTGGTCGGTTATTCCGGCGCCGGCAAGAACCTCAAGCGCACCAATCTGCTTGCGGCTGAGGCGTTTGGTTCCGCACTGCCGTATTCGGTAGGCGGTACGCACCGCCACATTCCGGAGATCCTGCAGAACTTCGCGCACGCGGCCGGCAAGAGTGCTGCGGAGGCAGACGATTACACCCTCGCCTTCACGCCGATTCTCGCGCCGATGGCGCGCGGCATTCTCGCCACCGTTTCCGCCAAACTTACCGACAAAGCGCTTGGCATGACGGATGCCGAGATCCGCCAGGTCTGGCTGGATGCATACGAAGGCCAGGATTTCATGGTGGTGCTGCCTGAAGGCGTAATGCCGGCCACCGCCAACATCATCGGTTCTAACGCGGCCCACATTCAAGTGGTCGTCGACCATCATGCCGGCCGCCTGCTGGCATTCGCGGCCATCGACAACCTCAACCGAGGCACCGCCGGGCAGGCCGTGCAGTCGCTGAATGTGGCATTGGGACTTCCTGAGGATGCAGGATTGACGAAGATTGGAGTGGCACCGTGAGCGTAACGTTCGCACAAGGTTTTTCCGCAGCTGGCGTGGCAGCTGGCATTTCCGCGGTCGAAGGCAAGAAGGATCTGGCTCTCGTGGTCAACAATGGACCGCTTGACGCCGCTGCCGGCGTGTTCACCTCGAACCGTTTCTGCGCGGCCCCTGTGCAGTGGTCGAGGAACATCGTATCCGACGGCCATGTGAAGGCCGTGATTCTGAACTCCGGCGGCGCCAACGCATGCACCGGCAAGCCAGGATACGAGCAGTCCAAGGCCACCGCTGAAAAGGTCGCCAGCCTCATCGGCGCCAAAGCCGAAGACGTGGCCGTATGTTCCACTGGTCTCATCGGCGAATTGCTGCCGCTCGACAACGTGCTGTCCGGCGCGGACAAGGCATTTGAAACCCTTGCCGATACCGCCGAAGCCGGAGCCGATGCGTCGCACGCCATCATGACCACCGACACCAAGCCGAAAACCGTCGAGCTGGAAGGTTCCAACGGCTTCCGTATCGGTGGCATGGTCAAGGGTTCCGGCATGATCGCCCCGCAGCTGGCCACCATGCTGTGCGTCATCACCACCGATGCCGTCGTGACCGCCGGACAGCTTCAAGCCGCCTTGAACGCCGGAGTCGAAATGTCGTTCAACCGCATCGACGTGGACGGCTGCATGTCCACCAACGACACCGTGTTGCTGCTGGCTTCCGGCGCGTCCGGCATCGAACCGGACCCGGACGAGTTCAACGAGCTTGTGGCCAAGGCCACCGCCTCGCTCGCCCGCCAGATCATCGGCGACGGCGAAGGCGCAAGCCATGACATCCGTGTCAAAGTTACCGGCGCGACCACCGAAGAAGCCGCTCTGGCATGCGGTCGCGCGGTCGCAGCGTCCAATCTGCTCAAATGCGCCATCTCCGGCAACGATCCGAACTGGGGCCGCATCGTCAGCTCCCTCGGCACCGTGCCGCCCGACGTCGCACCATACGATTCCGAAAAGGTCACGGTGGACGTCAACGGCGTACGCATCTGCGAAAACGGCGGAGCCGGACGCGACCGCTCCGAAGTGGACATGACCCCACGCGAGGTGCACATCGACATCGACCTGAACGCCGGAGAAGCGGAAGCGACCGTCTGGACCGACGATCTGACCCACGAATACGTACACATCAACGCTGACTACGAAAGCTGATCGAATAGGAATGGCCAAAGAACTCAAAGGACCTGGATTCCACTTCGACGTGCACACCGACCTGCGCGCCGACCAGAAGGCGGAAGTGCTTATCGAAGCGCTGCCGTGGCTGGAGGAATTCGCCGGACAACGCATCGTCATCAAATATGGCGGCAACGCGATGATCGACGATCATCTGAAAGCCTGCTTCGCCGAAGACATGGTGTTCCTGCGCCAGGTGGGACTGCACCCGGTCGTGGTGCACGGTGGCGGTCCGCAGATATCCCAAATGCTTAAGGCCCTGGGTATCAAGTCCGAATTCAAGGGCGGATTGCGTGTCACCACTCCGGAAGCCATGGATGTGGTCCGCATGGTGCTGACCGGCAAGGTGTCCCGTGAACTCGTTGGCCTGATCAACGCGCACGGTCCATTCGCGGTCGGCCTGTCCGGCGAGGACGGCGCCCTGTTCTCGGCCATGCAGCGCAAACCGGTCATTGACGGCAAGCCCACCGATATCGGCTTGGTCGGCGACGTGGTGAGCGTCGACGCGTCCGCCGTGGAGGATCTAATCAACGCCGGACGTATTCCGGTGGTTTCCTCCGTGGCTCCGAATGAAGACGATGCCACTGAAGTGCTCAACGTGAACGCCGACTCCGCCGCGGCCGCCCTTGCCGCGGCCCTTGGAGCCAGCAAGCTGGTCGTGTTGACCGACGTCGACGGTCTGTATGCCGATTGGCCGGACCGTGACTCCCTGATTGGCCGCATCGGCGTGGAGAATCTGCGCGATATGCTCCCCGACCTGGAAAGCGGCATGCGTCCGAAGATGGAAGCCTGCGTGCGCGCCATCGACGGAGGCGTTCCGCGGGCCCATATCATCGACGGTCGCAAACCGCATTCCATCCTGAACGAGATCTTCACCACCGACGGCATCGGCACCATGGTCGTGCCCGAGGACGGTATTGAAATGAGGAGTTCCTATGGCAACTGAACAACTGGAAACACTCGGCACTGAAGATGCCAAGTGGCTGGGAGAGTACTCCCAGGTGCATATGAACGTGTTTGGCACGCCCCTGCGCGTGATGGACCACGGTGAGGGCGCCCACATCTGGGATGTCGACGGCAATGAATATCTCGATTTCCTTGCAGGCATCGCCGTCAACGCGCTCGGATACGCCCATCCGAAGTGGGTGAAGGCCGTCAGCGAACAGGCCGCCAAGGCCGCGCATGTGAGCAACTACTTCGCCACCGAACCGCAGATCAAGCTCGCCGCCAAACTCGTCAAGCTCGCGGGCGCTCCGGAAGGTTCCCGCGTCTACTTCGGCAATTCCGGCGCGGAAGGTAACGAGGCGGCGCTGAAGCTCGCCAAGCTCTACGGGCGCACCCTGCCGGGCGCGTTGCCTGAGATCGGCGGCAAACCAGCACGCATCATCTCCATGACCCACGGCTTCCACGGCCGCACCATGGGCGCGCTGTCCGCAACGTGGAAGCCCGCCATCCGTGAGAAATTCGAGCCGCTGGTACCGAACATCGAATTCGTCGAAGCCGGCAACGTCGAAGCCTTGCACGACGCTTTCGCCGAAACCGGCCAAGGCAAGTACGGCAAAGGGCCGGTCGCGGCCGTCATCATGGAGCTTATCCAGGGCGAGGCCGGTGTGATGCCGCTCGGAGCGGACTATGTGAAGGCCGCCCGCAAACTATGCGACGAACATAAGGCGCTCCTCATCATCGACGAAGTGCAGACCGGCATCGGACGCACCGGAGCATGGTTCGCCTTCCAGCGTGAGGATCTTTCCGGCGGTGTGACCCCGGACATCGTCACTTTCGCCAAGGGCGTTGGCGGTGGTTTCCCGATGGGCGGCATGATTTCCTTCGGCGCCGAACTGTCCGCGCTGTTCACCCCGGGTTCCCACGGCTCCACTTTCGCAGGCAATCCATTGGGCGCTTCGGCGGCATTGGCAACGCTGGGAGTCATCGAAGAGGACAACCTCGTGGACAACGCCGAAGAACGCGGCAAGCAGCTGCGCGACGGTATCGCCTCCTGCGGTAATCCGCTGTTCGTCTCCGTGCGTGGCCGTGGCCTGCTCGACGCCATCGAACTTGCCCACCCCTGCTCGCATGCGGCCATGAACTGGGCTTTGGAACACGGTCTCATCGTCAATGCGGTGGCTCCGAATGCGTTGCGTCTCGCCCCGCCGCTGGTCATCACTGCTCAGGACGTCGATCAAGCGGTGTCCATCCTCGCCAAGATTCCGTCCGACCTGCCTAACGACTGATCTCGGACGAACCCGAAGAATTTGAAAGGAGCCTCTATACCAATGGCAACCCCTGAACTGCGCCATATGCTGCGCGATGACGATCTGAACCACGAAGAACAGAAGCAGGTGCTGGAACTGGCCATCAAGTTCCACAAGAACCGTTTCTATCACCAGCCGTTCGCTGGCCCGCAGGGCATCGCCGTGATTTTCGACAAGCCCAGTACCCGTACCCGCTCCAGCTTCTCCATTGGCGTGGCCGAACTCGGTGGCTATCCGCTGGTCATTGACAAGTCCGGCTCCCAGCTGGGCCGTGGCGAACCGGTGGCCGACACGGCTCGCGTGCTTGACCGTATGGCCTACGGCGTGGTGTGGCGCACCTTTGGTCAGGACCGTGTTGAGGAAATGGCCAAGTACTCCACCCATCCGGTGGTGAACGCACTGACCGACGAATTCCATCCGTGCCAGATTCTTGCTGACTTCCAGACCATCTCGGAACATCGCGGCGGTGTAGACAACCTCAAGAACCAGACCATCGCCTATCTTGGCGACGCGGCCAACAACATGTCCAACTCCTACCTGCTCGGCGGCGCTGTGGCGGGCATGAACGTGCGTGTGGCAGGACCGTACGGATACCTGCCGGATCCGCAGATCGTTGCCGATGCCGAAGCGATTGCCTCTGAGACCGGCGGCTCCATCCTCGTCACTACTGATCCGAATGAGGCTGTTGCCGGAGCCGATTGCGTCTTCACCGACACGTGGGTCTCCATGGGCGAGGAAGCGGAATACGCTGTCCGTTCCAAGCCGTTCTGGGATTACCAGGTGAACGCCGAACTCATGGCCAAGGCCAAGGACGACGCCATCTTCCAGCACTGCCTGCCTGCATATCGCGGCAAGGAGGTCACCGCCGAGGTTATCGATGGTCCTCAGTCCGTGGTTTGGGATGAGGCAGGCAACCGTCTGCACGCCCAGAAGGCGTTGCTGACCTGGTTGGCCGGCAAGGCCCGTGGCGATGAAAGCCTGCTGGTCTGATGACTGACCACACTCCCGCGTTGCAGCGTCCTGCCACACGAACCGCTCGACTGAGCGCCATTGAGCAGGCGCTGCTGACGCGCATCGTCACCTCGCAATCGCAACTGTCGCAGATTCTCGCCGACCAGGGCATCGAGGTGACGCAGGCCACGCTGAGCCGTGATCTCGATGAGATTCACGCCACGAAGACCCGTCTTGCCGACGGAACCGTGGCCTACGCCGTCGGCAAACAGAACATTGATGAACATCCGGTTTCTAACCCGGACGCCAAAACCGAGCAGCAGATTAGCCGGGTACTGTCCGGACTGGTCACATCCGTGGCCGCGGCACGTAATCTCGTGGTCGTGCACACGCCATCCGGCGCCGCGCAATATGTGGCCAGCGTCATCGATAAGCAGCCCATCGAAGGCGTGCTTGGCACCATCGCCGGAGATGACACGGTCATGGTTATCTGCTCCGAGGATGATGTCGCCAAACGGCGTGCGCAATGGCTGCTTGATGTCGCTTCCAAAGCGTGAATAGCCATATAGTGGACACGACGCACCAAATATGCATAAATATACAGAGCTGTGCATATACTGATGAATAACGTTGGATGTTAGAAAGGGAAACCATGAGCGATCAGAATCGTCTCGTCCTGGCGTACTCCGGTGGTCTTGACACCTCCGTCGCCATTTCGTATCTGAAGGAACGCACCGGCAAGGATGTTGTGGCCGTGTCCCTCGACGTCGGCCAGGGCGGCGAAAGCCTCGAAACCATCAAGCAGCGCGCGCTGGCATGCGGTGCGGTCGAAGCCTACGTGGTCGATGCCCGTGATGAATTCGCCAACGAATACTGCATGAAGGCCCTGAAGGCCAACGCCATGTACGAAGGCGTGTACCCGCTGGTCTCCGCCATCTCCCGTCCGCTGATTTCCAAGCACCTTGTGCGAGCCGCCCACCAGTTCGGCGCTGACACCATTTCCCACGGCTGCACCGGCAAGGGCAACGACCAGGTTCGTTTCGAGGTCTCCATCGCCTCCATCGACCCGACGCTGAAGGCCATCAGCCCGATTCGCGACCTGTCTCTGACCCGCGACGTCGAGATCGCCTTCGCCAAGGAACACAAGCTGCCGATCGTGCAGACCGAGAAGAGCCCGTTCTCCATCGACCAGAACGTGTGGGGCCGTGCCATCGAGACCGGTTTCCTTGAGGATCCGTGGAACGGTCCGACCAAGGATTGCTATTCCTACACCGACGATCCGGCGTTCCCACCGGTCGAGGATGAGGTCGTCATCGAATTCAAGCAGGGCGTCCCGGTCAAGATCGACGGCCATGACGTCACTCCGCTGCAGGCCATCGAAGAGATGAACCGTCGTGCAGGCGCGCAGGGCATCGGCCGCATCGATCTGATCGAGGATCGTCTGGTAGGCATCAAGTCCCGCGAGCTGTACGAGGCTCCGGGCGCAGTGTCGCTGATCACCGCCCACCAGGAGCTCGAGAACTGCTGCCTCGAACGCGAGCAGCACCGCATCAAGCGCGACATCGACAAGCGTTGGGCGGAACTGGTCTACGATGCGCAGTGGTTCTCCCCGGCAACCCAGTCCCTGAACGCCTTCATCGAAGACACCCAGAAGTACGTCTCCGGCGAGATTCGCATGGTTCTGCACGGTGGCCGCGCCGTCGTGACCGGCCGTCGCTCCGACAGCTCGCTGTACGACTACAACCTGGCCACCTACGATTCCGGCGACAGCTTCGACCAGAAGTCCTCCAACGGCTTCATCGACATCTATGGTCTGCCGAGCCGTGTGGCCGCAGCCCGCGACGTCAAGTTCGGCAACGGCATCGAGGTTCCGGAGAACAGCGTCGAGTAAGCATCATCCGGATTCACGTTGTGAATCGTCTTGATAATGGGGGAGAGCGTACCGTCGGGACCATCCTGACTGGTAAGCTCTCCCTCAGTCATATCTGCAAGGAGATTTGGAAAAACAATGACCGAGAGCACTACTAATGGTGAGCATCTTGCCCTGTGGGGCGGCCGTTTCAAGTCTGGTCCGTCGCCGGAACTCGCACGGCTGAGCAAGTCCACCCAATTCGACTGGCGACTCGCCGATGACGATATCGCCGGTTCGCGCGCCCATGCCCGTGCATTGGGCCGCGCCGGACTGCTGACCGCCGATGAGCTGCAGCGCATGGAAGACGCCCTTGACGAGCTGCAGCGCCGCGTGGATTCCGGAGCGTTCGCTCCGATCGAGGATGACGAGGACGAGGCCACTGCACTCGAACGCGGTCTACTCCAGATCGCTGGTGACGAACTCGGCGGCAAGCTCCGCGCCGGCCGTTCCCGCAACGATCAGATCGCCGCGCTCATCCGCATGTGGCTGCGCCGCCACAGCCGCATCATCGCCAAAATGCTGCTCGGTCTCGCCGCAACACTGATCGAGCAGTCCGAAAAAGCCGGTCGCACCGTCATGCCGGGACGTACGCATATGCAGCACGCCCAACCGGTTCTGCTTGCCCACCAGCTCATGGCCCACGTGTGGCCGCTGCTGCGTGACGTGGAACGTCTCGCCGATTGGGATAAGCGCATCGACGCCAGCCCGTACGGCTCCGGTGCCCTCGCCGGCAACACCCTTGGACTCGAACCGGTGGCTGTGGCCCGTGAGCTGGGCTTCTCCAAGGTGACCGCCAACTCCATCGACGGCACCGCCAGCCGTGATCTGGTCGCCGAATTCGCCTTCATCGCCGCCATGACCGGTGTCGATCTGAGCCGCCTGTCCGAAGAGATCATCATCTGGAACACCCAGGAATTCGCGTTCGTGCGTCTTGATGACGCCTACTCCACCGGCTCGTCCATCATGCCGCAGAAGAAGAATCCGGACATCGCCGAACTCACTCGCGGCAAGTCCGGACGACTCATCGGCGACCTGACCGGCCTGCTCGCCACCTTGAAAGGCCTGCCGACAGCCTATGCGCGCGACCTGCAGGAAGACAAGGAAGCCGTATTCGATCAAGTGGACACGCTTGAAGTGCTGCTGCCGGCGTTCACCGGCATGGTCGCCACCATGGTCTTCGACAAGGAACGCCTCGAAGCCGAAGCCCCGACCGGTTTCGCCCTTGCCACCGACATCGCCGAATGGCTCGTCAAGAACGGTGTGCCGTTCCGTCACGCGCACGAGCTTTCCGGCGCCTGCGTCAAGATTGCCGAAGACCGTGGTCAGGAGCTGTGGGATTTGACCGACGAGGATTTCATCAACGTGTTCAAGGACTTCCTGCCGGCGGACAAGGCCCCGCAGGTGCGTGAAGTGCTGTCCACCGAAGGCTCCGTCTCCGCCCGCAACGGCAAGGGAGGCACCTCCCCGCTGCGCGTGCGCGAACAGATCGTTTCCGCCAAGACCACCATCGAGCAGCTACGCGCCTTCGCCAACTCCGTGTCCGACGGTTCCGCATACAAGTCGCCCGAATCCCTGCTCAAGTAATCCCTATTAAGCAAGGAGCAAAAAGCGGTGCTGTTGACGCGCACGCAGATACGACGGCTGGTCTACGCGCACGGCCGGGAGATCCTGGAACATGACCACATGGCCATCGAAAGGGTCTGCTACCAGCATGGCGTGGTCACCACATTCGCCCATTCCATTCGTGTGGCTTGTCTGTCCGTCTGGCTGGCAGACAGACTGCACCTGTGGAATAGGGTTGATCTACGTTCGTTGATTCGCGCCGCTTTGCTCCATGATTACTTCCTTTACGATTGGCATGACTGGGACAACGGCACCCACCGGCTACACGGATTCACACATGGTGAAACGGCCATGCGCAACGCCATACGGGATTTCAAACTCAACCAGATCGAACGGGACAGCATCGAACATCACATGTTCCCATTGACTCCCTATCCGCCGAAGTACATCGAAGGATACCTTGTCACCGCGGCCGACAAAATCAGCGCCACGAAGGAAACGCTCTCTTTCGATCGTTTCGACAAACCCGCATCCGGACAACCGACGGACAGGAGCTGATGGCTGTGGCGCTCACACTCGAATATTTGTTCCTTTGGTTCCTGTTGTACGCCTTCATCGGATGGGTGTACGAGTCGGTTCTCGTGTCCGTTTCGGAACGTCGATGGGTCAACCGTGGTTTCCTTAACGGGCCGTTGTGCCCAATTTACGGATGCGGCGCGGTGCTTGCGATCGTGCTGTTGCATGACTTCACGAATCCCATCGAGATTTTCCTTATCTCCTCATTCGGCGCGAGCATACTCGAATACATCACCTCTTGGGGCATGGAAAAGCTGTTCCACGCCAGATGGTGGGATTACAGCCATTACCGATTCAACATCCAAGGCCGCATCTGTCTGCTCGGCGCAATCGTATTCGGATTCGGCGGAGTATTGATCATCGATGTGGTCCAGCCACAGGTCGAACGGCTCACCGCCATGATTCCGCTGCTTGCCGTGCACGTGATATGCGCGGTCGCCGCCATCGTCGTTATCATCGACACCATCGTCACCGTGGTGGGCATCGTCGGCCTGTCCGAGCGTCTCGCCAAATTCAGCGAAGCGGTGCAGGATCGTGCGGAGAAGGCCGGAGAATCCTGGCAGTGGGGCAAAGAGGAATTCCGCGAGAAGATGCATGATTTGTCGGAATCGTCGCAGGAACGTGTCGCCAATATGCGTCAGCTTGTCTCTTCCGCGTTGAATTGGCAGCAACGTCGTATGATCCGCTCCTTCCCACGCATGCGTTCCACGGACTCCACCAAATACAGCAAGATCATGGAAACCGTGCATGAGATGCTGCGCCGAAAGTAAGTTTCCACCGGCCACACGTGTCGTATAGCATGTGTCCAAAAAACGATTTGCCCCGCCAACCTGCGTTGCGCACGCTGACGGGGCAAATCCCTTTATGCATCACATCGGATAGGGGCTACGACACTTGCGATGTGGCCGACCCCTTGTAATCGGTGATGCCGGCACCAATGTTCGGATGCTGCGCCGAATACGCCTGGTCCACACAGTAGAACGCCAGAAGCACGACGGCCACAACGGTGAGCTTTCTTGTATCGATACGACTCAGCAAGTTGTCCAATGCAGGAGCCAGCAGATACACGATCGCCAAACCGCCCAAACCAAACGTCAGCAGACCCTCGGCACAGATACGACCATTGAGATTGAGAAAATAACCGGTGTAATCCCACCAGCGTTGTCCTCCGTGGGTCTTCTCCAGATACCAGGACGAGAAGTACTCCAACCCGCCACACAAGACCATGGCGGCCAGGAACTCGAACAAGGGCTTCTTCCTCAACTTCTTCAGCAGAATAAGGATAATCACTCCGCCGGTGCCATAGATCGGCAGCCATGGCCAATGCAGCGTGCCACGATTCACGAACGTTCCTTCGGAAATGAAGGCGAGGCTCACCTCCCATACCCATCCCACGAAACAGAAGATGAAGAACATCATGACCAGATTGACCAACGAATAGCTGCGATCGGAGCTGACGGTGCGGGATTCGCGGAACCGGAACGCCATCGGCGCCGGAGCCAGACGACCAGGATAGATAGCGCCGTTCAGAATCTCCCTGCCGGTATCGATCTGATGCAGTTGCTCGCGATACTCCTCATACTTGGTCACCGACCGCGCATGCAGGATACGCACGCCCAACCATTCGGACAGGAACCCGACGAAACCGTTCGGCTTGTCCACCGGAACAAGATTGCTGGACAACTGCTCCACCGTTTCGGCAACATCACCATACGCGGCATGCAATGTCTCAGCGGAGGCCTTGCTGTACAGGTATTCGTCGCTGAGCAGCTCGCTTCCCTCCAATCCCGAATCCTTGGACAATCCGCGCACATGCACGTAATATTCGACGAAAAACGCCGCGTTATAGCCGTTGGAATAGAAGATGCCGCTCAAGCCGAGCGTGAACAGATTGAGCAGCCACCAGCCAAGGAACGACAGGTCGGCCACGAAACACTCCCACTTGTGACCCTTCATCATGCGCCTGGACAGGCTGATGGCCTCCCGTGCCCCGATATTCGGATTTTCGGCGACGATGTAGGGCACCATACGGTAGGAATACGGTTTGATGAACGCGCCGATGATGGTGAACGTCCACAGGAACAGGAACACGTTCTCGAGCAGCATCACCTTCGCCATCGACAACCATTTGCGCGTGGTGATCGGGTAGAGGAAACGGCTCACGGGAAGTTTGTCGTAGGTCCGCCCCTCAAGCAGCATGCGCATCATGACCACCCGGTATGTCTGCCGGACGAACGGCCATACGAAAAGGTAAACGGCCAGGGACACGACGATCGGTACGGCCACGGCGACGCCGTCATTATGCACGATGGAATTGGCCGCATCGGCCATCGACAGAATGACCGAACCCGATGAGAACGAGTTGAGCAGAGACGCGAACACGCCGCGTTTACGCCCCATCATGGCATTGGTGTCGTTTTGCACGATCTGCTCCTGATTGTGCTCCACTTGCCTGCGTGCCTGGCTTTCATCGCCGACAAGCAGGTTCTCCAACACTTTCGACACGTTGTCGGATTGCGCTGTGCCATCCTCCTGCACGGTTGCGGACGGGGAACTGGCGTTCACCGACCATGTCGACGAACTGTAGGCGACACCGAACACCGAAGCGAACAGGCAGATGACGACTATCATCCAATAGTGTCTCTTATAGGCTTTCCTTGCATTGGCCTTCATGCCTTTGCGATCCATGCAGGCCTCCCTTCTTCTCGTCAATGAGATTCCGTTTTCGATTTTAACCGGCATGTTCCGTGATCGCTTTGATAAAAACATGGAAAACGGCACACGCGGCTGTCTGTGTCTTCTGCGAAACTGTAAGGTGCGTAAAACGCGGTAATGTCCACAATTCGATAGGGAGAAAGCACAGTTATGGCTCACGTCATCGATTTCAAGGAGGCCGGTTTCGATTCCGTCCTCGATGAACTGGAATGGCGCGGGTTGATTTCCCAGTCCACTGACAGGGATCGACTCGCCGAAGCGTTGAACGGAGAGCCCATCACCTATTATTGCGGCTTCGATCCGACCGCCGCCTCCCTGCACATCGGCAACCTCGTTCAGCTCATCAACATGCGCCACCTGCAGGCCGCAGGACACCATCCGATCGCGTTGGTCGGCGGCGCCACCGGCCTGATCGGAGATCCGCGCCAGTCGGGCGAACGCACGCTCAACCCGAAGGACGTCGTGGCCGGCTGGGCCGATCGTCTGAAGAAGCAGATCGGCGGCATCCTCGAGACCGAAGGCAGCAATCCGGTGCGTTTCGTGTCCAACTACGATTGGACCGCTTCGATGAACGTCATCGACTTCCTGCGTGACGTCGGCAAGAATTTCCGTATGGGCACCATGCTCGCCAAGGACACCGTGGCCCGTCGCCTCAACTCCGAGGAAGGCATCTCCTTCACCGAGTTCAGCTACCAAGTGCTGCAGGGCAACGACTTCCTGCACCTGTTCGACGAGTACCATTGCGTGCTGGAGATCGGCGGCTCCGACCAGTGGGGCAACCTCACCTCCGGTCTGGATCTGATCCACAAGGTGCGCGGCGTGGACGTGAACGTGTTCACCAGCCCGATCATCACCGACGCGCAGGGCAAGAAGTTCGGCAAGTCCGAAGGCAACGCCGTCTGGTTGGATGGCACGATGCTCAGCCCCTACAAGTTCTACCAGTTCTGGTTCAACCGTCCCGACAGCGAGATGGAGAACCTGCTCAAGGCGTTCACCTTCCTGCCAAAGGCCGAAATCGAACGGCTTATCGAGGGAAGCAAGACCAATCCGGGCGCGCGTGAGGCGCAGCGCACCCTCGCATGGGAGGTCACCAGCTTCGTGCATGGCGAGGAAGCCACTCGCCAGGCCATCGAAGCTGCCGGCGCGTTGTTCGGACGTGGCGGCGATCTGGCGGACATCGACGAGTCCACGCTTGAGGCCGCTATCGACGGCATGAAGGTCGATGGGGAATTCGCCAAGGTCGCAGCCGGCGACCGTGTGGCCGAGGCTGGTATGAAGGCAGGCCTGTTCAAGTCGATTTCCGAGGCGCGCAAGACCATCAAGTCCGGTGGCGTGTACCTCAACAACACGCGCGTGGAGGATGAGGAACAGACGTTGCAGGAAGGTGACTTCCTGCATGGTCGTTTCGTGCTCATCCGCCGCGGCAAGAAGGCGCTCGGCGTCGTCGAACAGGCGTGAGACGCATAGGCAATCGTAAGTAAATAATCGCAAGTATCTCAAGACCAATAAGGAACAGCATGGCAGAAGAACAGCGCGGATCGCGCGGCAAATCCTACGGCAACCACAAGTCCTACGGCTCGGGCAGGCCGGGTAACCGCGGTGGCAAGGGATTCAAGCCGCGCGGCAACGGCGGCAAGTCCTACGGACACAAGTCCGGCGGCTTCCACAACGATGACCGTAAGGGCGGATATCGCAAGGGCAATGGCGGCGGATACCGTCGTGGCGACCGCGATTTCCATCGCGACGGCGAAAGCGAAGGCCAGGAGCGTCGTTTCCACAACGGTCCGCGCAAGTTCAACCGCGATGGCGAGCGTCGTGACGACCGCCGCGGCGGCTATCGCGGCAATCGCGGCGACAATCCGCGCTACCAGCGTGATGGCGAGCGTTCCGGCTTCCGTCATAATGACCGTCGTGACGGCGATCGCAGGGATTTCCATCGTGACGACCGCCATGGTGATGGCGAGCGTCGCAATTTCCGTCATGACGGTGACCGTCGTGACTTCCGCCGTGACGATGGTGAGCGTCGTGGCGGCCGCAATTTCCACAAGGACGGCGATCGCAGAGACTTCCGCCGCGATGACCGCCGCGGGGAGCGCCGTGATGGCGAGCGTCGTAATTTCCGTCGTGATGATCGTCGTGACGGCGATCGCAGGGATTTCCGCCGTGACAACCAGCGTCGTGACTTCCACAAGGACCGCGACCAGCGTCCGGAAGGCGAGGAGCGCCGCGAATTCACCCGTGAAGAGAAGATGGAGTACCGCGAGGCGAAGCGTGGTGAATATCTGTCGAAGCCGCGTCGCAATTCCGACGGCACGATGAGCTTCCCGTCGCAAAACCCGTACACGCATCGTCGCCCGGGCGAGCCGAAGATGCCGAAGGGCATCGAGTGGAGCATGCTGTCCACCGATGACCGTGAGCGTCTGCGTGGCCTGTCCAAGGAACATGCGGAGAACATCGGCCTGCACATCCTCGCCGCCTACACACTTGAGGAAAGGGATCCGGAGCTGGCGCTCGAACACGCCAAGTGGGTGGCGCATCAGGCTTCCCGTATTGATTTCGCGCGTGAGACCCTTGCGTTCGTGGCCTACCGTCAGGGCGATTACAAACTTGCCCTGCGTGAGTTCCGCACCGCGTTCCGCATGAACGGTTTCCTTGACTATCTGCCGTTCATCGCCGACTGCGAGCGTGGCATGGGCGAGCCGAAGAAGGCCATCGAAACCGCCATGAGCGATGACGCGAAGTATCTGCGCGGCGAATCCAAGGCCGAGATGTTCCTCGTGTACGCGGGCGCGCTGGGCGACCTCGAGCTGTGGGATAAGGCCATTGAGATCGTGCATACGCTGGGCCGTTCCAAGGGCCTGGCCGGCGAATACCGCATGCGTGCGGTGCAGGCCGAACAGTACTTCCTCGAGCAGGCCGGACGCTCCGATGAGGCCGTGGCTCTCGACCAGCTGCTTGACAAGCTTGAGCTGCAGTACGCCGATGCCGAAGAGGACGAGACCTCCGACGATCTGGTCATTGAATACGACATGCAGGAATTGAACGACGAGCTTATGGACAAGCTCGGCATTTCCGAAGATGACGCCCAGTATGCGCCGGAAGACGAGGATGAGGACGATTCCGAGGCCGTCGACGAGAACGGCGAGACCAACGATGAGACCCAGCTTGATGCCGAAGCGGCCAAGGAAGGCGCCGAGTCCGACGACGAGCCTGCCGGTGACGGCGAAAACGCGGGCGACTCCGAAGACGACCAGACTGAGGATGAGGTCGAATCCGCAGCCGATTCCGACAACGAGTGAGGTGCGGCAAAACAATGCTGAAATCCACAACCCGTCCGCTGAGCGAAGCCTACCAGCTGGCGCTGCTTGATCTTGACGGCGTGGTCTACCGTGGCAAGAATCCGGTGGAACATGCTGCAGAGAGCATCCGCAAGGCCGAAGGCCTCGGCATGACGGTGGAATACACCACCAACAATTCCTCCCGACTGCAATCCGTGGTGGCCGACCAGCTTAAAGGCTTCGACCTTGACGTCGAACCATGGCAGGTCATCACCTCGTCCGTGGTGGCTGCCCGCATGGTGGCCCGTGCGGTGCCGCAAGGTGCGAAAGTGTTCGTGCTCGGCGCACAGCATCTGCGTGAGGAAGTCGCCAAGCAGGGTCTTGAGGTGGTTGATTCCGCCGAAGACAAGCCGGTCGCGGCCATCCAAGGCTGGTACCCGGACATGTCTTGGAACCAGATGGCGCAAATCGCCTACGCCGTAGAACAGGGCGCCACGTATTTCGTGACCAACCGCGACCTGACCATTCCGCGTGAGCTGGGCATCGCCCCCGGTTGCGGTTCCATGATCATGGCCGTCATCAACGCCACTGGTGTGGAACCGGTTTCGTCCGCAGGCAAGCCGGAATCCGCCATGTATGACGAAGCCCGACTGCTTGCCGCGCATGATGGTGCCGAACCAGTGGCCAAGGAAGCATGCCTCGCCATCGGTGACCGTCTCGATACCGATATCGAAGCCGGCAATCGTGGCGGCTATGATTCCCTGGCCGTGCTGACCGGCGTCACCAATCCGCATGAGCTGATGTTCGCTCCGGAGCATCTGCGTCCGACCTACATCGCCAAGGACCTGACCGGACTTAACGAGCCGGCCCCCGAAGTCGTGCATGAGGCTGGCGCTTGGAGCTGCCGCGACGTGCAGGCGTGCGTCGACGGCGATCGTCTTTACGTCACCGACATCACCAGCGTCGACGGTCTTCGTGCGGCCTGCGCCGCCATGTGGGATGCGGCGGATCGCGGACACAGCGTCGACGGCATGATCGTGCCGGAATTCCGAATCGCCTGATTGCCGCACGTGCGTATGCGCAACATGAATGACGATTCCGGTGCCGTCGTCCGACTCGACATCGCGCTGGTGGAGCGTGGCGTCACGGACAGCCGCTCCAAAGCACAACGGCTGATCGAATCCGGCAAGGTCCGGGTGAACGGCATCGTCGCATCCAAAGCGTCGCTCAAAGTCACGGCCGCCGACACGCTTGATGCCGATCTGGGAGACGATTACGTCTCCCGTGGAGCCTACAAGTTGGTCGGCGCGTTCGACATGTTCTCCCAGACGGGCCTGCGTTCCGCGGAAGGATTCGATTGCCTCGACATCGGCGCGTCCACCGGCGGTTTCTGCGACGTGCTTCTGCGACGCGGTGCCGCGCATGTGATCGCGCTCGACGTGGGGCACGGCCAGCTTGACCCGCGCATCGCAGGCAACGAGCGCATCATCGAAATGAGCGGCGTCAACATCCGCGACGTCGAAGCGGATGATCTGCCGTACCGGCCAAGCATGATCGTATCCGACGTGTCATTCATCTCGTTGACATACGTGATTCCCGTCATCGCGCGCATCGCCGCGCCCGGCGCACACGTCGTGCTGCTGGTCAAACCGCAGTTCGAAGTCGGCAAAGGCAACCTCGGCAAAAACGGCATCGTGGAAAGCGAAACCTTACGCAAACAGGCGCTCGACACCGTCACCGCCTGCGCGAAAGCCAACGGACTGGATGTACGCGCCACGGCGGTCTCACCGATCGAAGGCACGCACGGCAACATCGAGTATCTGCTGTATGCAGTGGCGTAAACCGTTCTCCGCCAATCGATAGCGTAAAAATGAAAGGCCGGCGGCCCATATGAAAAATCCCATATGGACCGCCGGCCTTTTGCATGTTCCGTGGGCCTAGCCCCTCAAAAACTTGTCGATCTGATCCTGCTTGCCCATGATGATGAGCTCGTCGTTACGGTGCATAATCAGCTCTTTCGAACCGTATTCGAATTCCTTGCCCGGCGATTTGACACCGACCACGGTGATGCCGAACCGTTCATGTACGCGCGCATCCTCGATGGAGTAACCGACGACATGCGGGGGAGTGTGGATCTTCACCACGCTGTACGCGCCTTCAAGCTCGATGTAGTCCAGATAGTTGCCGGACACCAAGTGCCCTACGCGTTTGCCGGCATCGGTCTCCGCGTTGATGATGTGCCGTGCGCCGATACGCTGCAGAATGCGCGCATGCTCCTTGGACACCGACTTCGCCCAAATGTCGGAGATGCCCGCGTCCAGCAGATTGCCGGCGGTGATGACGGACGCTTCGACGCTGTCGCCGATGGCTACGACCGCCGTGTCGAAATCGGAGGCGTTGATCTGCTCCAACGCCATCACGTCGGTCATGTCGGCCTGCACGGTGGGGATCTGCGACGACCAGCGGTTCACCAGTTCGCCGTCCTTGTCGACGGCGAGCACATCCTGTCCCATCGTATCCAATGTGGTGGCTACGGAACTGCCGAAACGGCCGAGTCCTACCACAAGAACGCTTCTGGTGTTGTTAGCCATGATTGTTCGCGTACCTTTCGATGTTCTGTTCCGGATTCAAGTATAGGAAGTTGCGGGTATAGAAACCGTATCGACGAATCCGCTCAGCCGACCACGATCTGCTCGGTGGGGTAGCGGACCGGCTCCACATTGCGCGGCCTGGAGATCGCGTAGGCGATGGTGAGCGGACCGAGCCTGCCGATGAACATGGTCGCGGCGAGAATGTACAGGACCGCTGGACTAGAAGCGCTGGCCACGCCGACCGAATAGCCTCCCAGACCGAACGCCGAGCAGGTGTCGAACAGCGCGTTGCTCAGCGAGCATCCGGTGATGGCCATCAATGTCATGGACACTATGGTGACGAGTGCCAGACATGAGGTGGTGACGGCCACGGCCGTCATGACGGCTTGCGAATGGATGCGACGATGGAATGCGTTGACGTCATGGCGTCCGGTGAACGCGGCGCGGCAGGTCAACAGAATCACGGCGAATGTGGTGACGCGGATGCCGCCTGCGGTCGAAGTGCTGCCGCCGCCGATGAACATGACGATGGACAGGAACACCTTCGTCGCGTCGCTCACGCCCGGCATCCATGACAGGTCGAAGCCGGAGCTGCGGGGCATGACGGCCGCCACCATCGCATGCCACAACCGCGGTTCCACGCCTTCGGTGGCGAACAGCAGTTTGTTGTTCCATTCCATGAGGAGGAACCAGGTGAACGAGGCGAGCACGATGCAGAACGTGGTGGTCAGCGTGAGCTTGGTATGCAGGCTCCAACGCTTCGGCGGACGATGGTTGCGCCATGAGCGCATGAGGTTAAGCAGGACGGGAAAGCCGAGCGTGCCGCAGAACGCGCTGACGAGGATAGGCAGGCCAACAGCCCAATTGTTGACATGCAGGCCGGCGCCGTCAGGGGTGAAGCCGGCGTTGTTGTATGCCATGACCGCGAAGAACAACGATTCCCACAGCGTGTGCCGCACATTGCCATGATTGACTTTGTACAGGCCGGGGAACAGCGCCACGAACGTGATGCCTTCGATGGTGAACGCGGTGGCGATGACCACGGTGAGCACGCCCTTGATCTCGCCGAGTTTCGTGGTGCCCAGCTCGTTGGCCGTCAGCAGCTTTTGCGTGGCCTTGAGATGGTGGTTCACGGCCAAGGCGATGAGTGAAGCGAACGTCATGACACCCAAGCCGCCCATCTGCACGGAGAAGATGAGCACGGCCTGGCCGAAAGCGGACCAATGCGTCGTCGAATTGACGATGGAGATGCCACACGTCGAAATCGCGGAGATCGCGGTGAAGAACGCGGTGGTGAATGTCGTTTGCTCGCCCTTCGGCGTGGCGGTGGGCGTGAGCAGGAGCAGCGTGGACAATGCGCCCAACATCATGAAGTACAGGATGGTCAGACGTCCGGGATGTGTGGTGAGTCTGTGCATTAGGCTGCGCTTGCGCGGCTTGCGCTCCTCCGCCATGGCCTTCTCGAACGTGTCCCCGGAGAACCACCAGGCATAGCCATGTGAGGCCTCGCGATTGGAGGAGGACTCGTCGAAGACGAGGTTGGACATGCTGTTCCTCGCTCCTTGTCTGTATAAACGGTCTTCGTTTCCTTGAGCTATTGTAGACGGTAGTGTGACGAACGGTGCAGAGACATACCATTCGGCCTGTTCGGCGGATTCGTGGGAAAACGACGAACAGGTTTTGCGGGTGGGATGTACGTGGCTCGTGAACGAACGGAAACGTCTGCGGCGTGTCCGGACACCCGCTACCGCCATTCGTTCATTTGTTCGATTACAATGGTAGGCATCGGCGTCCGTCGAGGACGTGGTATGTACGAGAGTTCTCGGAAAGGGCTTGCGATGCACGGTACCCGGCATGCGGTGGTAGTGACGCATACACGTCTGCGTGAAAGCGGCACGGTGGTCGAAGAAGCCGTCGAACAGCTGCGGCGCGCCGATTTCGAAGTGACGATCATCGACAATATCGAAGCGCCCGATTTCGGCAGCAAGACGCCAGTAGTGCCGAAAAACACGGAAATCGTGGTCGTGCTTGGCGGGGACGGTACCATTCTGCGCGCGGCCGAACTGGTTCATTGCACTGAAGTGCCCATCCTCGGCGTGAACCTAGGGCATGTCGGCTTTCTTGCCGAATTTGAAAGCTTCCAGATGAGCGAGGCGATCCGTCGGATCGCCGACCACGACTATTCCATCGACGAACGTATGATCGCCCACGTCGACGTATGGCTGCCGGGCGCGACGGAACCCATCGAGGACTGGGCGTTGAACGACATCACTTTGGAACGTGCGGACCGTGGCAAGATGGTGGAATTGTCCATCCGTGTCGACGACGTGGAGATGAGCTCATTCGGTTGCGATGGCGTGATCGTATCCACGCCGACCGGTTCCACCGCCTACGCGTTTTCCGCGGGCGGGCCGATCATGTGGCCGAATGTGAAAGCCTTGCAATTGGTGCCGTTGGCGGCGCATGCGTTGTTCGCACGTCCGCTCATCATCGGTTCCGGCTCCACGTTCGCCATCGACATTCTCGAGGATTCCACGTCGGATGGCTGGATCTGCTGCGACGGCCGTCGTCAACGCGCACTGCCCAAAGGCACACGTGTCGAAGTGCGTGAATCGAAATGCACTTTGCGATTGGCTCGTTTGTCTGGCGTGCCGTTCACGAACCGGCTCGTCACCAAATTTGATTTGCCTGTCGTCGGCTGGCGCGAGCAGGCGCGCAAAACCGGTGGCATACATCATGGGCAATCGTTCCCTAGAACCGGCAAACCGGAAAGCGGGAAGTGACCGGGCATGCTGGAAGAGCTTGAGATTCACAATCTCGGTCCGATTCGTTCCGCTCTGATCGCCCCGGCAGGTGGTATGACGGCGATCACCGGTGAGACGGGAGCCGGCAAATCGATGCTGCTCAGTGCGATCCGACTGATTTCCGGCGGTCCCTCCGACGGCGGCCGTGTTTCCGTCGGCGCTCAGGAGGCGTGGGCGCAGGGCGTGTTCGAAGTCGCCTCGTCGCCGGCCGCGGTGGCCGCCGCACGGGAGGCGGGTTTCGAGCCAGAGGACGGCGAACTGTTCCTGTCGCGCAAAGTGCCCGCTTCCGGACGATCCCGCAGCATGCTGTCGGGACGTAGCGTGCCGCGTTCCGTACTCGCCTCCGTCGCCGCCGAATTGGTGACGATCCACGGCCAGGCCGACCAGTTACGTATCGCGACCGTTTCGCGGCAGCGTGAATTCCTGGACCGCTACGCGGGGGATGAAGTGGCGTTGGCCGCCTACGGCAAGACGTGGAACGCGCTACGCGCAATGGACGAGCGTTTGGAAAGGCTCAGCAGCCAGGAATCGTCCATGCGCCAGCAGGCGGATTACCTGCGTGAGTCAATCGAACGCATCAACCGGGTCGACCCGCAGCCGGGGGAGATGGACGAATTGCGTGCGCGCCGCGACCGCATCGAAAACGCGGCCGAGATCGCCGAAGGCGTGACGCGAGCGTTGGGCGCGTTGGACGCCTCGCAGGTGGTGGACGATGTCGAATCGTCCAGCGCGGCCGATTTGATCGACCATGCTTCGCAGGCGTTGCGCGCCATCCATGTGGAAGGCGTGTTCTCCGAACTCGCCGACCGGCTCGACTCCATCAGCACCGATTTGTCCGACGTGGTGTTCAGCCTGTCGGGAGAAGTGGACAACGAAGCGAGTATGGAGGATTTGGACGCCATCAACGGGCGCATCCACGAGCTGGACGAGCTGACCCGCCGATGGGGGCCGGAATTGTCCGACGTGATCACGTGGAGGGACAAGGCCGTATACGATTTGGAGGATTTGGACGCCTCGCCGGAAAAGGTCGAACAGCTGGAAGCCGAACGCGCCCAACTGCTTGAGGCTGCGAAAAAAGCCGCGCAGGCTGTGAGCAAACGGCGTAGAGCCGCGGCGAAGGAACTCGCGTCCAAAGTCACCGCGGAACTTGATTCGCTGGCCATGGGCACTTCGAAACTGGAGATCCGCGTGGCCGAACGCGAACAGTTGGACGCCACCGGAGCGGACGACATCGAATTCCTCTTCACCCCGTTCCCCGGCTCCCCGCAACTGCCGATGGGCAAAAGCGCATCCGGCGGCGAATTGAGCCGTCTGATGCTCGCGCTTGAACTGGTCGCCGCCGAAAAGCATGTCGTGGCCGGAGGAACCGTGCCGCCGATGACGTTCATCTTCGATGAGGTCGACGCCGGCGTGGGAGGCAAGGCCGCTGTGGAGCTGGGTGCCCGCTTGGCCAAACTCGCCCAATCCGCGCAGGTTCTGGTCGTCACGCACCTACCACAGGTCGCATCCTGGGCGGACGAACAATATGTGGTCGCCAAAGGCGAAACCAAGGATGGTTCCATCGCCACCACCATCAGCCAGGTGCGCGGGGATGAGCGCGTGCATGAAATCGCCCGCATGCTTTCCGGCAGCGAAAGCGAAACATCTCTGGAACATGCCGAGGAACTGCTCAAATCGTCGGTGCTTGACTGACGGCGGATTCAATCGTAAAAAGTAATCGCAAATCGTAAAAGCGGTAATTGCAAAACAAAGGAGCCGATATGACACAGGAAACCAAGGCGAACCAAGGCAAAGGCGCCATCTTCGACCTTGACGGCACGCTACTCGACTCCATGGGCGTGTGGGATCAGGTGGACGTCGACTTCCTTGCCAAACGCGGCATCGAGGTGCCGGACGACTACATGCAGAAGGTCGCGGCCATGCAATTCCGCCAGATCGCCGAATACACAATCGCACGATTCGGCCTGTCGGACACTCCCGAAGCGTTGATGGAGGAGTGGGATCATATGGCGCGCGTCATGTACGCCACGGTGGTTGAAGCCAAACCGTATGCGCGCGAATATCTGGAATCGTTGAAGGCGAGCGGCGCGAAACTGGCCGTGGCCACGTCATTGCCGCCGATGCTGCGCGAACCGGCCATGAAGCACGTCGGCATTTTCGACTATTTCGATGACGTGGTCAGCGTCGACGATGCTGGCGACGTCGGCAAAACTGAGTCGGACGTATATCTGCTGGCCGCGTCGCGTCTCGGCATCAAACCAAGCGACTGCACCGTATTCGAGGATCTGCTGGTCGGCATGCGCTCGGCCAAGTCGGTCGGCATGCATGTGTGGGCCATGCACGACGATTCCTCCGACGCCGACTGGCCTGAGATCTGCGATCTGGCCGACGGCGTCATGTTCGACTTCCATGACGCGCCTGCCGTATTGTAGGAACCGGCGTCGTGCGGGGATATATGCATTTGGGGCTTTCCGTTGATTCGGAAGACCCCAAATACGTTC
>ENA-ORTH01000392-ORTH01000392.1-human-gut-metagenome-genome-assembly--contig:-NODE-392-length-55860-cov-4.347997_pt1 | contig 55860 bp, 48 predicted proteins | sample MGYA00241914_ERZ509192 | MGnify/ENA primary metagenome ERZ509192 (study PRJEB26280, sample SAMEA2338826) | human gut metagenome | biome: human gut; feature: human-associated habitat; material: faeces...
ACGCCCACTGCTTGCTAAAGCAGATTTACTACATCGCCACTACGGACGCACGGTTTTTCTCCGCTTTCGACCAGAAATCCTCCCGTTCTGAATCGGCGGAGGTGTTGCGGATGATGATCTCCGCAATATGCTGCACCAGATTGATGTCCCGGGAGGAATCCATCAGGCAGTTCCAGCCGTCTGACGCCTCCAGGTCCAGCAGGTTATAGCTACGGACAAAATACCCCTGTTCCCGTAGAAGCTCGGAATACATCTCGTAAAATTCCGCTTTACTGTCGCAGATTACCATGCTCTCCCCGCGGCGTGCGGCGTTTAGGATGAAGGGCATAATGACCCCGCGGGATTTCCCGGTGCCGGGGGCGCCGTACACCATAATGTTTTTCGACATACCCGGCAGATCCTTCATGCCGATATATTCGCCGCTGTCCAACCGGCCGAACAGGGTGGCGTTTATGGTATCCAGCCGCCCGATCTGCAGGACATTTTCCATTTCCTTTTTGCCCATCCATCCGGAGGTGCCGTGCGTGCCTTCCGGCAGAATTTCCAGCCCCCGTTCCTTGTCCATCACCGACCGTCGACCGAGCAGCAGGCCAAGCCCTTTTTTGGTGAATAGGCAATACAGGACAGCAGCGCCCAGGGTAATCCCCAGACCGTAGGGGGTAAAAACAGCACGGAGGTTTGATGCCGGATCCCAGGTGAAAGCCTCACCGGAGAATGCTCCCCCGGTGCCTCCATGAAGGGATGCCTCCAGAAAACGAATGAACATACCGTAAAAATAGAGGATGACGAGGGCCGTTGCTATGTATTTGGGCATCTTCGGTTTAACCCAAATCCAGGCGGCCTCCGTCTTGTCCTCCAGTTTTCGGAGTTTATCCGAAAGACGGAGCATACAAATACCTTCCTTTCCCGGTCTGAAAAGGTGCTTGATCCGGTTCGGGAAGCAGCGACGGCAGGCCAAGGATCTGCTCTGCGAGTTCTATGGTGATCGGATGCAGGACGGCGCTGCGTCCCTTCAGATATTCTTGTACGGCGGCCGTCTGGGTCGATAGCAGGATGATGTGTGCGTTGGCTCCCTTTTTTGATGCGATATGATTTTCAAACCGCTTGATATGGCAGTCGATACCGATGAGAAAATCCTCACCGGATGATTTGCTGCGCCCGTCCGACGGCTGACCTTCGGGTGGCAGAAAGTCTTTTCCGAGAAGCCCGTGAAGCAGCTTCAGCCGGTATCCCGGGACGGTCATGATGCGCAGTTGGCGCAGGCCGTCTTCGTTGAGCGGCAGAATCCCGGCCGGGCACCCGAACTTGTCCAGCGCGTCGGAATAGGTTTCGGTGGTGGATTTTTCTTTTCGGCGCCTTGGAGCTGTTACCGTTTCCAGCACCTGCTCCAGCTTCCCTGCGCCGGTGTAGAGGACGAAAGGCGTCCGGCCGCACAGCAGGCTTTCCGACCGGAAGGTGCGTTGCTCCACGCCGGCATACACCCCCTCGCTTTCCGGGACAATATAGTAAGGGATGAACGCCACACTATCGGTATAGAGGAATCCTGCCATCCGGGTGCCGCCCAGCACATTCGCACCCGCCTTGCGGCGCAGGGCGAAGGACGGCAGGAACGCCGGCACGCCTGGTTCTGCACCGGGAGCTGAGTGGAACACGTCGGCGCCATAGCGCCAGAGAAATGACACGACGGACGCGGTTCCCAGACGGCGAGCCAGCGCCGGGCCAGCGCCGCGGTACTGCTTGTCCGCCGCATAGGTAAACCCGGCTGCCCGCAGCAGGGAATATCCGGCCGGAGTGGGGCGGTAGCTGAGCCCGCACCGGCTTTGCCGGAGCAGCCCCAGCGACAGCAGGAGCCGGAAGGTTTCCCCGGGGAGGATGTCTGTGCCGGCGGCCGGCAGGTCTTTGCACCAGGCGGAGAGCCGCAGCACGTCGATTTCTGCACAGGTGAAAATCATAAACCGCACCCCCCGACGCAAGCCTGCTTGTTTCCATCGGGTTTTTGAAGGCGAAAATGTCCAGTTTTCCGCATGATACCGCTGTTTCTGCCCTGTGCTTGCTGCGGTATAAAATCCAGCGTCCAAGTACTTTGCAAAACGGCGGTCAACAAGCACAGGGCAGCCGGCCGTTCAGAGCAGCTCGGCAGCCATCCTGTACAGAAAGTCCCCGGCCTCCCCGAAGGGCAGGACATAAATATGACAGCAGGATTCCTCATCCTGTACGGTGAACAGCCCCAGCGACAATTCAAACTGGTTGTCGTCCGGAAAGAGCCGTCCTTTGAGGGCGTTGGCAACGGCCTTGAAGCCCTTGTTGTCGTGATCGAACGCGCCGCAGCCGGCGTCCAACCTGTGCTCCACAATGGCGGTAAAGGCTTTGTCCCACAGCGGCAGTTCGCCGCCTGCCGCCTGAAAGGCGTCCAGCAGCCGGATTATGGTATCGGTGATGTACTGTGTTCCGCCCGATACCCGGCAATGCGGGAGCAGGGCGTTTAGGCGAATATCCATCCAGCCGGTGTCCATGCGGGTGACCTCGCCATAAATTTTCTCTGTATGGTAGTGGGCGCTCCCGAACCGCAGCGGCGGGAGCGCAGGCCGTACCCTTTCACACAGCCGCCGCAGGTCGATGCAGCACAGCTCGATCTTCTGCATGGCGGCGTCCAACAGGGTATTGACTTTTTCCGGCGACCGGCCTCCTTGGGCCAGCGCGTCGATATACGCAGAGCAGGCATCCACCTGCCGCTGCATATCGGTTATGGTTTTTGCAGGTATTTCCATATAGACTTTCTTCCTTTCGCTGCATTTACAGTTGCAATCGTTGCAGAATCGTTATATAATAACGATACAAACGATAATAACGATAGGGCGGAGCGTATTCTTGTAAGACTTGACGCTCTATCAATATTTTGATAGAATATGTATATAATAAATCTGGGAGGTGTTCTTATGGCAGCTATCCGTCCAAGCTCGGATCTGCGCAACAAATACAATGAGATTTCCGACTTTTGCAACCGGTATCACGAACCTGTTTTTATCACGAAAAACGGGACGGGCGATCTGGTGGTGCTTTCCAACGCGGAATATGAAAGGCTTTGCGGCAAAGCCGAGCTGCACCGTCTTCTGGATGAAGGGCTGGCCGATGTTCGTTCTAAAAAAGGCCGGCCGGCCAAAGAGGTGTTCGCTGATATAGAGAGGAAGTTCGGATTTGATGAAGTATGAAGTCATCATTGAGAATTCCGCCGAAAGGGATTTATTAGAAATTCTGACATACATCAGCGAAACGCTTTTAGAGCCAGCCGCGGCCAAGCGGATTTATCTGTCCATAAAAGATCAGGCGCAAAGTCTCGATCATATGCCTTTTCGTTATAACGTGATACAGGAAGAACCCTATTGCCAGATGGGGGTGCGACGGATGCCGGTTGAAAATTACACGGCGTTTTATGTGGTGGATGAAACCGGACATACCGTACATATTTTCCGGATTTTATACAATCGCCGGGAATGGCAAAGCTTAATCTGAGCGCAGCGGCTCGCCCAACGGGGCGGGCCGTTTTCTGTTAATATAATCTGAATTATGATAACTCAGATTATATTAACCCGGACTAAAATTCCTCTGCGGTTCACGCTTCTTCCGTTTCCTCCGCTTCCCTGATTTCCCGTTTTTCCAGATCGGCCCGGTTGGTGGTAATCAGATCATATTCCATCTGGGAGGCGCGGATCTCCACACAGATCCGGCTTTTCCCGGCGCAAAGGAGACCCTGCCCCCGGCCGCACCGGACGATCTGCACAACTTCTTCTTCCGATAATCCGAGCTTTTCCTGGAGCTTACGGGCCTCCGGTTCTTCCATTTGGAGCAGCAGCTTGAAGCGGCTGTTGTTCAGAATCGCGTCACCGAATTTGCCGTCCCGCAGGGCAAAGTAGTCAATCGTGTTTTGGGTAGCACTGACGAAGATACCGCCGTAGCCCCGAATGGTCTTTGCCAGTTCAATGACAAAATCCGCCGCCTGCTCGTTGCCTTCGTTCCCAGCAATCAGCCACAGTTCGTCGCCGATCACCGCTTTCTTGCGGGTGCGGGAACGGCTGGCTTCGTCCCGGATAAAGGAGGTAGCGATAAAGGTGGAGGAACTGATATCCCGCTGTTTGTTGCCCGACGTATCAAAAACGATAAAAGAAGAGGTCAAATCTACGTTGGTCTGTCCACCCATGCCGAAGTCGATCAGCTCCAGGGAAGCGTTGTCTTTGGTAATTCCGAAGCTCTCGTAACACTCCAGCAGGGCGATGTTGAGCTGGTAGGATTCCTCCGGCGTCATTTCCGGGTACCGCAGGCGCAGATAGGTGTGGATATCCTGCACCTTGTCCAGCAGCACCGAGTCGCTGCGCTGCACGTTGTCCGTCATGTTGCTGTCGATGTCCAGGGTTGTCCGCCGGATTTCCATGAGATTGATGCAGTCGGCGGAACCGGGCGCAATCCGCAGGTATTGTCCGCCGATGGCTTCGCAGGCAGTACGGTATTCAAATCCCTTTTCCGGGGCAACGATAAAGACCAGCACCCCGCGCATCCGCAGGCGCAGCGCAAACAATAGGGTCGTGAAGGTCTTGCCCGCGCCGGTCATTCCGAACATAGCGAACGAGCCGTTGCTGTACTGATCCGTATCGTAGTTGTCCACGATGACCGCCGAATTGTTGTGCAGGTTGATCCCCAGCAGCACTCCCGTGTCGTCGCAGAGTTCATAGGAGGAGAAAGGAAAGGCAGCGGCCGCGCCGCTGGTAAGGACGTTCCGGCGGGCTTTTTTGGCAAGGTCGGCGTCCAGCCGGACGACCGGCAGCATGGAGCGGAACCCCTGCTCGTGGCACCAGTCGGCCCGCCGGACGGTCATATTCATAGAGGCGCATAAATTCTGCACCTGCTGAACCCGGCGGCCCAGCGTTTCCCCGTCCAGCGCGGTCACTTCGATGAGGGTGTGCATATACCAGAAGTCCTCGCCTTCCCGATTGAGCTTGTCCTTGATGTACAGCCCGGATGATATGGCGTCGTCCAGTTCCTCGTAGTCGGCGCGGGTGTCCTCGACGTCCCGCATACGGGTTCGGTTGATCATGGCCGTTTTGGCGATCTTCGGCAGCACCTGTTCTTTGCGCTTTCTGTCCAGAAAGAAGCTGAGAGAAATGCCGTCGCCCAGCTCCACCAGCGGGGAAAGCCATGCCGGGCCCATCTCCGTGGGATACCCATATCCGGCGATATACAAATAGGTGTGAAACACACCGTCGATGAGGATATAGCCCTTGTGGGTCAAATCGCATTCGTTGGGGGCCAACACGTCCTGCACCGTCGTCACGCCATCCATATCCTCATCCTCCAGCTCGTCCGCTGAAATGTCGGATACTCCGCAGACCGGCCCGATCTGGGAAAGCAGCGCGGCAAAATCCACCGGGCTGGTCTGCGGCTTGTGGATCGCCGTGTACAGGGTTTTGAGCAGGAACTCATCGTACCGGTCGTGCCGCAGGACTTCCAGGCCGCAGTAGTCGAGATATTGATACGCGGTTTCCGCCTGCTCGGCAAGCTCCCTGGCTATGTCGTCCAGCTCCGACGCAGTGCCGGTATAGGCGAAGCTCAGGTAAAACCGGCGGGTGACGACTTCCGTGGCCGCCAGATAATCGACCAGCTGCACGTCTTCCACGATCATTTCTTTGCAGGCTTCGCTGGTTTCCGCGTTGTAATACTGTTCCATCTGTGCGCAGTAGGCGTCGATGTCGGCCCGCTGGGTCGTCACCAGAATTTGCAGGGAAGGCGGCGCAATCTTCAGGTAGCTGGACAGGTAGTAGAGGATATTCTGCTGTTCGACCCGGGATTTCAGATAGAAGTTGGTGGGAAGGATCTCCAACACCTTGATGTAACGGCCGTCCTCGGTGATAAGAACGCCCTGCCGGATGTCCACCACCGGGACAAGGCTCTGCGTCCCGTTTGGAAACCGGCTTCCGGGTACGGTGGTTTCTTTGGAAGTCCCCAGCAGCAGGGATTTCAAATCGAGCCTTTTTTGTTTTTCTTTTGGTTTGCGTGTATCCATTGTGTCCCCCTGTAAATCAATATCCGCCTGTTTTTCCGCCAGCGGCGGTAAAGACGGACAAAGGTGAGTAAGCTGTGATCCTGTATGCCGAACAGGGCAAACCCGCCGGCCGGCACAACCAGCACGGCGCAGACGATGATCTTTCCTGTCAGCCCCAGGGGGCACAGCAGGAAAACCATCGCCGCCAGCGGCAGGCAGATGGCCGCGCATTCCGCTACCTGGCGGAGCGCAAAAGCCCCCAGCAGCTTACCGGCGTCAGTGTAGTTGCTGGGAATATATACCGTGTCCATACGAAACTCCTTTCTGTCATGATTTTATCGCTATCCGGCAGAGGACGTTCCCTGCTCTAAGGTCTGCACCATGAGTTGCGCCCAGTTTCGGTCGGCATCGGAATAACGGTAATAGTCCAGGAATTCCGGCGGCGACAAATACCGGATTTTCAGAATTTTCGTTGCCGCCGGAGGTTCCGTTGCAGAAGTTGTACTGCTTTCGGATGCTGCGCTGCTTTCCGGTACCGGCGGATTGTTCACCGTATCGTCATGAAAAGCAGTTGTAGTGGTTATGGCGGCAGTCCCGGTTGTTGTTTCCGTTTCTGCCGGCTTATCCTCTACTGTGTAGACAATACTCTTTTCTACAAATTCCTTGACGCTCTGCTCCGACATAGCGTTCAGGTCGTTGCCGGTGGTGACGGAGTGCAGGGCGATAAACCAGTTTTCCTCCATCGGTGTTCCGGTAAGGACAACCTCATAGCTGTACTCCTGATCCGGCGCTTCATGAACGGTATCATCCCCGCCGCTTTCATCTTCCGCTATGACTGCCTTCTGTATTGCCTCGATGCGGGCGGTGCAGTAATCCGCGTACCGGCCGTAATATCCTTTTACAGTCGTAGCCTGAAGGGACATGGACGCTGTGGCGCCGCCGCCGGAACTGCCGAAACCGAACAGCATGGCCGGCAGGCAAAGGAAAATCAGCAAGGGCAGGAACAGCAGGACAAGGGCAATAGCCAGAATCTGCGGCCAGTAATGCTTCACCGCCTGCAAAGCGGCGGCGTGCCATCCGCCGCGTAGCGCCGCTTTGATGATGTCTTTCAGCGCCTTGGCATGGTGCGCCAGATCGGCGAGCCTGTCCATGCCGCTCTTATTCGCCATGCCCTTCACCGCCTTTTTCGCCCGGGGAGGTATCCGGCAGATTGTTCGGCATAGCTGCCCCGCCGGCACGCGGCATATGGCCGGCAGAAGCCGGAGGCTGCCGCTGGGCAGGAGATATGAACACGGATCCCGTCGGCGGCATTTGCGACTTGAAAGGATTTTCGTTCTGCCGAAGCCCCGTTGCAGCGGCCGATTTGCCCGCGGAACCGGGCGTCCCTTTCCTGGACGGGATAGTCCCGGTGGGCTTTCCCGGACTGGCCTTGCCGCCTTTCTGCGGGGATGGCCTTGTTCCCGGCTTATTTCCGCCCGGCCGCGAGCCGGGTGCGCCGGAGTGCGCGCCAAACCGGTTGGTATTCACACGCGTTGTCCCGGTACTGCTGAAATGAACGCCGCCGGAAGATGAAGATACGGAACCCGAACTGCTCACGCCGGTATAGCTGCTGGAGCCGAACCGAGAAGAAGAGGAGGACGGCGCGTTGACCGTGTTGCCCGCCGCCCCAAAATGGCTGCTCTGGCTGCTTTGCCCGGCCTGGGAACGGGCATCGACGCCGGTATCGCTGTGGACGTTGGTGCTGGCAGTTGCGCCGCCGACAGTCGTCCCGCCCACGGCGTTATGTGAATTTCCCGCGCCGCCGGCTGGCATCCGCGGGTTGCCGCCCATTTTTCCGCCGCCGGCTTTTCCTTTCCCTGTCTTGGAGGCGCTGTTCATAATGGTGCGGGCCGCCATCATCATCGCCATCATGCCCCGGCCGTGTCCCAGCGGATCGCCGGTAATGGCCGGATTCAGGCCGATTTTAGAAATCAGGTTGTCCGCCTTTCGGGCCACCCGGGCAATGCCTACCACCAGGAGGCACCACGGCAGGACGTAGATACCGGAGGGCATGGTTGCCAGGGCGGACAGGATGAGCTTGAGAAACAGGACATTGAGCACCATCATGGCGATCATGGACGCATAGGTGCGGATGAAGCCCACAAAGATGTCCTTGGTAGCTTTGCTGCCGCCCATAGCGAGGCCCACCGGGCACAGCAGCGTCAGCACCGCCACCACCACATACCGTTCTGCGACCTCGAAAAACAGCTTGATGAGCTGAAAGCCGAGAATAAAGCCGATGATGATAACCAACAGCCAGCTCGCTCCCACGCCGGTAAAATAGCTTCCGTCCGGAAAGGTGAGGGCGACACTGGTGGGAATCCCCACCAGGTCGATCACCTTTTTCCCGATAGAGAGGCCAATGTCGCAGATGTCCCGGGAAAAGATGAGCAGGGTGCCGAACAGGGCCGTACGGAGTACCAGCACCGCCGGGGACTCGGTTTCAAAGCCGAACCCGGCAAACATGGCTTTCATGGCCTGGAAGGCGCAGTTGCCGATCAGCAGGCCCCAGCCGACAGCGACAAAGATTTGGTAGAGGGTGGTGACAACCGGCACGCTGGTTTCCCAAAAGGTGAGGTCGGTTGTCATGACTCCCAGCAGGGCGTTGGCGCAGTAAGCGATCAGATCCAGAAACAGCCCGTAGATCCATTCGCACAGGCCCTGTAAAATTCCTTCCAGCATATATCATCCTCCTGTCCCGGCTGTCCTACGGCAGCGTAGCATATCCGCTGAACAGAGGTGTGATATAGGCCAAAATGGCGCCCATTAGATTTAGAATCGCCCATGACAGCCAGATCCGTTTGAGCCAGTCCCACGCCTGGTCGGATTTGTGCTGGTTGTTGGACACCTTGGCGCTGATGATGGCGAAGGCCGTCATCAGGCAGGCCAGTACCGTGGAGATACCGACGATATGGCCGTAAACGTCCCGGATGATGTCGTCCGCGACTTCAAACAGGTTTTTCCCCGCCGCAAATACGGTTGTTGTGAAAAGACAGGTGAGCAGAAGCGTAAATAGGAGCAGGAGAAAAACCTTATGTCTTTTCTTACGCATAAGGTTCCTCCTGAAGTTTAATAGATGCTTTCCCCGGAAGCGGGGCCGGACAGCCGGCCCCGCCTATCCGTTTTACAGATTTTCAGTTTCGGTCTGTGCGTCGGTCGATTCACCTGCGGCTTCCGCCGCCAGCCGCTCGTCGAAGGCTGCCAGAAAATCTCCTTCAAAGATTTTCAGGGCGTCCGGTACGTCCGGAAGCAGAAGAATCTTTTCCGGCACCTGCCATTCCAGGAAGCCGTACAGAATTGCCAGATACAAAAACAGCGCCGTGTATTCCTTGCGGTCATACAGCTTTTGCATGGTGTTTTTGACACCGGCGATACCGCCCGGCCGCCGCGAGATCCGCTTCTTCAGCTTATCGTAAAAGGGGCCGGCTTCAGCCTGGGCCACAATCCCGATCTGTGCGGGGCTGGGATTGCCTTTTTCAGTGAGCAGTTCCAGTTCCTCCATACGGCCGCAGGCTTTGGTAAGCTGCTCCTCGTCCGCTGTGACGTTGATGATCTCGGAAAAATCCACAAAGGACATATAGTATTTTTTCATCAGGGGATACCTCTTTCTTTTTTGATTTTAAGAGTGTCTGCGTCTGCGCCGTCCTGTCAAAACAAGGGTGGTGCAGGCCGCGCCGGACAGAGCCAGGCAGACACCGGCGGCTGTGCCGCTGTCGCCGGTCTGGGGAATTTCAGGAATTTTGTGGTTTGTCAGCTCTACCGTGAGCGTCTGACCGTGCTCCGATATTTCCACCGGGACGGGCTCTTTCAGCAGGTAGTAGCCATCTTTGGCTTCCAGTTCCCGCAACTCATAGCAGCCATAGCGGATACCCTCAAACAGCAGCTCTCCGGACTCTGTGACCCCGCGGGCCACCTCGCTGCCGTCCATGTCAAACAGGCCGATCACTACGCCCGACAAGGGTTCGCCGGTGTCGGCGTCCTTTTTGAGAACACGGATGTTGCCTAAAACGGGCTGATTGAGAAAGCCGACTCCTGCCTCGGTTTCCACAATGACGGTTTTCCCGTCTTCCCGGATTTCAAAATAGTAGTAGCCTTCATCCGGGAGGAAGCCCTCTGGACTGGCCGCTTCGTGCAGGAAATAGCCGTTGTACCGCAGCCCGTCCAGCCGGTAAATGCCCGGCTCGGTTTCAGCCAATTTCCCCGCCGGCCGGTCGATTGCCGCGTCGAATTCCCGGTTGCCGTCCACATCCACATAGACCTCAAACACCGCGCCGGACAGCTTGTTGCCTGGATACGCCGCGTCCACCTTGGTGGTTTGGACAGCGCCGGTGATATACCGGTTCTCTGCTGTGATCTCAATCGTTTCCTCCTGCTCGGAAATGGTGACGGGATACAGGGTTTCATTGAGTACAAAGGCCGGGGCCGGTTTCAGTTCCCGCACGATCCAGTGGCCGTAAGGCACATTGAAAAATCCAAATACGCCGATTTCGTTGGATTCCGCTGTCAGCAGGGCGGTTTCCTCGGTGAAGGTGGTTTCTTCTGGCCGGAACAGCCCAAACAGGACGCCGCCGATGCTGAAGCCGTCCTCATCGATCTTCTTGCCCAGGACGCTGCCGCGGATGAGGTCGTTTTCAATGGGCACGCCGTCGTTGACAAGGATGTGAACAATCGCCACATCCTGGCCGGCATATTCGAATACCACAGGATATTTCTCGTCGCTGATTCGATAATGCTCGTCGGTGCTGTGCTCCTTCACATACAGACGGGCGCCCGCCGGTACGTCGGTGGTAAAGGCCGCTTTGCCGTTTTCGTTGCAGGAAACGATCTCCAGCAGGCCATCCGCCGGAATGGTGCTGCCGTCCGCCGCCGTCAAAGCTTCAGCGGCATATAGGCCGAACTGCACCGCCAAAACTTCACCATTCATGCCGAGCCCAAATGCTTCGTCCTGCTCTAACACCTTGTTCAGTGTAATTTCAACCTTTTGCCGCTCGTTATAAAATTCCGCTTCCGCCTGCGTAAACTCCACCGTCTGGCCGGCGTATTCCAGCGTCACGTATTTCGGCTCCGGGCTGCGTACCATATTGCCGGGAGCCTGTACCTCCACCAGCTTGTAGCGGCCCAGATAGAGCAGGCCGCTTACGCCGAGTCCGCCGGGGCCAGTCTCAATCGTGCCGACCCGTTCGCCCTCTTTGGCGCGGATCGTGCCGTCCGGGGTGGTGATGTCCATGTCGGCATACACCGCGTAGACAGCCCCCGGCAGGCCGGTCACAGCATACACAGGCTGGTACAATCCGTTAGTTTCCGTTACGGATGAGAATACCTCGCCGGATTTTTTGACGAGGATCTGCCCTTTCTGGGCGATGTTGTGCTTCTCCACCGTAATGGTCGTTTGGGTGCCGTCCACCGCGAAAGGCACCGGCTCGCTGCTCAAGACATAGCCATAGGCCGTACACTGTTCAAGGATTTCATAGTGCCCAAAGGGGAGCGGTTCCGGCAGCATCAGGCGGCCCGTGGAATCGGTATAGAAGGTGTCGATGTCCATAGGGGTGGGATAGTTGATATGCTGTACTACATAGTCGCCGGTATCGGTGTTCCGTACCTTGAAGCCAATCCCCGCGGCGGGGATGACCTTGCCGGTTTCAATGTCTTTTTTGACGATTTCCACCAGCGCCTCAAAGGTAGCGTTGTTGATGAGGTAGCGGTAAACCTGTCCGTCTTCCTGGATGAACACGTCGAAGGCGGGCATCCGCGCCGTACCTTCCTTGCCTTTTGTCTGGACAACGGTATATAAGCCGTAGGGCAAGTCCTTGGACCGCGCGAACCCGTGTTCATCGCAGACGAGAAGATCGCGCTCGGAGTCCTCGGCTTTCTCGTAGGAACCGGCGGATTTGAGAAACAGCTGAAATTCCGCGCCCACTTCCGGGTGCTCGATCCCGGTGGAGCCGTCATCGTTGTGCTTGAGGATCGCCACCCGCCCCTTTTTGACGGTTTCCACCACGTCGAGGGCGGTCTGGTTATACTCCAATTCATACAGCTCCGGTTGAGCGCCGACGTGGTAAATGGTTTCGTTCAGCAGATAACCTTCGCTGGGCGAAAGCTCGCGGATTGTCCAGTCGTCACCACAGGGATAATACTGGGTGGTGAATTGCCCCGCCGCGTTTGTTTCATAACGGTCGATGAGCTGCTCGCCCTTGAACACGCCGTAAGCTGCTCCAGCCAGGGAGGCGTCCCCCTGCGCCGTGCCGGTTTCATCGTCCGACTTGGTGACGACGGCCTGCCATTTCTTCAGGACGTTTTCAAAGGATTTGTGCGTTACTTTATTCCATTCGATGACGGCGGTCTGGTTGGCCGGCACCACATACCGATTCGGCGTTCCCACCTCTTCCAGCAGATACGGGGTGTCGCCGCTGATGAGGACGTCTTCAAACCGGGCTCTGCCCTTCGCGTCCGTCACCGCGTACTGCTCCACCGGCAGGCCGGAGAGCGATGTGCCGGACAGCCGGAAGGTCATGCCTTCCTTCAGCCCGTCCTCGGATGTTTTGGCAACCTCCAGTGTCCCGCGCTTGAGGACGTTATTGAATGTTACCGTAGATGTGCGGCCCGCCACCACCGTAACCCGCTGGGTGGCCTGTGGTTCATATTTATCGTCTGTCTGCTCGGTGATTTCGTATATGCCGGGCAGAAGCAGACTGTCCCACAGGAACGTCCCGTCGGGCTGGGTGGTGATGACCTGATCGACGCCGTTTCCAACAATGCGGAAGGGGATACCGCCCACCTTGCCGTCTTCCGAAGTCTTAATGAGCTTCAGGGAGCCGTATTTGTAGTTGTTGTGGAACAATACGACCGTGGTGTTGTTTTCAGTCACGGTGACGGTCTGCTCCGGCGGAATTTCGTACCGATCCGGCACATCCACCTCAAAAACACGGAAGGTGCCGGCAGGGAGGGAAAGGTTTGCCTTGCCGTCGCTCCCGGTCGTTACAGTCTGCTCAAAGTCAACATTCACCCCGACAATGCGGAATTTCATCCCGGCGACGATATTGTCCGCCGACTGCTTTTCGATTTCGATGCGGCCGCTGGAGGTGCGAAGGTTGAGAGTAAACCAGCGGGGATCGTCCATGACGCCGGACATCATTTCCTGGCCGGGTTCTCCGTTTATCGTCTCCAATACCGCAAAGGGGGCGGACTTACACATGGTAGACAGATCCTTTTGGAATTCCACCTTAACCGGTTTGCTGATCTCTTGCTGGGAGTTGAACGTCACCGCATTTCCCGAAATATCGCAGGATATACCGGAAGGTAAAGAGGTGGTCAGGAAACTGTTCGCCAGCATCCCGTTTGTATCGGTGAGTGATCCGGTGTAAGCGCCTATGGCGTCATCCCATGTCAGCGTGAGTGTCTGCCCGGAAAAACTCGCCAGGGTATCGTGACGGGACATATCCGCCCAGATTTTGTCATAGGCCGCCAGCGCCGGCGTGGGTTCCCCAATAGAATGGCCGTTGCCGTCGTAAGCATAGTGCATATAGCAGTCCAAAAAATAAGTGGCGTTATTCTTGGCCCGGGCCACTTTGGGGGCGGCCTCATTCCCGGCGGACTTGTAATTTGGCGTAAAGCCATCCAGCGTCCGGCGCCCGGTGACGATCTCCCAGGCAATTGCCTGGGTAGCGGCATAAGCATCGTCCACCGACGGCGCCCCCAGCTTCTCGGGTGTCCGGGCTGGAAAACCATAGATCGACAACAGCTGCAGCAGTCTTCGCTTTTCTGCTCCCAAGCTGTTCCAATACAGGCTGTCAAACAGGTTCCCGCTGCTGCTCGTATAGAATTGCCGTTGTACCTGCCCATTCGTCTTATCTCCGTAGGGTTCCCATTTGTGAATACAATAAAAGAAGGTGCGCCCGTCGTACTGCGGAGTATACAAACCTTCGATTTGCAGTACATCAATCGCATAACCCTCATACCAATATAGACGATTGTTATAGGCGTTTCCTCGGTTTCCGCCGTTTGATGTGGAAGTTTCGCCAGGGGCTCTGCCCCCGTGGAATGCCCAGCATTCGGTAACGGTCACATTGACTTTATCACCGTGCTGATAGCTGGCAGCGGCCGCACTAAAGGCGGAGGCCAGAAACAGCAGCGCCGACAGCACAGAAACTATTTTTTTGCCTGCCATTTGTTCAGACCCCTTTCTTAAAAATAGGCAGCAAAAAAAGCCCAGCCTTTCGGCTGAGCTTTTGGAAAGAATTCGGTCATACCGAATCCGGTCGATATAGAAAATAGATGTTGTAATCGCCAGGACGCTCCGGCCGCGGTTCAAACCAGATCTTGCATCGTTTTATGGCATACTGATCCTGATTGCGAAGATAGAAGGGAATTAGTTCACCGAAAACATAGTTTTTGAGATCTCCGTCGAATACATAATCGCCGAAAGCGAATCCATCGGGATATGTTGTGTACAGGACAGTGCTTTCCGGCTGATCCCAGCTCGACCGCTCTTTCGTCAGGCTGTCATCCCACCCCCAACCGACATGAGTGCTTTTCTCTACACGAGCGATCTCCTCCCGGCATTCCTGCATCATCGCCGGAATATCGTACGGATAGGCCCAGGGAGATTTCGCCGCGGCCGTTGTCGTGGTCGTTGCAGTAGTGGTGGTGGGGCGTGAGGTGCTGGTCGTTTGCGGCTTGTCGGTGGTGCTGACAAAAGCCGTGCCAGAGGTTGTCGTACTCTTGGAACCATCCGTCTGAGGCGTTTGCGCCGGCTTATCCGGAACCACTGGAGAAGTTGGCTTGGTGGTTCCCGCTTCATGGGATTTGTTCGGTGCGGTGGAACCGGTACCATCCGACCCGGGCGCTGTACCACTTCCTTTCATTTCGGTTGTCGGGGTAATTCCCGCTATCGTTGATGATTGCTGTGATGACTCTGTGGATTCGCTAATTACCAGGACTGGACCAGCCGGAGCGGATGACGCTTCGGAAGGCGCATCGGTATTCTGTCCGCAGGCAGAACACAGCAGCGCAAGAGCCGCAGCAAAAGCGATTATCAGTTGTTTCGTCATATAAATCACCACATTTCTGTATCTGTATGAGAGATCTGACTTTGTGCATCGGGTGCACAAAGTCAGGCGCTCCTCTTGCTTTTGTAGTTCTCCAGGAATTCCAGAAAAAGCCTCTCGATTTCGTCCTTATCGTTCAGCAGATCCGCATAGGCGCTCAGTTTCTTTCCGCTGATCGAGAACGAGGCAGGAGCATTTTTCTGCTTCCGGAAAACTTCCTCCATGGAATCCGTTGTCAGTGTATCAGACTTGTGCATCTCCCGCAGTACCGACGCCTGCATAGGCTTAATTTTCTTTTTATACGGAATGGTCGGGATGATGGTATCCAACAGATGACTTTGCGCAAATGCAGGCAAATAACTCAGCTGAACGCCCACTTTGAATCCTATTGTACCTTCATCCACAAGCTTCAGCAAACCCGGCAGCAGGTATGTCAGCCGAATGAGATCGGCAACAGTACGTCGATTGTCCTTGTTTTTCCTGCCGACTTCCGCCAGCCTGTCCACCTTTTCTCCGTCTTCCGCCAGATCGGTACGTTTTCCCTGACAGCCTTCCAGTTCCATGCGCATCCGGTAGGCATAGGCTTTTTCACTGTACAGCAGATTGTGGCGTTGCTCCAGGTTGGTATCCAGCATGATTTTGGCGGCTTCCACGTCATCAATATCCCGGATGATCCCCGGAATACCAGCCAGTCCACAAAGTGCGGTAGCCCGCGTCCGGTGCCGGCCGGCAATGATTTGGTATTTGCCGCTCTCAAACGGCCGGACGGTAATCGGGTCAATAACGCCGTGCTCGGCGATGCTTTTGGCAAGCGATTCCAGATCCTCTTGGGAATACGTCCGGAAAGGCTGCGGCCGGCCGGTGGTTCTTTCAAAATTCTCGTCCTTGTACTCCACCAGCTTCGCCAGCGGCAGTATGACAAGTCTTTGCACGGCCTGACCGTCGGAAGTCTCCAGAAGTTCACCCAAATCCTCCGCATCCATATGGTATCGTGTAGAGGCCAACTGTTCCGCCAAGTTGAATTTAGGCACTACGCATCACCTCTAATGCAATGCGGGCATATGTCTGTGCCGGCTCGATGTTCGGGGCGTATTCATGCAGCGAGATGCCGAACGCTGGTGCTTCCGCGACTTTAATAGCGTATTTGACCGGCTCTTCAAAAATGTGGATATGGCTGCCGAAGTCCCGCTTGACAATCTCATAGACTTGGCGGCAGCAGCTCGTGTGCCCCTGAAACTTGGTGATGATACCCTCGATGTGCAGGCGAGGGTTTAATTTTCGTTGGACAGTGCGGATCATCTTTTCTACCTGCTCCAGCCCATCGCTGCTCAGGATATGCGCTTCCACCGGAATCAGCACCGAGTCCGAAGCCGTCAGCGCATTGATCGAAAACAGATCCAGACCGGGATGACAGTCCAGAAAAATATAGTCATAGTCTTTCTTTATAAAGGATAGGATGTATTCCAGCACGCGCTCCCGGCTGGTGGCGGTAGAGAGGGCTGCTTCCAGTGAAGACAACTGAACAGTTGAGGGGATCATGTCCACCGTTGTTGTCTGGCAAATGCTTTCCTGAACCATCTGCTTCATCGTTTCGTCTATACAGTCGTCAATGGCTGCTCGGAATAATTCGGTTATGGTGGGTGTTTCTGCTGAAGGTATTGCCCAGACGCCAAAATGCCTGGATAGGTTATGCTGCGCATCCAGATCGACCACGCAGACTTTTTTACCCTGCATCTGCAGGTAGGCGCTGATGTTGACGGCCGATGTAGTCTTGCCAACCCCGCCTTTGCAGGATATAACGGATATAACTTTGCACATGGTTGTAACCTCCTGTTGAAATTTACAGCTTGTTTTATAGATAGGAAATCTGCTCAAGATGCTGTTCATTACTTCAACGTACCAACAGGAGATACCGTGCTGCTCCAAATGTTTTGACCGCTATTCTGACCGCTAAAGCGCTGTAAATTATGTGAATCATATAATAAACATACGGAAGTATGAATATTATACAATCAATAAATGGCTTGACATAAGGAATATATGCTGATATAATGCATATTGATATCCGGCTGCGGAGCTCATAACCCGAAGGTCGTCAGTTCAAATCTGGCCCCCGCAACCAACGAAAAGCCATGGAAGCTTATGCTTCCATGGCTTTTTTCTATATGTCAGAGCTTGTTCCGTACTTTTTATAGCTGCGGTGGAACGCGGAAAGGCTGCCGAAGCCGCAGGCAAAGGCCGCCTCGGAAAGCGTCCGCCCGGTGTCCAGCATCTGGCAGGCCTGCACGATGCGGTAATGGTTCAAATACCGGTGAAACGTCATACCAGTCGCCTGCTTGAACAGCCGACAGAAGTGCGACACGCTCAGATGGACGGCCCCGGCCGCCTGAGCCAAGGTCAGCCCCTCGCGATCGTATTGCTCGTTGATCAGCTCGAATGCCTTGGCCAGCATATCCCGCTGCCGATCGGAGGGATTGGCCAGGGAAACCGTGGACAGCCGGCCCCGATCGGTGCGGTACAGATCGACCAGCAGCCGCAGCACGTCGGCGGTCACGGCGGTTTGATAGCCGTCGGGGCGCCCCTTCAGCTCCGCGTGAATCCTCTCCAAAAGGCGGCCCATTTCCGGCCCCGCCGGGACGGGCGCATCGAAAAACAGCCGCCCCGCCAGCCACGCCTCGCCCATGCGGCCGCCCGCCTGGCTGCCGTTCAGAAAGGCGGCGGCGTCGAACTGCAGCACCAGCAGGTCCGCCTCGGTGTCACAGGGGGTATAGGCATGCAGCTGGTTCTGGCCGATGACCGCCAGCGCGCCGGGAGCCAGGACGTAGGAGGTCTCGTGAACCTGCTGGATACCGCTTCCCGTCCGGCTGTATACGATTTCCACCTCGTTGTGCCAATGGCAGTAGGAGGGGACGCCCAGCCGCCCCCGCAGCGTGAAGCAGCGGATTTTGAGGGCGGCGTCCTCCCAGGGCAGGGTTTCCTGAATGCTTCTCATCAAACCGCCGTCCTTTCCGGCAAGATGGTAGGAATTGCGCCGTTTGCGCGCTTTCTGGTAAGAATCGCTTCGCGCCGGTGCGCAAGGTGCGCTATATTGAGTATAGCAGATGCGAAACCAAAGGAAAAGAGTGTGTTGACAATGGCTCAGCTGACCACCAGAGAACGGTTTGTCAGAACCCTGACCGGGCAGGATACCGACCGGGTGCCGTTCATGAAGATTTTCGGCGGAACCAACGACGTGCTGCCGGCCTGGGAGCGGGACTACCCTGGCCTGCACACGTATATCGACGAGCTGCTGGGGTTTGAAGGCGGCTATCGCGGCTGGCGGATTACACCGGTGAATTTCGACCTCTGCGGGGAGATCGAAACCGAAGTCCTCAGCGAGGACGCCCAGTCGGCGGTGATCCGTTACAGCTATGGCAAGGTGGTGCGGCAGAACAAGGGGACGGACTACCACCAGCACACGCTGGAATACCCCGTGAAAAGCCGGGAGGACTGGGATCGCATCAAAAGCCGGTACTTGGATCCGGCGGATCCCCGCCGCCTTCCGCCCCACTGGGAGCACTATGTCGAGATGTACCGGCAGCGGGACTACCCGCTGCAATTGACCGGTGGAGGCGTCTACGGCTTTGCCCGGAACATGATGGGGGACGAAGCCCTCTGCTACGCGTTCTACGACGATCCGGAGCTGGTGCACGATATTATGGACAGCTACATGGACTTTTGCTGCCGTCTCTGGGAGCGTCTGTGCGACGGCGTGGCGTTCGATTTGATCGAAAGCTGGGAGGATATGGCCAGCAAGAACGGCTCTATCATCTCGCCGGCCATCTTCGAGGAATTTCTCGCCCCGAATTTCCAAAAGATGCGCCGCTTTGCCGACGCCCACCGGATTCCCCTGGTGCTGGTGGACAGCGACGGCAACATCAACGCGCTGGCCCGGCAGATGCACGCGAACGGCGTCAACGCCATGTACCCCTTCGAGGTGGGGGCCGGGTGCGACCCCTTCCGCGTCCTGCGGGAGCTCCCCGGCATGGCGGCCCTGGGCTGCCTGGAGAAAAACGCCTGCGCCTTGGGGGAGGAGGCCATTGAGGAGCAGATGGAGCGGGCACGCCGGCTGATCCGGCAGGGCCGCTGCATCCCCGGCCCAGATCATTTTGTGCTGGAAAACGTGTCCTTCCCGCAGTACAAGCGGTTTATGAACAGGCTGCGCGAGGTGGTGCTCACCACCTCGCCCGGCAGCGATCGATAACGGAAAAGGCCGCCGGAACAACCGGCGGCCTTACTTTTATATCAGATGCAGCTCCCGCTGATCCGCCAGACACAGCTGGCTGAAAATCCACTCGAGCCATCCCCGCACCGTGGAGGAGCGGCGCATGATGGTGGTGCCGTTGATGGGCAAATCCGCCTCCTCCATGATTTTGCAGATAGCGGCTTTCTCCGGCACGCCGGAGGAGCGCAGCGCCACGCCGAACGCCTTGTGGAACACCGGCCGCTCGAGCATCTTGCGGATGAGAGCCAGATATTTCTGCTTGTACCGCAGCTCCATGATGCTTTTGGCCTCCCGGCTGAGGGTGTACTGCCGCTCTCCATACTCGTTGGTGTCCCGGTAAAGCAGCCCCAGATACTCGCACGCCGATATGTAGTAGCTGGTCTGCCGGGCGTCGAAATCGTACTTGAGCGTGACCTCCTCGGGCGTCATGGTCTTTTCGTACAGCACCGAGAGAATATCCACAATCCGGGAGAAAGTGTCGGCCTGGGGGAAGGTGATGGGCGGCTCCTCGGTGCACTGGATGCTGTTCCAGATGTCGACGACATCCTTGAGATGGATGTCCTCGTCCGCAAAGGTGTAGGCCTTGTGCTCCACCAGCTCCAAGGAATTGTAGAATTCGCGATCGAAAAAGCGGTAAATGAAGGCGTGGAACACGTCGTTGGAATACACCAGAAACACCGGCAGAATCGGCTTGGAAATCTTCGAGCTCCACAGGCGGTAGGGATAATACAGCTGCCGGATGAGCAGCTCGTCCACCGCCACGTTTTTCGCCTCGCAGAGCATCAGCGCGTCCCGGCTTTCATATCCGGCGTCGATCTCCACCTGGGCGTTGACCACGTCCAGGTGCTGCTCTCCCGCCGGCAGGCGGTTATTGCGCACCCAATAGGAAAATGACCCCGACGACATCCGGCCGTTGACGGTGAAAACCGCCTCGCCCCCCAGAATGTCCGCAATAATCCCGCTGTTGTAAGCAAACAGCAGGGCGGAGGATTCGCTGTATAGGTTGGTATAATCGATGGTCTGCAGGTTCGGCACCGGCACCGGTGTGGGCCGGACCGAGTCGTACTTGATCTTGGCATGGGTTTCGAAGCCGCCAATGATATACTCGCCCCGGGATATCGGCAGGATGGACAGCTTGTTTTCCTTGAAGATGGCGGGAAGCTGCGTCGACTGGTCGAACTTGGCCATCAGCCGGGCTTCCTTCACCGTATTGATATCGGCGGAGGAAATACGGAACGATCCCCTGGCCGCCACTTGTTTGGCAATATCATGCCGATCAAACAGGATTTCCCAAGCCTTGTCTATGCTGATACTCTTTTCCGCCATAGGTGACTTCCTCTCTCCGGCGAAGGATACATACAGCCCATCCCCGCCGGTGGTACGGGCCGCATCAGGCGGGCCGCCGCCCGCCTGCCAGCTACCAGTTTTTAATCAGAACTTCGCTGACCGGCCCCCGCCCGTTGGCGTTGGCGTTGATTGCCCGGCTGGCCATGACCGTTTTGATCGTAAAGCCTCGGTACAGCTCCCGGATGAAAGGCGTGTCCGCGTTGCTGAGCAGGCACTTGGCGCCCCGTCCGCTCAGCTCGGCGTAGACGTCGCGCAGCCGGATCTGCTCGCTTTCCCCGAAGCCTCCGGCCTGATATCCCGTAAAATTGGTGTTGTCCTTGCTGTGATAGGGCGGATCGAAATAGACGAAGGATTCCCCGTCCGCGCCTTCTACCGCCGCGGCAAAATCCCCGGTGAGGATGTCGACGTCGTTGCCGTTCAGATACCGGCTGACAGCCCGCAGACTCTCCTCGTCGAAAATGGCGGGGTTTTTGTACCGGCCGTAGGGGACGTTGAACAGCCCCTGCAGATTCACCCGATACAGCCCGTTGAAGCAGGTTTTGTTCAGGTAAATCAATCGCGCCGCCTTTTCCACGGGGGAGAGGGCGGCAAACGCCTCCGCGTCCCGATCCAGGGAGCGGATTTCATAAAAATATTCCTGGCTGGTGTTCTCCTTATGGGTTTTCAGCAGGGCGATCAGCGCCTCCACGTCATCTCGGATGGCCATATAGGTGACAATCAGCTGTTCGTTGTGATCGTTGATGACGGCCCGGCGGGGCTGAATGGCAAACAGCAGCGCCCCGGCGCCGACAAACGGTTCATAATAGGTGGTATATCTTCGGGGAATGGTCCGCTGAATTTCCGGCATCAGCTGCCGCTTGCCGCCCGCCCATTTCAGGTAGGGCCGCACCAAAGGATCGATGGGGGCTTTTTTTGCCATGGGAAATTACCGCCTTTTAACCTACTCGCATACCCTTTCGATATACCTATTTAGTTTACCATGTTTCCCGCCTTTCTGCAAGCCGCTGCTTCGATGGATTTTTTATAAAAAACCAATTTTGCGGAAGACATGGGGATCCTGTCGAAAAACGCCGGAACCGCCCCGGAAAAACTCGAAAGAATCGCGGCATCCCCTTCTTTCATGCGGCTATTCGACAGAATCTTACAGATAAAGATGGTATAGTATAGAAACGCCGAAAAAACAAACCACATCAATGTCAAAGGGAGTCGGATGATCATGAATTCGTATACAATTTTGAGAAAGCTGGACGCCGTGGGCCGTCTGGTCCTGCCCCTGGATATGCGCCGGGATCTGTGCCTGGAACCGGGCGGCTGCGTGCGCGTCACGCTGGACAAGCAGGGGGCCGGCCTCCTGCTGGAAAAAGCGTCCTGCACCGGGTCGGAAAAATTCCTGATGGAATTGGACGGCCTGGGCCGGATCGTCATCCCCCAGGCGCTGCGGGCGGCGCTGGAAGCCAAAGCCAATACCACCATGGAGCTGACCTGTGACCCGGCGAGCGTGTCGGTCGTTCTGCGCCCGGTGAAGCCCGCCTGCTGCGCCTGCGGCGGCGGCGACGATCTCAAGCCCGTAGGCTCGGCCCATCTCTGCCGTTCCTGCCGGTGTGAAGTGCTGGCGTTGGGCGAATGATAAGCTATGCGTCGGGAAAAGCGCGGTTTCGCGCTTATAAACGCGAAATGCGGGCCACATTTCATGGCCCGCAAGATTTTATCTAGGCTTCTTTTTTGTCCGCGAACAGACGGATGAGATCCACGGTGCCGTCAATACCGATGGCCCCGCTGTCCACGCTCAGATGATAGCTGTCCGCATTGCCCCATTTCTTGGTGGAATAGAAGTTGTGATAGGACGCCCGCTTTTTGTCCACCTTGATGATCCGCTCCGCGGCCTCCTTGTCGCTGAGGTTGTACAGCCGACAGACCCGCTCCACCCGCTTTTTCATCTCCGCGTGGACGAACACGCTCACCAGATGGGGGTATTTGCTCAGCGCGTAGTCCGCACAGCGCCCCACGATGACGCAGGCCCCATCGGCCGACAGCTTCTGGATGGCGTCGAACTGGGCCAGGAAAATCTGGTGGTTGATGGGCATGGTGAACGGCCCGCCCCCGCCCATGCCGTAATTGCCCATGGAAAGGGAATACAGCAGGCTGTTGGTCGGCATCTCGTCATAATTTTCAATCACGTCCCGGGAAATGCCGCTTTGCTCCGCCGCCAGCTCCAGCAGCTCCTTGTCGTAGAAGGGGACGCCCAGCTGATCCGCCAGCTTTTTGCCGATTTCGCGGCCGCCGCTGCCGAATTGCCGCCCGATGGTGATAATGGTGCGATCATGCATAAAAAACCAGTCCTTTCCCCGGGATCTCTCCCGTTCCTTGCTTCTAGTATACTGCGTTTCAGCCGCTTTGTATACCGTTTTATTAAAAAATTTACAAAGAAATCAATAAAACAGGCGCCGCTGTTATGCAAAGATAACAGCGGCGCCTGACTTTCATTCCTTTACGTATTGTCCGCGGTTTCCATCGGCGGCTCCTCCCGCCGTTCGCGCAGCCGGCGATAGAGATGATAGCCGAAATCCAGCGGGAAATAGATAAGCGCGGCCACGCACACGAACTTGCCCAGCGCCACGGGAATGGCGCCTATGTATCCGGAAACCAGTCCTTCCAGCACCCGGAAGTAGAGCACAGCCAGCACGCCCCAGCCCACCGAGCTTTCCAGGCACAGGATGCCTTTGTAGTTGAAGGGCTTGTGGCTGTAATCCCACCACAGGCTGCCGAACAGCCGCATCATGGCGATGCCGGTCAGGTATTCCAGAACCGTGGCCAGCAGCATCCCCGCCGCAAACAGCAGAAACAGGTTGTGGGAGAAGGGCCGCAGCAGCGCCGGGAGGATGAGGGCGCCGAACCCGTAGATGATGCAAAAGGGCCCCTTCATGAATCCCCGATCCAGTACCAGCCGTTTTTTCTCGATGGAAAGCACCACGCATTCCATCAGGTAGCCGAGAAAGCTGAAGAGCACAAAGGTATGCAGGATACGGTACATATCCATTCCCAGAATCTGAACGTCAAACATCGAAAGCCTCATCCTTCCCGGCCGGTTCCGGCCTGTACTTTGTGACGAAATCGTGAACGATTGGCTAACTTTAGTATATCGTACGGTCCGGCGGGCGGCAAGTATAAAATCGATTAAGTTCGCCCCTGTTTTCTTAAAACTCTATTAAATCGCCTTCATTTTCTTTTCTCTTTAGGGGATAAAGCAAGCAGGACGGGAACACCTTGTGTCCCCGTCCTGCTGCATTTTTTATGGCTCTTACCGGCCGTTGTATATCCGCTTAAGCAGCTCCACCATCCGCTTCTTGCTCACCGAGCGGGGATTGGTGGCCGTGCATTTGTCCTGGATGGCGATTTCCGCCAGTTCCTCCACGCTGGACATGAAGGCCTGCTGATCCATCCCCGCTTTTTTCAGGGAGGAGGGAATGTCGAACTCCGCCTGCATCTTCTCGATGGTGATGATGAGGTTGCGGATGGCCTGCGGCCCCGCGTAAGAGCCGCCGCCAATGAGCACCCCTAGCTGGCTGTACTTCATGGCCGCCATGCTGTCGGCCGCGTGGGTGCGGTCACCCAGGCGGGAATTGAACTCGATGACATAGGGCAGCACGATGGCGTTGGCCCGCCCGTGGGGAATCCGGAACCGCCCGCCCACAATGTGGGCGATGGAGTGGTTGATGCCCAGGGACGCGTGGTTGAAGGCGATGCCCGCCATGTTGGAGGCGTTGTGCATGTGCTCGCGCGCGGCCATGTCGTCCCCGTGCTTGTAGACCCACGGCAGGTATTCCACCACCAGGCGCACCGCCTTTTCGGCCAGCGCGTCGGAGAAATCGTTGGCGCCGGTGGACACATAGGCCTCGATGGCATGGGTCAGCACGTCCATGCCGGTGTCCGCCGTCACCGCCGGCGGCACGCTGCGCACCAGCGTGGGGTCGAGAATCGCAATGTTGGGCAGCAGCTTGTCGTCGGTGATGGGGTACTTAATGTGAGTCTCCGCGTCGGTGATGACCGCGAAGCTGGTGGCCTCGCTGCCCGTCCCGCTGGTGGTGGGCACCGCAATGCACAGCGGCTTTTCCGCCCCCGTGGTCTTCTGATACATGTAGCTGATGGCCTTGGCCGCGTCGATGGCCGAGCCGCCGCCCATGGCCAGCACCGCGTCTGGCTTGTGCGCCACGATCCGGGACAGTCCCTGCACCACCAGCTCGGTGTTGGGGTCGGGGGTGATGTCCGAAAAAATCCGATACTGGGCGCCCATCTCGTCCAGCACCCGCAGCAGCTTGTTCACCATCCCCGACTTTTCCACAAAGGGATCGCAGATGATGCACAGGTTATGGATGGGATATTGCTTCAGGTTTTCAAAGGCGGCCTCGCCCGTGTAGATTTTGGTCGGTACATAAAAGGCGTTCATCGATAGGATCCTTTCTATTTCGCAGAAACCGGAAGTCCCGCCGCTTTCGGCCTATAGCACTAAGCCCCTAGGCCGAAACAGGCGGTTGTCAGTCTTCCCGCGGCCCGGCGCCCACACCACCGGCCGCTGTCAAAGGTTTGTCAATACGCGTCCCAGTATACCATATTTCGCGGCAAATGTCAGCCTCTCCGGGGGAAAAGTTGGAAGGCCGCCGCCGTCGATTTTCGTCGACCATGACAAACCGCGGCGGCTGTGGTATACTGAACACAAAGAAAGGATGAGTGTCATGGGAGCAAAAGCAGAGCGGGCCAAGGCCCTATTCCAGCAGGGGTATAACTGTGCCCAGTCGGTAGCGGTGGCCTTCGCCCCGGAGATGGGGCTGAGCGAGGAAACAGCCGCCCGGCTGGCCTCCGCCTTCGGCGGGGGCATGGGGCGGATGCGGGAGGTGTGCGGGGCGGTGTCCGGCATGCTGCTGGTGGCCGGGATGCTGTACGGGTACAGCAACCCGACGTCCAGGGAGGAGAAGCGGGAGACCTATGCGCTGGTGCAGCGTCTGGCCGCCCGGTTCCGCCAGGAAAACGGCAGCATCGTCTGCCGGGAGCTGCTGGGCCTGGCCAGTAAAGAACTGTCGCCCGAGCCGACGCCCCGCACGGCGGAGTTCTACCGCAAGCGCCCCTGCGGGGATTTGGTTTATCAAGCCGCCAGCCTGCTGGAGGAACTGGGTGAGAAACCAGAGTGAAGATACAAACAGTGAAATGATTCTGAAAAATACAAATAGTAAAATATTTTCGTTCGTCAAAAGGATATGTGCTCTAAGTAACTTGTTAATCAACCGATTTTTCGGTGATTGGCGAGGACACTTAGAGCATATTTCCTATAAGGAGGGCTATGCCAGGACGAAAATTAAGATGGCGCTTACTATACAAGAGGTTGAGTCGGGGCGATGAATTGCAAGACGAAAGTTTTTCCATTCAGAACCAAAAAGCTCATGCTGGAGGACTATTTCTACGCCCGCGAGCCGCAATTGTGTTCTCTATCCATCAGGCATTTTTCGCTTTATATTCTTCGCCCCAATTCCACATAGCATCTAAAACCGGCTTCAAGCTATGTCCCAACTCTGTCAACGTGTATTCTACCCGCGGCGGAACCTCTGGAAAAACCGTCCGGATAAGCAAACCGCTTTCCTCCATCTGTCGAAGCTGGGAGGTCAGTACCTTTTGGCTCACACTGCCAATGGATTTCTTTAATTCTCCAAACCGCTTTGTCCCCGACAGCAAATCTCGAATAATGAGCACCTTCCACTTGTCACTGATGAGCGTCAGCGTTGTTTCCACCGGGCAGGCGGGCAAAGCTTTTGCCTCCATTATAGTATCCTCCTGTCTGTTAGTTTCTAAAATGCTGTACAGCATTATTCTACTGTATCTCCCATGTTGGGGTCAAGGCGCAAGAGAAAAATTTTTTCTTCTGTCCTAAAGCCAGAACCCTTGAAACCACACAATCGTTTCCTCTCGGTAACTATCTAATCGTTACTTTCAGGTGCCTATACCACAATATTGTGCGTACTTCACAGCGTCCCAAAGGTCTGCTATGATACAGACAACGAAGGGAAAACCCCCGGCGTTCAAAACAAAATTGAAAATCTATGGAGGTACGCAACATGAAAATCGCTGTTATCTGCGCCAATGGAAAGGCGGGTCTTCTGATTGTCAAGGAGGCCGTGGCTCGTGGTCTGGATGTCACCGCCGTGGTCCGCGGGGCGAACCGATCCGCCGCCAGCAAGGTGATCACGAAAGACCTGTTTGACCTGACTGCCGCCGATTTGAAGGGCTTCGACGCAGTGGTGGACGCGTTCGGCGCCTGGACACCGGATACGCTGGGCCAGCACAGCACGACACTGAAGCACCTGTGTGATATTCTCAGCGGCACGGATACCCGCCTGCTGGTGGTAGGCGGAGCTGGGAGCCTGTACGTCAACCAGGAGCACACCGCCGTTGTATCTGACGGCCCGGACTTTCCCGAGATGTTCAAGCCGCTGGCCGCTGCCATGGCCAAGGCCCTGGGCGAACTGCGCCAGCGCAAGGATGTCAAGTGGACCTACCTCAGTCCTGCTGGGGATTTCCAGGCAGAGGGGGAGCGAACCGGGGAATATATTCTGGGCGGCGAGGAGCTAACCTTGAACAGCAAAGGGGAAAGCGTCATTAGCTACGCCGACTACGCTATCGCCATGGTGGATGAAATCACCGGTGAAAGCCATATCCAGCAGCGGATTTCCGTGGTGAGCAAGTAAATCCGAAAGGCGTAAGGGGCTGTTGCAAAATTTTACATTTTGCAACAGCCCCTTAGACCTGAAATCAGGAGCCGGGGAAAGTGATTATGGAATATCTGAAACAAATACAGCGGCTCAACACCATGCTGCTGGTAGAAATGCCCGAATACCAGCCGCAGGCGCAGGATTTTCCGCAGGACACGGCCAGTCAGCGGCGGCTGCTCCGCAGTCTGATGAATGTCCGCCCTCCCATGCCGCTGAAACGGGAGTTTCTCGCTATACAGGACAATCTTCTGTCTGCCGAGCGGGAGGCTAAAGGTGTGGTGGAGGGGGCGGCGCTGCCCCCCGTCAACGGCTGCCCGCAGATAGCCGTCTGGAAAGGGGATATTACCCGGCTGAGGGTGGACGCGATCGTAGACGCAGACAATGCTGCTCTTTTGGGCTGTTTCTGTCCCTGCCACGGCTGCATTGACAACGCTATTCACTCGGCGGCTGGCCTCCAGCTTCGGGACGAGTGCCATCAAATCATGCAAGCCCAGGGGCACCCGGAGCCCACAGGACGGGCCAAGCTGACAAAAGGGTATAATCTTCCTGCCCGATATATCCTGCACACCGTCGGCCCCATCGTCCAAAGTCATGTTACCCGCCAAGCTCGGGAGGGCCTGGCGTCCTGCTACCGCTCCTGCCTGGAATTGGCGGCGGCTCATGGCTTGGAAAGCGTGGCATTCTGTTGTATCTCTACCGGAGAATTTCACTTTCCTAACCAGGAGGCCGCTGAAATCGCCGTGAAAGCCGTCAAGGACTTTCTCCGGTGGGAAACGTCCATCAAGAAGGTAATTTTCAATGTTTTCAAGGATATTGACAAAACGATTTACCACCGCATACTCCGTGCAGATTCAATCGCTGAAACAGGCCCTTAACAGCGCTGACGCAGTGGTGGTCGGTGCGGGGGCTGGTCTTTCTGCTTCGGCAGGATTGACCTATTCCGGCCAGCGGTTTGAAGCACACTTCAAGGATTTTGCCGACAAGTATGGCATCCGGGATATGTACTCCGGGGGCTTCTATCCGTTTGCGTCGCTGGAGGAGTATTGGGCGTGGTGGAGTCGCCACATCATGGTAAACCGCTACCAACGCGCTCCAAAGCCGGTCTATGATGCCCTGCTGGAATTCGTGGAGGATAAAGACTACTTTGTTCTGACCACAAATGTGGATCATCAATTCCAAATGGCGGGCTTTGATAAGAAACGGCTGTTCTATACCCAGGGAGATTATGGTCTGTGGCAATGCTCGGAGCCTTGCCATCAAAACACCTATGACAACGAAGAGGCTGTGCGCCGAATGCTTGCAGAGCAGCGAGACATGAAGGTGCCGTCAGAGCTTGTTCCCCGCTGCCCTGTATGCGGCAAGCCTATGAGCATGAACCTGCGGGCGGACAATACCTTTGTGCAGGATGAGGGTTGGTACGCTGCCGCTGCCAGATATTCCGATTTCCTGCATCAGCATGGCCATGAAGCTGTATTGTTCCTGGAGCTGGGCGTAGGCTACAACACTCCGGGAATTATAAAGTACCCCTTCTGGCAGATGACCGCCCAAAATTCAAAAGCAGTGTATGCTTGTATTAACTATGGCGAGGCAGCTTGCCCGGAAGAAATTAAAAGCAAATCCATCTGTATCCACTACAATATAGAACAGGTGTTAAAAGACCTTCTGGGATAGCGGATACTCTATCTGCCGTACGATGGCAAAAGAGAGCAGCCCCCTGAAGAACCGTTTGCGGTCCATGAAGTGTGGCCCTCACCTTATGCCGAATAACCTTCGGGCGTTCTCCGCTGTCGCGCGCAGCACCTCCTGCACGTCGATCCCCCGCGCCTGCGCGATCGTCTGCGCCGTATAGGCGATGAGGGAGGAGTCGCACCGCTTGCCCCGATGGGGCACCGGCGCCATATAGGGCGCGTCGGTCTCCACCAGCAGCCGGTCCAGCGGTACCGCCGCCGCCACCTCCACCGGCCGGCGGGCGTTCTTGAAGGTCACCGCGCCCCCCAGCCCGATGTACAGCCCCAGCTTCACCGCCTCCCGCATGGTCTCCACGCTGCCGGAAAAGCAGTGGATCACCCCCGCGGGCCGGTATTCCCGGAGTATCTCCAGGACATCCTCATGCGCCTCCCGGTCGTGCACGATGACCGGCGCGCCCAGCTGAGCCGCCAGCGCCGTCTGCCGCCGGAAGCGATCCTGCTGGACGGCCCGGGGACAGGCGTCCTCGTAATGGTAGTCCAGCCCGATTTCCCCGATGGCCACCACCTTGGGGTGGGCGTACAGCCGCCGCAGCTCGCGGAGATCCTCATCGGTCAGCGCCCCCGCCTCCTCGGGGTGGATCCCCACCGCCGCGTAGACATAAGGATACCGCTCAGCCAGCGCGATGGATGTGCGGGAGTAGGCGAGGTTGCTCGCCGCGTTGACCACCCCCACCACGCCCAGGGAGGGGAGCCGGCCGAGCAGCACGTCCCGATCCTCGTCGAACTGCTCCGCGTCGTAATGGGCGTGGGAATCGAAAATACCTTCCATATTCTATCCTCCATGAATAAAGGGCGGCCCGCCGGGCCGCCCTTTTGCGCTTATCGTATCTTGCTGCCCGGGGCGACCCCGTCCACAAACAGCACCTTGACGTCCTCGCCGTCGTCGGCGGCCAGGATCATCCCCTGGCTCTCCACCCCGCAGAGCACCGCGGGCTTGAGGTTGGCCACCAGGATTACCGAGCGGCCCTTCAAATCCTCCGGCGCGTACCACTTGGCGATGCCGGAGCAAACCGTCCGGGGCGTGTCCGTGCCGTCGTTCAGGGTGAGCTTCAGCAGCTTCTTGGCTTTTTTCACCGGCTCGCAGTCGACGATTTTCGCCGCCCGCAGATCCACCTGGGCGAAGGTCTCGATCCCAATTTGTTCGAGGAAGGCCAGCCCCTGCGCCGGCTCCTCCGCCTTGGCCGGTGCGGCCGCGGCCGCCTCCCGGATGGCGGCCAGCTCCTTTTCCATGTCGATGCGGGCGAACAGCGGGGCGGGCGTCCCCACCCGGAACCCTTCCGCTTTGCCGAATACCGCCGTCTCCATGCCGGTCAGTTCCGCCGGCGCCTGAATCTGCCGGAGAATTTCCTCCGCCGTCCCCGGGATGAAGGGGGTCAGCAGGATCCCCAGCAGCCGGATGCACTCGATGAGATTGTACAGCACCGCCTCCAGCCGGGGCTTATCCGCCTCGTCCTTGGCCAGCACCCAGGGCGTGGTCTCGTCGATGTATTTGTTGCACCGCTTGGCCAGACCCATCACCGCGTCCAGCGCCTCCGCGTTGTGGTAAACGTCCATCAGCCGGACGTAGCTGTCCGCCGTTTCCCCGGCCAAACGCCGCAGATCCGCGTCGGGCTCCTCGTCCCAGCCGGCCGGCCGGCGCACCTCGCCGCCGAAATACTTGTTCGCCATGGCGATGCTGCGGTTGACCAGGTTGCCCAGCGTGTTGGCCAAATCCGCGTTGTACTTGGTAATAAAACTCTCGTGGGTGATGGTGCCGTCCTGGGCGAAGGGGATTTCGCTGAGCAGGTAATACCGCACCGCGTCCACTCCGAACCGGGCCGCCAAATCGTCGGCGTACAGCACGTTGCCCCTCGACTTGCTCATCTTATCCTCGCCGGACAGCAGCCACGGATGCCCCAGCACCTGCTTGGGAAGCGGCTCGCCCAGGGCCATCAGGATGATGGGCCAGTAAATGGTGTGAAACCGCACGATGTCCTTGCCGATGACATGCAAGTCCGCCGGCCAGTACTTCTGATAGTGCTCATCGCTCCCGTCCGGGTCGTACCCGCACCCGGTGATGTAGTTGGTCAGCGCGTCCAGCCACACGTACACCACGTGCTTCGGATCGAATTCCACCGGAATGCCCCAGGTAAACGAGGTGCGGGACACGCACAAATCCGACAGCCCGGGCTTCAGGAAGTTATTGATCATCTCGTTGCGGCGGGAATCCGGCTTGATGAAATCCGGGTTCTCTTCATAATACTGCAGCAGCCGGTCCTGGTACTTGCTCAGCCGCAGGAAATACGCTTCCTCCTTGGCGTCGGTCACGTCCCGCCCGCAGTCGGGGCACTTGCCGTCCTTCAGCTGGCTGGCCGTGAAGAAGGATTCGCAGGGCACGCAGTATTTCCCCTCGTATTCGCCCTTGTAAATATCCCCCTGGTCGTACAGCTTTTTGAAAATCTTCTGCACCGCCTTCTCATGATACCCGTCGGTGGTGCGGATGAATTTGTCGTAGGTGGTGTTCAGGCAGTCCCAAACGGCGCGGATTTGCTCGGAAACGCCGTCGACATAGGCTTTCGGAGAAATCCCCTGTTCCCGTGCGCAGTCCTCGATTTTCTGCCCGTGCTCGTCGGAACCGGTCAGGAAAAACACATCAAACCCCATCATGCGCTTATACCGGGCGATCATGTCGGCGAGAACCACATCATAGGTGTTGCCGATATGCGGTTTGCGCGAGGTGTAGGCGATGGCGGTGGTCAGATAGAACTTCTTCTTTTCCATGGGAACTCCTCCTTCTTGTAAAATATTGCAGCGCGATATTTCTATATTGTACCATACTGTGGAAAAAATTCAAGAAGCCCCGTGCCGGAAAATGCGGAATCGAAATGTTCCACAATTCCGCACCGCGCGAAAGGGCCGTACCGTAGAAAATTGCTGAAATTTCTCGCCCGTCGAACAAACTTTCCGCATCTCGCTTGACAACGGCCCGCCGCTCTTTTATCCTATATTTTATATGTAAAATGAGGAAGTGCAAGCATTGAGCCAGTTTCAAACCGACCTGACGCAGGGAAGCGTGTTCGGACAGCTGCTGAAGTTTTCCGTTCCCTTTCTGCTGTCCAACCTGCTGCAGGCCCTGTACAATATGGCCGATATGGTCATCGTGGGGCAGTTCGGCGGCGCGGTGGGCGCTTCGGCCGTGGGCATCGGCGGCCAGGTGACCATTCTCATCATCAACCTTATCAGCGGCCTGGCCGTGGGCGGCACCATCATGATCGCCCAGTTCATCGGCGCCAGACGGCAGCAGGAGGTGGAACGCACCGTCGGCACCATGTTCACCCTGTACGCCATCGCGGGCGCGGCCATCACCGTTATTATGCTGCTGATTAACCCCTGGGTGCTCCGCCTGATGCAGACCCCGGCCGACTGCTACGGCGAGGCCCTGGCCTATCTGAACATCTGCATGGGCGGCACCCTGTTCATCGTGGGCTATAACGCCGTCAGCGCCGTGCTGCGCGGCATGGGCGACTCCCGCCATCCCCTCATCTTCGTCGGCGTGGCCGCCGTGGTCAACATCGTGCTGGATCTGGTGTTTGTCGGCGTGTTCCACATGGGCGCGGCCGGCGCCGCCTGGGCCACCATCGCCGCCCAGGCCCTGAGTCTGGTGATGTCCATCGTCTTTCTGCGCCGCCGGGACTTTGTGTTCGATTTTCATCCCCGCAGCTTCAAGATGGATAAGGCCCTGACCGTCCAGCTGGTCAAGCTGGGAATTCCCGCCTCTCTCCAGGGCACCCTGGTCAGCCTGTCCTTCATGGTGCTGATGACGGTTGCCAACGGGGTGGCCGGCCTGACCGGCTCCGCCGCCCTGAGCATCGCCGGCAAGGTCAACAGCGTGGCTATCCTGCCCTCCCTGGCTATGCAGGCCTCGGTTTCCTCCATGGCCGGCCAGAACATCGGCGCCGGCAAGCCCGAACGGGCCAAGAAAACCATGTTCGTGGCCATGGGCATGTCCTTCGTCTTCTCGGCCCTGATGTTTGCCGTGGTCAATCTGTTCCCGGCGGGCATCGCCAGCCTGTTCATGAGCGGGGACACCGATCCCGCCATCGTCTCCGCCAGCGCCGAATACCTGCGGGTCATCAGCTGGGACTATCTCATCACCAGCATCCTGTTCTGCATCAACGGCCTGGCCATGGGCGCGGGGCAGACCCTGTTTTCCCTGCTCAACGGCTGCGTCAGCTCCCTGCTGGTGCGCATCCCCGCCGCCGTCCTGTTCGGCCAGGTGCTGCACTTCGGCCTGAACGGCGTCGGCCTCGCGGCCCCCTCCGCCTCCCTGGTGGGCCTGGTCGTGGGCGTCGTCTACCTGTGCACCGGCTCCTGGCGCCGCGCCCATATTAAGGGTGTCCCCGAGACCGTATCTTGATCTTGCAATTTGCGCGGGCGGGTACTATAATAAAGCAAGACCCTATCTTAAAGGAATACTGGTAGGAAGTGTATGTGTTATGCAGGAAATCACGATAGAACGCGCCGCAACGCTTAAGGCGAAGCCGGCCGACTCCTCCAAGCTGGGCTTCGGCAACATTTTCACCGATCACATGTTTCTGATGAATTACGACGAGGGCGAGGGCTGGCATAACCCGCGCATCGTCCCCTACGGCCCCCTGTCCCTGGATCCGGCCGCCATGTGCCTGCATTACGGCCAGGAGGTTTTCGAGGGCATGAAGGCCTACCGCACCCCCGACGGCCAGGTGGTCCTGTTCCGCCCCGATAAGAACATGGCCCGGCTGAACCTGTCCAACGACCGGCTGTGCATCCCGCCCATCGACGAGCCTTTCGCCGTGGAAGCGGTAAAAAAGCTGGTGGAAATCGACCAGGATTGGATCCCCTCCGGCGAGGGCACCGCCCTGTACATCCGCCCCTTCATCATCGCGGTGGATCCCCACGTGGGCGTGCACCCGGCCCATCATCTGCTGTTTATCATCATCCTCTCTCCCGTGGGCGCCTACTATCCCGAAGGGATCAACCCTGTGAAAATCTATGTGGAGCGCCAGTATGTCCGCGCCGTCAAGGGCGGCATGGGCTTTACCAAAACCGCCGGCAACTACGCCGCCTCCCTCAAGGCCCAGGCCGTGGCCGAGGAACAGGGCTATACCCAGGTTCTCTGGCTGGACGGCGTGGAGCGGAAATACATCGAAGAAGTCGGCACCATGAACGTCTTCTTCAAAATAAACGGCGAAATTATCACCCCGGCCCTTGAGGGCAGCATCCTGGGCGGCATCACCCGGATGTCCTGCATCGAGCTGCTGCGTTCCTGGGGCTATACCGTCACCGAACGGCGCCTCGCCCTCGCCGAGGTCTGTGAAGCCGCCGCCACCGGCGCGCTCACCGCGATGACGCAGGAAATCAGCAACGGCCCCCGCATCCCGCACAGTACCATGCCGAACAGCGCGAGCAGCGGCAGCGCTACCAGCCGCAGCCCGATGGCGACGTAGCTGCGCTTGTCCCGCAGGGCGGCGGGCAGATTCGTCTCGGCCAGATAAAAGCCGATGATCAGCATGGGCACCGGGGTGTTCAGGGCCGCCAGATGCCCGATCGGCGCGGCCACCACCTCCGGCACCGGAATGGACAGCAAAAACACAAGAAGCCCCGCCGCCAACCCGATGACCCCCGGGTTGAGAAGCAGCTTTTTGGCCGACAGCCCCGTTTTCTCCCCGCTCATGGTCACCAGGCCATAACTCCACAACACCAGGTTGAACACCGCCACATAGGCCGCGCCGTAAAACACGCCGGTCTCCCCCAGCAGGGCGGACTGCAGCGGCAGCGCCATGTACCCCGCATTGGAAAACACCGTGCAGAACCGCAGCACCCGCCGCCTGGCCTCGTCCTTGTCCCGGAAGACCAGATGAGCGATGAGGATGGAGACCACATGAACCGCGAGCGCCGCCGCTCCAGCCGCCAGCAGCCCCCGCAGCATGGACGGGTCGAACCGCCGCATGAAGGACTGGACGATGACGCAGGGAAAGGCCACGTACAGCACCACATCCGCCAAACACTTGACCGCCCCCGCGTTCAGCAGCTTCAGCCGCCCGCACACAAAGCCCACCCCAATGAGCAGAAACAGCACCAGCACCTGCTGGCCAACGGTCCAAAAACTCTCCGCCACTTGTCACCCATCCTCTTGCCTTATCCGGGCTCGGCGTCCCCCGGCGCCCCGCGGGAAACCGCCCGCGGCCGGGCCGGACAGCGCCGGGCGCCCGGCGAAAAATCCATGGGTTCTATCTTACACGATATCGGTTGGCTTTTCAAGGAAAATGGACGGAAAAATGCGATTTCGTCCCCTAGAAAAGGCGGAAAAACTCGAAAAAATGCGCGTGTTTTCGCGTGTTTTTCGCCTTCCGCGCAAAACGGCCCCCGCACCGAACCGGTACGAGGGCCGTTTTAACCGCGCGTCATGCGCATTGGGGGGGCTTGGGAACCACCCGCAGCCGCGGTGCTTCCACCGCTGCCCGCCGGGCCCGGGCGCGCCGGCGCGCCCGGCTTTTGGCCATGGCCGCGTCCCGCCGCAGAGCCGCCACGCAGCAGCCGATAATCACCAGCCGCATGGCGATCAGCAGGGCCGTGAGCGCCGGATACAGGCCCGGCCGCAGCAGGCCGGCCGCCAGCAGCTCCACTGCCGCCGTCGCCAGCGGCACCAGGGCCAGCTTACGGGTCTCGGCACATTTGGCTTTATTCACCATATACATAAACAGGATGGTCATGACCACCACATTCAAGCTGCTCCACAACATTTTTTCTTCCTCCGTTCGCGTTTGCTCAAGAACGCTTGTTCCGAACAAATGTTTACAATCCCATTATACCGCGTTTCTCTCAAATTGCAAGTCTTTTTTGAAAAACCACACTTTTCACGCATTTATCTATATATAGATGATTTTGTGATTTTTTATCTATATATTGTATGTCCACCTTGTGTCCGTCTGGCTTTCCTTCAACAATAAAAAGTATACGCTGTTACGTGTCCCATAAAACGGACTCTTAAAAATTATCGAACAAAAAAGCCGCCGGCGGCTGCCAGCGGCTTTTCCTGATAGGTTGAAAGAGTTGATTTCATGGGCGCGCGTCCGCCTCTTCCCGCTCCGCGGCCTCATACAACCCGCAGAACACCGGCGGTTCCGTCTCTCCGTCGAGGCGGCGGCCCAGGACGTAACGATAATACAGATAAATCGGCACGGCCGACCAGCCATGGCAAAGGCTGCCCGCCCGCTCGAAATCCCAGGCGCCAGCGTCGGTTTCCCAGAAGCTGGTCGCCCCGGCGAACAGCATGCCGCCCCAAATCCGGGCGACATCCTCCATGACCCACCGGCCATACGCCTCGGGACGGCGCATAAGCGCCTCGTACTTGAAAATGCTGCAGCTCAGGGTGACAGGCACCAGGCCGTTTTGCGCGCTGGACAGGGCTTCCAGCGCCCGATCCAGCCGCGCCCCGTCCGCCGCGCCGGCGCACACCAGCAGCGCCTGGGTCAACTCGCAGAAATGGCGGCGGCCCGTATCAGTCAGATAGGTGGCGTAAGCGCCCCGTTCCTCCTCCCAGAAGGCAGCCATGGCGCGGTTCAGGGCGTCCCTCTCCCGCCGGCAGCGGACGGCGGCATCTGTATCGCCCAGGCGGGCGTACAGCCCCGCCGCGTCGTTCAGCGCCAGGGACAGCATGGCGTTCAGAGGGGCGTCGTAGGTTTCCGGGATTTGATCCTCCCGGAAAATGGAGCCGCCGTCCAGCCCATCGCGCCACTCGTAGAAATTCCACAGGCCGGGGGCGGTAAAGCAAGGGACCAGGCCGTTTTCGCCGCGCCGCCCCAGGAACAGGGACAGGATGCGCTCCGCCACGGGCAGCAGCTCCCGCCCGAAGGCGAGATCTCCGCCCGCCTCCACGTGCTCGCACAGCGCGGTGACAAAGCTCAGGGAAAAGCAGGGAATGGTCACCCCCACCCGGGCCGGGGCGCACAGCTCGAGCAGTCCGTCCTCCCGCTGGCCCAGCGCCAAAAGGCGGAGACTGGACGCGGCGAATTCCTTATTCTGGAACACATAATAGCCGCAGAGCATCTGGTTGCGGGAATCCATGGCGTACAGCGCCTGTTCCCGCCAGGGACAGTCCTCGTAATGCTCGTGCATGCACAGCTCAAGCGTACGGCGGCTGACTTCGAAAATGCGGTTATGGAGAGCGTCCGCGCAGTGGAAGGCCGGGCGATAGTCCACCGGATAGACGGTGGGACACACGCCGGCGTAGTACAGCGTGGCGGCGTGGGCGTAAATATGCAGCTGCACATACCGGCAGCCGGCGCGTTTGAGGGCATGGGTGAAGGTCTGCCGGCCGGCCCGCGCCTCGTAGACGGCGGCGAACTGCCGCCCGCCGACACTGGTGCGCGCCCGCAGGTCGTCGAGATGCTCTCCGAAGCCGATGAGGATACGCGCGGGCTCCGGCAGCGCGATGTCCAGGTGAAGGAGCCCCGCCTCCTCCCGCTGCAGATCCACCAGCAGGTACAGCCCGTCCCCGGCCGGGTCAGCCAGCCGGAGGCCCTTTTCGACCGGCAGGCTGGCCGGCGTTTCCGGCAGGCCCCAGTCGCCGGGGGCGCGATAGGCCAGCGCCGCGCGCTGCATCCGCTCCCCGCAGGGGGCGGCAGGGGACAGCGGGTCGGTGAACACCCCCTGGGCCGTCAGCCGGCCGGGGCAGGGGGGCCGCCGCACCAGCGGCCGGTTGGGACGGGGAACCAGCACGGGGCAGGCGCCGGTTTCCCGTCCGGGGCCCCAATCCGGCCCCGGACGGTAATCCGCCGCCTGCCAGCCATCCCGTGCGGAGGCGTGATACCGGAAGGAAAAGGAGAGCTGACCGGAGAAGCGCTCCACCTCGCCGCTTTCGTATTCCCGCGACAAGCGGCAGAGCGTCCCCCCGCCGCTGGCGGCGACGACGGCCCCATCCGCCTCCACGGCGAAGATCACACCCGGCGTCCCCAGGCGGTATACCGAGCTGTCCTCTCCCTGGCAGTAGCCCAGGACGGCCAGCACATTTTCTCCGGGGTGAACCAGGGCGGTGATATCCATCGTGTCGTATGCCTTATACGCCGGATAATCGGCAAACTGGGAAGCGGGCAGCTCCCCGCCGTTGATAAACGCCGCGTAGCGGGAATCGGCGCTGATATGCAGGCGGACGCTCCCGACCGTTTCGGGAAGCGTGAACGCCTGCCGGAAATCGCCGTACTGATTGATTTGCTCCGGGAGAGGCAGCCAAATCCACCGCGCCCGATCCAAGCCATTACCCATACCGCACCTCACGTCCAAAATCCCGGCGTCAGCCGCCGGATAACTATGCGCCCCGGTTCCGGGCACTTATCCATAAACACCAGTTCCATGGCCGTCATGTCGGACACATCCGCCGGCTCCTTGCGCTCCGGCGCGAGATAGCAGCCGAAGAAGGCCCGCAGATCCACCCGGTATACCGCGCCCCGTGCGCCGGCCGCCAGGGGGGCGAACAGACGGCGTTCCTCCCCCTGCGCCACCGGCAGATAATAGCGCCGCCCCCGCAGCGTTTGTATCAGGATGCCGGCAAAGGCCTTGTCCCGCTCATCCGGATTGTCCACCGTCACATCCAGATAATCCACCGTATCCAAGCCGTGATACCGGCCGGCCAGCGCGATTTCCGGCGAAACGCCGGCCAGAAATCCGGTTTCCCAGCCGGTGCGGTAGTCGAGACGCACGCCGTCCTCCACCGCCACCACGGCTTCCGCCGTGCCGCAAAGGCCACCCGGTCTCCACAGCGGCTTATAGCCCGCGCCGCCGAGGGCGCATTCAAAGCAGCTTTCAAAGGCGTCCGCCCTGTCCGCGTCCAGCCATTCGCGGGGCTCGGTATACACAGGCGGCACCGTATCCCGGCGGCAGGGAACGGCGGGCACGCCGCCGCTGCCGTACAGGTTGGCGCGCTGGTTATACAGGGCGAAGGCATAGGTAAAACCGGCGGCGCGGCAGGCGGCGGGATGGGTCACCTCCACCGTGTCGGGTGAGACGATGCGCGCCCCGGCTTCCAGGTGGACGCCGTTTTCGCCGCATAGGGTAAAGCCGCGCAGCGTCCCGTCCGGGCAGCGCAGCCCGGCGCCCACATCCCGGAAGCGGACAAGAGCCCGTCCGCCATCAAACGTCACGGCGGTCATGCGGGGCGCGAGGGCCCCGTCCTCCAGGCCGTAGACGGCGGTGCAGGCTACCGCCGCCGCCCGGGTTCCCACCGGGTATTTTTCAGAGGGGTGGATGGGATGGCCGTCCGCCGTCCCGTCGATCCGCCAGGTGAGGGGCAGATCGTACACCGGCACCTCCCATACGGCGTCCAGCGTCTCCACGGCGGCGGCGATGCCCTCGTTGAGATGGGGGACGGCCAGGGGCTCGAACTGATAGTTTTCCGCGGCGATGTCCACCACGATGCAGGGAAGCGGGGCGCCGAACAGCGCCCGCCAGGTCGTCACCAGCGCCGTCAGGGCGCGGGTGTAGAACGCGGCCTCTTCCTCGCTGCCCGCGCTGCTTTCCCCCTGCAGCCAGACCAGGCCGCGCAGGGATACGCCGCGCAGAGGCGCGATGCGCTCGTTATACAAACCGCTCAGCTGCGTGTAATTCCGGCCGCCCATGGTGTTGAACTGAGATTCCGACACATAGCGTTCGGCGCGGCGCAGGTGGTCGGCCAAAAGCGGATCCGCCTCCACCGTGTCTCGGGACAGCCAGGCTTCGATGGTCGTCCCTCCCGCCGCGGTGCAAATCATCCCCACCGGCACGCCGAGACGGGCGAGGAGGGCGGCCGCCATAAAGAAGGCCACGCCGGACATGTTCCCGGCATTTTCCATCGAATCCGCCGCCCGCCAGCCGGCGGCAGACAGCTCCTCCAGCGGATGGACGGCGCGCGCCACCTCCCCGCCGTCGGCGGCGTCCGCCGGCTTGGCGCAGTTCAGGTACCGGATATAGGGGGAATACAGAGCATCCGCCCTGTCCCTATCCGCGCAGCTGCGCAGCACAAACTCCATATTGGACTGGCCGGAGGCCAGCCACACCTCGCCAAACAGCAGGCCGTGACAGGAAGCCGTCTCCCCCTCCCCCTCGCACAGCAGCGCGTAGGAGGCGTAGGATCCGGGGCGGCCTTGCAGCGTGGCGGAAAAGCGCCCATCCGCCGCCGTGCAGACGACCCGTTCCAGCTCCTCCCCGTCCTCCTCGCGCATCAGGCGCACGGTGATCGTCCGTGCCGTTTGTACCCTTCCCGTTACCGTAAAGGGGGCGCCCTGCTGAATCACCGCGCCGTCTTGCCAATAGCCGTGCAGCTGCATATCCATTCCCTCTTTCATTCCGCCGCGAACGGCTTATTCGCCGCTTTGCAGCACGATTTGATCGAAGGCGTGTTCGAGCGCGTCTCCGATGGCCCCATACAGCGTGGACTCGTCGCCCAGCTTGGACCATATCAGGCGGGGCGGGAACGTAGGCTGTACCCGGCTTAAAAAATCCCGCACGATATCCAAATAATAATCGCCGAATTTACGGGCGAGGCCGCCGAGGATGACCACCTCGACATCCAGAAAATCGATGAGGTTCTTGAGGGCGCAGGCAAACTTGACCGCCGCCTCCTCGACCACCTCCATGCAGAGCTTGTCGCGCAGGCGGAAAGCGTCGAGAATGCGCTCAAGCGTGACGTCCTCGTCCTTTTTCGCCCAGTTGAGCAGAATGCTGTGCTGGCCGGCGGCCAGCCGGTGCCGCACGTTCTGCCGGATGGCGAAACAGCTGACGATGCTGTCCAGCCCCAGCTGATCGGGCAGCGTATTCTGGCGGTACCGCTCGTAGGCCTCCTGAGGGTCCATCAGCCAGAGGCCGATTTCCCCCGAAAAGCCGCGAGCGCCCTCAAACAGCCGCCCGTCCAGAATCATGCCGGAGCCGATGCCGTAATCCAGCGCGATATAAAGCATATTGCGGCAGCCGCCGCCCGCGCCGAACAGGTTTTCCCCCATGGTGGCCAGATTCACGTCGTTTTTGACCAGGACGTCGACCCCGAACGCCTCCTGGAAAATGGTGTGCAGATTCAGCTTTGTGCAGTCCTCAAAGCGCGGGGCGTACAGGAAATACCCGGTCTGGCGATCGATGTCGCCGGGGGTGCCGATGCTGATGGCCAGCAGCCGCTCACGCATCTGGTGCCGCTCGAGCATCTCCCCCAGCAGAGCGATCGTCTGCTCGAGGTGGCTCATATTCAGGCGGCTTTCCCCTGGCACGGTGCCGTAATCGATCATATCCGCCTTCATATTGGAAATGGCGATCCGGATATCCGTGCTGCTGAAATCCACGGCGGCCACGCAGCCGTATTGGCGGTTAATGCCCACCAGGCTCGGGCGGCGGCCCACGTTGGTGGCCACCGTGCCGGTTTCGATCAGCACGTTCCGGCCGATGAGGTCGTCCACATTTTTGGAAATGCTGGGAGCGCTGAGCGACAGCATGCGTGCCAGCTCGCTGCGCGAGAGCAAATCATGCTGCCTGAGCTGCGTCAGGATCAGACGATGATTGGCGTTTTTCACATCGCGCTGTTTGCTGCCCACTGCTTTCACCATGGTTCCCCTCACATTCTGTACATGTATCATAACAATTCCCGTTGCAAAACCGCGGAATGGCAGTTTTGCGTTTATTATAGCACAAGCGCTTCGGAAAGGAAATGCTTTCCTGAAACTCTCGAAATTTGCGGACAGCCGGGGAAACGGCAGGCGTAGCGCCTCGTCTCCCCGGCCATGCGGTTTTCTTATGCTTTCTTAAAGAGCCGGCCTTTTTTCCAGAGAATGAGAACCGTGACGCCGCCGCCGAGGACGAGAACGGCCGCCACAATGCCCACAATCAGACCCACGGGCGCGCCGGCTTTACCGTCCGCGGGGACGGCGGAACTCTCGTCCGCGCCACCGCCGGCGTTCAGGCTGATGGTATAGGTTTTCACGGTTTCCCCGCCCTTGGTGACCAGCAGCTTCATGGCGTCGGTCACGGCGGTGTCTTCATCCTCCACGGCGGCGCCGTCGGCGTCGACGATCTGCAGGGCGTAGCCGTCGCTGAGTTTGAAGCTGACAAGAAGATCCTTGACCTTCAGATTCTTGGTCAGGGTCACGGCGCCGAAGGTGTTATCGACGGTGACATCCTTATAGATGGATTTGATAAAGCCGCCGTCCTCGCTGCCGCTGGCGGTGGTCTGCGTATCGGGCTCGGACACATCGCTCTGCGCGGGCTCGGTGCTGCCGCCGGGGGTGGTCGCGGCGGTCGCGCCGCCGGGCTTAGTGGTGCCGCCGGGCTTGGTCGTGTTTCCGGAGGCGGTCGGCTTATCGGGCGCCTTGGTGGGTGCCTGGGTTTTTCCGGTGGTGGGGGTGGCGCCGGCCTCGTATTCGGTGATCACTACGTCGTCCACCGCCCCGTCAAACAAGCAGGCGTTGATGCTCAGCGCGCCGGCGTTGGCGTTCTTTTTATATTCCCAGTCACCGATGAGCTCGTTGTTGACGTAGCTTTTAAAGGAGGATCCGCTGACCTCCAGGCGCCAGGTCACAAAGCCGGACACATCGCCGCGATAGGCGGCGTCCGTCTTGTTGCTCAGCGTGGCGGGCGGCGATCCGGTATAGCCGCGGTAAGCCTGGGACGCGATGCTCTTGTCGGGCTGGAATCGCAGGGTCACCATGTTGTTGTTGCAGCCGTTGTACCGGTCGTTGACGTCCTTGCGAAACGACACGCCCAGCCAGCCGTCCTTGAACTGGTTGGCTTTGACCTTGAGCGTGATGGTGAAATCCAGCATGTTGACGCCTTTGGCGCCGATGTAGAAGAACGATCCGGTCTTGGAGATGTTTTCGATGGCCATAGCGCCGCCTTTGATTTGTGCAACCCCTTCGCATTCGGTATCCTTACGGTCGGGATCGTTGTCGATGGCGGGATTGGTCCATTTGTCAAATTTCCCGGAGGAAAAATCGTCGCTGAACACGGTTTTGGCCGCCGCGCCGGCCGTCATGGCGGCACAGGAGGCGCCAATCAGCAGCACGCTGACACAGGAGACTAGTTTTTTCAGCATAATCGGTTCACCCGTTTCCCTTCTTCACTTAACTTATGAAAGCGTGACCAGAGCGCCCTCGCCGGCCTTCAGCGTCAGGCTCAGCGAGCTGCCGGAAAAAGTGGTTTTGGCCCCGTCGATTACCCGGCTGCCGCTGACCGATTTCTCGAACCGCAGCGTGACGGTGCCGCTTTGCGTGATGGAGTTGTTGACAACATAAAACGCATTTTTGCCGCCGTAGTCGAAGCAGCCGGTCAGGAAAGCGGCGCCCGAATGGCTGACGCCGGTCAGCGCACCGTATTTTGTCAGTGTATCGGCGGCGGGAATCGAGGGGTCGGGAGAGGTGCCGGTGACGATGACGCCTTTGCTCACGCTGTTCATCAGCACGTCGTCCACCGCCGCAATTTGCCGGTTGGCTTTCTGGCCGTAGGCGTAAATTTCCGTTTTGTTTCCGTTTTTATCGATGAAGTTGCCCTGGAAGATGTCGTCCTCAATCGGCGTGAAATAGCAGAAATACTGGATGCCCTTGGCGCCGTAGGCGAGCGACGTATTGACCTGCCAGAGGATTTCCGCCTCGTTCGGCCGCCGGGTCAGGCTGTTGAAGGAGCAGGCCTGGATGAACACCCAATAGGGGATGTTGTTTTTCAGCCCGAGCTTACGGAAGGTGGACAGCTCGTTGAAATACCCCGTTTGGATGAAATCCTTCTTCTCTGTCAGGGCGTAATAGTCATACGAAAGGAATTTCGGCTTGACGGTTTTGATGTACGCGTCCAGGTACTGCTCAAAGGTTATGCTGCCGCTGGTCTGGGTGGTGGCGGCGCCGTACTGCAGCTGAGCCGGCGTGGAGTAGGAGGGAAGCAGGTTGATGTAAAAATACTTATCCGGCAGCAGCTTCTGGAAAATCGGGTGGGCGTCGCCAAAACGCTCAAAGCTGTTGACACCCGGCTCGTCCTGCACCTTAAGGCCGGCAAAGGCGGGATGCTTGGCGTATTTCTCCAGGGCGGCCCGCATCAGTTCCTCGTCGGGTTCGTTGGTATTGGAATCCCGCACCAGGTATTTGATGCCGTATTTCTGGCAGAGATCCAAGGATTTCTGCACATCATCCAGCTGATCGTTGGCCGTTTCGTACAGGCCGTAAATCAGGTTGATGCCCGAATCGCGGAGCATCTTGTACTGGGCGTCGTTGATAAAGCTGGGATTGTTGTTTTTCACGCCCGCGCGCGGGGGCGCCACCCAGGCGCCGATCGGCATGATGTTTTTACCCAGAGGGGGATAGCTGCCGTTGGTTATCGCGCCCGAGGAGGACGGGGCGCTCCCGCCGGAGGTGGGCTTGCCGGAAGGCGGCTTGGCGGAGGCCGTCGTTTTCGCCGTCGTCCGGCCGGGCTGCGTCGGGCCGGACGCGGCAGATGTTGGGGAAGAAGGGTCGGTTTCCCCGGAAGAGGAGACGGCTCCCGCCGATTCCTCCGGCCAGGTTTCCCGGCTGTCCACCAGCTCCCGGCCCTCGGAGGCCGTGGAGGAGGCCGGCGTCGTCCGCCCACCGCAGCCCGCCGCCAGCGCGAAAATCAGCACGGCGGCCAGCAGAGCGGGAAGGCGCCGCTTTCTTGTTGCTCGCATGGTTTCCTGCCTTTCCGGGACGGACCGGCCGTCCCCGTTGTCACATGGTCTAGGTAAGCGATGAGGGTATCCCGTATGCGGAGCGCCAGCGCCCATTTGGCGGTTACCCGCTGAAAGAACTTGCGCGGGATATCTTCAGCCTAGCCTTTGAGGCCGCCCGCCACGGTGTTCTCGATGATGGTGTTGGAGAAAATCGCGTACACAATCAGCACCGGCACGGTGGCGATAATCATGGCGGCGAACAGCTTGGGCCAGTCGGCGGCGTAGGACTGCTCCTGCACCAGGTTATAGATGCCCACGGCCAGGGTCATTTTGCTTTTGTCCTGCAGGAACATATACGGGTTGAAATAATCGTTCCAGACATTGATGCCCTGGATGATGGCCACGGCGATGATGCCGGGGCGCGCCTGGGGCAGCATGATGCGCAAGAACACCTGCGCGTCCGACGCGCCGTCCACGAAGCCGGCCTCGGCGTAGCTCCAGGACACGCTTTTGAAGAAGCCGTATAGGAGAATGAAGTTGAAGCCGAAGCCGCCCGAATACAGCAGCACCAGACCGAGATGGGTATTGAACAGGTGGGTGCTTATCATGAACTTGTATAGGGCAGCAATAGTGCCGATGGAGGGGATCAGCATGACCACGATGGCCATGGTATACAGCAGCTTGGACAGCTTGAACTTATATTTGGCGATCACATAAGAGGCCATGGAAGCCGTAAGAATGCTCGCAAGGGTCCCCAGAAGCGTCAGCTTGATGGAATTGCCGAAATACACCAGCAGATTCATCTGATCCCAAACATTCACATAGTTACTCAGCAGCGGCTTTTCCGGCAGGCTCCAGATATCCTTAAAAAAGTCCATGTTGGTTTTCAGCGAGTTAAGCAGCATCCATACGAAGGGGAAAATCAGGGTGAGCATATACAGGAAAAACAACGCGGACACCACTGCGAAAATGCCTTTGTGCAGCCGGGACGTTTTCAAGCCAAACACCTCATTCTAGTCAGAAATACCCGGAAGCCGGGCGCGTTGCAACAGGGAAGAGCATGCAACGCGCCCTTGAAAACCGTGGGCACATGAGTTATGGCCCGCATTTCGCGCCGACAGACGCGAAACCGTACTTTTTCTCACTTCCTGCGTATATTTACGCGTTGTGCAACAGTCCTGAGACCTCCCGCCCGCGGGGGATCAGCCCCGGGCTTTTTTGGTCAGAATCAGCGCGCCGGCAGCCAGGGCGGTCAGCGCCAGAGCGGCGAAGGGAAGGGCCGCACCGGTGGCCGGGGCCTCGCTGTCGGATCCGGCCGGCGTGGTGGCGGTGGTCGGGGCGGTGGTGGCGTCCGACTCGGCGGAGGGGGAGGTCGTCGGGTCGGCGGGCTTCGCGGCTACCTCCAGCGGCACGGACACGAACACCACGTTGTTTTTGGAAAGCCCCAGGGACATGCCGGTGGCCAGCGCGGCGTTTTCATCGGTAACCACCTGGCCGTCCGCGTCCAGGACGACGGGCGTCACGGTCGCGTCCTCGCAGGTCACGGCCGCCGTCAGCGCTTTCACCGTGCGCAGGGAGTCCTTGTAGGCCACGGAAATCTTGCCGTTCGCCTCGGTGACAGCCGTGTCGGAAAAGGCGTATTTGCCGGAGTTTTCCTTGAGATCGAGCTTCTGGGGAACGACGGAGTCAATCCGCAGGTTATCAATGGCGAAATCGGCGGCAGCCCCCTGCGAGAGGAAGCCGATATAGCCCGCGCTTTCCACGCCGACCCAGGAGGAATGCTCCACGTACAGCATCCAGTCGGGATCGGTGTTCAGCTTATAGTACATCCGCATGGCCGTTTTATCGCCGGCCTTGTCGAACACCAGACGGATGTTCAGGAACTGGCCTTCTTCCATGTTCGCCACATCGTAGCCGGGGCGCCACCAGCACTGGGCGCCGGCGTTCGCCGCATCGGTGTCCAGGCCGCTTCCGGGCGTATAGAGCAGCTGCCCGCCGCCCGTTACCGGGTCGCCGACATTATAGACGGTGGGGGCCAGGGCGATGCGGGTGGTGCCGGCCGTCCAATAGTTGGAGGGGTTGCCAACGTCGGTCAGGCCGACCATCACCGCCAGAGCGGTGGACGTTTCCCCCTGCTTGAAATCGAAGGACAGCGCGTAGCTGTCGCCGAGGGCTTCGGGAAGCTTTACGAAAACGCCGGTGCCGTCGACATTGTTCTTGAAAACCAGCTGCCCGTCCTTGACACCGACGGCGGCCTCGTCGGCCGTGGAGGTATAGGTGTCGCCCAGGGTATCGCGCTCAAAATCGTCGGAAAATACTGTCGTGCCTTCTGCCGCGGCCCCAAAGCCGGACAGCGCCATGGTCGCCAGAACCGCCAGAGACGCGCCAAGGGAAAAAACCTGCTTTTTCATAACGAATCTCCTTTTTCTAATATTCCACATCCGAACCGATGCGATCGACCAGGGATTTGATAAGCAGAACCACCAGAATGCCCATGATGGAGAACATCACGCCGACCGTCGCCGCCCAGTTGAACTGTCCCGTTTCCGTCTGGGAAACCACATACAGCCCGATGGTGGAGGAGCTGAAGTTTGGCCCTCCGGCGGTGAGCAGCTTGGGCTGCATGAAAATGGTGAAGGCGGAGGTAGTGCCGGTGACAAAGAGCGTCGAGATGGTGGGCCAGGTCATGGGGATGACCACACGGGTCAGCTCCGTCCACAGCCCCATCCCCTCCAGCCGGCCGTATTCGATAACATCCTCCGGGATGCGCCCCATCGCGCCGCCCAGCAGCACCACGTTGAAGCCGATACCGGCCCAGACGCAGTACAGAAACACCATCGGCATGGCGGTGCCAGGATCGCCGAGCCAGGTGCGCTGCAGGGATTCCAGCCCCATTTTTCCCAGCAAATCGTTGACCACGCCGAAGGTGCTGTCGAACATGAAGGAAAAGCACATGGTCATGATCACGATGGAGATAATGGAGGGGATAAAGAACACCACCCGGTACATCCGCGAAAAGGGCACCTTTTTAAACAGGAAGAACGCCGCGAGAATGGACAGGGGCAGCAGAATAAAGTTGGTGACCGGGATGAACCAGAGGGAGTTGGTGAAGGAACGGCGCAGCGCGTAGGATTGGCCCAGCTCCTCGAAGAAGCGCTTGAACCAATACAGGCCGGAAAACTCGGTCTGCCCCGTGGAAAAATTGAAGCGCTGGAAGCACAGGGCGATGGTGTCGAAATTGATGTACAGGGTGAACACCAGCATGTGCAGCACCGGGTACAGCAGCATGCAGGCGATAAAAATATTCCGTTTAACTTTGCTGTTCACGTTCGCTCCACACCTTTACTCTTAGTCCAGTCCCAGTTCCTTTTTGGTCGCGTCCCATTTACTCTTGGCGAACGCATAGTCGTTGCTAAAGGTTTCGGCGGCGGTTTCATCCCCGATCTGAATCCGGGAGTAGGGCGTACCGGCCGCCGGCCAATAGTAATACTTCATGAAATAGATGGGGCTCTCAGAATACATGTACACCTTGTTGGCCTTGCTCCACAGGTCGAGGATATTGTTGCTGAAATCGCTTAGACCGGTGATGGAGGCGATGTCGTAGGTGAACGGGCGGGGGGATCCCGTCTTTTCGGTATAGAGCTTCAGCATGTCGTCGCGGGCCATGAATTTCAGGAAATCCTTAGCCACCTCCACGTTTTTCGCTTTCTTGGGGATGAAAATCATATCCTGAGAGGTACAGACAGACACGTCGGTCATCTTCGCGCCGTCCAGCGCGGGGGTCAGCATCATTTTCATCTTGAAGCCTTCGGGAATGGAATTTTTCATTTCGGTTTCCATCCACGCGCCCATGGGAATCATAGCGGCCTTGCCCTGCAGGAACGCCATCTGGGACTGGATGTGATCCATGCCCATGGCGCCGTCTACATAATTGGTTTTGTCTTTAATGATTTTTTCGAAAACTTCCAGCGCCTTGAGACGGCCCTGCTGGTTGTACACCTCGGGAGAATCCATCTTGAGGAAGGTCTGCATGCCGTCCATGCCCTCGGCCTGGGCCCACCAGGCCAGCACCGGGAAATCCCAATAGCTGATGACCTTGCCGCCAAAAGAGAAGGGGGTGACGCCTTTCGCCTTCATCTGCTCCATCAGCGTGAACATCTCGCTGACGGTTTTCGGCTCGGACCAGCCGTTCTGGGCAAACAGGGTCTCGTTGTAGATGATGCCGTTGCAAACGTCCGTCCACGGAACCATCCAGTATTTGCCGCCGTATTTGCCGACGTTGCGATCCGCCTCGATGATTTTGTCCGCCATCGTGGTGCCGTCCACATCGGCGGCGTACACGTCCGACAAATCTTCGAGATACCCTTTGGCCGCCCATTGCTGCCAGTTGGTGGCCAGGATCATGGCGATGTCCGGCAGATTGGCGCCCGACTCCAGGCGGGGACCGATTTTCAGGGTCATGTCCGCGTCGCCTTCCAGATCAAAGGTGACATTGGGATGCTCCTTCGTATACGCCGCCGTAATGGCTTTCAGCCACTCGTCGCCATACCCGCCTTTAAAGAAGGAAATTTTCAGCACCGTTTTTTCGCCATCCCCGCCGCCGCTTTGCCCGGAACCACCCGAGCAGCCGGTCAGCCCCGCGGCGCCCATCAGCAGCGCGGCACCCGCCGCGGCCATACGCAGCCATCTTTTCATTGCCCGTACCTCCGTTATTTCAAAATTTGGATAAACTTACCTTCGCCGGCACCGAACTCCAGTTCCGCTTTTTTGCCTTTGAGAGACACCCGTTCCTTTTCGCCACCGGTATAGACATTGAGCGCCCGCGCCCCGTCGAACGTCACGGTGACCTTGACCGTTTCCTGCTGGCCAGGATCTGTCATATTCACCAACATAATGGCGGCATTCCCGTCCTTGTCCTCGAAGCAGCCCATCAGCACCGGACCGCCCTCCACGCTTTTCACCGGCGCGAAACTCTCGAGCGGCTCTTTCATATAGGTGTGGGCCGGCGCCCCCTCCTTGGGCCAAACCATCTGGCCCACCGGGCTGTACGACAGAAAAACATGATCGAACTTCAGCAGTTCATGATTCAGCCGGCTGGCGTAATCGTAAATGGGCGTCTTATTGCCTGCCGCGTCGATCATGGCTTCGCCGAAGGATTCGCTGGTGCCCGCGGTGGGCGTCCAATAGCAGAAGTGCTGAATCCCCTGTCCGCCGAAGGCCAGGGTCGTGTACGCCTGCCAGCGGATGTCCTCATAGTTCGGCGACCGGTTCACCAGCCCGAAGGACATGGTCTGTATGAAGTTCCAGAAAGGAATGCCCGCCTTTTTGGCCGCCTTGGAGACGATTTCCAGATTCAGGAGGTAGTCCTCCGTGACAGAAGTGCCGTCCACGTTTTTCAAAAGCGGATAGTGGTCATACGAGATGACCGACGGCTTGACCTTCTCCACGTACTCGTTTATGTAGGCCTCGTAATCCCGCCCGTCCCGCTGAGCCAGTGAGGAATAGGTAGGGAACAGATTGACGTAAAACAATTTGCCGGACAGGGACTTATCGTAAACCTGTTTCAGCGCGCCGAGCCGCTCAAACTGGTTCGGCCCCGGCTCGTCAGAAACCAGATGCCCCAGGAACGCCGGATACTCTTTATACTTCTCAATCATTTCCGGCACCAAATCGAAATCCTCTTCCGGAATGGAACCCAGGCCCCAGTCCCGCACCAGATACTTAATGCCGTACTTATCCGCCAGTTCCAACGCCTTGACGGCGTTAGCGTCCGCGCCCTCATACAGGGCATAAATACAATTGATACCCGAATCGGCCACGGCCTTGTAGGTTTCGTCGCTGATGAAATCCGGCGGCGGCGCCACCCAGGCGCCGATATGCAGCGCTTTGTTGTCCTCATAGACCGGTTCGGCCACCTCTCCTCCCGAGCAGCCGGCCCCCAGCGCGCATCCCAGCGCCGCCACACATAGCAAAGCCCCGGCGCGCAGCCCTCGTTTTCCTTTCATGAACGATCCCTCTTTTCTGTCGAAATGGTTCATTTGCATGCGAAAACATAGAAATACTGCTAAATTCTTGCGGATTTTCCTAGGAGAAAACGGCGCGTAAGTAATTTACTAAACTTTATTTAAAATATGGCGTCGAAATAAAGAACAGTCGCACCTATCTCCGATAATCGCATTATAACACTCGGAACATTTCCCTGTCAATACCTTTTTTACAAAGATTTATTGTTTATTTTGCTGCTTATAAAGGAATTAAATTAAATTTAATTTCATATAGTACTTGTACGCTTTTCTTTATAATCGGTACAAACTCCCATATATCCAGCTATACCCTCCAATATTCTTGACAAATATCAGATAAATTAATTAAGTTTAAAAAGTTATTGCTTTATAAAAAGGAAGGTGTTATACTGAATACGAACATTGAAATCTAGTCAAACAAGGGGTTGTCTGTCATGCTGCCTATTTATCAGCCCGAGACCGCGCCCGTCTCCATTCAGGATATATTGGCGGGGACGGTATTGCCGATTGGCGCCTGGGTGGCACCTCCGCCTGCCGGCGTAAGCGGAAATAATCCGGATTACATAACGGACGAGACGTATCGTCTGGCAAAAGAGGCCGGGTTCACCATGCTGTATGGGCTGTATGAAAATCTGGAGCACCGGCGGGAGGACGCCCGCCGCGCACTGACCTGCGCACAGCGCAGCGGGCTGCGCTATCTGGCGGTCTCCTGCGGGCTGGCCGACGGCCAGACGCCGGAAGAGCTGGTGCCGGGCCTGATACAGGGCGAGTCCGCGCATCCCGCCTATTTAGGCGTTCTTGCCTATGACGAGCCGTCCGTCGCGCAGCTGGATACGCTGGGGACGATAGCCGCGGGGTATCGGGCCGCCCTTCCCGGGCGCTTGTTTTATGTCAATCTGCTGCCGCTGTGCGCCAAATCCACTCAAATTGAACGGCATAAAACCGATGAGAGCGGGCGGCCCTGCACCGTTGAGGAGTACCGCCGGTACCTGGAATTGTTTATCGAGAAGCTGAAGCCGCCGGTGCTGTCCTTCGACAATTACCCTTGTGAAGGACGGTTCCCCCATATGGCGGATCATTACTTTTTGAATTTATCCCTCGTAAGCGCGGCGGGCAAGGCGCATAGTCTTCCGGTGTGGTGCTTTATTCAGACCTGCGCCTGGAACAGAAAGGTACGCGTGCCTCAAGAGGCGGAAATCCTGTGGCAGGTGAACACGGCGCTGGCCTACGGTGTACGGGGCATCCAATATTTTACCTTCTGGCAGCCGCTCGAGGACGGGGAATGGCGGGGCGGCATGGTCCACTTGGACGGCCGGCTGAATCCGCAATACGCTTATGTAAAAGCGGCCAACGCGTGCATCCGCCTGTCGCAGGATTTGCTGATGCGCGGCTGCTTCGAAGGGGTGCTGGTGCATCTCTCGTCTCCCGCGCCTGTCCCGAAGGAGGATATTCTCCCGGCTTTCGGCCCCCTGTGCGGTCTGGCGGGCGAACTCCCCGCCCTTGTGGGGTGCTTTTCGGGGAACGGCGAGGCAGGCTATTACGTGGTCAACAACACCGTGACGACCGCCGGCTGTGTGCGGCTGCTGTTCAACCGCGCCGTCCGCGGGCAGGTCCGGGAAAACGGCGATATCCGTCTGTTTCACGGAGACAGTCTGGAGCTGCGCCTGGCCGCCGGGGACGGCGCTTATGTACAATTGAGCTGAAAGGAGCAAACGCTGTGCAGGAAACCATAGATTTTGCCCGTGCGGAACTGACGCGCTACATGCGGCGCATAACCGGCGGCAGCGGCCATATCCGGCTTGAACTTATGCCTCAAGCGGACACCGCCTCCCCTTTTGACGACGCGTTTTCTATTGAAATCCGGAAAGGAAACGGCGTTATCGCCGGCTGCTGCCCGCGCAGCGTTCTACTGGGGGTTTACCGCTTTCTCTTTCTTCTGGGATGCCGCTTTTTTGCCCCGGGAGCGGACGGCGAGGTTCTCCCCTCCCTGTCCCTCGAGGCCTGCACCGTTTCTTACCGCGGCCGGCCGGCTCTGCGCCACCGCGGCGTCTGCATCGAAGGCGCGGTATCGGTGGAAAATGTGCTGGATATGGTGGACTGGCTGCCCAAGAACGGATTCAACGCCTATTACATCCAATTTCGGGAGGGGCACACCTTTTTCGAACGCTGGTACACACACGAGGGCAGCGTGACGCAGCCAGCGGAGCGCTACACCCTGGAGGACAGTCGGCGGCACGTGGCCCGCATTGAAGCGGAAATCCGGAAGCGGGGACTGATTTACCATAAGATCGGCCACGGCTGGACCTGCGAGTGTCTGGGGTATCCCTCTACCGGATGGCACACGGTGGAGGACGAGGGAGTGCCGCCGGAAATCCGTCCGCTGCTGGCGCAGGTGAACGGAACTCGCGCGTTTTTCGGCGGCATTCCGCTGAACACGCATCTGTGCTATTCCAATCCGGAGGCGCGGCGCCGTTTTGTCGATGAAGTGGCGGATTACGCCTTGAACCACCGGGATATATCCATCCTGCACATCTGGCTGGCGGACAACTACAACAACATCTGCGAATGCAGCGCCTGCCGCGCCCGCTCCCAGACGGATTGGTACGTGATGCTGCTCAACGAAATCGACGAACGGCTGACGGCGCTGGGCCTGGATACGCGGCTGGCCTTCCTCATCTATTTCGAGCTTCTCTGGCCGCCGGTGACGCAGCACCTGAAGAACCCCGACCGGTTCATCCTGATGTTTGCGCCCATCACCCGGACCTATACCCGGCCGTATTATCAGCCGGACGAACCGGTCGACCGGGAGAAAAGAGCCCCTCTTCCCTCGTACAGCCACAATCAGGCGGTATTCCCCACCAACGTCAAAGAGAATCTAGCGTTTCTTTACCGCTGGCAGGAGGAATTCCATGGCGACAGCTTTGTGTACGACTACCATCTCATGTGGGACATCGACAAGGAATATGGCGGACTCCAACTGGCGCGGGTGCTGTACGACGACTGCACACGCCTTAAGGACATGGGGCTGAACGGCCTGATAAGCTGCCAGCTGGGGCGGGCGGGTTTCCCCTCCGGTATCTGCCAGTACATCATGGGCCGCGCCCTGTTCGACGGGGCGTCGTCCTCCTTTGAGGCGCTGACGGAGGAATTCGTCGAAGCCGCCTACGGCCGGGACGCGGCGCTCGCGCTCGCCTATCTCCGCGGGTTGTCAGAGCATTTCTCGCATGCATACATACGAGGCGAAGACGAGGGCATGACAGCGGCGGATTATGTGCGGCGTTTTCAAGAGGCCGGCGCATTTGTCCGGGACAGCACGCCGGCTATCACAGCCGCTGCGGCGCGTGCTCAAACGAGCGGACATGGCCGGGCCTGGCGCGTGCTGGCGGTATCGACGGCCATTTTCTCCCATCTGGCCGACGCTCTGGCGGAAAAAGCGGCGGGTGCGCCGCCCGCCCGCTTGAAAGAATTAGCACAGACGCTGCGCCGTCTGGTATCGGAGGCGGAAACCGCCGTACAGCCCGATTTGGACGGCATGTATTTCAATATGCTGGTGGCCGGCTTTCTGGAGCACACCGGCGAAGCCCAGGAATAAACGACAGAAGGGACGAAAGAGTCATGGCACAGAACGAGGAACGCATTCAGAGGCAATACGAGGACGCCAAGGCGGTCTACGCCGGTTTCGGCGTGGATACCGACGAAGCGCTGGCGGAATTCCGGCGCATCCCCTTATCCCTGCACTGCTGGCAGGGCGACGATGTTAAAGGGTTTGAGGACGTGGGCGACGTGGCCAGCCAGAACTTGGTCACCGGACAGTATCCGGGAGCCGCCCGCAACGGCGACGAGCTGCGGGCCGACATGGATATGGCTTTTCGCCTTTCTCCCTGCCGGCATCGCGTCAATCTTCACAGCATGTATGCCGAGCCCAAAACCCCGACGCCCCGCAACAAGCTGACCACGGAGGATTTCCGCCGCTGGATCGAGTGGGCGAAGGCAAACGGATACGGCCTGGATTTCAACGCCTCCTTCTTCACGCATCCCATGATGGCGGACGGGTTTTCCCTGGCCTCCCGGCGCCGGGAGGTGCGGGATTATTGGGTAGAGGCGGGCAAGGGTGCGAGGGAAATCGCGGCCGATATGGGCCGGGAACTGGGCACCCCCTGCATCAACAACATCTGGGTGCCGGACGGTCTCAAAGATATGCCGGCCAATCGACTGCTGTACCGGGAGCATCTGCGGGAATCCCTGGATCGTATTTTCGAAAAGCGGCTGGATCGATCGCTGATGCGGGACGTCCTTGAAGGCAAGGTATTCGGCATCGGCACCGAGAGCTTCACAGTGGGCTCCCATGAATTTTATCTGGCGTATGCGGCGGGGCATCATGTGGGGATATGCATGGATACGGGACACTATCATCCGACGGAAAACGTGGCGGATAAGCTGTCCGCCGTGGTGCCGCTCATTGACGATGTGCTGCTGCACATCAGCCGCGGGCTGCGCTGGGACAGCGATCACGTGCTGATTCAGGGGGACGATTTGAGCGCGCTGATGCAGGAAATGAAACGGGGCGGCTTCTTCCACCGGGTCGGCATGGGCCTCGACTATTTTGACGCCAGCATCAACCGCGTGGCGGCCTGGGTGATCGGGCTGCGTGCCGCCGGGAAAGCCATGTTGACCGCCCTGCTGGAGCCGAGCGCTTTGCTGGAGCAGGCCGAAGCAGACGGCGATTTCACCGCTCGCCTGGCATTGACGGAGGAATTTAAAAACCTGCCCGCCAACGCGGTATGGGAATACCTCTGCCTCCAGGAAGGCGTGCCCGTCGGTACCGATTGGCTGACCGTTCTCCGCCGTTACGAACAAGACGTGCAGAGCAAGCGCCGGTAATACGCATATTTCAAACTCTTCACTCCACTCAAACAGAGTCATGACCACCCGTAAAACGGGTGGCATGAAGGAGCCCTAGAAGGGCATAGGA
>ENA-ORTH01000401-ORTH01000401.1-human-gut-metagenome-genome-assembly--contig:-NODE-401-length-55472-cov-3.063555_pt1 | contig 55472 bp, 49 predicted proteins | sample MGYA00241914_ERZ509192 | MGnify/ENA primary metagenome ERZ509192 (study PRJEB26280, sample SAMEA2338826) | human gut metagenome | biome: human gut; feature: human-associated habitat; material: faeces...
CCACACCACAGGATAAAATAAAGGCAGGGCTTGAGGCGACCGGGCACTACAGCTACAATCTACTTGGATTCCTTCTTGACAATGGTCTGGCCACCTATGTCTTGAACCCCTTGCGTACAAACCTTTACCGGAAAAGTCTCAGTCTTAGAAAGACCAAAACCGACCGGGTGGATGCGCGCACAATTGCGGCTATGCTTTTGTCCGATGCAGGCCTCAAGCCCTACACAGATACAGCATACCACAACGAGGAGTTAAAGTCACTGACCAGATACCGTTTTGACAAAGTAAAAGAACGGGCAAAACTGAAAAGTTCTATTTCTCGACTGATCTGCATCTTGTTTCCTGAACTGGAAAAACTGGTCCCTTCACTTCATACAGCCTCTGTCTACACCTTGCTGGAGGAGTTCCCTGGCGCTAAACAGGTCGCAGGTGCACACTTGACCAGACTGAGATCACTTCTCGAAACCGCCTCTAAAGGCCACTACAAACGGGATATGGCGTTAGAAATCCGAGATGTTGCCAGAAGCTCTATTGGCTCTCGAATGCCCGCCAAGTCCCTTGAATTGCAGCACACTATCCGTCTTATCCGTGAACTGGATACTGAGATCGCTGAGATTGAGGAACAAATCCAATCCATTATGGATGAGCTGCATTCTCCCATTACCACCATCCCAGGGCTGGGTTTCCGCATGGCCGCCATGATCTTAGCCGAGGTGGGTGACTTCACCCGCTTTGACTCCCCGGACAAGCTGTTGGCCTATGCTGGGATGTCTCCCTCTACTTACCAGTCTGGACAGCTAAAAAATTGCTACCCACACATGGAAAAACGAGGTTCTCGATACCTGCGCTACGCTCTTTACAACGCAACCAAGTACGTCTGTCACTGGGATCCAGCTTTTGCCGCTTATCTCGCTAAGAAACGCGCGGAGGGCAAACATTACAACATTGCCCTTTCCCACGCTGCTAAGAAACTCATTCGCTTGATTTTTGCATTGGAGAAATCCGGAGCGCTCTACCGTTCCGTTGTCTGATTTCTTCCTGATTGCTAACTGGGGCCTTCCCTGGCCTCTGTTTTGCTATACCCTTTTTGAGCCATCTCTTTTTCACCACCACCATTCATTTTCGGGGTTGACTTTTAATAGTTAATCTTCCTGAGCATTTTGACTGTATCCAGGATCGCCTGAAAGCTGTCCATATGCTTGAATCGGATATTCTGAGAACTATCCTTGTCCATCTCCATGGACTCAATCATAGCATCCACAAGTTCCGCACTGATCTGTGGTGCATGGTAATAGTTCTGCATCAGTGTTTCCCATATCTTTGTTTGCTCGAGCGGTTTCTCGCATTCTGCTTTTAGGCTCTCCTGTTCCACTATCTGCTGTTCTAGCCGGCGGATGTCCTCCATCAGAATTTCGCGGGTCTGAGCGTAATCCTGCTCATCAATCAGTCCTTCCCTCAGATCTCGGTATAACCCGGAAAAAATACTTTTCTTTTTCTCCAGTTGTTTCTTGAGTTCACTGACCTGATTAGACTTTCCTGTTTTTCTTACCTGATTCTTTTTTAAATCAAGCAGACTTTCCATCGCTTTTTGGGAATCCAAAAACAGATCAAACTGGGCTTTGATACTGCATAGCACTGCTTCATCCACATCAGCCTTTCTCATGCGCTTGGGATTACAGGCTCGCACCCCGTGTTCCTCGTGAGAAGGGCATTTAAAGGTAAAATACGCCTTGTCCCTTTTGGTGCTCAAAGAGCGCACCAGTTTCATCACAGAGCCGCAGTCTGCACAGGTAAATTTCTTTCCATAGATGTTCTCTGTTTTGGGGAGATGCGCATATTTCCCTTGGTTTGCCTTTTGAGCAGAAGCCGCTTTTTCATTGATTGCCTGAACCTTCTCGAACAGTTCGGCCTCGATAATCGGTTCATGGGTGTTTTTTACTATAATCCACTCCTCTTCCCCAGTACGGGTAGAAGGAATCCCGGCATATAGACACTGTGTTGTTTTCCTCTATGCCAGATGCCCCAGATAAGTAACATCCCGAAGAATCTCTGTGACCATATGCCTGTTCCAGAGAATCCTGCGGGATCTTTGATTGTTGTTTGTAACAATCCCGCGGTCTGCCTTGTACTGACTCGGAGAAGGGATGTTCATATCATTGAGCTTCTTATTGATACCCATGTAGCTCATTCCTTCACAACGCCACTGATATATCATCTGCACCACCGGAGCTGTTTCCGGATTTATCACCAACTGATTTTTATTCTCCGGTGATTTCAGGTACCCGTACTTTTCCCAGGAGCCGATGTATTCCCCTTTTTCCATCTTGCTTCGCAGAGCCGAGGTCACCTTGCGGGAAATATCCTTGGCATAATAGTCATTGATCAGGTTCTTGAACGGAAGGATGATCTCATTCCCTGCTTTGAGTATTATTCCATATTTGTCCCCGACACCCCTGGATGACAAAGCAGACTGCTCTGCCGGGAAGTCATCAAGCGGCTGGCAGCTTACCAGCTCCATAGGAATCCAACCTCCCCGTGGTTCTCACCGGGCTGCCCCCATTGCGTGATCCCCGAAGGAGTTATGGCTGGGCAGAAGTATCATTATGCCTGTTTCTTTCATCGCCGTATCGGGAGCTACCCGATATTTACAGCCGGTAGGATTCGCTCATTTCTCCATAGAAACCAGTCGTATAAAATGTGAAGCTGTTTATGGAGGAAATGTCATGGCGTACCGCTGATGTGGCTGATATTTTTCGATGCCGGAAACAGGAACGTGCTTGACGAATGACTGATTCGGTTTTCAAGGTACATCCAACCGTTTTCCTTGGCTGTATCTAAATTGTACAGGTTTTGAAAGCAACTTTTTATGAGCTTGTACGGCGGATTTTACAACTTTTTCTTCATGGCTTCGAGTTGGGCAATCATGGCATCCATGTCCTTGCTTGCGTTATAGTGCGGAATGCTGTGTCCAATCAATAAGTAATCTGTCGAAACATTAAAGAAGAATCCAATCTCAATCAGCAAATCAATGGAAATTCCCTGCAAACCTCTCTCAAGTTTTCCAAGGTTGCTGGTGCTGATATTCAGTTTTTCAGCCAGCTGATCCTGTGTTAATCCTCTTTCTTTCCTCAATTTTGCAATTCTTTTTCCACTTTCTTTCTGATTATAATACATACCGTCTCCTCCTTGACGGCACAAAAAAAGGAACCAGAGATAATCTCTGGTTCCTTTTCGTGCAAATGTCTGGAAGACAGCATAAAAAAAGCCCCGTACCTTTTCGGCACGAGGCAAAAGTTTTTTATTTGATTAGATGCTGTATTCTTCCAGCATACTCATTTTATCATAAGGGAGGTCGGACTTTCCGTAGTGAAAGAATCGGGATTATATCGTTTTTTGTCGGACTTAATATATATCCTCTGTTTCTTGTTCCCTTTTCTACGGTTGTTTCATCATGGGAATCGCATTTCCCCACAATGACAGTCCAAACAAGAGAACCGCTTCTTTTTTTCGGTCATAATAAGTACTACGCTCCAGGTCCATACATTCCAGCATCTCTGCCTCTCTGTATTGAAAGCGGCTCAGATAAGATTTAGACAGGATTTCAAAATACAAATCTCCCCTGCATGGATATTCCCTAATCTGGAGCATCGCACTATCTACTAATTCGACCATCCATCTGCTCTCAAAAAGACTGCGGATTTTCTCTTCAAAACGCTCTCTTGCTTCATCCGGAGCAAAGGTTTCCAGATATATCAGTGCTCTGTCTAAATTGGAACCAAAGGTACAGATGATCTCATCATGAATTCTATCAGCCCTCCCCATGACAGACCAGCAGATATCACGATAGATAGACAAAATGAGCTTGGAACGATTATATAATACTTCTTCATCAATATTCTGCATTCGACATATCATACGAATATTTCGTAATGTTCTGGTATCCTTTCTCCCCATAAGAATCTCCTTTCTTCGTCTATCTTATATCTTCATATTTTCTCTGCTCGATATACATCGAATAGTGCAACATTTTATTTTAAAATTCAATTCCTTTTCTTGCTTTCTGTCCACAGGAATATGGATGTTTAATTGGATTAATTTCACTGACATAATCTGCAACATCTATGAATTTGGGCTGTGGGTTTCTACCAGTTAGGACAAGCTCTATTTTTTGAGGTTTCATTGTAATAATCTGATCTGCCAGGTTTCGATCTAGCAGATTGTATTCATATGCCGCATTAAATTCATCAATAATCAACATATCGATTGTCCCACTATTCATTAATTCGTATGCTCTTTTTAGAAGTACATTATGGCATTGAATTAATTGTGTTTTTGTATCGTCGGACATTTTAAAAGTAAAACCATAATTTTTATTACTTCTATCCACAGATATATTGGGAATAAGTGATAAAGATTCTAATTCAGAGGTTTTTCCCCCTTTTAATAATTGAACAAAGTGTACTTTCATACCGCTTCCAGCAGCACGTAATGCAAGTCCAAGGGCTGCGGTAGTTTTTCCTTTTCCATTTCCACAGTAAATATGAATTAATCCCATAGTTACCTCCCTATTATCGGTCATATTACTTTTCATAATTCTCCAAGTAATTATCGATTTCTTCCAAGTTCTTTTTCCAAATTTCCACCTGATTATCTCTTATTATTTCAACACTTCCTCCCTGAATCTCTCCATTTCCGCCACTTACTCCTTCCATACATCCCTCAATAGACAAATAATTATCCTGTAATTTTTTCAGCAATTCATTATCTGGTCTCCATTTTCCTCTAGCCTCTAGTTCAAGAAATCTTCGTGCTATTTCTTCTGCTGCATACGAATTATTCTCTAGGAGCCATTTCCGCATCTTTTCATCATTTATATACGTTTCGACCAACTGATCTAATATTTGATCCTGCACACAGTCACTAGTGCATTTTACGTCAAATACATTTTGAATTCGATGCATCATTTCAGAAGCACCTGTGTACGAATCCTCCATTGTACTATCCTGCCACGAGGCATTTAACAAGGTTTGCTGAATATCTTTCTCTATTTGCTTTTCGAGTGTGGTGGTGGTAATTACAGTATTACGTTCACTCATGCTTTGGTATTGCCGAATTTTTTTTCCACCAATTGTTTCCGCTACTATCTTAAAAGCACCATGAACTTGTAATCCAAAACCACAAGCTAATGTATCCATTCTACGGGAAGAAGAAACATCGCAGCTCAAATCAATATTTTTTGTATTCTGCACAAATTCTTTCATACTTTTTCTTCCATCTAATTCTTTTCCATATGCAAAAGCTGAAGACTGGATAAAATATCTTGCCAAATCCTTTTCATTCTCCCAAGCACTAGCTTTTAAAGCAAGATCTATTCCTGCACCAAACGCTCCAGGAGGATCGCCAAATATACGAATCGTGCGTGCACGTTCTCCTAATTCTCCACATTCTAACTCCATTTTATGAATATTGGCAAGAATGAAGTTTTCTTCCTCTGTTTCATTTAAGGAAGATACCAACAACACAGCTTCATCCATTAAAGTAACAGCATCTGGCCATGTGTCACGCATTACACCTGAAATTCGAAGTGTAACATCAATTCTAGGACGTCCCAGCTCCTCGATTGAGATTGCTTCTAAACGGAGAACACGGCCTTTTTGATCCCAAATTGGACGAACCCCTAAAAGATATAGAAACTGAGAAAGCTGTTCTCCGTGTGTTCTTGCAATATCCAGAGAAATCATATTCATAGCAATTTTTTTAGGATATTTTCCCTCATCTGTTTGATAAGACTCAATCAGCTGATTTGCTAATATGACTCCTCTTTCATATGCAGCTGGGCTGGGGATTTTGTCCATATTCATCATGAAGAAATTCCGACCTGTAGGTAAAATTTTTCTTCCATTTTCATCCGGCATACCTCCTTCTGAGGAAGGGATAAATTTTCCATTTAGTGCTGCAATCATTGAATCTTCTTCCTTGCATACACATTGTAGTTTATAATAAGTTTCTCTAATATCTAAACTTAAGGGATCATTTTTCTCTTCATCTTGTAGTATATTTTCTATAAAATCATGGATTCGGCGCTGATATTCATATTCACTCTCTTCTTCACTCTGTTGAAAAATTCCATCCCCATATAATAATTCACACAAATAGTTTACTGCCTCTTCATGTTCAGGATTTTTTCCAAAAGTGTGTAACTTTGTTATCTTTCTACCTTCTGCACAACGCAATAAAGATGATCTCACAAGTTGAACACCATCATAAAAACTATCCGCGGAATCTACAAGTTTTTGAAGAGACGGACTGGTAGATAAATGATGTATAATTTGTTCCCGCAAAGTTTCCTCCTGAGCGTTTTGGAGTTGATAGGATTCGCAATACTCGTTTAATTTGTCCATTAAGTGGAGACTTTTTTCATCAAACCCACTGCTGCTAGCAGGATAATAACTTAGTAAAACTGCGTTTGACCGGCGCTTAGCAATAGCTCCTTCTGACAACACACCTGCATGATACGGATATAGATTGGGAAGAGATCCTACTACAGCATAAGGCCAACATTCTTGACCTAAACCATTTCCTTTTCCAGGCAAATATTCCAAACTGCCTTCTGTTCCCAGATGTATTATTGCGTCTGCCTTCAGAACATCTTCGATATATCTATATGTCGCAAGATACTGATGTGTAGGCGGACAATGTGGATCGTGCAGAATCCGACAAACTTCCCCTGTACATTTTGCACCATAGCATCCCCGTTTTGGCTGAACCATAATAGTAAGATTACCAAATTGTACTCCTGTAATAATTAAGTCATCACCCTTTACCATACCTTCTCCAGGAGGTGTGCCCCATGAATCTAACATTTGTTTCTGCATTTCAGGAGTTAGTTGGTGGAAATAATTCAGATATTCATTATGAACCGGCATTTTATAAAGACAACCGCCGCTTTCCAATATATCTTCTACACTCGTCCATCGAAAATCAGAAAATGCTTTTTTCTGTAAAATAATATTTTTCAGGGCTTCACCGCTTTCTGGAATGTTTTCTATTTGATAGCCCTCCTGATTTAAACGATGCATTAGGGAAACAGCACTTTCAAATGCATCCAATCCAAAGGCTTTTCCAACTGTAGCTTCCACCCCGGAACACACAGAATTGTGCAATACAAGAGCAAGTTTCTTTTCATGATTAGATTTTGTTCGCAAGGCTGCCCATTTTTTTACCCGACGCGCAAAAAATGCTATATTCTCCTTTTGTGCAATCATTTCTTGTGTTTTTTGATCTCTACCTCCCACTAAAACCGGTTCAATCATTCCTGCCATTTCTGGATTAAGATAGGCAGATTGCAGTTCCATTGCTAAAGGGTTGACATTTTCTTTCCATTTTGCCAGATCCGTAAAATAGCTGGAAATAGGATGAAACACCGGAATATCAATTTTTTGAAAAAGGCGCACGGAATTTTCTGCTATACTTAAACCATTTTGTGCTTTAATCAGATGCATTTGAAAATTAATGAGACCTTGGATAAACAGTTGTCCGTTTATGGAAAAATAATGCTCGACAATCTCTTCAAAATCGTAGCTCTGAACAATTTCACTTTTTTCTCCAGAAGAAAAAACGGGAATGACTCCAATATTTATTTGATTCAAGGCCTCTACTAGAGAACTCTCTACTTGTAAATTTTGATTCAGCCATGAGCTCCGATGACTCAGCATTCCTACATAAATATCAAACTTTTTATCCTGAGCTTCCAAAAATGAAGAAATATCATAATATACCTGATTATTAACAAGAGAGTAAATTCCGTCAAATGGCATTTTTATAGGTTCCAGAGGGATGGGCACAGTGGGATCTTCAAAAAGATATTTTCGAATATATGCCATCATTCTGAATACATTTTCTTCCCCGCTATAAGACTGATATTCGTTAATCCTTGTAACATGTTTTGCATCTACACTTCCACGATTTAACAGTATTGCATCAGCTCCTATTGGTAAGACACAAATATTTGTGGGAAGTATTTTAAAAAAATCTTCCAATTCTTTATCCATTCCATGGCTACTGAATAATAATACCACTTTACCATTCTGAGAAGCCATTTGAATATCCTTCAGTATTTCCTGTTTTTTTTGTGGAGTATCCATCATAGCAGAAGTATAGGTACGTAATTCAATTTTCTGCTTATGAGCAGCTTGTTTCCATATTTCCGAACCAAAGCTACAACACAAATCATAAAGTATCATATTTACTCGTCTCCTTCTAAACTTCCTTCCATTTCCAAATAAATTTTTTGCAACATTTCAATTTTATCTTCACTTGCATCCCACATTTCTCGCTGTGCAGCTTCAAGCATACGTTCACTCATTGCATGAAGAGCCCATGGATTTTCCTGCTTGATCCATTCTCTTAGTTCTCGATTGTTGAGATACGTTTCATAAACAGAATCATACATATAATTTTCTATTATATTGCTTGTTGCATCCCATCCAAAGATAATATCCACCATAGCGGAAAATTCCTGTGCTCCCTTAAAACCATGTTGTTTCAGACCTTCAATCCATTTAGGATTGTTAATTCTTGCCCTCATAATTCTTGCAGTTTCTTTCTGAATATTTTTGGTGACAACATGTCCAACATCTGCAGCATTGGTAGAATAAGAAGAAGGTGCAATGCCTTTTTGAGATTTTACAGCACTAATAAGTCCTCCGTGATAATTGTAAAAATCATCACTGTCCAGCATATCTGCCTCACAGGAAGATATGTTTTTCACTGTTACATCACATGTAGATAATCTGTGTGCAAACAGATCTTGTACCTTATCCCCATGCATTTTTCTTGAATAGCCATGACCACTCCAAGTAATATAAGCCTTACCTAAATCATCACTGGTTTCCCACTTCTTGCTATTGATTAGAATATCAACACCTGCACCATAAGTACCGGGAGGACAACCAAAAATACGCAAAGATGCCTGATCATACGCTTGTTCATAATTCATGCCTGCTTTCACAAACTGCATCACATCATTCTCAATATGTTTTTTAATAAAGTTATACTCATGCTCCTCCTCCAAACTTGCGACCATATTCACAGCTTCATCTACTAACTCAATTAAATTAGGGAAAGTATCACGGAATAATCCACTAATTCGCAACGTAACATCGATTCTAGGACGGCCTAATTCTTCTAGCGGAATTACTTCCAATCCAATTACTTTATCCGTTTCCCCTAACCATACCGGACGTATTCCATATAAATACAAAATTTCTGCAATATCATCTCCATTGGTTTTGATCGTTTCACCCGAATATACAACAATAGCAATGTTTTCGGGAATTTCTCCTATTTCTGCCTTATGCGTTTCTAATAACTGATTGGCCAGTTTCTTTCCAGTTTCCCAAGAGGAGCGAGTTGGAATTTCAGTAGGATCTGTGGTATAAAAATTTCTTCCGGTCGGAAGTATATGTACGTTTCCACGGCTGGGAGCTCCGGAAGGTCCTTTTTTGACAAACTTTCCGTTTAGTCCATCCATAAGAGAATGGATTTCATCCACAGTATTTTCCAAACGCGGATAAATTTCTTGTTTTACAAATATCATGCATCGATTTAATTCATCGTTTTGGGACAAATCCATGGCTTCTTCCTCTGCAACTTGCTGAAGCACCTCTCGTATTTTCTCTACAGCATATGTTTGTGTCTGCCACAACAGGAAAATTTTTCTGCCAATTTCATCTACCCGTTCCAATTTCATTGCATTAGTCACACCGGTTTCATCACAAATTTGAGGAAAATCCAGAAGATTATCCAAATTCCATCCCATCATCTTGCATATTCCATGTCGAAGAGAAGGAACATGTCCGTTTTTCACACGAACCAAAAGCCGCAGCATATTACGCAGCCGTTCCTCTTTTGGAGCTATCCCAAAAATATGCAGTCCATCTTTGATTTCTGAAGACTTGATTTCACTCACCCAAAGATGAAGCTTCTCTGCGGTTTCTTCAAAATTTTTTTCGAAATCTTCTTGTGACAGATGTAAGTCACAATCCAAATGAAGTTTGCAAGCAAGTTCTTGTATTTGTTTAGAAATTGCACAGGTTTTTGTATTTCCATTTTGTTTTGCATGATAATATTTCGCTAATAATTCATCAATAACCGCAATGTCCCCATAAACTCCTCCTTCTGACATAGAAGGAATAAGATGATCAATGATACATGCAGCTGTACGTCTTTTCGCCTGCGCCCCTTCCCCTGGAACATCAATAATATAAGGATACAAATGAGGAAGAGTTCCAATAGCAACATCTGGATAACATGTATTAGAAAGTCCAATCTCTTTTCCAGGCAACCATTCGATCGTGCCATGTGTCCCAACGTGAATCACTGCGTTTGCACCAAATATATACTCCAAGTAACGATAAAAAGCTATATACTGGTAAGGGCAAACAAGATCAGTAGAATGATAACACTCTTCTGCTTTTTCTTCGTAAGCACGTGGTGGCTGTAAGCCAATCAATATATTGCCGTTAATAATACATGGAACCAGAATTTTTTCACCAACGGCCATAAACTCTCCCGGTGCTTCTCCCCAGTCACGTTTGAGCTCCTGACATACTTTTTCTGGGAAATCAGCAAACCATAGTTTCCATTGTTCAGGATCTATAGTGGCTTCTGCTCGATCCAGAAGTTCTTGGGAAGATAAAAACCTTCCATCATTCGTAAGACCCGATGTGATTTTTTCGATAATTTCTTTTCCACTGGAAAAATCATAGGAAGTAGTATATCCCTGTTTTTTCAGTGCACAGAATATTTCATAAATTGACTCTGGGGTATCTAATCCATATGCACAACCAATCATATCTGCCCTTGGTGGCATATTATGAAGAATAATTGCAACTTTTTTGTCCTTGGAAGGAATTTTAGAAAGTTTCGCCCAATTTTTTGCGAGTTTAATAATTTTTTCTGCTCGTTCCGGAATAAGCATAGGCTTATCCTTGATTCCAAAAGGAGTCTGTACCTGCTCCGTACATGTCATGGGAACAGAGATAATTTGTCCGTCAAATTCCGCTGTGTACACATTTCCTAAATACATTGGATCCATACCTCGAGTAGATTCTACCCACTGCTGATAAGAATAGTTTGTATGCAAGGCATGAATTGTTGGAACACCTAAAATCTCAAAAACACTGTCTTCTACTGTTTTTTCTCCGCAGCTAGGAGAAGATAAAACACTTAATGAATGTCCCGTGGTAATAATCATGCTTTGAGGTACGGAACAATTATGCAACATCATATATTTTTTCAAAGCTTCTCTTAATCCACCATATTTTCCATCAGATGAAGGCATAATACTGGAATACATAATAACAGGTGTACATCCGTTTTTTTGTATCAAATCATATAGTTGATCCAGATGCTCTGTATTTCCTGATTGAATTGTCTGAAAATGAGTCAACACTCCCACGATTGGCTGTTGGCTCAAGGAAATTTGATTCAAATATTCCTCATCGGACATTTTTTCGGGTTTACGATAATAGCCATCCCGAATAGGGATACAAACCTCTCCATAAGAACAATCTATATCTGCTACTTTATTTAACAGGCAACGCCAAAAGTTCTCCCTGTTTTTCTCTCCTCCGGCTTCCAAATAACTAAGCAATTTTATAACGGTTGTTCGAGGCAACATACATCTGCGAGTCATTTCTTCCATTTCGGACTCTATAGAAGAATAAAAAAGATATGGTTTTTTACCTTGAAAATACTCTTGAAATTTAAGATATTTTCTAAAGTATGCCATACTCCCGTGAAAATTAAAGACCAAAAAATCAGCTTTTATGGTCTGTTCCATGCACTCCTCAAATATATCGTCATCTTGGTCAACATCTATCGTATTATAAATAGCCAATACAACATCTTTGATCTCTTTTTGTACTATCTCAAAAGCTTGTCTGAAATCACAAATCGGTTGTTTTCCCTCAACAAGTGCCACAATTCGAAACATAATTCTTCTCCTTATTATTAAAAAACAGAGCGGGCTTTCCCAAGCTCCCGCCCTGTTTCTTGTACACCTATTTTTCTAATTTTACATAGTAAGTGAGTGTTCTGTCTGCAAACGTATCAGGGTAAATTGCTGCTGCTAAATCTGCTGCCATAATTTCTGATTGGTCAATTCCAATCCAAAAACTCTCCCCATACTGATATACTCTGTCATTCTCGTATGCTTTGCACTCACTTAACTGTGGAAATGCTTCCATTACACCTTCCATTCCATTACAATAAGCTGGTGTTGAGGTATAGATAATAACATCTGCATCCTGAATACACTCAAAAGCTGCTTCCATTGTCAAAGTACCTTCTGGCATTCCACTAAAGGCGTTGATACCACCCATATCAGATAACATTGTACCAACCCAGCTATTATCGGAAGTTCCGTATACAGCACCATCATAGACGCTAAACACAGCTACTTTTGGTTTTTCCAGTCCTTCAATTTTAGATTTTACTTCATCAACGACTTTTTGAGCATTATTCATCACTTCATTTACCTGTTCATCTGCATTAAAGAAAGTAAGAATAAATCTCATCCACTCCATTCGAGCTAAATAGTTGCTCTCCATGTATTCATTATCTACAGCATAATTGATCCCCAACTCTTCAAATTTTGCAATTTGATTGGTTTGTGGATTTGAACCTGTGTACAAAAATACAATATCCGGATTCAAAGACTGAATCAATTCATAATCAGGTTCTCCCATGGAAGCTCCACCAATATCAACAATACTTCCATTTTCCAGACCTTCTTTTATCGCAGGAATACCTGCCCATTCATCAACACCACCGGAAACACCAGCAATTGCTTCAATAATGGCACTATCATCTACAGCACGAAATGTACAAACTTGTGTAGAAGAAAGAAATACCGCATTTTCTACTGGTGTACGGATTACAATACTATCCGTATATTCCGCTGGAACTTCTTCCATTTCTTTTGGAACAAGAATTAATTCTCTTTCCTCTCCATCAATCACTTTTTTAATTCCGTCTTCCAAAAGCTCAATCGAAAAATTCGGATCATACAAATTCTCTACAAATGCTGCGGAAGATTCATTTGATTTTGATTCTTCCGAAGTGGTTGTTTCTGTTTCAATTGGAGTGTCAGAGTTGGATTGGTTCTGTGTATTTTGAGTACAACCAGAAAAAGCAGTTGCAGCCAATACACAGGATATCAGCAAAGCCAGTAATTTTCTTTTCATTTTCATTTTCTCCTTTTATTTTTATTTTCTATGCCTTTCGGCGTTCAGACAATAATAAATTCATTGATTGTTCTTTTCAGCTTCTCAATCATTTCTGTAACAGTAGTGTCTTTATCTGAATATTCTTGTGTCTCGGTACACTGCTTCTGTTTCATAATTCCCAAAATTTTGTTACCCATATCTGCTGCTTCTTGAGGTGTAATTAGATCCCACATCAATTGATCAAGCAAATGAACATAAAGCGAGACACTTACCACTAAATTGCTATCTCCAGATATATGGAACAATCTATCAGAAAAATCTGCTCTGCTCAAAACATCCGAATTTTTACGAAATTCTTGCCACAAAGACTCTTCTGTAATTCCAAAACGATCAACACGCTTTAATATATTGTGTTGTTGTTGAGGAGAAAGGCCCGTCTGCAGCTTCAGTGCTTCTTTCACAGCACTCTTTACAGACTTACCAATAAGTTCCCCCAATTTGCTGTGTTTTCCTGCATTGGTTAAACAGATATCTGATTCCGCATTACAGACTACAATAGTACTATCCGTTCCAGAACCGGTGGCCAGTCCCATAGAATATCGGCTGGGAGCCATAAGTTCTTGAATCGCTGCTGTCTTTGCTTCTGTACAGGTGACTACAGTTCGGGTTAATCCGCCCTTGCTCATATCAGTGTTAATAAACAGCATAATATTAATCGTACCCAATTTTATTTCTTTTGCCTGTCCATTTACCTCATACCAGCTTGCCGGATCTCCAACACGTCCTCCATTTACTTCTATACCTCCAGTTACAACAGCTGTTACAATTAAATCTCCAAACTGTTCTGTTTTAATTGAGACATTTTCCATACTAGCAGCAGTAGACATACCTGCTGCAGAAGCTTTATCAAGACCAATTTCCTCTGCAATTAAAGCCATATGTTCTTCATAAGTAGGTGCCTTGAGCTTACATGCCATACCTGCACCAGGGTTTCCATCATTATTAAATACTGCTGTCAAATCCTCTTGATAACCGCCATTTAGAGGGCATGTGCTTAAAACACGTCTTTTTCCAGTAAAAGGTACTACAATACACTTACTGTATCTGTGAACTGGATCTCCTGTTGGTAAAGTGTAAATTTTCATCATTTAAATCCTCCGTTTCTTTTCAAAGCATTTAGTTGCTGTTTCAATGCATCTTCATGCTCTTGATTATCGTTTGTAATTAATTCAAATGTTAAAAATTGAGGTGATATTTCTTGAATGAGATCGGAAACCCCGTCTGCAGTAAAAGGTTTATGATAGTCAATTTTAAAAATATGAGGATATATTTGCATTAAACGATCTTTATAATTCAAAGCTAATTTCGGAGGATGAGCAATAATATCTTTTACATATTTTCCGGATATACTTTGATTTAAATGTACACCTTTTATATATCTGCATAACTCTCCGTTTCTTTGCAACACTGTACGTATGTATTGAAGAGCTTCCTCTTGTGTATCGATGTCATTGTTTGTGTGAATCAAGTGACCCGTATCCAGCATAATCCCTTTTCTCTCGTAATGAATCCTATCCAAAAAGGACTGTGTGACTTCTGGATTTGTCAGAGTTAATCCACTCCACCACAAATTTTCTGCTAAAAAATAAAATTGATATGGCTTATCTTTTAGCAAACAATTGATGATTTCTGCTGCTGCAAAACACACTTGCTCATCTGTATAACGAAAGCGATATGTTACACATTCTTCTAAAGTGGACTCTGAAACGTGAAACACTACATATTTAACGTTCAGGCGATGTGCTATTTCCAGTTCTTGTTCCCATCTTTTCAGTAGATCTGTTTGTTCATACCCTCCATAGTATTCTCTCCAAATTTTTTCTTCCCCATATTCTCTATTTAATGCTTTTCTATTTCCTACCCAAAAATCCAGCCAACTTGGGAAAAAACTCAAATGAATCCCAATTACATCAGAACATGTGATTTTTTCCGAAATACTCTGATTAGCACATAGCATCAACTCTATTCCATCAATTCCTTTATCAGCATAAAAATGCTTTAATGCATTTCGATCATTGAATCGATTCATGTCCATAAAAGTATTTGTTATATTAATTGTTGTTAGCATTTATTTCCCTTTCTGCCAGTTCAAAGGATGTTTTCAACAGCACACAGTCTAAGCTATTATTATTTCGTATTTTTCTGGAAGGACATCCTTTGGGACAGTAAGTTTCAAATCTGCAGGTAAAGCATTCATTATATGGTACAGTATCAAGAGAAATAAAACTATCTCTCCTAAAATCATTCACATTTCCCATATAAAACTCATCTTTAAGTAATGAACCACAAGGATATAATTTACCATCTGGTAAAACAACAACGGAACGTCCACAGGAAGCATAACAATAAGACTTGTTGTTAAAATGTTCACGTAATCTCCTTTTAGCTGTTTCCACTTCTCTGATTTGAATTTTACGTCCAAAGAGGCGATCAAGCTCTAAGCTTCTCTCATGCATTTTAATGAGTGCATTTTTCAGCTGATCAGGGCGAGGAGATAATATTTCTTTGCAATTCTTACCGCGTCCTGCATAACGGAGAAGATCTAAACCAATTCCTCCAACGTTACCCAGATAGAATACAAAATCTACAAGTTTTGGCAGTGTCTCCACATTAAGATTTGTAACAACAGTATTTACTCCTACTGTTATCCCTTGCATACCCATCATTCGGATTCCATTTACTACCTGTGTTGTTTTGCCTCTCAACAAATTATTGATTTCCGGAGTTCCATCCAAACTTATTCCTGTAGCAACAGAATATTTTTTTAGTTTGCTGATAATAGTTTCATCTAATAATGTACCATTTGTCTGCAACTGGAAAACGGCGTCTATATTCTTGATTTTCACATACTGGCATATTTGTTCTATCAAAGAAAAGTTTAGCAGTGGCTCCCCTCCAGCAAATTGAATCTTTATTGGAACATCACAAAAACAATCTATTATTCTTTTAGCAGTATCAAATGTCATGTCACAAACAGCTTCATTTTCACTTGCATAACAATATTTGCATTGAAGGTTGCATTTACCCGTCAGCCATAAAACTAAAAGATATCTATTATTCATTTTCCGATAATATTTTGTCAATAGTGCCTGCATCCAAAACACCGTTATCAAACGGATTTTTTCGCATTCTATGTGGTAAAACCAATACAGCGGCCTGCTTCAGGTCTTCTTCACTTACCTGCGTTCTTCCATGAAAAGCGGCAATCGTCATGGCGGTTTTAATCATGGTAATATCTGCACGATGGCCATCCACATCCAAAGCAATAGACAAAGTTGCCGCCATCATCAGAATTTTGTTATCGTAGGTTACAGATTTTAATATATTTTGTGCTTCCAAGATTTTATCGGAAAGTTCTTTTTGCTTTTTCTCATATTTTTGTGCGAATTCTTCTGGATTTTCTTCAAATTCTAATCTCCGTCGTACAACTTCTGCCCGTTGTTCCCTATTGTTTTCTCCTGCCACATCTACAACCAAGCCAAATCTATCCAGCAACTGTGGACGTAAATCCCCCTCTTCTGGATTCATCGTGCCAACAAGAGTAAATCGTGCAGGATGGCTATATGAAATTCCTTCTCTTTCAATAGTATTAACTCCCATTGCTGCAGAATCCAAAAGGACATCCACTACATGATCATCCAACAGATTTACTTCATCTACATATAAAATATTTCTATTTGCTTGAGCCAGAATACCACATTCAAATTTTTTCTCACCATGCTTAATGGCATATTCGATATCCAAGGTACCTACAACTCTATCCTCTGTTGCACTTACAGGTAAATCTGTAACTTTCATTTTACTTTCATAAATTTCAAAAGGTTGTCCATTGGCGATCTTAGCCTCACAGTCTGGACAAAATTCTGACCCATAGGGATTGCATCCAAATTTACATCCTTTTACTTTTTGTATAGTGGGCATTAAATCTGCTAAAGCACGAACAGCTGTAGATTTCGCTGTTCCTTTTTCTCCTCGAATCAATACCCCGCCCAACAAGGGATTAATAACATTTAATATTAATGCTGTCTTCATTTGTTCCTGACCAACTATAGCAGTAAATGGATATGTTATTCTGTCTTTTATCATGATGGTAATACTCCTTTTTAATGATCGATTTCTATTTGCAATAAATACTACATAGCCTTTATAGCTGTATGAAGCGCTGATATTATTGTGCCTGCATGCAAATCTGAAATCTTATACACTTCTGCATTTATTTCTTTTGCAAGCTTTTCAGCTAATCGAAGCTTAATAAAATCTTGTTCCACATCAATAATAATTGTTTTAATATGATCTGCTGCCAAAGCGCGTCCTTCTTCCACAGCATCTCCAAATGGATCTGAACTTCGACCATATGTTGCACGACCATCTGACACTAGCACCACCACAGGAAGTAGATCCTTTTCTTTTTTCATAGCCGCTTTTATTAAATAACGTGCAGATTCTATTCCTGCATAAAGGGGAGTTTTTCCTCCTGTTGATAAAGTTTCTAATTTTTTTGCAGCCAAATCAACACTTCTTGTCATACCCAAAACCAAATCGGCTTTATTCTTCCGAAATGTAATCAAAGCTACTTTGTCTCTTTTTTGATAGGCATCACTCAGTAAAGATAAAATTGCACCCTTCACAGCAGACATACGTTTGCCAACTCCCATAGAACCAGAAGCATCTACTACAAAAACAATAAAATTACCTGTACGCTTTTCCCGAACCTTGATTCGAATATCACTGGTGTTAATGGAAAAAGCCAACCCATTTTTATTTCGATTCTTCTGGTATGGTGCTGCTGCTCTTAATGTTGCGTCAAATGCAATATCCGAATTTTTTATGTTGCTGACAGCACTTGTTACGTATCGTCCTTGCAAAGAGTCTGTTTTTACCAGACTGCGTCTGCCGCTGCCTTTTCGAACCAAAATTTTTCGTTTATCATCCAGCCATCGACCGACATCAAACTGCTCACCTATTGCTTCTATCTTTTCTGAACTATCGAGATTATTGTTGGCAGACGAAAAATCTTCTGAACTCTTTGGATTTTCTGGAACATCTGTTTTAGAGTCATTCAATGTTTCAGAAAAATCAGAATCTTCCTGAGATGAAAAAGTTTTTTCTGAATTATCTGCTGAATTATTTTCGTTAGAAGGAGTCGATTGCTTTTCGGGTTCAGTCTGAGGTTTCTCTACTTCCTGCTGAACAGAACAATCTCTCATTCGATGCGGTAATGCGTATTTTGCAGCTTCAGCAATTGCTTCTTTATTCACTGCAGAAGATCCGTTCATTGCACAAATTGCTTTTGCTGTTTCAATAATAGCAATTTCTCCACGATTGCCTTGACAATTCGCATTCTGTGCTAATTGTGCAGCAAGAGACAATGCATAATCGGAAACTTCAATCAAAGGAAGCCTTTCTTGTGCTTTTTTGATGAGAGATGCTAATTTCATTTCTTCCTGTTCATATTCGTCTATAAATTCGGTAACATTTTTCTCAAAAGCAATGCGTCGACGTATAATTTCACAACGAATAAGTGCACTCTCTTCTCCTTTTGCTTCCACAAATAAACCAAAACGATCCAGTAATTGCGGACGTAAACCACTTTCTTCCGGATTCATGCTACCTATTAAAATAAACTCACAAGGATAACTGTCTGATATTCCTTCCCTTTCCACACAACAGCTTTTTTCACTGGATGCTTCTAATAATGCTTTTGTTATGTTATCACTTAGTAAGTTAATTTCATCAACATATAAAATATTTTTATTGGCATAATATAGAATTCCTCTATCTAATTGTTTTGTTCCATTTTTGACTGCATTTTCAAAATCAATAGCTCCTATCAACCGGTCTTCTGTGATATTTAGTGGTAACTCAATCACTTTTTTTCCACTTATATGCTCTGCTCCCCGAATCAATGTGGATTTGGCGGTTCCTTTTTCACCACTAACTAATACTCCTCCAATACGGGGATTTATAAAGTTCCATATCAACGCATTTTTTATTCGTTCTTGTCCCAGTACCGCAGTAAAAGGGAAGACTTTTCTCTTCATACTTTTATTTCATCTCCATCAACAAATCAAACAATTCTGTTATACAGGAAATCGAGTGAATCTGACCTGCAACTTCCCCATAATATCTTTCGCATTCTTGAATACTCCTCATAGAAAAGACCTTTTTTCCAACATGAACAGCTTCTTTTATGAGATCAATATTTTTTTGGTTTCCCAGTCCAACAGGAAATGCACTGTCTACTACATACGATGATGCCATCATCAGTTGTTTTGCCTGAAAAATAGACTCTTCACTGATTACCTCAAATGGTTTTTCTGAAATGATTTGGGAGCAAATACTTTTTGCTATAGGATAATCTGCATCATTTTGATGAATAACACCAGATGTTATACCAAAACCTTTCCTGGATAAAGCTCTATAGAGATTTGTTCCACTGGCTCCTCCCCCTGTTACAAAAACATCGTTACTGGATAACCCTTTTAGTTCAACTGAACCATACAATTCGTTATACTCTGCTCCTTTAATCTCATAAAGTTCCTTAATAACACCATCATAAATTATGTCTTCTGGAATACCTTGTGCTAGTACTCTACCATTATTTACCAAACAAACGATTTGACATCCTTTTAATGCTAAATCAATATCATGTAAAGAAAGTATGCAAGTAATCCCGCGTTCATTGGACAGTTTCTGTAATACTTTGATTACCTCAACCTTATGTTTAATATCAAGATGACTGGTTGGTTCATCCAAAATAATCAATTCTGGCTCCTGTACTAATGCTCTGGCGATCATTACTTTTTGTTTTTCCCCGTCACTTAATTGCTCATAAAAGCGTTCTTTTAAAAAAGAAGCCCCAACTATTTCCAATGACTCATCTATAATCTTTTTATCCTCATCAGAAAGGCGACCTAAAAAGTTTGTATATGGTGTCCGACCCATAGAAATTAACTCATAAACTGTCGTAAGAGATGGAGCAACAGAATCAGTTAAAACCAAAGAAATTTTTTGAGCAATCTCTTTTGTTTTCATTTTTTTAATCTCAATTCCCTCTACCCGCACTGCACCTTTTACTGGAGCAAGTAATCCAGAAAGAGTTCTCAAAATTGTAGATTTTCCTGCGCCATTTGGCCCTAAAAGACAAATAACTTGCCCTTTCATTGCATCTATATTGACATCTGAAATAACCGCATTTTTACCATACCCTACATCTAGATTTTGGGCTTGAATAATACACTCCATTTATACATTCCCCTTTCTGTTATGTACTAACAGATAGACCACGATTGGTGCACCAATAATAGACGTCATTGCTCCCAGAGGAAGTTCCGTTGGGGATAACACCAATCTTGCCCCCATATCACATACTCCAGCCATTACAGCACCCAAAATACATGACGCCGGAATAATAATTCGATTATCCGAAGTTTTGAATAAGCTTCGTGTAATATGAGGAACAGCAAGTCCCACAAAGGATATAGAACCAGCAAAAGCAGTAACTACAGCCGTCAGAACGCTAGAGACCAATACCATTAAAAAGCGAAATGGGCGAATTGAAATTCCCATAGATTGTGCATATTTTTCTCCTAATAACATTGCATTGAGCGGTTTGCTCATTAAAAAAGCCAAAAAAAGAAAAGGAGTTGAAATTGTATACAGGATTTTAACATGATCCCACGTAAATCCTGAAAAACTTCCCATTGTCCAAATAGAAAAAGTTGCTATTTTTTCATGGTCTGCCAGCACAGTCAATACACTGGTAGCTGCACTACACACATACCCCATCATCATTCCAATAATCAGAAGTGTCGTAATACTTTTGACTTTCTGAGAAGCAAAAATAACTACTATCATTACTAACATAGCCCCAATAAATGCACCAGTAAACAATCCAAGCGAGCTCATTGTTCCCATACCAAAAGTATATCCACCCAAAATAACAATACCGAGAAAAAGAGTGGATCCAGAAGAAATTCCCAGAATATACGGTTCTACAATAGGATTGCTAAAAAACACTTGAAGAAGGATTCCTGATGTTGCCAGACAAGCACCTCCCGCTAATGCTGCCAATGTCCTTGGTAAACGTATATTTGCAATAATAGAATAATGCGAACGTTCTACAGAAGCAGGATCAACAACACATCTAACTATTTCCGAAAGTGTAATTTCAACAGATCCAAGCATAATATTTAAGAAAAATACAATCACAAGCGATATTAATCCAACTAAAAAAAGTATAGCCCATCTAGAAATATTTTTTTCTCTCATATTAATACCTCTTCTCCCTTTTTCTACCATATAGTAGTAAAAAAAACACCGTTTGGTGTTACCAAACGGTGTTTTTATATTGTGTTCCAAGGATAAAAAATTTCTTCCTTTTCACATTTCTACACTGTCACTTAGTTTCCAGAATTCCGTAGATTCTAAGCAATACTCGTTGGTAACGAGTGAACCCTAGGCAAGTATTCCGACTGATAGCTGCTGAATACCAGCATATACGCGCCTTCCCAGATAATCCAGTGGCTGATATCTCTATCTTACGTATAGTTTAGCTAAACACGGCAACGGCCTTGTTCAGGATTTACACCTGATTCCTTTTATGTGCTATGCACACCTATAGTCCTGTTTACGATATTTATTTTTTTCAGTATATCACTCCATATTAAAAATGTCCATACCTGATATTTGATTTTTCTATCGTTTTATTTTTAATTTCTTCTCTCATAGAAAGCAAAATTATAAAAGTACATACATAAAAACCCACTTTAAGTTTTTCTTTAGCCTCAAAAACAGGTTAAAGTAAATGTTATCCTCTACTTGAGGAACAACTTTCTTGTTTTACAGTAGGGATTGTTCTAACACCGAAGCAGAAATACAAAATATGAAATACCCAAACACATCCCAGCACAACACATCCGATAAAAATGCCTTTTCTTCCCATCATAAAAAATCCAATGCTCATCAAGAATGTTACCATCAGCATAATACGGATTTTTGTTCTCCATGTCATTCCTCTGCCGGCAATGTAGTCCTCCAGATTGTTCTTATACAATCTGGTTCCTTTGAACCATTGGTCCAATCGATCGGAGCTTCTGGCAAAGCAGAAAGCCGCAAGCATCAAAAATGGAAACGCCGGCAATATCGGCATAACCGCTCCTACCGCACCCAAAACAACACCGATACACCCTAAAACAACATACAATGCCTTTTTTATTTTCATAACGTTTTCTCCATTTGTTTCTTTTCTTTTACAGATTCAATAATATGGCGAATAGCAACAGTTGGATGATAAAATAACATCCGAGGACCGGAAAAGCGCATCACTTCCCGTATTTTTTCCCTCATTTGCGGTTTATAGCAGTGTACCTTGCAGTTGGAGCAAAAGGTTTTTTCTTCCATAAACGGGCAATGATCAACCCGTTGTTCTGCATACTCGTTCAGCTTTGCACAATCCAGGCACAGAGACTGCCCGCCATGTTTTTTTCGACAGTACAGCGCAATCATAAAAGAAACCAGTTCCTTTTCTCTGTTACGTTTGTCTGTTATATTCATCAGCTCATCCTCCCATGCTCAACCGAGTAAAATTCATCTACGATGCCCATAGTAGAACTGCGATGGGAAACCAGCATAACCGTTTTTCCTTTTCGTTCCCGATGAAGAGATTGGAGAATTACTGCTTCGTTGAGACTATCCAGATTAGAGGTTGGTTCATCCAACAGCAAGAATGGTGCGTTGTGAAGAAAGGCTCTTGCAAGCCCCAATCTTTGGCGCTCACCTCCTGAAAGTGTGTCACCCAGTTCCCCAATATTGGTCTCGTATCCCTGCGGAAGACTCATAATAAAGTCATGGATAGAAGCCTTTTTACAAGCTGCAATAATCTCATCTTCACTTGCATCCAGTTTTGCGACCCGAAGATTGTTTCGGATGCTGTCATGAAACAGGTATGTTTCCTGCGTTACAAAACTCTCCATATTCCGCAGATTTGTCGTGTTGATTTCATCTATCTTCTTTCCCGAAATGCTGACTGTTCCCTGCTGTACCTGCCAGAATCTCATAAACAGTTTTAACAGGGTGGATTTTCCAGAGCCACTACGTCCCGTGATACCAATGATTTTATTCTCAGGAATCACTATGGATACATCTTTCAAAACTGTTTCCTGCTGATAGGAAAAGGTGAGCTTATCTGCCATTGCACCATGAAATTCCACCTCTGTTTTACCGCTCACTTCCTCAACTACCGGACTTTCTTCCAGAAGATCCAACACTCTGTTTCCTGCTGCAAAGGTGTTTTGCAGTGTGGAGCCAAGTGCTGCCAGTGCAACACAGGGTCCAAAGGAACTCATCAAAGCCAGTGTACAGATCAGTGTTTCTGAAAAATCACGCAAAACAGCAGATAAAAACAACATTCCAAAGTCAAACAACAGGATAACTAAATTTGTAACAGCAGTATTTTTCCCTGCTCTACGTTTCATTCTCTCATCATCTTTGGAAAGCGCATCTGTCATCGCATTCATTTGCGCCATACGCTGATCTCCCTGTCCATACTGTAATATTTCAGAAAGTCCACGCAGAGAATCCAGTACAAAACCGGACAGTTTTCCCGATCTGGAGCGAAAGTTTATCCCATCATCTCCGGAAAGCCGTGATGTTATCATTGGAATTACAACTCCCACCACAAAATATGCCGCTGCTGCCCACATACCCAGTATGATATTGTAGCTTCCGATAAACGCTGTCATCATACCAGAAAACAAGATAGCGATACAGATAGGAGAAACCGTATGGGCATAGAAGACCTCCAGAAGTTCAATATCAGAAGTGATGAGACTGATTAAATCCCCCTTATCTTTTCCCTCCAGTTTTGCCGGACAAAGACGGCGCAGGGACAAAAACACTTTATCCCGAATCAGAGCCAGCAACTTAAAAGCAATAAAGTGATTGCACGCCTATTCTGCATAGCGCAGGAAACCTCGTACAAACGCTAAAACAAGTACTGCCACAAAAATCACACCTAATCCCGAAGGGATTTGGGGATACAGAACTTCCAGTACTGCAAACCCTCCCAGTACAGTGATCCAACTTGCAGCCAGATGTCCCATTAATCCCATACTGATTGCCAGAAACATATATCCGGTCAAGGGTTTCAGCAAACCAATCAGACGAGACATCACCTGAAATCCATTTCGTTTCATCTGTTGCATCCTCCCCTAGTATAATTTTCCAATTCCTGCTGAGCATTCCACAGTCTGGAATAATATCCCTCCTGCATAAGCAATGTTTTATGGGTTCCACTTTCCTTCAAATAACCATTTCTCAACACATAGATTTTATCCGCTTTCACGACATTAGCCAACCTATGAGAAATCAAAATCACTGTTTTGTTCTTTGACAGTTGATAAATTTGCTCCATTATATCGTTTTCACTCTCCACATCTATATTGGAGGTTGCCTCATCGAAAATATAAACCGAACTGTCATGCAGTAAAGCTCGTGCAAGTGCCAGTCGCTGACACTGACCTCCGGAAAAATTGGACGCTCTTTCCTTCAATTCAGTATCCAGACCATTTTCCTGCCTAAGGAAATCCGCCAACCTAACCTGCTCAAGTACTTTCCACAGTTGTCCATCATCAGCATCTGGTTTTGCCATCAACAGATTATCCCGTACAGTACCTTTAAACAAATAACTCTGGTGACTGATGTAAGTAAAGTGCTTCAGCAGACTTTGTTCCGAAATCTCGCTCAGTGGTATTCCTCCAACTGTCAGCGTTCCTCTATATCCCTTGTTCCGTCCCATTAAGATAGAAGCTACTGTCGATTTTCCGCTGCCACTTTCCCCTACAATAGCAGTAAAACTTCCCTGTGGAAAATCCATCGTAATATCTTGTAGAATTTCCCGATCTGCTTCGTAGGAAAAACCCAGATCAGACATTTTGATAGAAGAGTCTGTCGGAACAAGACTTGCCTTTTGGGTAACTTCGGGAAGATCCAATAACCGGAATATCTTATCCGATGCTGCCATACCATTCATCGCAATATGAAAAAAGCTTCCCAACATTCGCATGGGGAGAAAGAAGTCCGCCGCCAGCAAAATAATCATTAGACATCCTGCAAGTTCAATGGCTCCAGAACGAAATTGGTTGACTGCAAGAATAACACCCAATGCTGCTCCCCCATAGGCGATCAGATCCATCACCATGATGGAGTTTAGCTGCATAGAAAGAACTTTCATCGTTATTTTACGAAAATGCTCTGATTGCTCATTCATTTCCCGATGTTTAAATTCATCAGACTGATAAATCTTCGTTGTGGTCAGTCCCTGCAAATTTTCCAGAAATGTATCGCCTAAAGCAGTATACTCTCCCCAGTATTTTGCAAGCAGTTTTTTAGCCCAACGCTGTACTGCTATGATTGTAACCGGAATCAGGGGAACACAGACAAGAAGAATGATTGCCGCCGGCATACTAATAGTACTCATAACAACAAACAGTGTCAGCGGAGCTAGCATTGCATAGAAGAGCTGTGGCAGATATGCTCCGAAATAGGTCTCTAGCTGATCCACTCCCTCTACTGCAATCTGTACAACCTCGCTGGTCTGCACCTGCTCCCGATAAGAATTGCCTAGGCGTAGAAGTTTCCGATAAATCTTTTCTCGCAATGTCCGTTTCACAGATTTAGCACTTAGGTATCCCATCCTGCTGGAAAAAAGAGTACACACAAAACGTACTGCCAAGGATAAAATAATCAGAAAAATATGAAACAAAACGTCCTGTTTTCTCAAAGTATTTTCATACAAACATTGAAGAAAATGCGCCATTGTCCCCATCATAACAATATTGGCAGCTAGTGAGATCCACTGCGCTACAACATTTCCGGCAATATATTTTCTGCTCTCTCCAACAGCATCAATCAAGCGCCTATTTATCATCATATTCCTGACCACCTATTCACTTCATTTGTTAGCTATAGCTAACTATCTCTTTAAAAAGAAGCTGAGTAACCTCTTGCCAAGGTTAGACTCAGCTAACTGTAAGGATTATATCAGGTTACATCGAAAAAGTCAACCTTTGTTTTTCTATATATTCTCCCCTGATTCTATTATTATAAAATCAAATTTTATAAGTTACATTAGGAACTTATTGACTTATAGTAGCTTCCAATACATAATTAAATAAAGGTTAAACTTGTGCATTCAATCCCTATTATGTCTATTTTCAGAAATTTGTCATTTATTAACCGAAAAATCATAAGAATATTTTTATAGATTATAGAAAAGAGCAAAAAGGATTTTTAGTGAAAAACTAAAGAAGTTCGTTTAGCGATGCATCCTTTCCCAGGCTAAATTTTCCCAACTGACCGATATCTCTGGGTGTTCCCTTTATACCTACGAACAATTCGAAAGACTCTCTTTTTTAAAAAACTTTTATGCTTATGATGATACAAGTCATTTTGAATATCACTGACAGGAGGTTCTCTAGCCATGTTAAATCATGTAAAAATAAAAACTACAGATGAACTGGAATTTGCTGTTTTCTGCATCGAAAATATCGCAATCAGGCTGGGAAAAGATGCTGAAGAAATATATCAGGCATTGACCGAGAAAAGTGATATCTTAAACAGCTATATTATCCCTGAGTATGAGATCTTGCATACCCAAAGTAAGGACTATATTGTAGATGATATCATCAGCTTGATGGAAGAAAGGGGTGTCCAATTATGATCTTAATATCATGGCTCCTATCTGGAGATTCAAACTCTGGATTTAGTACATTCTAGGGATAATGTTGATTTTGGGCGTGGCTTTTACACTATCTCTCTTTATGAGCAGGCAGCAAAATGGTGTGAAAAATTTAAGCGTCGTGGCAAAAGCGGAATTGTTTCCCGCTACAATTTTGACGAAAAGTCTTACCAGGAACTGAAAGTCTTGAAATTTGACAGCTATTCTGAAGAATGGCTCGACTTCATTTTAAAATGCAGAACCGGAAATGATACAACAGATTATGATATTGTAATTGGCGGTGTCGCAAACGACAAGGTATTTAATACTGTTGAGCTTTACTTTGACAATTTGATTGACAAAAAAGAAGCGATCCGCCGCCTTCGTTATGAAAAGCCCAATTTACAGATATGTTTCCGGACGCAGAAAGCTCTTGATGAGTATTTGCACTATGAAGGGAGTGAACAGATTTGACCGCTAATCCTATTTTACTGCAAAAAAAATATGCCCGAATTATCGAGCAGTTTTCAAAAAAAGAAAATCTGTCTTTAGATGATGCATTGAATTTCTTCTACCATTCAGAAATTTACCGTTTAATCAGTGAAGGAGTATCTGATCTGCACTGTATGAGCGATGAGTATTTGACAGAGGAACTGATTTCCGAGTATAAAGAGAAAAACTAAGATAGTTTCCAGATAAAAAGCAGACCTGTGCTGAGGACAGCCAGGTCTGCTTTTATTACTTTTAGCAATCAACTTCATAACTCATAACCAATAGTTTGGCAGTATCAACAAATTTTCTCTAATTGGTTTTCTTCAAACTCTATAGTAAATAAAGCTAACCAACCGTGAGAGATTCCGGACAAAACCATTACAAGAAACTGATCTCCCTGGGCTTATCTTCTTTTCATATCACCTGAACAAGCAAATTATGCCATCTTACATTTGGAACAATTTTATTTACCATTTCTCCAAAAATTCGTATATTTTCTCATGTGTCAGCTTGATTCTATCATCTTCCGACATACTGTTTTCTAAATATAGATATTCAAATCTGTCGTATCCGTACCTATATTCTGTTTTATAAATTCGGTTTCCATAAAACTGCGCTTCTCTTTGAAATTCGAATGAGGAGTGACTCCATCTTGATAAACAATATCTATATAGTTATCAAGAAACTCTCTTACTCCCAACTCATCGAATCAAATCAGTTTCTAAGCTTTTTTATAGCAGATCTGGTTCAACGTGATTCTATTTGATACAGATTATCCTTATCCTAAGGTCTATGCGGGCTTTTGCTATCAAAAATTTATCGGACTATTCTATCAAGGGTTTTGCTTGAGACAGATGGTTGGGTGATTTAGAAGTATTATAGTAAATAAGCGGTACATTTTCTAGATACTGCTTTTTCTTTGACGCATTTGCTTCAGGTGTGATGTCTGTATTCCCATAAGATCTGATCTCTTATCTTGTTTTACAAAATAAAGTTTCCATTGTAGCTGGTTTCATTTTCGTCTCTAACAAAATCTACAAAGTCAAACTTTTCATTTTGTGTTTCCGGAAGTGATAGAAACTTAACGCAAATAGCTTTAATAACCTGATATTTTGTTTGTCTTTGAAAGCCCTTTATAGCCTTTGGATTCCCATCCAAATCAAAAAAACGTAAATATGCCTTATCATATTTTCCCAAAAAAGTATTACATTTTCGACATAGAGTCCTAGCTATTCTTCCTTTCGGATATAATGATGTTGTTAACTGTGAATCCAATATATTCCCAGCAATATCTTCAGACTTTTCACCAGCATTTAACCTTTTTTCGATTTCGGAATATACTTTTTCCGACTGCATCGTTTCGAACATTTTGATAATATCAAGCGCAACAATATCCTCGTTACCGGTACTCCGAGCTGGATAATGCTCTTCGCTCATATCACTATCTTTGAATAAAGAGTCACATAGTTTACACTTATATATTTTCTCTTGCGAATCATCCATAGAGGTATTTCCCTTTCAGTTAAATTGTTCATAGCCAAAACATTGCGCTACGGTCTAAAATAGTCTTGCGTTCTTTCCAATCAGGCATCATCATGGCCAAGAAACCATAAAAACGCTTTGAATGATTTGGATGGATAAAATGACAGAACTCATGCATTATGACATATTCGATACAGTTTCGGGGTGCTTCCAATAAACGCTTGTTCAATGTAATAACCCCCTTTTTTGCCAAGCAAGAGCCCCACTGTGTCTCCATATCTCGAATCCGCAATATCGGAATAGGCACTCCATATTTTTGAAATATCGGGTAGATTTCTGAAATGATTTCTCCAAAAACAGTTCGACACTGCTCATCCAGGTAACGGGTCACCAGCCTTTGCTTTTTCGCAAAGTCTTCAGTGTCTTTCACGCAAAGGTGCAAATATATCCCATCAGAGGAAATTGTGTCTCGCACATTTTTCTCCACCTTCAGCCTAACTCCTCTTCCCAGCAGATAGAAAGTCTCTCCACTAACATATTGTTTGGGTTGCGGTGCATACTGTGCCATCTCCCAGAACTTTCTTTGTACTGAGCGGATATAGGCTCCTTTGCTCACTACAAAATCGTCAACTTTTTCAGCAGGGATATCTGGATTAGCCGAAACATAAACCATGCAATCCTTATGAATCCGCAGATTGAGATTTTTCACCGGCTTCTGCTCCAGCCAATAGCGAATCTCATTGTTTTCGTATAAAATAGTCCTTTCCTGCGCCATTGCTGTCAAAACCTCCGAAGTGCCACTGTTTTGACATTTTCAATGATCTTATCAATGGTGTCAAAAGATAGTTTTAATCCCCGTTCTTTCTCATAGTCATAAAAAAGGTCATCAATATCCTGCGAAATTCGGTCATGGATTGTTTTATTATTGGTCCAGTCCACTTGACTGTGGTTGGCCACAATTTTTGTAATCTTTTCCGCAATCTCCGCAGCAAAATCAGGAGAAACCTCTGCTTCCTGAGTTTCGTCAAATACTGCGGACAAAACACCGTAAAACGCTTGGGCATGGACATTATTCTTAATGGATTCCGGATAGGTTACGGTGCTTTTTCCAACGTGATAGTCTTCCATAATGGTACGCATCTTTTCCAAATATTCTGCCTCGGAAATCACCTTTTCTTTATACTGCTCTAACGCTTCCTTGATCCTTTTGGAGAAACTGTCATAATAGGCAGGATTCTCCTGATACTTTTCGCTGATGCTACGGGTCAATTTGCTGGTAATAGCATCCGCCTTTGCGCGGAGAGAACCCAGCTCCTCTAATTCTCGTTCAAAGTCGTCTTTATTCAGAATGTCTATGGGGCTGGTGATCTGTTTCAGACCAGCTACCGAGAGGTGTGTATCCAGAAGATTTTGCATCAGCGGCTCATATTCCCGATTATCAATGGCATCGCAGTAACGAATTTTCACGCTGCGGCGTACCTTGGAGAAAAAGATAAAAGTGTTTTTATACTGCTTCAGTTCATCTTTCGGAACAGCTGTATACGCCTGTTCCGCATTCAGCACTATATTCAACGCTTTGCCAAAAGCACAGAGGAGATTATAAAAGTTTTCCCGCTTCTTATCGTCAGCAAGAAATACTTCCACTTCTTCAGCGTCGCGTGGATTTTTCAAATCTACAAACAGTTCCGTCAACCGGGTATATACTTCCCGCAGGCTAGCCACAGACAACATAACATCCACCACAACACCCTTCAGATCCCCGCTGTCAAAGTTCTCCAGCCCAGCGCCGCTGTACAAATCCATAGCGGTATCCAGCTTTTCAATCAGTCCACGATAGTCCACAATCAGGCCGTAATCCTTGCCCTCATACAAACGGTTGGTACGAGCAATAGCTTGAAGCAAACCGTGTTCTTTCAACTCTTTGTCTATGTAGAGCACCTGGCAGATGGGGGCATCAAAACCGGTAAGCAGCTTACTGCACACGATAAGAATATCAATGTCCCCTGCGCAGAACTGATTCTTCATTGCCTCTTCATAGGCATCTGCGTTACCGTAGCGGTCCATCATTTTATTCCAGTAGGCAATGACCTTATCGTCAGTACCTTCATCTACATCGTCTACGCTTTCCCGGAGATCAGGCGGTGAGATCACCACGACACAGTTCAAATCCCCAAACTGCTCAAAACACTCCAGATAACGAATCGCATCCCGCTTATAGTTGGTGGCCAGCATAGCCTTAAATCCGGTATCTTTGTACCCTTCACTGAAGTGCTCATTGATGTCCAGAGCGATCCGCTTGATACGGGCATCGGTGGATGTCAGGCGGCGAATGCTGCTCCACTTCCGTGAAAGGTCATTCCGCTGAGCTTCCGTGAGTCGTTTGGTAGTCTGTTTGAACCAGAGGTCAATATTTGCCTCGTCCACATTCTGTTCCACAAAACGGCCTTCGTAAATGAGCGGCACAATGGCTCCATCCTCCACGCCGTCCTTTATAGTATATTTATGGATCAGTTTTCCGAACTTTGCCATGGTGTTCTTCTCTTTTTTCATCAAAGGTGTTCCGGTAAAGCCGATGTAGCAAGCATTGGGGAACACCGCCCTCATTTTAGTGGCCAACAGGCCATAGTTGGAGCGGTGGCTTTCATCCACCAGCAGAAACACATCCCGTGAAAAATTCTTGTGCTCCATTTTTTCAGCGGTGTTGAACTTATTGATGATGGTCGTGACCACATCCGCCTTGCCGCTATTCAGCAGTTCCACCAGATTCCGGCCACTGGTGGCTCTGGCCGGATTGAGACGGGTATGAGCAAAGGTGGCAGCAATCTGGCGATCCAGTTCCTTACGGTCAGTGACAACGACCACTTTCGGGTTGCAGTTGGACAGTTCCATTAAAATATACTTCGCCAAGATGACCATAGTCAGGCTCTTGCCACTGCCCTGAGTATGCCAAATGACACCGCTTTGACGGTTGCCCTTTTCATCCTGCTGTTGGATGGTCTTGATAATCTCTTTGATGGCAAAATACTGCTGATACCGGCAAATCTTCTTTACATTGGCATCAAAGAGCACAAAGTATCGGATCAGCTCGATGACCCGTTCTTTGCTGAACAGAGAAATCAAATTCTGATCCTGCTCAGTGGGGGTGCGGTCAGTCACATATTGAGCCAGTGCAGCTTCCAGAAAAGCGGTGTCCTGCTCCTTCCACACATTCCAAAATTTCTTGGGAGTAGCGGTGGTGGCGTACTTCACGGCATTTTTATTGGTCGCCATCACAATCTGGGCAAACTTGTAGAGCTGCGGAATGTGCTCCTTTTGTTGGTTGCGGATATTCTGCTCCACGGCCTGCTCTACACTGATCTGGGGCGTTTTACACTCAATGACAGCGAAGGGGATACCGTTGATAAACAGTACGATATCTGGTCGGACGTTGTGGATCTTGTCCCGGCTGTCTACCGCAAATTCTTCGGTGACATGAAACAGGTTATTCTCTGGATGCTCCCAGTCAATGTATTTCAGGTTGAAACTGAGAGTTTTACCCTCGCCTACAATCTCTGGATAGCTTTTGCCCAGCAGCAGGGCATCATAGATTTTTTCACTGGTACGCACCAGGCCGTCGGTTAAAGGCTCGTCCAGATCTTCCATAGCCCGCTCAATGTTGGCGGCAGAGAACTCGTTTTCCGCACCGGCGAAGGTATAGCGGTTAAGCCTCCGCAACTGGCCTCGAAGAATGTCTTTCAGCAGCACATGGTACCGGCTGCCTCTCTGCACCTCGCAATCCTCTGGGGAAATATAGGTATAACCCATGGATCGCAGCAGATCAATGGCCGGCTGCTGGCTGATATTCTTTTCTAAGTACAGGGATTTGTCCATGGTTGCCTCCTTTCAGAAATATCAGTAAAAGCAGGAAATAGCGGGGCGGGAAATCCCACCTCGCATAATTCCTCAGTAAGATTGCATTTCTTCAACCGCCTGAATTTTCTTGATAATTGCTTGAACAATTATCTCCATATCACTTCCTGTCCCGTAATCTGCAGCAGCAATAAAATTAACACGGTTAGCAACCTTCAATGCCTCGGCGGCATCTTTTCCTTTCTCTTGATCAAAAACCGCAATAGATTGCCCTCCATAAGATTTTACGAGCTTCATACAAGGAACATCAGTCAGACCATCTCCAATATAAATCATATTGCGGAAGGGTACACGTCGCTCATTTTCGGGCGTAAACCGATTCAATTTGTCTGCGCTTTTACTGTCAATAGTAAGTACTCCTTTATTGATTCGGAACAGAAATTGAGTTTTTGCAGTGTAATTTACAGCAAACTTAGGCCATTGGATGGAGCCATTATAATCATACATAAATTCACACGCATAAATCTTCTTGAAAAAACGTGCAATTTCGGTTCCTTCAATAATTTCTTTGATTCCGGAAGAAACAATGTAATGCTCTACTCGTACACCTACTTTTTCTCCATAAGCGTTGATTCGTTCGAACCATGTTTTTACGCCATCAAAGTATTCAACTTTACTCCCCATTTCCCGAAAAGTATCTCGTGTAATAGGAACTTTCTTTTCTTTTGCCTTTTCAACCATTTTATACATATAGGCTAAAATATTATCCATTTCCTCAGCGTCAGTCATCGCATTAACTTCACCCCAAAATTCGGACGAGCTCACACCTAACGCAGGAATAAAAGCGTATTCCTGCATGTCTTTTGTACAAAGCGTTTTATCAAAATCATACATAATAGCAACGATTGGCTGTTTCATAGTTGCCTCCTTATACTCTCACAATCCCCGTCAGCAACAGCTGCATCAGGGCTTTTTTCTTTTGCTTTTCCTGTTCGATGTCCTGCTGGAGTAGCTCGATTTCACGATCAGCGGCAGAAAGCACTTTGGCAATATAATTTTGCTCCTCTTTTGTCGGCAGGGGGATAGGCATATCAAAGAAATCGCCATCTGAAATACTTATTCTATCATGCCGTGCTCCGTAATTCGCAACTCCCTTCACATATTTGTACCAGCAAGATGATTGAAAGTAATATTTCAGAAAATCCTGACTAATCTGTGGCGAAGAAATAGTAAACACTGTATAGAGTGGAGACATAATGCCCGTCTCACCAGTTTCATTCACATTAATTGGGCCACATGGTGCGGTGACTGAAATTCGAGGATTGTAAACAAATGCACCTGGAATAACAATATAGTACCCATCAATTCGTTCCTCATTAGCTATTTCTTTATCAAATTCTTGATCTTGAGATACAATTCCATGTTGAGCGCTGTTAGATAGAACGAGACGATATTGAAAACCATCGTTTTTCTTTTTTTGTTTCTCTGTTAACTTTTTTAATGGTTTTATCTTCCATTCTTCACTAAATTCTAGAAGGCGCTTTTTACCGGTTAAAAGCTGCTGCATGAGATACTTTTTCTGTCGCTGCTTCTGGGCAAGACGCTTTTCTTTCAGCTCAATTACCTTGTCCTGAGTGGTGAGGATGGCGGCGATTTTTCGTTGCTCCCCTTGACTTGGAAAACATATTGGAAACGCTCTTACTATGTCAGTACTCAAATTCTGCTGTTTGGTTCCTTGCGCATAGCGCAGCCCAATAACTTGACCATTATTTAGATACCAATAATAGAAAAACTCATTGTCAATGCCTTTGAATTCAGTAAAGGCCATACACGCCTGACTTATTGTACATTGCTTTCCGATAATCGAAACAGTACCTCTAATTCCAGCCGCTTCGAGTCCATATATTGCAATAACAACTGTGCCGGGATCATACATTTCAAGATGGCTATTTACTACCGCAGTTTCACTAACTTTCTCTCGCGTATCCCAAATTTTTCTTCTCTTTAGTCCCCCACTTGTAACCCATAAGATATCACCATTGAAATTCTCTACGGCATCTCGTCGTGGTGTACTACCCGAAGATAATCTACAAATCTTGTCTATTCGTGACTCGTCCCACGATTTAGGCGCAATTCCTAAGATTGTTCTTTGATACCCTTCCGGCACCTTACCCTGGCGTATCTGCTCAATTCGCTGTTTGATTTCTGGTGTCATTTTCGCTGCTCCTCTTTATTTTTGGCGATTCCAACAATCTCACTCAATAAAGACTCTTCTTCATGGTGTGTAATGTACCATTTTTCAAGAAGCATCTCGATCAGCCGCAACAATTTTTGGGCTTCGTCTGGCTCAATGTCAATGATTAAATTGACATCTTTCTCCATGTGAGCGCCAATATTGCCGATTTTTCGCAATCCATCAATAGCTTGCCACTGGATTAGACTTACCTTTCCTTTTAATTGTGTAAGCTCTTCATTCAAAGTTCTCTCTTTAATTCCCCAAAAATCATGAATCATTCCTTGCAAGCAACGCCGCAGCAGTGTAGCAGCTGCCTTGGGACTCCGCTCAAGAATCAAATTTGCCTCTTCATAATCTTTGCGGATTTGCTCCGGGATGTACTCAGGATAGTGCTTCATCGTAACTTGCGGCAGAATATCAAATTGTTCCTGCGTTTCTGCATTTAAAGATGTCACACATATTTTTCCACAATCCTTATTTGCACATCTAAAACTGTGAATTATGTAAGAAGCGTATTCATCTCCTGTAATTATGCCCCCATAGAAAAAGGCAAATCCACTCTTATTAACAACATGTCTGCCTGAAAATGCTTGTATATGCCCACAATATGGACATGTATAAGTTTCTTTTTCAAAATCTACATTAATCATAGAATCCTCCCGTTTCCTTTCAGCTGCTTAACATCTTCGGTCAGTTTGTCCATATTATCCGCCGCTTCATTCCGTCTGAACTTGTAAGTAATTCTTACATGTTGCCCCTTATTCCAATTCACCACTCATAATCCTAGTTCCTCTAAATACTTCTTCATCTGCGCCTGCACCTCAGACAATTCTGCCTCGATATCAGCAATGTTTCGCTTCACCTCGTCGATATCTACCAGTTCCTCTTCCTCAAAGGTATCCACATACCGGGGGATATTCAGGTTGAAGTCGTTCTCCTTGATCTCGTTGAAGGAGGCCACATAACTGTATTTATCCTCGTTCTGCCGTGCCTGATAAGTATTGACAATACGTTCGATATCGCTGTCTCTCAGAATATTTTGGTTTTTGCCCTTTTCAAAGTTCCCGTCCCCAGAGGCATCGATGAACAGTACATCCCGGCAGGTTCGGTTCTTCTTGAATACCATAATACAAGCCGGAATACCAGTGCCGTAGAATAGGTTTTCGGGTAATCCAATGACTGCATCCAGCAAGTTCATCTCCACCAGCTGACGGCGGATTTTCCCCTCGCTGGCCCCACGGAACAGGACACCATGGGGAAGTACCACCGCCATGCGGCCGTTCTCCGCGTCTAAACTGGAGAGCATATGCAGCACAAAAGCGTAATCACCTTTGGAAGCGGGAGGTACACCCCAATCAAAACGGTGGTATTGATCTAGTTCAGCAGACATTTTTTTCTTTCCCTTTCTGTCTGCTTCAGCTTCCGAGAGAAACCCGCTGTCCCACTTGTCCAGACTGAACGGCGGATTTGCCACCACAACCTGGAACTTCATCAAATTATCATCCTCAACATTCTGAGGATTGGAGAGAGTATCACCCTGCCAGATTCGAGCGTCATCCACACCGTGCAGGAACATATTCATGGTACAGAGAGCCCATGTTTGTGCGTTGAGTTCCTGCCCGTAAATGGCCACCTTTCCGCTGGACACCTTTTTATAGGCTTTCAGCAGCAAGCCGCCGCTGCCGCAGGTGGGGTCGTAGATTCGGTCGTTCTCTTTAGGCTGAACTAGAGAGGCTACTAGCTCAGAGACCTGGCTAGGGGTAAAAAACTCCCCACCCTTCTTTCCGGCATCAGAGGCGAACATGGCGATCATGTACTCGTAAGCATCTCCGATAATATCGGCGGAGCCCAGTTGACTAGGACGAAGATCCAGACAGTTGAAATCCTCCAGCAAATTCCGAAGTGTGGCATTCTTTTCTTTGGGCTCACCAAAATCAACCTGAGAGTTGAAATCGATAGCCCGGAATACGTTGCGCAACTTTCCGCTGTTGTGTTCCTCGATATGGTTCAACGCTACATTAATTTTCTGGCCTATTTCCGCATCATTCCTATTGGCATAAAGATAATCAAAGGTAGACTGCTCGTCCATCGCAAAACGCTCACGACTCATGGCACGCTCTACCCGGCGCATATCGCCATCATACTGCTTAACATACTCCTCACGCTTCTCTTTGGAAACATCGCTGAGGTACTTCACAAACAGCATAGAGAGAATATAATCCTTATATCGGGAACTGTCGATTTTGCCGCGGAAACTATCACAGGCATTCCACAGGACTTGCTCAATATCTTTTCTGGTTGTCATTTTCATTTCCCTTTCTTTGCCCTTTTGTACGCTTGATTCAGAAGGCAAGAATATAATTTCTCTTTTTCTTCCGCCAACTCTTTAAGCAGTTGGCTCTCCTTCCTTGCCAGTAAATTTAACTGTGCGATTTTTTTCTGGCTCTCAGCAGAAAGAAGCGTAAGCTCAAAGTCCATGAGGAACTTTGCTTTTACTGCACCAAGCATATTGCTAGTCGTATTCTCGTAAATTTTCCGTTTCACTTTTGTGGTATTCAGCAGCCAGAAAAGATACTCCGGCATTAACTGCTTGTCGTCTATCCGAATCACCACAAAGTTTGAGGATATCACCATTCCCGATGTAAGGTCATCAATCAAAACTGCGGTATATGGCGCTGTAAGGCGAACAACAATATCTCCACGTCGGGAAAGATACTCTTCCTTCAACGGCTCTTTGGCCTCATAGATATCTGACTCATTTAGGTTAATAATACCCTCCGGCTGGATACAACGCAAATTGATTAAAGGATAGCGATAATCTGTAGGTTCCCTGGATTGCTTCCTTGCCAAAACCAATCCACTGCGAACACTTGCAAGCTCCTGCAATTTCATCCTTCCACCTCATTTGTCATGTGCCACAAATAACAGATGCTTTCTAAAAAAATTACTCTTCTGAGCTATTCTCATTATATGTTAGCCAATCGAATTTGTCAATAATAAAATCGTCATGTTTCAAAAATAACATTTTTTTAATAGCTTAACTTCTATAATTCATACAACTGACATTCTTAAATAGTTGGCAATATCACCGTTTAAGATTAGTTCTGCATAGAATAGCAGATCATCGTAAATCAGTCAGTCAAGTTCCGACCACTGGTATAACTGTTCGCCACCTCATTTTCTACGGCAGTGCAATCGATTGAGAGCAGGGTTCCACCTTCCATGCGTAGCTCCACATAGGTGATGCTCATGTTAAATTCACAGAACACAATCTTTCTCATAGTCGTTACCTCCTAATGCTTAAATTTCGCTTGATTTTCCGCAGCGGCACAAGGGCTGTTTCTCTTAATCACAACTGTGGCAAGCAGTGTAAACAGGGCCCTGTTTGCTCATTTTCTCAATTTCGCCTCTGGCTCCATTTTCAAAAATTGCTTGTTGAGGCTATCTCCCCAATCCCCAGAACATCATCTATTGATGATGGCTATGCTACGAAGAAAATTTCTTTATAGAAAGAGGTTTAATATCTTTTTCCAAAAGATTTTCTAATTTAAATTTACCTCTTACTTGAATATACTCCAATTGTCTTTCTGTTTAGTTTAAAATATACTGTATCCTTTTTAACACCAATCTGTTTTATTGCTCTACTTATATAAAGACTTGTTTTAAACCCTCACAATAAACAACTTGTACTCCGTTTGTTTCAGTACACAGCCATCGTAAGTTTACCCGCCTTTGCTTTCTGACTGCCTATCCTAAATAATTCACCTATTTTTCTGCCGATTTTCTAAACAAATTGGTCAAATGGTATGCCCGCCGAGACATCCGAGTCGAATGTATCCAGACCGACAATGGCTTTGAATTCACCAACCGTTTTTCCAATAGTAAGAAAAATCTGCTTACTCTGTTTGAATCCACTGTCGCTAAACTCGGAATTAGCCACAAGCTCATCCGCCCTTATACACTTCGACACAACTGAAAAGTGGAACACAGCCACCGGGAGAATCAGAATGGTTTTTATTCTTGTCATCATTTTTACCCTATCCATAACTTTACAAAGCAGCTTACTGTTTACAATCGTTGCTTAAACAACTTTCCTATGAGACCTCTAAACTGGCTTTCTCTTTTAGAGTCCACTGTCCAATATGTTTAACAAATCTACAAAGCCCCCAAAAATATTGATACTACCCCAGTTACGATGCAGATAGATCCCATCCACCGATTTTTGAGTCTGTTATTGCAAAATATCTCTCTGGACGCAAAAAAACGGCATAACCTTTACGGTCACACCGTTTTCTGTCCTTTACAAAGCTAAATAGTATCAAACCTTAATTCTACGGGAGCTTTTCCGCTTTGTTGTAATTATACTGTAAGGTCAGTCTTACGTTTTGCTCGTTTTGTTTCTATCTTACTTAAGTTTATCTGTTGTATCTTGCTGTGCAATAAACATATCAATATTTCCCAATGAAATTATCTCTTCATTATGTATAAGGGATTGATTTACTGCAGTTTTGTATTTTCCGCTCATCAACATAACATAATCTTTGATGTTTTGTTCAAACATTTCTGTTTGTGATTTATTTGGAAATTTTTGTTCATATATCGTGTCAGCAACTTTAAGTGTTACCTTTCCACGATATACATAGGTAAAGGATGGATTGTTTTCATAACTATATCGCATATCTCTGCGACCATCTTTTGTTTCGTAGCGATACCCTATATGTTCAATTTCATCCGTTGCCTCTATAGGAGCATCAAATAATTCTGTCGTAATTTTCGAACTCACTGTCATATCTGCATATGTAAAGATCTCTAATTTTTGTAAGACTCCTGTATATCGAATCACATATTCTGGACAAAAGACCAGGGCAGTCGAAGAATCGATCTTAACTATCTTCACATGCGAATTTCGAAAAAAATTCTCAAGCCAATCAACCCTTTCGTTTGGTAGTTTAGTTGAGAATTCTGTATATGCATTTTTTATTTCTGTGGAACGATAAAATGCATATACATATTTAGATTCAAATACTACAAATTCGTCACTTTGAATTTTTAACATTTTGGAACGCACTTGTGATATTGATGCATCTATCTGAGATGCATCCTCATTTCGTTCCAAGAAGCGCAATGCTCTAGCCTTGTTTTCAAGATACTCTAAGTGTGACGTTGCTAGTATAACATCATTTTGATATTTCAAATAATTTCTAAAATCTTGGTTAACCCATTCCTCCTCCCTGTTCGAAAAATCTGTTGTGGTGGGTATTGTGATCAAAGAAGGTTCCATTTCCAATAAATTTGCAATTTCAATATTACGTTGACGTTCTGCATCTGCTTCTTGCCTTTTTTGGAAGAAGTTATTTATTGCAACAATTAGACCTACTATAGCGCCAACTACAAGCAAAACAATAAATATTACTCCAATATTTTCTGCAACAAATTGAGCTACACCAACTATCACTCCCAACACTATAATGATTGGAAAGAATGCAAGAAGGCATCCATCATCTGATTGCTTTCTTATTTTTCAACTTCTACGCATACTTCTACTCACAATAATCCCTCGACTTTTACTATACTATAATAACATTATTGTTGTTTGTCATTTTTACCTTACAATGCTTCGTTAAAAATCATAATATGATCATCAACCACACTCAAGCTGTACTTAAATTCAGTAAATTATACTACTTTCTAGCTAGATAATCAAGTCTTACCTCTTATATTAGTCAACATGTATTGTACCCCTACAGTTTTAAACCTCACAATAAACAGCCAGTATTGAATCCTTTTTAAAAAAATGATACAATTTATTAGAATAATCTTCCAGATTATCATTAAATTTTGTTGACCTATAGAAACCAATATAAACGCTCCCCATCAAAAGAGGTATTGTATTATGAGCGGAAACGAACAACAAATTGATCAACTGGCAAAAAAATTACTATTACTTTCTCGAAACACTCTCTTGGTTCACTTGAGATTTTTAGATATTGCCCTTTCTCAGTTTTCATGGGTTCCTGTATCTGGTTATCTGGCTACTGATGGTTCCTTCATTTACTATGATCCTCGACAGCTTCTGCAATCCTATCTAATGGAAAAAGAACGTCCCGTACGAAACTATCTGCACATGGTACTGCATTGTGTGTTTCAGCACAGCTTCGTAGATAATTTGATTGATCATGATTGTTGGAATTTAGCATGTGATATTGCGGTCGAAGCTACCATCAGTCAATTACAGATTCAGGCTACACTAACTTCAAATCAGGAAGCACAATCTAAGGTATTGGCCTATCTGAGAAATAAAATCAAGTATTTGACAGCTGAAAAAATATATCGCTACTATTTGGAGCATCGCCCTTCTTCTGCTAAATTTTTCCAGTTACAATCTCTTTTCTACGTTGATAGCCATGATATCTGGTACTCTTCATCAGAACCAGAAGCGGACACTTCAGCCACACATTCTCAATCTAACCCTTCAGAAAATCATCTCAGAGTATCTCACTGTTCAAATAAACACTCGAATGATTCATATAATCATCCACAGATATCACCAGCCACTTCACTTAAGCAGTCGGATACAGAATCAAATATTCAGACTCAGCCAGTATTGAAACCTTCCTTAAACCGCTTACCCTCTTTTTCAAAAAGTACCAGATCAGAATTAACTAAAGTCTGGAAAGAAATTTCTCAGAAAATACAAATCGACTTGGAAACTTTTTCTATAAATCAGGGAAAATCTGCCGGTGATCTGATTCAAAATCTTCGGGCTGTAAATCGAGAAAAGTATGACTATACATCCTTTTTAAAAAAATTCTCTGTATTGGGTGAGGTCATGAAAACGAATGAAGACGAATTTGACTACATTTTCTATACGTACGGATTACAACTATACCAAAATATACCTTTGATTGAACCTCTGGAATATAAGGAAACGAAAGCTATCAAAGAATTCGTAATTGCGATTGATACTTCTGGCTCTACTTCCGGTGAAATTGTTCAGAATTTCGTACAGAAAACTTACAATATTCTCAAGTCTACCGAAAGTTTTTTTCAAAAATCAATCTGCATATTATCCAATGTGATGCAAAAATTAAGGAAGATGTCAAAATATCCTGTCAGAAAGACTTTGATGAATACCTGCAAACCATGTCAATCAAAGGGCAAGGTGGTACTGATTTCCGTCCGGTATTCGATTATGTAGAACAGCTTCGTCAGAAGAAAGAATTGATCAACCTGAAAAGACTCATCTACTTAACAGATGGATTTGGCACCTTCCCCGCAAAAAAGCCGGACTACCAAGCCGCATTTATTTTTATCGCTGAAAATGATAATAACTTAAAAGTTCCTTCATGGGCTATCAAGTTGGTATTACAGAAAGATGAAATTTAAAAGGGAAAAATAACATGAATATCAAACAGGCAAAAGAACAAATACAAAATGCTGTAAAAGCATATTTTACGAAAGATCCATTTGGAAATTACATCATCCCTGTTGAGCGCCAGCGTCCTGTTTTTCTTCTGGGTCCTCCTGGTATCGGAAAAACTGCCATTATGGAGCAGATTGCACAGGAACTTGGTGTCGGACTTGTAAGTTATTCCATGACACATCACACCCGTCAGAGTGCTTTGGGGTTACCCTTCATTGAAAAGAGGGTTTATAATGGTCAGGAATATGCTGTATCTAAATACACTATGTCAGAAATTATAGCTTCTGTTTATGACATAATGGAGAAGACGGATATCAAAGAAGGTATTTTGTTCCTTGATGAAATTAACTGTGTTTCTGAAACATTGGCCCCTGCCATGCTCCAATTCCTGCAATATAAGATTTTTGGAAATCATCGTGTGCCAGATGGTTGGATTGTTGTGACTGCCGGAAACCCTCCAGAGTATAACCATTCTGTTCGGGAATTCGATATTGTTACCTGGGATCGTCTTAAACGAATTGATGTTGAACCGGACTACCCAGTTTGGAAAGAGTATGCTTTTCAACGAGGAATTCATCCTGCTGTTACAACATATTTGGATATAAAAAAATCGGATTTTTATAAAATAGAAACCACTGTTGATGGAAAGTGTTTTGTCACAGCACGCGGATGGTCTGACCTGTCTGATATGATAAAACTGTGTGAACAACAGGGCATCAACATTGACCAAAATCTAATTGGGCAGTATCTTCAGGATAGAAAAATTGCCAAAGAATTTGCAATTTACTATGACCTTTTCAATAAATACAAATCCGATTATCAAATCGATCAAATTCTTGACGAAATGGGATCTGAAACAATCAGAGAACGCGCTAAACATGCCAAATTTGATGAGCGTCTAATGCTGTTGGGATTACTTTTAAATGTTGTCACCGAAGAAATGAAAATGATTTTCCTGACAGAACAAACCTTAACGGAACTAATGAACTGTCTGAAAATCGTCCGCACAGAATTAGAGCATATCAAAACAAATCTCACAGCACCAATACAAAAACAGGCAACCATCTTCCAAAAGAAAATACAAATTGAAAAACAGGCCTCCTCTTTGTCTTCTGACACCAAGTATATTTACCACAACGTCATTGCTATTTTGGAACAGATGCTGGATCTTCAGAAAAAAAGATCTTTACATAATAATTGCGAGGTCTATACCCTATATAAAAATGAATTTGATATACAGGTTCAGAAACTTCAAACTTCTTCCTGTACGGTCAAAAAACACCTTTCCAATCTATTTAGCTTCTGCGAAACGGTATTTGGCAATGACCAGGAAATTCTGATTTTAGTCACAGAACTAACTGCCAACTATTACAGTGCACACTTTATCAGTCGATATGGATGTAAAGAATATTTTGAGCACAATAAGGAACTTCTGTTTTATGAACGTCAAAAAGAAATTATTACAGAATTGGAAGCATTGGATTTAAATGATTAAAAAGACTAAATTTTAGGAGAGAAAGTATGAGCAGCTCAAAGGATTTTGTTATTGAAAACGATGTACTTAAAAAATATCAAGGCTCAGATACAGATGTAATCATCTCTGATGGTGTAACATCTATTGGTGCAGGCGCTTTTAAAAACTGCACTGCGTTGATTGTCATTACCATTCCTAATACAGTAACTTCTATTGGCAATTCCGCCTTTTATGGATGTAGTAATCTGACTACTATCACTATTCCTGACACTGTAACTTCTATTGGTGAAGATGCTTTCTATGATTGTAACAATCTGACTACAGTCACCATTCCTCAGCAGATGAAAACGATTGATTTATCCGCTTTTGCTTTCTCTGGTATTAAAAGAATTCCCAATCTCGTAGATTGTTTAATGGAAGGCCGTAAGATTATCAATGTCTTTCCTCAACTTGCTTTATCGAGCAACAATTTAGAGCACTGTGCCGCCATTTATTTGACACAAAACAGCAAAAAGATTTTATTTCAATTCCAGTCAAAACTTTATGCCGATCTCAATAAAACTGTGGCTGCTATGACAAAATTACTTGCAAAAGCCAAGAGAAAACCCACACAATACAAAAAAGCGGCAGAATTTGCCCTGAAGCATAAAAATAAATTGACACAAGAAACCTTTGACTCCTTATATGAAGTCTTGCTCCAAGCCAAATCCAGCGCGGCGCAATTACTCGCAGAATACTCACAGCAGGAAAGCACCGCTAATAAATTAGAAAAAAATAATCCATCTACAGTACCAGTCTGCAATTCTCCGGAAAATCAGTCCCTGCTTATAGCAACCGATCACCCTTCCGAGCAATTTTGCAAAAAACATTACAATGAGTCCAGTATAAAACGAATTTTGAAAAGATATGGGATTGACCTCTGCGATATTCCACTTGTTCGTTATCGGGATTGTAATGGGGCAGCTTCCCCTTTTACTATCGGATGTGTTTTATCAAACTATCTGGACAAAGATGACATTGAAATAGAACTGCCTGAAGAATACTTATCTAAGGATTCCGAGCAAATCATAAACACCATGAATCCTTCCGATTTCCAGCAGATGCTGGAAAATCTATACACTCTGATTGATGAGAAAAAAGGAATTACAAAATCCCCAATTCGTTATTTCCTGATTCCTTATTGCCTTTACGGTTCCGCAGCTCAGATTAAAAAAATCATTATTAATCTCAATGCATGGAACAAATGGGGAGATTACGGTCGAGCTGGACGGGATACTGCACTCCTTGCCGGATTTTGTCTTTGCTTGAGCAGGCATCGAGAAGCTTTGATATGGGCCGAGAAAAATGATTATCTGTATTTTACTGCTGATATTCGTGGTATTGATGAAGACACTTTGAGAGATACCATAGTGATGGATTTTGGTCTGGATACTCAGGGACAAAAAACATATAATCTCGGCAGCAAAAGTTTGAAAGCAGCTGTAACTTCTGATCTTACCTTTATTCTTTATGATGAGGAAAAAGGAAAGGAACTCAAGTCTATTCCGCAAAAAGGTTCTGATCCGGAACTGTATGAATTGGCAAAAAATGATTTCGAGGATTTGAAGAAGCATTTAAAAAAGTCTGTAAAGATACGGTTGCATACCCTTTTCACAAACTTTCTGGACAATAAAAGCTGGACAGCTGACAACTGGAAGTATTCTTATCTTTCCAATCCTATTCTGCATCAAATCGCATCTTTGCTGGTTTGGAAACAAGGACCTCATACATTTACCATTACAAACAATGACGTAATCACCTCTGATCAAATATCCTATTCTTTAGGTAATGGCCCCATTTTTCTGGCACACCCGATGGAAATGAATTCACAAGATGTCAAAAATTGGCAAAAACACTTTGCTTCCCATAATCTCAAACAGCCATTCCTTCAGATTTGGGAACCTGTTATTCCTTTTGATAGTATTCGACAAGACCGCTATCAGAACTGCACTATTTTAGCAAATCTACTTCGTAGTCAAGACAAACATGGTATCTATTTTGCATACAACTATACTTCCAGTGAATTGGATCTTGATTTCAAAGACATTTCCTTGGAATATCACCTCACTGAATATGTACATCATACGCTCAGTCAGGATGCTCGTGTAGAATTTGGCAGACTGGAAGTAAAGCGGCCTACACGTTGGGCGAATCATATTTTAGGCCTCTTAGATAAGTGGACAGTTGCAGATAGGATATTAAAGGACGACAGTAGTATTGTTCGTTGTTTGGATATTTTTACGCTGGCTCAGATTACAGAACTGCTCTCTCTTTCTATTGAACACAACTCCTCTAATTGTACTGCTATTTTATTGGAATACAAGAATAAACATTTCTCTGATTTTAATCCAATTGATGAGTTTACTTTAGATTAACTTTCCTTGTTCTTTTCTTGTTTATCGTAGATACATTCGATACCAGATACTTATTTTTAACGATTCTCTAAAAAAAATCTTTACATTTTTTGAATGGAACCCCATTTGTTAGACAGTATGCTATAACAAATGGGGCTCTTTTTTATATCGAGAGGAAAGCAACGTCATTGCAAAAAACAGGCACTCCAAATTCAGGGCAAGACTCTACTTTATCTCTTCTATTCTCTGGATTACTACAGCATCCGCAAAGTCAAGACAAAACTGAAGGGCTTGCCATCTACAATACGTAGACGACAAACCCTTTCAGTCCCTTGAACCATATTCTTTTAAAATTATTGTCTAACTTCTCGAGGTCACTTCAGATATTATTGGCGCTAAGAGAGAATACTCCAAACATTCACATCAACTATTATGATAAACAGAGTATATGTCTATATTCCATTACTTAGTAAATTGCCATCATCTGTAAACTGCCAAAAATCATAATCTTTCTAAAAAGCTGTAGTAATATTAAAAATACTATCCACAATATATAGGCATACAATGATAAGAAGCAGATAATTGATATTTGAATATACTTACTTTACTATCAATACACACAGTATTTCTACCATCAGTTGTCCTATCAAACACAAAACGGCTCTTGGTCTTTGGATAAAGAAGTCTATAATCGTCTAAACGAAAAGGCAAAAATCATGCTGGAGGCTATTGACAATCATATTCTTGAATCAATGACAACCAGCGACAAAAACTTTGAAATTATATTTTCAAAATTATGCTAAACGACACAAATCACAATTTATGATATATCTCTTAATGGGATTGTAGACAACGATTTTATTTGTTCAAGTGACTTTATCAATCTTGAAAAACACAATATCGTTAATATTGATTTATTGTCTGTCCGTGATACGAAATATTGAAACATTTATACAATTAAAAATCGATTCATTTTTACCTTCATTGACTTAACCCAATTCATAAAGTAAGAATATAACTGATGATACCTCTGTTGATATTGTGGTTCTGAACTTTAAAGTAGAGTATGAATGAGCCTACATTAAGATCTCTATTCGACTAATAGTTTTTTATGTTCCGCTTTCTGTTTCTGCTTCCTGTAGCACCTCTAAAACTGTGCTTATCCATTTTCTCGCTACAATCGTTCGATTAAAGGAACTATTTTCAGAGAGAATTTAAGAAAATTTCAAAAATATTTTCGAAGAAAACTTTGTGCTGTGCTAAGAGTAGTTACAAATGCAAATTAAAAGAACATAGCATAGATGAAAAAGAACTATCCGAACAACCTCGAAAGCAAATTTCACAGAAACAATATTTGATTTACAAATCAGACTCCGATTAGAAAAGACCTCCCTTTGATAAATGTATTGAGAACAAGGAACCAGAACAGAAGAAACTATCGATATATTGGTTGATTCTTAAGGAAATAAGCAATACTACACTAAAGCCATCTCGTTTATCTATGATGTTAGATTTTCTCTGTTTCCCATTCACTTTTCGATCAACACCCAGAATCTGCTCTACTGTCTGCTTTGCCGTCAGGTATTCCTGCATCTCTTTTTTTACCTGGCGGTACTCTGTATAGGTTTTTTCTTTTCTGATAAACATCTATGGAACTCTTCGTTCAAAAGCTGCCTGCTTGGGACTTTTCTTTCCGACAACTGGTCAAATGCTTGTTTTGCAGCTTTATGAATCTGAATTTCTTCTCGATGTTCCTCAAAGAATTTTCTGCTGTATCCGGATTTTCGATAAGCCTCATAAATCTTTCTTGTTCTGGAATAATTGTTGATATGTGTTAGCAATGCTCCAATCTCAACCATTCGTTTTTCTGATTTTCGCATCATATCAGACAACTCATTAAAGCGACCGAAAAGCTTCTCTGTCAGTGCTTTCAATCCCTCATAGTTATCTATTCCCCTCTCCCTTAATAGGCAAACGGTCCGTGCGGCTTCCTTTCTATTATATTTCTTCGCCCACCGCTCATAGCCTGCTGATTTACCTTCAGCTATTTTCGCCTGAATATTGATCAATTAGACTTTCCAGATCAGCTACCTATGACAAATAAACGGACAGCAAGCCTACTCTCCTTGCTGTCCGTTTTCATGTTATTTTAATTCTCCTAGTTCACAAAAACTCTCTTTTTCTGAAAAACAACTTTCCTAAGCTCTAAATTTTTATACACTTTCTGCTTTGATAAAAAATAAATCCTCTCATTTGCTGACAGGATTTATTTAGATACTCAAGATCTTATAGTTTATAACTTGTCTATAACTTCTTCATTCCAATATCTTTATTCTCTCATTGATAACGTCTCTCCAATATAACTCCAGTTTTCCTTTTGATAGCTTACATATTTCCAGTTACTTTCATCAATTTGTTTAATCTTCAATGTTCCAGTATAGACTGGTTGTTCTTCCACTCCACCTTCGCCGACCTGAAGATACATCATATCCCCTTCGGTATATCCTCCCATCAGCTGCATCCCATAACCGCCGCCAAATCCACACAACATAGTATAGGCGTTTCTGTCGGGATGATAAAATTGGGACTGGCGCAGCTGTTTTGCATCGACATCAAAGTACTGCCTGATAGCCTCCTCCACTGCTTCTGCCTGAGCTTCCTGCTGGACATACTCTGCCCCGCCTATAATCGTCAGGTCCTCCGGCGTGACCGGTAAATTCAGAAGATTATTGTACGCACAAAAGTTGACCAAATCATCCGGCAGGATTTCCTGTACCGAGTCCCAGCCGTATGTATACATGTGACCAGTCGGGATCAGTGGAAACAGATATTTCTGTTGCCATTCCAAACGCTCCTGCTCGTTTAAGTTTCCCATTTTTATTTCCTTTTCAAAGCGATAACTAAGATACTCCCACTTTTCCTCCGAAATCATCCGCACCTTCAGTTCTCCCAGTGGTTCCTTTTGCGGCTGGTCAAAGTTTCCTTCCCCAATTTTCAAGGTAAGGATATCACCTTCCTGTGATACATCAGTGACCGAAGCTCCGTATTCTCCTCCCCAGCCGGAAAAAAGGGTATAACATTCTGCCCCTGCATCATAAAAGGAGGACTGATGCAGCTGCTGTGCATCCACTGAAAAATACTGCAAAACTGCCTCTTCCAGCTGCTCTGCCGGCGCCATATTATCTATATAGGATGCTCCGTCACAGATTTTCTGCCCTGCTGGTTCAGTCGGAAGCTCCAACAGATTATTGTAAGCTGCAAAGTTTACCAGATCATCCGGTTTTATTTCTGATGGGGAATCCCAGTTGTAACGAAACAGACGCCCGGTTGGGATCAACGGCTGCAGATAGGTTTGATCTGCTAATTCTATTGAAATCTCTGTTTTCTTTTGTGCGCATCCCGAAAAAAGGCCCATCAGCATTACAGTCACGATTATCATGCAGAGAACATTTATCTTTTTCATTATTCTCCCCACCTTTCCATTTTATCTTGCCAGGAGTTCCAGATTTTCTGCTATTCTGAACAGATATTTTTTTCCAATATTTCCATAAATATCAATTGCATACCCTTCCGTATTCAAATGGATAATCTTTATATCCTCTTTTTCTATATATATTCCTTTTTTACCATCGATATCTATTTCTTGTATCTTCGATCCTTCTGTGTCCAAACACACCTCACTTTTTTCATTCATTATTTCTTGTGAGATACAAAAATACTTCTCCCCATTCTTTAAGTTAATATAATAAGAATATTGTGTCGATAACTCATCTGCAACCTTAAACCCTTCTGGAATATATTTTGGAAAATAAAAATAATCCAACGATTCTTTCTGTTCTTCCGATACAATCTGTTTATATGTTTCGATGGATGTGTAGCGTTCTTTTCTCAAAAAGACCGTTTCATAAAGGGAAAATCCATTTGCATCTGCTAAAAAAATCAAACTTCCGGATACAATTCCCACAGTCAGCAAAACACTCGCTGCCCGCCGCAGTCCTTTGCTGTTCCAAACATGCCGGATACAATGCATCCGATAAGCTCGTTTAATTCTTCTGACAAAGCGCTTGGACGGAATGTAATCTTCCATCTTGTGCTCTTCAAAGAATTGTTCTGATTTTTGCAATTCTTCCTCCTCAACCTGCCGCAGTGCCTCTGCAAGAAATACGTCAAATAGTTCCTCGTTCAGCTTTTCCCTGCTCATCTGACCCCATCCCTTCTTCTGACATATTCCTTCATGATTCTGCGGCGGATCCGACTCAAACGCACCGAAACATTTTTGGTAGAAATTCCCATCACATCTGCAATTTCTTCATAGCTCCATTGGTAGACAACTTTGTAGATCAACACCTCCCTGTCTTCTGGTTTTAGTCCGTACAAAATATTTTTGATTTCCTGCACCGTTTCTTCACTGGAAAACCTCTCCCAAGTGGGGTCAATTTCTATACTTTCCTCATCCTGACCCTCAAAATCGATTGGTACAATCTTTTGATTTTTGTGATACATCGTAATGGCAATTCTCTCTACTGTTACCAGCAAAAAACGTCTTGTCCGCATGCTGTCTGTCTCCGACAATCTATCCAAATGTTTGAGTGCACGAATAAACGCTTCTTCTACCGCATCTTCTGCCAGATGATGGGAATGCAGGATATCATACGCTTTTCCAATCAACACTCGATAATGCTGACGAAAAATCGATGTGAATTTTTCCTGTTCCTCCTCACTGTATGTCATGAAAAGCAGCACTCTGCTCTCCCCCGCTTTCTTTTTAGACTAACATCTTCTTATATACACTCTACCGCAAATTCCGAAACCTGTCAATGATAAAATTGACAAGCTTAAAATGATGCAAAAAAGATATAGTATTTTATGCTTCAGTCAGTTACTATTATAGTAAGAATAACTGCGATTCTCGCCGATTTACTACACTTTAATTTTTATTTAGTGGGGGATTTTTATGAAACTGACAAAAAGCATTGCTGTCTTCCTAACACTTTCTATGCTTATTTTCTTAAATGCCTGTACGGCTAAAACTTCTGAACAGAATACATCCTCAGCAGATCAAACCTCTGAAGAGGACATCCTTCAAGCCTTCAAAAATCCTGAAACTTCTGTCCAAACGCTAAAAACGGTTAGCAAAACATAGGACTTGACCCTCTTTCTCCCAGCATGTATAATTCAGATAAACAGGAAAACATCCCTAAATTAACTATTGCTCGTGATATTTTTTATTTCAGCGATTATTTGACAGCACAAGGAGAACCCATTATGATTCGTGAAATTTGCAAAGACGAGGCTTTTCTGGCTCAAAAAGCAGAACTGGCCACACCGGAAGATCTGCAAGTTGCCGCAGATCTGCTCGATACCCTGATACACCACAAGGAAGGCTGTGTTGGACTTGCTGCCAACATGATCGGTGTGAACAAGCGCATTATTGCCTTTGACAATGATGGAAGCTATATGGTCATGTTCAATCCTCAGATCATCAAAAAAGCGGAACCTTACGATACTGAGGAAGGCTGCCTTTCTCTCAACGGAGTTCGTCCGACCAAGCGCTGGAAATCCATTAAGGTTTCCTGGCAGAATGAAAAGTTTCAGCAGCGCCTGAAAACCTTCACCGGCTGGACTGCACAGATTATCCAACATGAAGTTGATCACTGTGAGGGAATCATCATATGAAAAAATGTAAAATTACCGTTATGCGCATTACCCGCTACGAAGATTTGATAGCACAATATGAAAATCCAATCGAACATGCCTGCGATATGAAAGTGGGACAGGTTTTCATTGCCAACGGCTGGGAAAAGCCGGATGGTTTTTGCCAGAGTGCGTGGGACACCCTCTCCCCGTTCATCCTTGCTTTGAGCCATGGTGCAGAGAATTTTTATGACAGCTGGATGAAAAATCCCCGTTCTGCTATGCTTTCCTGCAATGATGGATTCCGTCCGGTAAGCTTTCTGGTAGAAACAATGGACGAAGATGCTGACTAAGGAGTATTGCCATGTTTAAAAATAAGGTTGTTGTCGTTACGGGTGGAGCCAGAGGAATCGGCAAAGCCATCACAGAAGAATTTCGTAAGGCAGGTGCGCAGGTATGTGTCATCGACCTTTTGGAAAATGACTATTATATCGGTGATTTGGCTGATCAGCAGGTGCTGGAAGATTTTGCCCAAAAGGTAATTGCTGACTTTGGTCATGTAGATTATCTGATCAACAATGCCCTGCCGCTGATGAAAGGTATCGACCAGTGCAGTTATGAAGAATTTAACTATGCCCTCCGGGTCGGCGTCACCGCTCCTTTTTACCTCACCAAGTTGTTTGCACCTCACTTTGCTCCCGGTGCGGCCATTGTGAATATCTCCTCTTCCCGCGATCGGATGAGCCAGCCCCAGACTGAAAGCTACACTGCAGCTAAGGGCGGCATTTCTGCCCTGACCCATGCTTTGGCAGTCAGTCTTACTGGCAGAGTGAGAGTCAACTCCATTTCTCCCGGCTGGATTGACACCAATTATACTGTCTACGACGGTCCGGATGCTATTCAGCATCCATCCGGCCGAGTTGGCAACCCTTTGGACATTGCCAATATGGTGCTCTATCTCTGCTCGGACAAGGCAGGATTTATCACCTGTGAAAATATCTGCATTGATGGCGGCATGACCCATCAAATGATCTACCACAACGATTGTGGCTGGACACTGGAAGACCCAGACAAATAGTATGAATTGACAAAACACCCCGCCTGTTCTCATAAGTTTGAGAGCAGGCGGGGTGTTTTTGATGTAAGGAAAAAGCCGTTTTACTGTAATTCTTCCAGAAAACGCTTGAGGTTGTCTAAACCGATTCGGATACCGAGCAGGCTGTCTTCGATTCCTTCAAATTCCAATCCCAGATAGCCGTTATAGCCTTCCCGTTTCAGCACACGCAGACACTGTTTTACCGGCACCATTCCATGACCGATAATGGTACCTCTCAGATATTTTCCGGCACGGGAAGAAAAGAATCCCTCTCCCGGATTTGGCTCGTTACCGCTTTTGACAATAAAATCCTTTGCATGAACATAGAACACGTAAGGTGCTGCTTTTCCACAGGATTTGGCTGGGTCCTCATCTGCACAAAGGAAGTTTCCCATATCACAAAGCCATCCGAAATTTGGATGATTAACTGTGTTGATTAGTTTTTCCACCCGATCCGCATCCTGTAAAAAGAATCCGTGGTTCTCTACCATGGTACGAATACCTTTCTGTGCTGCATATTCCGTAACCATCCGACATCCATCTGCCAGACGCTCCACCACATTTTTCAAACCTCTGTTTGCTCTATCTGGACCAAAGCCCCATGCGGCGTCATGGCGCATGCTGGTGCTTCCAAGGATCTGTGCAATATCCACCTTTTTCATCAGGCGCTGTGCTTCTGTTTTCGGATCGTTTGCGAGGAAATCTGCAAATACAGTATAATTGGATACTGTCAAGCCAACCTTTTTGCACTCCTGCGCAATCTGCTGTGCATACTCCTCTTCACTTACTCCTTCTGGCGGCTGCAAATCAGTAAATTCGATTGCATCAAATCCCATTTCTTTTGCTTTTAAAACGCAATCCAGCTGTGTCATTCTTCCATCACGAAGATATTGCTGAAAGCTGTAAGAACTTACGGCAAATTTCACTGTTCTCTTTCTCCTTTCCAAGCTCTGATTCAAGCTGTCAATTTTAATCAATGACGACCTCATGACCTGTGCTTGCAGACTCATAAATTGCATCCAGAATCTTCATCAAGGTAATACCGTCCTCTGCAGGTGCTTTACATGGAGTACCATGTACCAGGCAGTCAATATAATGATTAATCTCCTGTTCAAACAGTCCATCAAAGCTCAGCGCCGTCGGCATACACAGCTGTACATTGTTCATATAACCGTTTTGCTGGCTGTATAATTCCAATTCCGGGTCCAGTTTAGCTCCTGCTTTGGTTCCAAACAATTCAATCTTGCCTTCATCCTGCTTGATATTCAACGAGAAGGAAGCCTCAACTGAAACCACTGCACCGTTATCGTAACGGATCATGGCTGTTGCAAGATCTTCTACGTTAAACTCTTCCTTTCCGGTAGCGGAAGATGCTGTATAGCCTTTCTTATCCTTCAGCTCACGGCGATCCCCCAGTTTATGGAATACTGCACCATAGACCGAAACTGGTTTTGGATTACCCAGCAAATAACGGGTGAGATCAATAACATGGACGCCCAAATCGATCAGTGGTCCGCCTGCCGACATTTTTTTGTCACCAAACCATCCGCCGGGACTTCCATTTCGGCGCAGATAGGTCGCTTTCGCATAATACAGTTCACCAAAATAATCGTGATCAATAAAGTCTTTGACGATTGCGCAGTCATTTCCAAAGCGTCGAACAAAACCCACCATTAAAAGTTTTCCGCTTTCTTCGGCAGCTTTTTTCATCTCCTCTGCTTCTGCGGCGGAGGTTGCCATCGGTTTTTCACAGAGAACATGTTTTCCTGCTTTCAGCGCCGCGATTGTACAGGGCGCATGCTGGCTGTTCCAGGTGCAGACACTGACTGCATCCAGCTCAGGCAGTTCGCGAAGCATGACATCTTTATCGGTATAAAGCCGGGTAACACCATACTTTTCACCCATCTCTTTCAGGCGATCCTCCCGGATATCGCAAAATGCATAAACCTCCACATTTGGATTTTTTCGATAGGCATGGATATGGCTTTCCGAAATACTTCCCGTTCCAATAATGCCGATCTTCAGTTTTTTCTCCATGACTTTTCCCCCTTTTGCTTATCGAATGAGATTTTTCAGATAATCTGCCGCTTTCTGGATGTCTGCCTGTGGATCTTCTCCAACTTCCCTTTCAATAGTCAAAAATCCATGATAACCGATTTCATCCAGCGCTTTTAAATATTCTGGGAATGGTACCTTTCCTTCTCCCAAAGGCAGTTCCGTGAAAGACTCACTTTCCAGCATCTCGGCTTCAACCAGTCCGTAGATAATTTCCGGATCACGATAGAAATTTCGGCGTCCATCCTTTGCGTGTGTATGTACAATATAATCTTTACTATGAAACAAAACCTTCAGAATAGCCAAAAAAGCGCAAACTACCCCTATCT
>ENA-ORTH01000406-ORTH01000406.1-human-gut-metagenome-genome-assembly--contig:-NODE-406-length-55101-cov-32.441285_pt1 | contig 55101 bp, 47 predicted proteins | sample MGYA00241914_ERZ509192 | MGnify/ENA primary metagenome ERZ509192 (study PRJEB26280, sample SAMEA2338826) | human gut metagenome | biome: human gut; feature: human-associated habitat; material: faeces...
CACCTCCGATCATCGAATCTGAATTTCTTCAGTCCAACAATCGGGGTGCGGTTCAAAGTGAGGGGCTTTTCATTATTTTGCTATGAAGCTTGTTAATGCGAAACTTACTTCAACACTTCGATGGAAGTGATGCCGACCGGCTCGAGCGGAGCGTCGGAACGATCGGTTGCCACGGAATCGAGCTTGTCGACAACGGCCTTGGACTCGTCATCCGCGACTTCGCCGAAGATGGTGTGATGGCCGTTGAGCCATTCGGTCGGCACGGTGGTGATGAAGAACTGGGAGCCGTTGGTGCCGTGGATCTTGCCGTCCATGCCGCGGCGCAGGCCGGCATTCGCCATGGCCAGCAGGTACGGGCGATCGAAGGTCAGACCAGGAACGATTTCATCATCGAAGTTGTAACCCGGACCGCCGGTGCCGGTGCCCAGCGGGCAGCCGCCCTGAATCATGAAATCCTTGATGATGCGGTGGAAGGTCAGACCATCGTAGAACGGCTTGTGGCTCGGCTGGCCGGTGAATGGGTCGGCCCATTCCTTTTCGCCGGTGGCGAGTCCGAGGAAGTTGGCCACGGTTTCCGGGGTCTTGTCGTCGAACAGGTCGATCTTGATGTCGCCTTCAGTGGTGTGCATGATAACTGTAGTCATGGCTCCAAGTGTCTCATGGGCTTGAGACCGGCGATGGTGCGATTGCGGTAATGACGCAGAGAGCCGTGGAATGGCCGCGGCCGATAGCCGGGAAGCCGAGCCGCAACGTGAGATGTCATGCGAGTTGGCTCGCGATGATCAACGCGCCGGCAATAACCATGAGCGCCGAGAAAACACGCAAAAAGAGTCCTTTTGCGTGTCTTCCCAGTTTTTTGGATCCGATTGCGACGGATATCAGGACCAGTCCGACGGCCAGCGGCACCAAGGCCAGCAGAAGCAGCGGTTTTTCCATGGCATCTCCTCTCGAACGCTGTGATTCAGATGTTTCGATGCTCGGTTTTTCTGCGCTTGCTGACAAGGGCCATGGAGCAGCATGTCGATACGCACAGATTCACTATGCAGGTCGCTGCCGGCAGTAGCCGTATGAACGGCTGACTGTAGAAATCGATAACATCCGGCTCCATGGATCCTGAGTACATTTCAAAAACCGGATACGATGCGAGAGCCAGCGCCGAACTCACGAGGAACGGTATCCAAATGACGGACAGCCGCAGGATGGATACCGTTCGGCCTTCCCGATGAACTTTTTTCGAGAACATAAAAAGAGACCAAGAGGCCACTGCGATTAATGCACCCGTGCAATACAACAGACCGGGGAACTCGCTACGCATGATTCCGTCCTTACTTCAGTTGCAGGTAATTTGGCTTATCGATGTTCTGGATGGTTCGAGGTTATACGGTGTTTTGAGATTGCCATACCTGACATGGCAGTCGAATTGTTCCTTCATCATTTTTGAAGCTGTTGGATAGGCCGTCCAATGACGACTCGAGCTAAACTGGGGAGGGACCGTTGCCCATGCTGATTCTGCGTAATAGTATCTTGTCGGTGTAGCCGTTGCTGCCCACCAAGTGGGTTGTAAGGATAACGACCACATGCCATTACGTGCAATCCAGCCTCCCTTAGCAAACCATTGATTGGACCATGAACCGCGTGCGGCTGTTGTATCCATTCGGATGTTGGACGTTTGTTCTTCCTTTGTCGACGCAATGAGATATTGCATCGTCTCATCCTCGGTTTTCCCGTATACATTCCGCTTCGGATCCTGGACCCAATCAATCACTTCCGATCTATCCATCCCTATTTCCTCATATACTGCCTGATTGTATTTCATGCCGTCTGCCAGTGCGGAGGTCGGGGTGATGATTGCAACGCTGATTGCTGTGATCGTCGCCAATGTTGCCAATGCTTGTTTTTCCATTATGATTCCTTCCCTGATTGCAACTTCGGTTTTGGAAATCGCATACCATTCGAAACAGTGAACTGATTTTGTAGAGGGATATCGTTTTGCATCAAGAGATTTCGGCTGCTCATGGTGTGGTTCCGCAGCCAATAAGAGTGGTACCTTTTCCATGGCATCTCCTCTCGAACGCTGTGATGCAGAGATATCTTTAGTGAATCATGGAATATGGGTAGTTCGGCACTGACTGGTGACGGGATTCGACCCTGATGTTCGTCGGTGTCGGAATATGTTTTCGCCGTGTAGCATCTGGTAAATAAGGCATTTATTCATGATTGAGGGGAATGGAGGACGGTTATGCGAAGAAGAAGGACCATGGCTTATCGGATTGCGGTGTTGCTTACGGCATGCGCGCTGGGGTGGGGGACTGCAGCGCCCGCCGCCGATGCCTCCGTTATCCAACCGGACCAAGACTTGTCTTCCCGTGCGACCGTGCTCGGTTACGACAATCTGCTGTGCAAGTTATTCCCGAGTTTGGATATCTGCAGGAAGCAATGATGAGATCACCATCGTCGTTTTTTTTGGACGCCGTGCGTCCGTATCCGCGTGGGTTTAGGCTGTCATATCTGTTTATGTCGGTGTCTATCGTGGTTCTGGAGGTCGTCTTCCATGCGATTTCAGCTCCGCTGGGAACTCACGACATTCTGATACTTGCCGCGCTGTGTGCCCTATTGTCCGTGGCACCTTGGCTGGGTATCACAGGGGATTTGCTGTATGTAGCCGTGTTCGCCGCGATGGGGGCGTTTAGCTCTTCGCTTGCATTTCCTGTGCTTGGCGTATTTCTGGTTGCAGCTGTGTGGATCATCCGTCACCGCACGGCTCAGGCTGCGCTGCTACTCGCTGGCTACGTTCTGCTGATGTTCTGGCAGAACGGGAGCGTGCTTGCCCGCATGGCCAGCGATGTTTTGCTGTCCTCCGTCGCGGTTGTCGTCGGCTTCGCGGTCAGGAAGTTCATGGACGGGGCCGAACTGTCCCGGCGGGAGCTGGAGGAATCCCGGATGGGGACGGTCAGGGCCGTGGAATCCATCCGGGCCAAGCTTGCCGCCGGATTGCACGACACGATTGCCAGGGACCTCGCCCGCATCTCCATCTCATTGGAGAGCCTCGCCGCCGCGCACCCGGACCTGTCCGGCGAGATCGCTCCGATAGTCGATCTCGCGCACGATTCCTCACGCCGTCTCAGGCCTATGATCTCGGAACTCAGCCTCGACGCCGCAGCGCCGAGTCTCGCGGCCGCCGTGGAGGAATCCAGACTGATGCTGCGATCAGGGGCACTCGAGTTGGATGCGCATATGCCGGGCGACATCGACGGCGAGATTTCGAGGCAGACGATTCTCACGGGATCACTGTTCGTGAGCGAGACCGCCGCGAACGCTTTGAAATACGCGCGGAGGGGGACGACGGTAGACCTGTTCGCGGAGATCGACGGTGGGGGACTGTCGCTGACGATGGCCAACGACATCAGCGGGAGCTCTTCGGACGGCGCGCTAACGGGAAGCTTCGGCCTTGCGAACCTGAAGTCGCGGATCGAGTCCGAGGGAGGACGGTTGTCCTTCGTCTCGCGTTCCGGACGGTGGATCGTCAACGCGTCCATACCGGATCCGAAAATCCAAGGGGAAGGGGCTGCTGATGAGTGAACCAATCCGCGTCCTGCTTGCCGACGACGACGTGATCGTCCGTGAGGGGCTCGCAGGCCTGCTGGACCGCCAAGACGGCATCGACGTGGTTGCCGTCGCCGAGAACGGCAGCATGGCTCTGCGCGAGCTTTCCAGACGGGCCGTGGACGTGGCCCTGTTGGACGTGGACATGCCCGTCCTCGACGGGCTGGCGGCTGCCAAGGAGATGGCGAGGCTGTATCCGTCGGTCGTGGTGGTGATGCTCACCGTGTTCGAGCATGAGGAATCGCTCGCCAGGTCGCTGGCTCTGAACGTGCGCGGGTTCTTGACCAAGGACATCCCCTCCGCGCAACTCGCCCAACTGATTAGACAAGCGCACGCGGGATACTCGGTGTTTGGACCGCGCCCGACCGGTATCCTCGCCGACAGCTATCTGAACTCCGGGAAGAACGATCCCAAATATGACGCCTTCCGCGAGAGGGTGGAACGCCTTCCGGGCTATCTGCGCACCACGTTTGATCTGCTCATCCAGGCGCTGCCGAACAAGACCATCGCCAAACGGCTCGGTCTGAGCGAAGCCACCGTGCGCTCCTACATATCCGAGATCTTCACCACACTCGGATACACTAACCGCGGCGAGCTCACCATCACAGCCATCAAGGCCGGATACTGACTTCTGTTCCTGACCTGGTCTCCGGTGCGGGATGAACTTAGGTATTCCGCATGTTCGTGAATCCTATGGCTGCTGCGAGGACGATCAGTACGGATGTCTCGGCGGGGAGATATCTCAGGAACAATTCGGGAAGCTCCTGTTTCGTTACGATTGCCATGACAACGATGATGGGGCAGACAGACGACGAGCGAAATGGCGAGAGAGACGAAGGCGCGTTTCCAGGAAAAACGCTTGTTCCGCATAGCTACTCCTAATTGCGGGAACGGCACAGAGAGCCGCGGCCGCAAAGGTCTTGACGGTGAAATCAATCTGTACTTCAACATAGTCGAATCCATCATCTCCGTAGAGGCGGATTCGACTATGTTTTCATGCAGACAATAAGCGAAAAACCTTCAACGACATTCTCAACAGCGCAAAACAGACATAGCCAAAATCTGAGCAATCAACGGCGATGATGAAACACGTGACCTTACACTGCACATGCAGTTCCTAACACGCCAGACGCTTACGATTATGATCACATCAACTTCGCAGAATACTCACGAAACAGATACCGCAAACAACGCATCATGCACCACTATCGGCACCATTCTCACACTAGCCATACCAACATTCGGGCAACTTATCGCCGAACCAGCATTCGTACTCATCGATACCGCCATCGTCGGGCATATTGGCGGGCAAGCGCTCGCCGGTCTGTCGGTCGGGTCAACCATCGTGCTCACTGTTGTGGGGCTATGCGTGTTCCTTGCATATAGCACCACATCGCAGGTGGGACGTCTTTTGGGCGCCGGCAAGCGGAGAGAAGGCTTGGAAGCAGGCATTGATGGCCTGTGGTTGGCTGGAATCATTGGCGTGGTGGTGTCTGTGATGCTGTTCGTTATTGCACGCCCGTTGTGCATGGCCATGGGGGCGCAGGGGAGCGTCTTGCACAATGCGGTTGACTACGTGCGTGCCGTGGTGTTCGGTATTCCCGGCATGTTGCTGGTGTATGCGGCCAACGGTATTTTCCGCGGACTGCAGAAGGTTCGCATCACGTTGGTAGCTGCTACGCTGGGTGCGATACTCAATACGTTGCTGGATTTGCTGTTTATTCTCGGATTCGGTTGGGGTGTGTTTGGGTCTGGAGTGGCCACGCTGATTTCGCAATGGTTCATGGCAGTGTTGCTTATTGTTCCTGCGATGTTGTGGACTCGTGCGGAAGGTGCCCGTTTACGGCCGCGTTTGTCAGGAGTGTTGAACAGTGCTGGCGATGGTGCGGTGTTGTTCTTGCGCACGCTTGCGTTGCGTGCATGCCTGGTGGCGAATGTGGTGCTGGCTACGCATATGGGCGTGGAAGTGTTGGCTGCGTATCAGGTGGTGAATTCCAGTTGGAATTTCGTGTTGAACATGCTTGATGCCATTGGTATTGCCGGTCAGACGTTGGTTGCCGCGCAGATTGGTGCCCGTCAAGAGGATGAAGCCATGCGTTTGACGAGAATCGCTGGCAGGGCAGGATTATGCGGAGGAACGGTAATCGGTATTGGTTTGATGATTGCCGGATGGTGTGCGTCCCCGCTGTTTTCGCAGTCTACTGAGATTCAGCATCTGATCACCATCGGTATGATGGTTGTTGGCGTGACATTGCCGTTGGCTGGTTGGATGTGGGCTGTTGATGGCATTTTGATTGGGGCAGGGGATTACCGTTATCTTGCATTGACGTGTACGGCGACAGCTGCAATATATGTACCCTGTCTTGCTGCGATTGGTTGGATATGCGATGCGATGCAGGCGTCTTCCGCGCTGCGTATGGCATTGCTGTGGCTTGCGGTGAATCTGTTATTTGTAGGATTGCGTGCCATTTTCAATGGGTCCCGTATCGGAACTTCCACATGGTTGCATATCGCACATTGAAATCAGCTTGTGATGGCAGTTTGACATGACGTGAGATGGGCGATTCCTGCAAAATAAAAATCCCGCATGGTTCCGGCGGACCGGATCATGCGGGATTTTATTTATGAACGAACTTAGGAATGAATCCTAAGAACATGCTCTGGCAATTCAGGAACGTTTGCGCTTAAACACGAACAATGCTCCTGCTGCAACAACCAGAACGGCGACCACCACAACAACGCCGATCACGTTGGAACCGGTGTTGGCAACGTCGGCAGTGTTTGCCTTCTTGTGCGCGGCAGGCTTCGTGTTCTGCTTGTTGTCATCCTTCTTCGGTGCGTTCGGCGTGCTGTCCTTGATGGCCACAGTGAAGCGCACGCGTGCACCTTGGTTGTAGAACACCACCACGGAACCGGTGCTGCCGGTTTCTCGACCATTGAGGAATGCGCTGCTCAACACGATGGAACCGTCATCGGCCACGGTGTAATCCGTGCCGGCGGTCAGCGACTGGTAGTCGTACTGCACGTCTTCCACGGTGTTGCCATTGGGGTTGATGGCAACGGTCAGACCGTTGGCATTGGCGGTCTTTTTATCGCTGTCATACTTGTCGTAGTCGAATGCGTCGCCATTCGTTAGTTCAGCATTCTTGATTTCACCATCGTTCAGCAGCCAAACCTGGGTGCCATGGTACGGGTTTGCAGTACCGATTGCCAGACCGGAATCGGTGACGGCGAACACGCGCAGGCCATGGTTGTTGTTGTCTCCGAAACCGTTACGGCTGATGGTCTGGAAGTTCGTACCATCGGAGGAGACGATCAGGTCGAAGCCACGGGTCGCATCGTTGGAGTAATGCAGGTAGCTGAGCACGCCCACGAAGTCGGTGAAGTTCTCCAGATTCTCTTCGGTAAGCCACTTGTCGAGCTCGTTGGTAATGAATTCCGGCAGATACTGCTTGTTCTTGTTGTACAGGTCGAGCAGGCGCTGCAGGGATGCGAGGAACTGGTAACGATCGTCGAGCGTGTAGGTTTCAGCGGCCTGCGGAGCGACACCGTCAGGGGAGACCACGTCGGTCTGCTTGGAGTTGAGATCAGCGCCCATGTCTTCCAGCAGCTGCTGCATGGTGGCCACGTCAGCGGCCACTTCGTCGGTCTTGCCGGCTTCTTCAACTGCCTGTGCAGCTTGATCGCTCTCAGATGCTTCGCCTTCGTTCAACGGCATGATGTCATCATCGCTCGGCTTGGTGGTTTCCTGAGATTCGGACTCGGAAGGCTTGGTTGCTTCCTGAGAGTCCGTGTCTGTAGTATTGGAAGTGCCGTTCTGATCATTTTTCTTCAGAGAGTCGAAGAAGATCTTGATGTATTCGATCTGCTTCCGCCACTCTTCCGGAGTGCGCTTCAGAATGTCGCCGTTGGCGAATTGGGTTGCCGGGTAGGCAAGATCACTGATGTCGAAGGTGCCGACGTACAGCTTGCCGTTGTAGGACTGCATACGCCACACATACTGGTTCAGGTGACGGCTCTGCTCGTCGCTGTCGCCCAAGCCGGACAGCATGGTATTGCCATCGATGGTGCCTTTGGAATCGCCGAAGTACTTGTTGTTGGCTTCGCCGGCGAGCATTTCGAAGTTTTCGTTGCCGTCTTCGTCAACGTCCATACGCCACAGGTTGACTGGGCTCTCCAGATCCTTGTACAGGTCGGAGAAGTCCATTTGCATGGCCTTCTGCAGAGCGTTCATCGGATCGTTGTAGCCGCCGATGTACAGGTGGCCCTTGTATACCACCATGTTGGCTGCGCCGGAACGACTCGCTCCGAAGCCCCACTCGTACTTGGCGCCGTCTGCCGGATTGCCGACCAGCGGCTTGAAGGTCCACTTGCCGGTGCTCGCATCCTGCGTGCCACGGAGCAAAGCGAAGGACTGCTTGGTGTTCTTGCCCTTGCCGGTCACCACGGTGACATACAAGTTACCCTTGAATCCGACCATATCCCACACGCAGCCACCGAATACGTTGTCAGTCACAGCGCATGCCGGATAGTTGTACAGGCCCTCGGTCTGGGTAGCGATAGTGGCGAAAGAATCCTGGCCTGCTGACGGGTTGGAAGAAGCCACGATAGTGGCACCGTTATCGGTGATCATGCTGGCGATAAGCTGATTGTTGACCACGGTCAAACCACGGATACCAGCAGTGTAGCCCTTCTTCAGACCAGTGGTCATGGCAGCGGAACGATACACGATTTCAGTGGCATCACCACTGTTCGGATCAACTTCCAGTAGGTACGGCTGACCCTTTGCGGCGGCAGCAAAGTACAGCTTGTCATGGAATTCAACGGCTGCACGATAGCCGTTGACCGCATGCTCTCCGCCAATCGCATTGACGATGATCTTCACTTCACCGGTCTTGACGTTGATCTTGAGCAGCAAGCTGTGGTTCTCGCCATTGTCGAGGAACAGCTCGCCGTTGAACGCAACATCCAAAGCGGCCTTGATGCTGGCATACTTGGTGCCCATGGTGTTAGCCATGTATTTCAGCGTGGAACCCATTGCGGAATAGCAGGTGCCCACGTACATCCAATCGCCATAACCGACCGAAGACCACGAATAGTTCTGACCACGCTCAGCCTCACCCTGCGTGAGGTCATCAGTGGATTCGCCGTTCAAGACGTTCACGATGCCGTCGTCTTCGCCCAGCCCTGCATTGGGGTGCGAAATCTTGGTAGCGGTATAGCCGGCACCAAGTGCGGCGGTATTCGAGGGCTCATCAGCATTGGCGCTGCCCGCTACCGGCAGCAACATGGCGCAAGTCGCAAGCGTTGCGATTGCAGCATTAATCACTTTATGGTAGTTGACCATATTTTCCTTAATAATCTCATATTCTCCGAAAAGATATCCCATCGTATGGCATATCCAATGAAAAAATACCAAAAAGGGTTGACCTAGGGTGCTATACGAAAAACATCGGGAACAAAATCCACCAAATAGTATTGCGTTAACTAGTATTTGCATGACTTTGAGGATTTGCGCATTGAGCGCAGCCCGAAATGCCGTCTTCCGATGATCTGGAAGTGTTGGTCGATTGCTTTATTGCAGAGACAGAGCGATGGGAAACTTGTGATGCCGCATGCATCTACTTGCTGCAGTGAAATGAAATACGGTCAACGGTAGATCGTCAGATGATGTCGAAATGCTTGAGAGCATTCCAAATGCCATTATGATCGACGTCATCGGTAATGTAATCGGCCACCGCCTTCGGCTCTTCGGTGGCGTTGCCCATCGCCACGCCGATGCCGGTAAAGCGCAGCATATCCACGTCATTGCCGCCATCGCCGAACGAAATCGTCTGCTCCTTCGACCAGCCATAATGGTCGAGAAAACGCTGAATGCCACGATCCTTACCTCCGTCGGCGGGAATCAAATCAACGAAATCAGGATGCCAGCGCACGCCACGTGTGTTCGGTAGCAGCGACAACAGCTCGGCTTCCTGGTCACGACTGATGTAGGGGCTCATCTGGAACGTCTCATGTTCCGCCGTGCGTACATGCGGATCGTCAAAGAATACGTCCGGTGCGGTCTTGCCCAAGCTTGCCCATGTGCGGCGCATCTGGTCGTTGCTGTGGTTGAAATACACGTAATCCTCTTCGCCGATGCAGGCGACGATGTCTTCATGCTCATCCAGCCAACGCACGATCGTGGCCACATCGGTTGCGTCAAGCGCATGCTTTTCCAAAAATCCGCTGCCGTCAACGCAGTATTGGCCATTGAACCCGACAATGCCATCAAAATCAACGGGAATGGTATTGAGAACAACGCTCATCTGTGCTGGAGGGCGGCCGGTACAGATGAAAATCTTGACGCCATTGGCCTGTAGCGCGCGCAATGCGTCAATGGTGGATTGCGGCACAACATGCGTGGTGAAGCTCGTCAACGTTCCGTCGATATCGAAAAACGCCGCTTTAATGTCGATTGCGGTCATGGAAAACACCTTCCGAATATGCAATTTCGTAATTGCTCGCTTGTTTCAGTGTAGGGAGCGGACATGATTGCCGACACACCTGTGCATGCCACTATTGTGCATGATTCCATGCATTCCGGAGGATTGATGAAAATGCTGGAATCATTGCGATTGAACGCCCGCTATAACGAACTCCGATAAGGCAATTTTTAGGTTTCGGCGTCTCGCAGCGGAAGCGTCGCGTATGGTTGGACACGACGCGATGGCATGCAGTCCATCACAGACACGTTGGAAACCATGCAAAGCAATGAGGAAGAAGAAGAGAGGATTCATCATGGCAGAAGCAAATCAGCAGCCGGCAGGATTGCCGGAAGAACCGGTCCGCGTCAATCACACGGTACGTCACATCATCATCGCCGTCGTGGTGGTCGCACTGGTCGCGATCGGAGCGTTCTTTGGAGTTCGTGCGTTCAACGGATCCGACAAGACCGCAGAAAAGGGAACCGAGGCCAACCCGGTGAAGATCGGTGTGGTGGGCGCCACCGATCCGCAGTGGGTGGAATTCAAGAAGCAGGCCGAAAAGCAGAACCTGTACGTCGATATCGTTGATTTCCAGGATTACACTTCCGAGAATCCGGCCGTCGACTCCGGTGAGCTTGACCTCAACGAGTTCCAGCACCTACTGTATCTGGCCAACTACAATGTGCAGAACAACAAGGATCTGCAGCCGATCGGCGGCGTGGCAATCTACCCGCTCGGTGTGTATTCCACCAAGTACAAGAGCGTCGACGAGATTCCTGAAGGCAGCACCATCCCAATTCCGAACGACGAGACCAACCAGGCCCGTGCCATCGGCGTGCTCAAGGCTGCAGGCTTGGTGACGATGAAGGGCGATTGGACGCCGTTCTCCACTCCGCAGGACATCGACGAATCCAAGTCCAAGGTCAAGGTCACCCCGCTGAAGGCCGAACAGGTAGCCAACTCCCTGAAGGACCCGCAGGTCGCGGCAGGCGTCATCAACAATGATTATGTCGCCGACGCTGGTTTGAAGGCCACCGACGCCATTTACCAGGATGACGCCGAATCCGAAGAAGCCCGTCCGTACATCAACATCTTTGCCACTCGCAAGGCCGACGTGAACAACGAGGTCTACAAGAAGGTCGTTAAGATCTTCCAGACCACGAGCGTGCTTGACAAGCTGCAGGAGAATTCCGGCGGCACTGCGGTTCTGGCCGACAAGTTCAGCACATCCGAACTTCAGGATTACCTGAAGACGATCGAACAGGAAGCCAAGGACGCCGAGTAAGTCCTTTTCGGAAAGCTCCCTCCAAGGAGGGGGCTTTCCTGTATGTGCGACCAACGTCAGGCGTGGTTGTATGGTCAAGGGTTGAAAAACCATTAATGAAAGCGGCAGTATGACAGAACACACACCGATCATCACATTCGACCATGTGGTCAAGGAGTTCCGGCAGCGTGGCAGCGGCACTGACGGCGGCAAACGCGGCACGACCGTTGCTCGCGCCGTCGACGATGTGAGCCTCACCATCAATGAAGGTGACATTTTCGGCATCATCGGCTATTCCGGAGCCGGCAAATCCACATTGGTGCGCCTGATAAATGCTTTGGAGAAGCCGACATCGGGTACGGTCACGGTACTTGGCGCCGAAGTGTCGTCGCTCAGCGAATCCAAGCTTCGTCCGATTCGACAGAAAATCGGCATGATCTTCCAGCAGTTCAACCTATTCTCCACCAAAACAGTGGCGCAGAACATCGCCTATCCGTTGCAGCTCGACCATTGGCGCAAGGATTATCAGGACAAGCGCGTGGCGCAATTGCTTGACTTCGTAGGCTTAAGCGACCATGCGAACAAATATCCGTCGCAGCTTTCCGGCGGCCAGAAGCAGCGCGTCGGCATCGCCAGGGCATTGGCCACGAATCCTAAGATCCTGCTTGCCGACGAGGCGACCAGCGCTCTGGATCCGGAAACCACTACGGAAGTATTGTCGCTGCTTAAACGAGTCAATAAGGAAATGGGCATCACCATCGTGCTCATCACCCACCAGATGAACGTCGTGCAGCAGATCGCCAACCGTGTGGCGGTCATAAGCTCCGGCAAAGTAGTGGAATCCGGCAGCGTTTACGACGTGTTCGCGGCCCCGCGACAGCCGGTGACCAAACGATTCATCTCCACCGCCATCAGTGGTATTCCTGAAGAGTCGCGCATCAACACCATGCATGAGGAAAATCTCGGACACATCGTCACAGTGCTTATTCGACAGCATGACGTCGAAGAGCGTGAAGACGGTACCGTCATCGCGGCATCCGGGCAGAACATCTCACAACTTATCGCCAAACACGGCGTACGAAGCAGCCTCCTGTACGGCGGTATCGACACTGTCAACGGCGTGGCCATCGGAGCGATCACCTACGAATTCGGCGGAGACAATGTCGAATCGTTCCTGAACGAACTGGCGCAAAACAGCGATATCGTCGATTTCGGTACCGCGGCACAGCCGACACCATATGAACAGGCCCTTATCAAGGCCGGACAGGAGCAGGCATGACACAAATTGAAGGCGTAACCCTCGCAAGCCGTAGCGACTGGACGGTACTACGACCGCTCCTGTTTGAATCCATCGGGCAAACCTTGGAAATGGTGCTCGTCACCATGATCGTGGGCGGTATTCTCGGACTGGTCCTCGGCGTGGTACTCTACGGAACGCGTCCTGGCAACCTATTCGAAAACGCGGTCGTTTACCGCATCCTCGACGTGATCGTGAACATCATCCGACCGATACCGTTCATCATCTTCCTCGCAGCCATGCAACCGTTGACCATCAAAGTCATCGGCACCTCCATCGGCACGGCCGCCGCGATCTTCCCGATGATCATCATGTGCACCATGGCCACATCCAGGCTTGTCGAACAGAATCTGGTTCCCGTCGACTCCGGTGTGATCGAAGCGGCACGAGCCATGGGGGCCTCGAAATTCACCATCGTGCGTACCGTGCTTATTCCGGAGGCGCTCGCGCCGCTGATTCTTGCCTACGCGTTCCTGTTCATCGGCGTGCTCGACATGTCGGCCATGGCCGGATACATCGGCGGCGGCGGTCTTGGTAATTTCGCCATCGCCTACGGATACCAGAAATTCGACCAGACTGTGACTTGGACGGCGGTAATCATTATGATTGTACTTGTTCAGGTGGTGCAGGGCGTCGCCAATGCCATCGCGAAGCACCTGCTGAAACGCTGACAGCAACGGTGAAAGCCGCTTAATCTTAATGGAGAGAAGCAACCAAGGGGGATTCACGCAAGATGACTGAACATGTCGAAATCACGCCGGAACTCATCGAAATCCGCCATTACCTGCACTCACATCCGGAGCGCAGCTTCAAGGAATTCAAAACAAGCGCCTACATTGAGCAACTGCTCAGAGCGCACGACATCGAAATCCTGAACAATCCGCTCGAATCGGGTGTGGTCGGGCTGATCCGCGGAGAACAACCCGGACCGCGCATCGCATTGCGCGCCGACATCGACGGTCTTCCCATTCAGGAAGACACGGGATTGCCATTCTCCTCGGTCAACGATGGAGTCATGCACGGCTGCGGCCACGACCTGCACATGTCATATCTGCTGGGAGCGGCATTCTGGCTTGCCAAACACCGCAAACAAATCAAGGGATCCATCAAACTGCTGTTCCAGCCGTCCGAAGAAACAGGCACCGGCGCACGCGCCATGATCGACGCGGGACTGTTGGCCGATGTCTCCGCCATCATCGGCGCGCACAACAACCCCAACTATGCGCCCGGGCAGATTGCCATCGGCCCTGACCCCATGATGGCCGGATGCGTGAAATTCCATGTCACGCTCCACGCTACGGGCACGCATGCCGGTTACCCGCACAAGGGCACCGGTCCTATCGAAGCGCTCGCCACGATGATTCTCGCGTTGCAGACCATCGTGAGCCGTAATGTGTCGCCATTCCATCCATTGGTGCTTTCCATCACCGAACTGCATGGCGGTCATGTATGGAATGTGGTGCCGGCCAAGGCAAGTTTCCAAGGTACCGTGCGTTACTTCCACAAGTCAGATGGCATCATGGTCGGTGAACGCTTCAGGGAACAGGTCAACGCCATCGCAGCTGGCTACGGGATCACCGCCGACATCGACTGGGACGATTTCCAGGATCCGCTGGTCTCCGACGAGGGACTGTCGAAGATCGTGGCCGATGATGTGCGGGAATATGCGCAACTTGAGCCGATCCACCCGTCGATGGCGGGGGAGGACTTCTGCGAATACACCGAGGTTGCGTTGCCCGTGTTCGCCTTCATCGGCTCCAATGGTGAGGAAGGATGCCCCGACTGGCACAGCCCGAACTTCGTGGGATTGGACGAATCTTTGCAGGCGGGCGTGGAATTCTATACCAACGCAGCGTTTACCGTGTTGAACGAACTTGCGTAAGCTGGTCGATCTTCGGCCCAATTCTCCTGTGATCGAAGATAGCTGAAGATATATGCGATATGCACGATGATCATTCGGCACGCATGTGGTTTTTCTCGCCATATGCGTGCCGTTTGCATATCTGATACGCAAATCGCAATACACTAGTCAACTATGACAGACATTCGTTTCGCCCTCGCCCAAATCGACACTTGCGTGGGAGATCTCGACTCCAACGCAGACAAAGTCATGCGCTATGCGCATCTCGCTTCCAGCAACAGCGCACAAGTCGTGGTCTTTCCTGAAATGACGCTTACCGGATATCCGATTGAAGACCTCGCATTGCGGGCCACTTTCCGTAAATCCGCGTGGAACAAAGCCAGCTGGCTTGCCGCCGAACTGGCTGCCGATGGGCTTGGCGACCTGTTTGTGGTGGTCGGCACGGTCGGCACTGATCGCGAGACATCCAAGCCTCGCAACCGACTCGTCGTATTGCATGACGGCGTGGTTTGGGCCGGCTACGACAAGCACTTTCTGCCCAACTACGGTGTGTTCGACGAATTCCGCATTTTCAGTCCCGGCAACAAATCCATGGTGCTCGACGTGAACGGTGCACGCATCGGCGTGGCCATTTGCGAAGACATCTGGCAGGATGGCGGTCCCGTGGCGGAGCTCGCCGAGCAGAACATCGATCTGCTGCTCACCATGAACGGTTCGCCATATGAGGAAGGCAAAACCGACACCCGCATCGACCTTGCGGTACGCCGTGCGGCCGAAGTGAACGCGCCGATGATCTATCTCAACCAGGTAGGAGGCCAAGACGATCTGGTGTTTGACGGTGGCAGCTTCGTGGTCGATGCCGATGGCACGCTGCTGGAACGTTCGCCGATGTTCATGGAGGATCTGAGCTTCTTCGACCTCGACACCACTGCCGAACGCCAGAAAGCTGGATCTATCGCATCCAAGCCCGATCCGGACGAAGAGGTGTACACCGCCTGCGTGCTTGGCTTGAAGGATTATATGGCTAAGAACCATTTCAAGGGCGTGTGCCTTGGCCTTTCCGGCGGCATCGACTCCGCATTGGTGGCGGCCATGGCCGCGGACGCCGTGGGAGGAGCTAACGTGTATGGCATTTCCATGCCGAGCATGTACTCGTCTGACGGTTCGAAGGATGATGCCGCCGATCTGGCGAAGAATATTGGAGCGCACTACGACATTCAGCCCATCGAACCGCTGTTCGTCTCCTTCCAGAAGCAGCTCGATCTTGAAGGTGTGGCCGCTGAGAACCTGCAGGCGCGTATTCGCGGCGTGATTGTCATGGCATATTCGAATTCCAAGGGGCTTCTGGCTGTCGCCACGGGCAACAAGTCGGAGCTTGCCTGCGGTTATTCCACGATTTACGGCGATGCGGTCGGCGGATACGCTCCGATCAAGGATCTGCTCAAGACCCGTGTGTGGGAGATCTCCCGCTGGCGCAACAAGGCTGCCGCCGAAGGCATGGGCATTGGCGGACTGCATATCGTGGGCAACGAGCAGGGGTCTGCGGGAACGCCGTTGCCGGACGGCGTGATGATTCCCGTCAATTCGATTGAAAAGGCTCCATCCGCCGAACTTCGCCCGGGGCAGAAAGACTCCGATTCGCTGCCGGAATATGAGCTGCTCGATCAGGTGTTGGCAATGTACATTGAACATGCGCATGGTCGCGAGGATCTTCTGGCCGACGGCTTCGATGAGACCACCGTCGACACGGTTATGCGATTGGTGGATCGCGCCGAGTGGAAGCGACGTCAGTACCCGCTTGGTCCGAAAGTGACGGCATTGGCGTTCGGTCGTGATCGCCGCTTGCCGATCACCAACGCGTTCCGCGAATAAAACAGCGACGAACTATTGTTTCGTTACACGCTTCGTAAGGAGTGATATGGAAAAGCAATGGTATTTCAATACGGGCACCGAACAGCCTGAACTGGGTATGATCTCACCGGCGAGCCATCGTATGGGACCATACAAAACCAGGGAAGACGCGCTCGATGCATGGAAGATCGTACAGGAACGCAACATCAAATGGGAAGAACAGGATCGCGAATGGAAACGCTGGTCTTCCGATGAAAAGTAGTTGATTCGATATATGAAATCGCGGTGTCCGGATTACGGCACCGCGATTTTTTATACTTCGCAAGTGTGACATATGTCACTTTTATTTCCTCGTAAACTCAGGTTCTATACAGGTTTATGCAGCTAGAATCGATAACTAGCGACGACGTAACGATGCGTCGCCAAACCAACACCCAGAAGGAGTGGAAATGGCAGCAGTTGATGCGACGGCAGTCTCCCCGGAAGAGCTTCAGGCTAAGGCTTGGGAAGGCTTCGCTGAGGGCAACTGGCAGAAGGACATTGATGTCCGTGACTTTATTCAGAAGAACTATACGCCTTATGAGGGCGATGAGTCTTTCCTGGCTGACGCCACCGAGAAGACCAAGCACCTGTGGCAGTACCTCGATGACAACTATCTGGCAGTAGAGCGCAAGCAGCGCGTCTACGACGTCGACACCCACACACCGGCTGGCATCGACGCATTCGGCGCCGGCTACATCGACTCTCCGGAAGTCGACAATGTGGTTGTCGGTCTGCAGACCGACGTTCCTTGCAAGCGCGCCATGATGCCGAATGGCGGTTGGCGTATGGTCGAGCAGGCCATCAAGGAAGCCGGCAAGGAGCCGGATCCGGAAATCAAGAAGATTTTCACCAAGTACCGCAAGACCCACAATGACGGCGTCTTCGGCGTGTACACCAAGCAGATCAAGGTTGCCCGCCACAACAAGATCCTCACCGGCCTGCCGGATGCCTACGGCCGTGGCCGCATCATCGGCGATTACCGTCGTGTGGCACTGTATGGTGTGAACACCCTGATCAAGTTCAAGCAGCGTGACAAGGACTCCGTGCCGTACCGCAACGACTTCACCGAGCCGGAGATCGAGCACTGGATTCGCTTCCGCGAGGAGCATGACGAGCAGATCAAGGCCCTGAAGCAGCTGATCAACCTCGGCAACGAATATGGTCTTGACCTGTCCCGTCCGGCACAGACCGCTCAGGAAGCAGTGCAGTGGACCTACATGGGCTACCTCGCTTCCGTCAAGAGCCAGGATGGCGCCGCAATGTCGTTCGGCCGCGTCTCCACCTTCTTCGACGTGTACTTCGAGCGTGACCTGAAGTCCGGTAAGATCACCGAGACCGACGCACAGGAGATCATCGACAACCTGGTCATGAAGTTGCGTATCGTGCGCTTCCTGCGTACCAAGGATTACGACGCGATCTTCTCCGGCGATCCGTACTGGGCGACTTGGTCCGACGCAGGCTTCGGCGATGATGGCCGTACGCTGGTCACCAAGACCTCCTTCCGTCTGCTCGACACCCTGACCCTCGAGCACCTTGGACCTGGCCCGGAGCCGAACATCACCATCTTCTGGGATCCGAAGCTGCCGGAAGCCTACAAGCGCTTCTGCGCCAAGATCTCCATCGACACCTCGGCAATCCAGTACGAGTCCGACAAGGAAATCCGCTCCCACTGGGGCGATGACGCCGCCATCGCATGCTGCGTCTCCCCGATGCGCGTGGGCAAGCAGATGCAGTTCTTCGCAGCCCGCGTGAACTCCGCCAAGGCCCTGCTGTACGCCATCAACGGCGGCCGCGACGAGATGACGGGCATGCAGGTCATCGACAAGGGTGTTATCGAGCCGGTTCAGCCGGAAGCCGACGGCTCCTTGGATTACGAGAAGGTCAAGGCCAACTATGAGAAGGCTCTCGAATGGCTGTCCGAGACCTACGTCATGGCTCTGAACATCATCCACTACATGCACGATAAGTATGCATATGAGTCCATCGAGATGGCTCTGCACGACAAGGAAGTGTACCGCACCCTCGGTTGCGGTATGTCCGGACTGTCCATCGCAGCCGACTCCCTGTCCGCATGCAAGTATGCCAAGGTCTACCCGATCTACAACAAGGACGCCAAGACCACGCCGGGTCATGAGAACGAGTACGTTGAAGGCGCCGATGACGATCTGATCGTCGGCTACCGCACCGAGGGTGAGTTCCCGCTGTACGGCAACGACGATGATCGTGCCGACGAGATCGCCAAGTGGGTCGTCTCCACCGTTATGGGCCAGGTCAAGCGCCTGCCGGTGTACCGCGGAGCGGTCCCGACCCAGTCCATCCTGACCATCACCTCCAACGTGGAATACGGCAAGGCCACCGGCGCCTTCCCGTCCGGCCACAAGAAGGGCACCCCGTATGCTCCGGGCGCAAACCCGGAGAACGGCATGGACTCCCATGGCATGCTGCCTTCCATGTTCTCCGTCGGCAAGATCGACTACAACGACGCTCTTGACGGCATCTCGCTGACCAACACCATTACCCCTGATGGCTTGGGCCGCGACGAGGATGAGCGCATCGGCAACCTCGTGGGCATTCTGGACGCCGGCAACGGCCACGGTCTGTACCACGCCAACATCAACGTGCTGCGCAAGGAACAGCTCGAGGATGCCGTCGAGCATCCGGAAAAGTACCCGCACCTGACCGTGCGCGTCTCCGGCTACGCGGTGAACTTCGTCAAGCTCACCAAGGAGCAGCAGCTCGACGTGATCTCCCGTACGTTCCACCAGGGCGCTGTCGTCGACTGAGACTAAACGGCACCGTGTGAAACGGTAGAGTGCAAGGGGCGGAGCGTGAAGGCTTCGCCCCTTGTTTTTCCCTGTACAATATGGGGAAACCCATTGGAGAGATACAACGAAAGGACATCGATGTCTGAGAACGTACATTTTCGCTCCACAACCAGGCACATGCTCAGAGAATCGCAAAGCTACATCAACCAGACGCTTATGGGAGGATTGTCGGGCTTTGAATCACCGATCGGGTTGGATCGTCGCGATCGCATCAACGCGTTGAAAAGCGGTGATATCGGTTTTGTGCATTCTTGGGACATTAACACGTCCGTCGACGGTCCGGGAACACGTATGACTGTTTTCCTGAGCGGCTGCCCATTGCGCTGCCAGTACTGCCAGAATCCAGACACGTGGAAAATGCGTGATGGCAAACCCGTCTACTACGAAGCCATGGTCAAAAAGATCGAACGTTATGCTGACCTTTTCAAGGCGACGCATGGCGGTATCACCTTCTCGGGCGGCGAATCCATGATGCAACCGGCGTTTGTTTCCCGCGTGTTCCATGCGGCCAAGGAGATGGGCGTGCACACCTGCCTCGATACTTCCGGATTCCTTGGCGCAAGTTACACCGACGACATGCTGAACGACATCGACTTGTGCCTGCTCGACGTTAAATCCGGCGATGAGGAAACCTACAAGAAGGTGACTGGCGGCATTCTGCAACCGACAATCGATTTCGGACAGCGACTGGCCAAGGCGGGCAAGAAGATCTGGGTGCGTTTCGTACTCGTGCCAGGGCTCACCTCGTCTGAGGAAAACGTTGAGAACGTGGCGAAGATCTGCGAATCGTTCGGCGACGCCGTGGAACATATCGACGTGCTCGGTTTTCACCAGCTGGGCCGTCCAAAATGGCATATGCTTGGCATTCCCTACCCGCTGGAAGATCAGAAAGGGCCGTCCGCGGCAATGAAACAGCGTGTAGTGGAACAATTCCAATCGCATGGTTTCACCGTCTACTAAACGGGAAGCCTTGCATATTCCAGCCAACGATCCCGGGCAAATCAGTCGTTTGAAAGTGCCTCAGCGATTGAAAAAAGGAATATTCGCGCAACTGTTGAACCAGCATTCGCCACGCGGAAAAATCTTCACATTCGACGCGTGGCGAAATGCTGTGAAATACCATGAAAACGGTGTCACGGCCGTAGTCTTGAATCATGGCGGACATCTATGCTTTTCCTCAGGGTGCACTCGACGAAGCGCGCACCACAGATAGGGGATCGTGCGCCTGCGCAGCCCCTCCTGAACAAATGTTGACCCGACCCTCCGGCGTGCCAGACAAGGTATGGGACGCCGTGCTTTCCGTAGAACGCATGCCTCGATTACCAAGCGTGTCGTATCGTGAGATTCCAGTGCCGTGCGCCATGGCGAGTTTCGGCATTGGAGTTGAGATGCAATGCGACGAGGCGCGTTCCACAGGCTGGATCATGGTGTTGTATTCGCACAAATACCGAAATGACTGGCATTCTCATTGGCGTTGCGTCGCTTTCGCCGCGTTGCCGTTGTCTGGAGGCGAAGGCGATTGTCTGACACCGTCCATGTATTGGGATGCGATGATGGACCGTGTCGGCTCGTACGATGTCGAACATGTTTCGGGAACCGTCACAGTCACGAAAAGCACGACGTTTGGCACTCAGTCCGACGCTCCCGAAACCGGGTGTGAGATTCGTGTGTCTTGGACGCCACTAGACTATGCCGATGGAGGCCTTGACGCGGGCGCCCAAGTGGGCGCGTGGGCTAGGTTCCTCCGGTCCATGACGCAATCCGAGGAGGATTATCCCGTTGACTGACGAGCCAAGGTTGCAGGCCGAGCCGCGTGAGGGCGTGCCCGATGTGATCGACACCCTACCGGCATTCCGCGAGTACTGCAGCGCATTGGCGTCTTCGCATGGGTCTTTGGCTGCGGATGCGGAGCGAGCATCCGGTTTCCGATACGGTCATGACGATTGGTTGGTGCAGTTCAAAAGGGACGGTGCCGGCATAGGTTTGCTTGACCCACAGGCATTGGCTGCCGAAGGTGTTAATTGGAACGATTTCAATGCTGCCGTAGGCGACGCGGTATGGATTCTGCATGATTCGTTGCAGGATTTGCCGGGATTCGCTGATTTGGGATTGCAGCCGAAACGTTTGTTTGATACGGAAATCGCCGCGCGGCTGCTGGGTCTCAAACGTTTCGGATTGGCCGCTGTCACCGAACATTATCTGGGATTGACGCTTGCGAAAGAGCATTCCGCAGCTGATTGGTCATATCGTCCATTGCCGCGTGACTGGCGTAATTATGCGGCGCTGGACGTTGAACTGCTGATCGAACTCGAATCGACCATGCGCGCCGAGTTGCAAAAGCAAGGCAAGATCGAATGGGCCGAGGAAGAATTCGATTACGCGCTGCGCGAAGGAACCGCGCCGCGCAAAGAGCATCCCATCCCATGGTTGCGCATCTCGCATATCACCGAGATCATGAAGGACCGCCAGGCTCTGGCCGTGGCAAAAGCCCTGTGGCTCAAACGAGACGAACTGGCTCGCGAATACGATATCGCACCCACATTGCTGCTTGCCGACAGCACCATCATTGAAGTGGCGGAGCGCAAACCGCACAATGCGGCGCAATTCAGAGCGGTTCGTTCCATCAACGAGCGTGTGCGCATCCAGGCCGGTGCCGAACAGGAGAAAATGTTCGAACGTTACGCGCCGATCCAACGTAAAATCAAGCCAAGCATGTGGAAGAGAATAATCCAACAGGCGCTTGATCTGCCGGAAAGCGAATGGCCGGTCATAGACAACAATCCTCAAAATCAGGAAGCACAGACCACGTCCGCTCCACGGGCGACGCGAGTCTGGAGGGAACGTTATCCGGAACGTCTCGCAACGCTTGACAAGGCACGCAAGATGGTGGCGCAGATAGCGGAAGACACGCGTACCCCTGCGGACGTCATCATCAAACCGCAGTATCTGCGCAACCTGTGTTGGACCGACGAACCGCAAAAACGTGACGTTGCGCAATTCCTCACCGACCAGGGCGCGAGGGCGTGGCAGGTCGCGCTGGTTGCAGAGTCCGTGAGTCGCGCTATCATGTAGAGGTTGCCTAACGGCAGAAATGTGAAGAACCGTATTTTTCAGGAGCGCAAGCGTGAAAATCAGCGTCAGGAATCTTGAGCCGACCAAGGTGAAGCTCACCATCACCGTTGATCCGGAAGAGTTCAACCCGTATCTCGACAATGCTCGCAAGGAAATCGCCAAGCAGGTGAACGTGCCTGGCTTCCGTAAGGGCCACGTGCCCGGCAAGATTATCGACCAGCGCATCGGTTTCGGTGCCGTTGCTGGCGAAGCCGTGAACAACGGTGTGCCGGAGCTGTACTCCAAGGCTCTCGAAGAAAAGGGCATCCACCCGATGGCCCAGCCGGAAATCGACGTTCAGGAAGTGCCGGAATCCGCTAAGGACGAGACCAAGCTGAAGTTTGTGGCCACCGTTGAGCGCCGCCCGGACATCGAGCTGCCGGCAATCGACGGCATGGAGATTGAGGTCGCCAAGGCTGAAATCACCGACGAAGACATCAACAACCGTCTGGAAGCCCTGCGCCAGCGTTTCGGCACCCTCGTGGGTGTGGACCGTCCGGCCGCCAAGGGCGACTACGCCAACATCGACCTGACCGCCGAAATCAACGGTGAAGTGGTCGACTCCCAGGAAGGCGTGAGCTACGAGCTCGGCTCCGAAACCATGCTCGACGGTCTGGATGAGGCTCTCGAAGGCCTGTCTGCCGGCGAAGAGACCACCTTCGAAGGCACGCTGGAAGCTGGCGACCACGAGGGCGAGAAGGCTCAGGTCAAGGTCAAGGTCAACTCCGTTAAGGCTGAAGAGCTGCCGGAGCTCGACGATGACTTCGCTTCCGAAGCATCTGAGTTCGATACCCTCGACGAGCTGAAGGAAGATCTCAAGAAGGCCGCTTCCCAGGATGCCGAAGGCCGTCAGGCTACCGCAGCCCGCGACGCTTTCATCGCAAAGCTCGAAGAAGGCCTGGAGATTCCGGTGCCGAAGGGCGTCAAGGCTGAAATGGTTGAGCAGCAGCTCAAGGGTGTGACCGCTGATCCGGCCAACGCCACCAAGGAGCAGAAGGCAGAAGCCGAAGAAACTGTCGAAAAGGAACTGCGCGACCAGATGGTGCTCGACGTGCTCTCCGAGAAGCTGGATGTCAAGGTCTCCCAGGCCGACGTGTTCAACTTCCTCGCTTCCATCGCCCAGCAGTACGGCATGGATCCGAACGCCTTCATCCAGGCCATCATGCGCAACGGCCAGCTCGGCTCCGCAGTGCAGGAAGTCGGCCGTTCCAAGGGCCTGCTCGCCGGCATGCGTGCCGTGACCTTCAAGTCCGAGGGTGAAACCCTGGACCTGAGCGCCTTCCTTGGCGAAGCCGCTGAAGATGAAGAAGCCGAGAGCGTTGAAGCTGCTTCCGCAGCCGCCGCTGTGGCTGACGAACTTGCTTCCGAAGAGTGAGCTTCGCTTAATGCCTGACTCGCGAGAGTCATCTTTCTAAAGCGTTGAGGGGTGAAATCCATATGGGATTCCACCCCTCAATTTATTTCGTATTCGGTTTCGGCATCCTTAAACAGGGCAAGACATAGATTGCCGAAACATGAGTTACAGCAGGAATTTAATCTCAGCAAAAAACTCGCGAACCATGTTGTTGACAAGCATATCCTGAGGGGAACCAGCCGCAATGCCTTGGGCGTTGTCCAAACCATATTTGTCGGCAATCTGCAACGCGCGGAACATGTGGAAATTGTTGGTGATTACCCCTACGGAAGCATTATCGTCACTGATCAGCTTCTTGCTGTTGACAATGTTTTCCTCAGTGGTCTTCGAATCCGGCTCTTCAAGAATGCGCTGCTCGTCAATGCCATGTTCTTTAAGATAATCAGCCATGCCTTGGGCTTCGGGGAACGGCTCGTTCGGTCCCTTTCCACCGGAGACTATGCATGTGGTATTCGGGTTCGCGTCCAAATACTCAATAGCCTTGTCAAGACGGTAACGAAGCACAAGGCTTGGCCCGGACTTGCGCACCTGAGCTCCAAGCACCACCACATAATCGAGATTTGGTTCACCTTGCGCATGCATTTTGCTGACAATGCAACCTTCCACCGTGCCGAATGCGACCAGACCGACGCATGCGACTGCGATCGCCACACCTCTGACCAGTCTTGGCAGCATCGCCCACCATTGGAAGAGCACTCCGAATCCAAGCACGGCGAACAGCGCCGCGAATGCTAGCCAGACAATCCAGAATACTGTGCCGGAATGCGTGTTACGCACTGCGAAAGCGTAACAAACACATACCGCGGCGAGCACTATGCATAGCGCGCCCGCAATTCGTCTAACCAACGTTGCCATATGAACCTCTCATTCATTGCGCGTCACACGCAATCCTGTCTCATCCTAAACTTGTGACCCCCAGACCCCCAAGCTTCACATGCCAATGCCAACAAATCCTACGCATTCCTGTTATTTCAATACCATGCGCATTATGTCATCCGTGAGCGGAGTTTTGGTATGGCTGCGGCTAGGATGGGGGAGCATGACTTCAGAAATGATTATGCTCCGACCGATGCGTCGCACGGATTTTCCCGCGCTTGAAGAGCTTGTCCGTCAGGCTTGGTATGTGGATGATGAGTCGGATGATAATGGGAACGTTCCGAACGATGAGCGCGGGTTGCGTAAGTATAAGCTGCGCAAGGCGATTCACCTGCGTAATATGCATCGACTCGCGGCCATCGACATGCATGATTTTCTTTCCCGCACCACCGAGGCTACGGTCGCTGAACGTGATGGTCGGGTGCTTGGCGTGGTATTGGGCTCGTTGAGATCCCGTGTTACCACAGCGCAGAGGATACGTCATGCTATTACGCGAAATTGCTTGGCGTTGCCCTTGTTGGCAAGTAAGGATGGCCGTCGAGGACTTGCCGATCAGATTGCGATTTTGCAGGTCGATGAAGTGTTGAAACGAGATGCCGGCAAAAGCTATCAGGCTGAGATAACGTTGTTTGTGGTTTCCCCGGAAGCGCGGGGCATGGGCGTCGGACGTAAGCTGTTCAACCACATGCTTGGCGTGTTTCGTAATGCCGGAATGAACGAGTATTTCCTCTTCACTGACACTACCTGCGATTACGGTTTTTATGATTACCGTGGTTTGACGCGTAAAGCGGAACGTACCATACGCAGGGAATCCTTTACTCAAGGTGGTTTGGAAGACGGTTCGCTTTCCTTCTTCCTGTACGAGGGGCGCTGCTGAACGTTTCTGCCCATCACTGTGAAAGGTGAGTGATTGAATCACTGAGTTCATCGGCTATCCGATTTGGTGGGGCGGAGCCGTATGGCTGGCCAACCACTTTGTGACCGACCATGACTTCATCAGCAAGAAAGTCATTCTATTCGCCGCTTCTTCGTCATCACCGCTGGACAGCAGCGGTGATGACTTGGCGACCATGGTCGGCACCGGTGATTGGCAGGAAGGACAACGGCTCTCGTCCAACGCCTCGGCCGGTGAAGTCTCCTCTTGAGTGGAGAGCCTCGACCTCTAACTCAGCTATATATGTATATATGGCAGATTCACGAGGCTGTCCGATGCTATCTGCCTTATATATAGGAGCAAAAGCGGGTTAGAGGGTATGTTTCGTACCCTCTAACCCGCTTTTTATCTATAAGACCTGCCATATATAGGCGAGATGCATGGGGGCGCGGGGTGAAATCTTCCATACGTAAGGGCGGATACCACCCCGCGGAGTCAAGAGAAGCTAGTTTCGAGTGGTTTCCTTGAGTGTGGGAGCCAAAGTGCCGGCCAAGGCCTTCTCTCATGGGCGGGAAAGCGGACCGACTAGCTCATGCGCGGTATACGGCTCTTCGATGTGGGCTATGTCATCTTCCGTAAGCTGCACGCCTAGCGCGGCGATGGCATCATCCACGCGTTCTGGCTGCGAACAGCCCACGAGATAGGTACGGTCACGCCCTTGGCCCAGTGCCATGCAAGCGCAACCTGAGCCATGGGCACTCCGTGGTGTTCGGCTACTTCAAGCACACGTTCGACGATGGGCATGTCTTGGTCTTGCGCCTGATCATACTTGTTGCGCATGATGCCGTCAGTGGTGCTTCGGGTGGAATTCGAATCTCATGCCGTGCGTTCATGGTTCCGGCAGGAGACCCTGGCGCGATGGGCAACGAATGGCTGGAACCGGTCGATGCGCAAGCGTACGAGTCCCTTGCCTGAACAGACGGGCGCATACATGTGATTCAGTCGGGGTCAAGTCAGACTCGGCTGAATCTATTCGCCACTCACATGCGAAAGGCTTATCTCATGTCTGTCCTAAGGTGGGATGGGTGGGATCGAGAATAATCGCAACTTATCGTCAATTGCCTGTCGTTGGCGCCATCCGAACAAGCGCAGTTCATGCGTGCAGCCAAAAGTGTGCCGCAAGAATTCGTAGGCGATCCGGCGCAGCGTGGCAACATGGCATGGACGGCCATCATCCCCGAAGAGCTCAAAGCTCAAGTCACCGCCATCGTCGGCAATGTTGATCCGGGAACATGCCGACAGTGTCCCAAACTCGAATGGTTGCAAACCTGGAGCGCCGGCGTCGACAAATACCAGCGACCCGGCATCCTACAGCCCGGATTCATGCTCAGGGTGGAATTCACTTTGATTGGTCGGCGCACCGGGATGCAAGCCAGGCGAGGATCTGCTGTTCGCTGACGGGCTTGAAATCCCATGCGTCGAGTCCCACGTTCACACTTCGCGGATCGGTGCCGTCGGGAACGTCCTGATGCGTATGGCCGTAGAGCAGCCAGCCTTCGGTGGTAGGCGCCATATCGGCGAACTCGTTCCAGTTGCTCGGCCAGTCGCCGTGTTCTTCGGCCAATGCCGAGAGTCTGGGGAAGTGGCTCATGGCGATGCTTTGCTGCGTGGTCGCCACCGTTATTTTGCCGGATTCATCGAGAACGGGAAGTTCCATGTCGATTTCGCAGTAGTCATCGATGGTCTCGAACACGTCTTCGTATAGCATGTCATTGAATCGGAGACGGAAGTTGCGATCGTGGTTGCCGATGATCAGATGCAGATGTTGGCAGTTGATTCGGCGCAGACATTCAAGCGTGTGCTCGACGGTGCAACGGTAGGAGAGGTCGCCGAGAATCCACAGTTCGTCGTCGTGCCCGACGATCTCGTTGATATTGTCGATGATGGTGTTCTCGTGGCGTGCGATGTCGCAGATCGCTTTGAACGATGTCTGATTGTCGTGCACATATTGTTTGATCCACGCGTGTGCGGCGGCGCGGGTCTGCGTCTGCCAGATGTCGAGGTACTCAGCACGTAGCCTGCCATTGTTCAGGAACCCGCGCAGCGCGGTGACCAGTGGATGGCCGAAATGCGTGTCCGAAGTGAAATAACGCATGCGATTCCTTACTATATGCGGTTGCTGGATGCCTTTATCAATGATAGAGCGCAACATCGCACGAATGGTCCTCCCCAAAATGCTTGCTGGCTTGTTTGTGGTACGTGTTGATGATGATCAGACGGAAGAGTCCCGCGAAACGACGAAAGAAGCTCGGTGCTTACGGCGTGACTCTCCGGCTTATTTCTTGCCCCACCCGAACTTGGGCAGTTTGATCTCCGGGAGCTGTTTCAATCCGTCTGCTATTCCTTTGCCAAACTGCTGCACTCCGTCGGCGATTCCGGCGCCTGCGTCCTGAGCGCCTTTCGCGATGGCGTCGCCCGCATCCTGCGCGATGTGCGCGGCCTGGTTTCCTGCGTCCTGCATTCCCTTGGCAACGGCGGCGCCGGTGCCTTGAGCGCCCCTTTCAACACTGAAACTCTTCTAGGAACAGTGTAGTTCAGGAAAAGCGGGTATTGGTTGATTTATACATGCCTATGCGGTTTGGCAAAAGGAAGAGACCCTGGATTTGAGCATTGCTAAGAGGCTTGGAAGCTGTTGCTGCTACTCGTAGAGAAGAGAGGCCCACCGCATTTCAGGACGTAAACGTAGCCTTGGATGGGCGCTGATATAAAGGACTGTACATTCTTTGGCGATTGAACATGCTGCATGAGTGACAAAGTATGTAATTGAGATGTAGATGCATGAGAGTGCTGAGAGTGCGCGAAGGCGCGTGGACGCATTCTGACGAATTGCTGACCTGGAAGCAGATCCTATCTGTTGAAAGCCCGTCGCACGCGAAGAAAACATGACTCATGGTGAATGCGGATTGCCCGCATGTTATCCACCGAACAGACAAAGGAACGAACACCATGGGCGTTAAGCATAGTGCGTCTATCGGAGTAGGGAGAATATGACTGAGAGCTCTAGCGGCTGATTGGTCGATGCGCTGGTGCGTAATCTGAACGGTGAGTTCGACGAGACCGGCATGGAACTCCGCCTGGAATTCAGAAAAGCCGAGTTCTCGGAAGAGGGCGAAGTTGCGATTCACGCGATTGAGATAGACGACTGAAAAAACCGATGGGCTGGAGGATATTAAAAAAGAGGAGCCGACGCATCGGCTCCTCCTAGGTGTCGCCCGAAGGCTTCCACCGCAATTAACTAACCAATCTAGTATGAAAACAAATGCCACACACTGATAGAACGGTTCTTCAATCGTTCCCATCTGAAAACTTCCTCGCCTCCTGGATCTTCCTCACAGCCTGTGAACTTACGAGTTTGCTGAAAATTGGTTGAGGAAGCGAGGCTCTGTATTCCTTCAAAATTGCAAGAAAATCATCTAGAAATTTGGTTCTGTCTGCCCTGTGGCCTTTCGCTGTTTGGTGTTGTGGGTGAAGTCGGTCAGGTAGTGACGGTTCGTAGATCGAATTTGCCGCAGGCAAATCATCGCGTTGAAGCAGTTCATGTTCCTGAAGCCCCTTGCGTGGATTTTTACGTTCTGGATGATGCTGTTCAGGCCCTCGAGGATTACGTTGGCGCACCGATGACCGAAGTAGGCGAGAACGTCGTCCCAGTGACGGCGTGGCTGTCGGGCCAAGGCCTTCATGGGATCCAGACGGGAGCGCATCATCCGCGAGCGCAATGCTTTGGCCCCCGTTTCGGTCCCGATCCGGTCGGCGCTGTCGGCGCAGATGTCCTGCAGGGCTCACACATCCGGCAGGCCCTAGCGGTCCTGGGCCGACGCCTCCGCAGGCTGCGCTTGATCTCCAATTGGGGTTCGGGTGGGTTTGTTTCGTTGCGCAGACACAGGTATTTCGTGTTGTGCCCGCCCTCGGCCCTGCGACCCCTGTCGACGGCCTCGTTGGCGTGCTTGACGATGTGGAACTTGTCGATGACCTTCGCGGCGTTGGGCAAGTGTTCGCAGATGCCTCTGGCGAATTCCAGGCTCATGTCGCACGTCACCAGACCCACCCGGTTTGGGTCGCCGTTGCGGTCCATGAAATCCTGCACGAACCGTTCGACGGTATGCGCGTCCTTGCCCGGCACCACGCGGACCACGTTGCGCTCCGCCTGGTCGGCGACCACAGTGATGCAGTTGCGGCCTTTGCGGCCGGTCCCGTCGATGCCTATCGCCTGCACGCCCGTGTAGTCCCCGTACGGGCGTGCCTCGTCCACGTAATGTCTGACGAGCCGCCACAGGCGGGTGTCGTGCTCGCCGACCTGCGCCACAACGTCCGGACCGGCTGGCTTTTCGCCAGTTCGACGACCATCGCCTCGAACAGGAGCATGAACCTGCTTCCTAGACGTGCTCACGGCATCGTCACCGCTCTGATGTCATGCCTCGGGCATGTGACACGCGCGGCACGTCCGCGTGGATGAACGCTTTGTGCTGGAAGAAGTTCAGATGCCGCCACACCTGCCCCGCGCGCCATGCACCGGGCACGACGCCTCGCTGTATCCCGTCTCGGGGCAATGGAAACGTGAGTCGGGCGCGAAGCCGATCGTGATGCGCAGCTTGCACTTGACGTCCGCCCCGTCGCGGAACTCCACGCCTGGCACCCTCCACAGGTCGGGCAACTGTAAGGCGGCGGTTAACAGCGAAGTGGTATCCATACCGCCAAACTCCCCGAATGTCCTCACTGCTAACCAGCCTTCACCCACCAAACAGCGAAAGGCCTTTTGTTTATCGGCTTCTTGGCCGATGATGATGGAAGAAGAAGGTCTATGATAACGAACATGGAAGATAGAACGTAGGGAGAAACGATGCAGCCACCTCAGAAGAAGACGTTGCTACAGAGATGGAAGGACTCGATAGGTGGATGGCCGTTGCTCGGCAAAATCGTCGCATGGGTCGTTCTCGCTATCCTCGCGTTCGCAGCCGTCATGTGCTGTCTGTGGCATCTGACATCGGAGCCAGGGAAATACGTGGCGAGCATCGCTGCAACTTCTCTGACGATCGTCGGCGGCGTGGGCGCGGTGGCCTATTTGGTGATCAAGTACCAGGAACGGCAGCAAGCCGGACGGGATGAGGAGCGCGCGAAACGAGAGGAGTGCCGAGAGGAGGATCGCCTCGTCAACACGAAGATGCAGGACGCTGTCGATCAATTGGGTTCTGACAGGGCCTCCACACGCATCGCAGGTGTCTACGCGCTGACGGACGTCGCGGACACCTATGGTGGCGGGTACCGTCAGCGCGTGGTGGACATCCTGTGCGGCTACCTGCGTTCCGACCGTGAGACGTATCCCCTCGGAGCAGACGGCAAGTCGGCGACGGACCAGCCCAGGTCTGGCGACGCCGACAAGGCCGTGGAATCCACCATCATTGCCGTCATGCGAAACCATCTTCTCAAAGAACGAAAAGCCGACAATGGAGAGATTCGCGTGCGGCAAATTGTGCGTGATGACCAGCTGTGGTGCGACTGCGCGTTCGACCTCCATGGGGTCACATTCCACGAGTACGTGGACCTCATGGACATCACTTTCGTACGTGGTTTAAACTTCAATAGATCCAAATTCGAGGACCACATTAATTTCAAAAGAGCGACATTCGAAGGCTATGTGGTCTTCATCGGCACAATCTTCAAAGGCGATGCAAACTTCAGTAGAGCAACCTTTAAGGGTGAAGTACACTTCAATGAAGTGATTTTCAAAGGTGAAGCGCGCTTCAACGAAGTGATATTTAAAAGAGACGCATACTTCAGTAAATCGACATTCAAAGGTCTCACGGACTTCAGCGGGACAACCTTCGAATACGCTACGGACTTCAGAAGGACGGTCTTCGAAGGTCTAGCGAGCTTCAGCGGTGCGATATTCAAAGGTAACGCAGATTTCTGCAGGACGACATTCAAAGGGAACACGGAACTTATCGACGCGACATTCAAAGGTTGCGTAGGCTTCATCGAAGCGACTTTCAAAGGTAGCACGTACTTCAGTGGGGTAGCCTTCAAGCGTGATGTGAACTTCAACAGAGCTGGATTCTGCAGCAAGACGACATTCTCAGAAATCCAAGGTCGGCCTACGTTTAGGAAATGCAAGTTCAATAGGCAATTACGCGATTTCATACTTGAGAACGGCACCGAAGCCTACGACTTCGGGCTGATTCCGATTCCGGAAGACAACGACGGGCTGCCAGAGGGCGCAGTGTGGGTGGATTTTCCGGAGAAAGACGACAAGGATGACGGCGCGACGCCAATAGATCGATAGGTCGTGGCGCCCCTTCCATTTTCTTTACGGAGCGTCGCAAGCATCTTGCCCTTACGGGCCTTTCGTCCGTCCTTATTCCGAATGATGCCGGTTGGAAGATTGTGCTTCTTTTCGTACGTGCCGACAGTGCAGTCGCTTCTTGTCTTACGAACTTTACTGAACACAATATGTCTCCTTTGACTTCAATTCATTCTGATTATTGAGTTTGCGCATCATCTATATCATCTGTTACCCGAGCAGCGGAGATTGCATATCATAAGAGGTTCCGCGAGATGTACCGAAACGGTTCCGCACTAGGGTTGATACGCCGATAACTCCGCACCTAGGAATATTCTGAAATATTCTTGTGTCTTAACGTTGATGTCTTAGCAAAGGGAGGAATACGCATGGCGGGCTCGTACGGTGCGGAAGCGACGCAGGGGGAGCGGTACCGGCTTTCCTTCACTGTCGGCGGACTTCTTGCCTCGCAGGGCCGGGCGCTTGCGGAAATGTATCTGAGTCATCTGAATCATGCAGGCGGCGGCGATGCTGAGCGTTCTCCCCAAACCGAGGTGGGCAAGTCCATTGTTGCGATTCGCCAACAGGCCATCGAGGAAAACGTTCTTGCGATTCGCACGGATTCCGCGAACAGGCGCGTTGTGGCGGAAACTACTAGACGGCTCAGTGCGCTCACGGTTGGAGAGCTTGCATATTTGGCAGGCCCATATTCCTCCATATCCGACCGCGAGGCACTTATGTGGATTGCGATGTGCCGTTATTACGCAATCGTCGGGGAATTCGCCAGCGAAGTACTTAAAAAGCATTATCTTACCGGCAATACGCATCTGGACTTTGAGGATTATGATCGGTTCATTGCGGACAAAGCCACCTGGCATCCTGAACTGGAAACTGTAAGCGAGGGAACGGCGAAGAAACTTCGGTCCAATCTGTTCAAGGCCATGAGGGAGGCACATCTGTTCGATAAAAATTCCGACACGGTGCTGTCTTTCCTTCCCAGTCCCTCTTTGATGGATATTCTTAGAAAGAGGGCGGATTCGTTCGGGTATCTTCCGATGCGCGAATCGTCGTTATGAGCAGAACGGAGGATAGCATGGCTGATTCCATCGCCGGTATTGGATTTGTGGATGAGCGTCGTGACATTGATGCTGATTTCGCTCATTTATATGAGATCATGGAGTCCCGTTCATTCCGGACCAACAGCGGGCTGGCGGGAGAACAGCCGTATTACATCTATGACTACTCGCCCATGCAGGAGCTTGAAGTCGCCGAGCATATCAAGCAGTTGGCGAATCGTCTGCAGACGATGACGCCGAAAGATGATGTCGATTACGCTCCGCAAGTGCTTACGTTGGATTTGTACGACATTGCTTTGGAGATTCTTGAGAAGCGTGGCATTTTGGATCGCATATTCAAAAGGGAGGAAAAACGCCACAAAAAGGTTTCATCGGATGTTCACACGGATAACTTCTTGAGATTGCTCGACAATATACTGGGTGCCGATGCGAATCATCTGCCCGATACCATTCGTGATCATTACGAGCAGGCCAAGAGCGAAGGCGGGGCCGATATCGTGTTTATTACGGGAATCGGCAAGGTTTACCCGTATATTCGTGCGCATACACTGCTCAACGCGTTGCAAGGGCGTATCGATGATCGCCCGCTGGTACTGTTTTATCCGGGTACGTTCACAAGAAGCGCTACTTCAGGATCGGTCATGTCGCTGTTCAACTGTTTGCCGGGAGACAATTACTATCGTGCGCAAAATCTGCGTGAGATGAGCGTGCAGCTGGAAGCATAGCGGTTTAAAGGAATGCCCTGTCAGCTGCAACATGACACGAGGCAGGATTTGCAAGTATTCGTTCAAAGAAGAAGGGAACACAAATGAACGGGGAAAGCGGCATCAGCTTCAAGGAGCTGTTCAATAAAGACATTGACCGCAACATCAATGGTGTGATCAAGGCCAATGATGAGAAAAATCTTAACGATGAGGTCAACGAGTATGTGCTGACGGAGGAGATTTGCCGCAATCTGGCCAAATTCCTTGACGCATACAACGACCCGTCGAACCACGAACAGAATGGCGCATGGATCTCCGGTTTCTTCGGTTCTGGTAAATCGCACTTATTGAAGATGCTGTCACACGTTTTGGGCGAGGTTCCGGCCGAACTCGTCGACAAGGGCAATAAGCCGACCATGAATCGTGAGCAGATTGTTCGTACCTTTATGGGCAAAGCCGAATCGCAGGATGACCAGATGCTTGCAGGGCAGCTTGAGAAGACCTTGACGATTCCTGCCACGTCGATTCTGTTTAACATCGATCAGAAGGCAGATAAATCCAATGCCTCTGATGCGCTGTTGTACGCCTTTGTCCGCGTATTCGATGAGGCGCGTGGCTTCTATGGCAAGAATCCGTTTGTCGCGAAATTCGAACGCGATTTGGCGAACAACGGCTACCTTGACGATTTCAAACATGAATTCGAACAAGCGGCTGGCAAACCGTGGAGCGAGGGGCGCGACGAGGCCGTGCTACGGGATGATGAGATCTGCGGAGCCTATGCCGCGGTGACGGGCAAGCCGGAGCAGGACAGCATCATCCAGCGCTATGAGGATACGTATACGATGACGGTCGGCGATTTCGCAGACGACGTGAACGCATGGCTGTCCCATCAGGAACCGAACCGCCGTATCTTGTTCCTCGTGGACGAGGTTGGCCAGTTCATCGGTGAGAACAGGGAGCTCATGCTGTCCCTGCAATCCATTGCCGAGGATCTTGCCGTTAAGACCAACGGGCGTGCGTGGGTAGTGGTCACCTCTCAGGAAGACATGGATACCATCGTCGGTGATCGGACCAAGCAGCAAAGCTATGACTTTTCGAAGATCCAGGGCAGATTCTCCATCAAGCTGAAGCTTAACAGTGCTGACGTGGTGGAGGTCATTCAGAAGCGCCTGCTTACCAAGAAACCGGAATATGAGTCGGTGATGAACGAGCTGTGGGATGAGCAGAACGCGAACCTGCGCACCATGTTCGAATTCACGCGTGAGACTTCGAAATTCAGCAGCAACAAGGCGTACAGCAAAGACGATTTCATCGCATCGTACCCGTTCGTGAACTATGAGTTCGAGCTGTTCCAGAACGTGCTGCGGGAAATGAGCCGGTACAACATGTTCTCCGGGCGTCACGCATCCGTGGGTGAACGGTCCATGCTTTCCACCATCAGCAGCACGTTGCGGTCCAGCCAGAATGAGATGGTCGGGGCCCTGATGCCGTTCGACAAACTATATGACGGTATTGCCGACGCCATCCAATCAACCTCGAACTTCCGCATCAACCAAGCCGAAAAGAGACTCGGCTCCGATATAAAGGAGCTGGGCGTGCGCCTGCTGAAGGTGCTGCTGCTGGTCAAGCATGTCGACGGATTCCCCTCCACACCGCATAACCTGCGCATTCTGCTGACCGACCAGTTCGACATGGACGTGATGGAACTGGAACGGAACATCAAGTATGTTCTGGGAGAGTTGGAAAAAGACACGTATGTGCAGCGTGTGGGAGATACCTACAATTACCTGACCAACGAAGAGCAGGATATCGAGCAGGAGATCAAAAGCACGGACATCGACTCCAGCAAGGAAATCGACGAGCTGAAGAAGATCCTGGTCAGTGACGTGCTCGGCAAGATGACCGTGGCATACGGCGAACAGCGTGCCCAGTTCCGCTATGGTTTGCGCATCGATGGGGTGCAACAGTCCGCGCAACAGCCCATCTGGTTGAACGTGGTCACTTCGACCAATGCGCAGGACCGTGCCGATGCCATTCGCATGGGCATGGGTATGCGCGACACCATCACTTTGCTGTTGGATATGTCCGACAGAACACTGTTCGATGATCTGCGCATGTACGTGAAAACCTACACATACCTCATGCGCACTGACAAGAACAGTCAATCAGAAGTGCGCCAGCAGATCATCTCCCGCAAGAGCGTCGCCAATGAAAGGCTTTATACAGAGCTGCGTACCCGCATCGTCAAAGCTGCGGCCAATGGCGAGTTCGACTATAACGGCGGAAAAGTGGAAGTGAAATCCACCGAGGTGCAGGCGCGTATGGCGGAAGGGCTTGGAGCGCTCATCGGCCGGTACTATACGAACTTTTCCCTACTTGGTGGGCAAAGATACGAGGAAACGGATCTCGCGCGCATCATCATGAACGCTTCGCAGCACCAGCCTGGCATGTTTGACGGCATGAACGCAGTGCAGGACAAGCTCGACGTTCCCGCCGATGATGTGTTCGCCGCGGTCAGTCGTGACAAAGGCAAAGGCATGGTCGCCACCGTCAAGAGCCTTCTTGATGCCTACGGCAACGTTCCCTATGGTTGGCCGTACGCCGCCACGCTCGCATGCATCGGTCACCTGTATGGTTCCGACAGAATCACGCTGACGCTGGACGGCAAGCCGGTGCAGCGTAGCGAGGCCGCCCGCGTGCTTAGGGAAACGAAAAAGCAGGACTCCATTCGTGTGGGTTTACCGCGCGTATTCGACACGAGAAAAGTTTCACAGCTGCGTGACTTCGCCAGGGATTTCCTTGGGCTCACCGCCGCGGACCTGCCATCGAACGCGATTGATCTGGCGGAGGCCGTTACCACGCGACTTAAGCGGGAAGCGGAGAGTTTGACCCAGCTGCGTGTGCGCAATGCCCGATTCGGTTTCGTGCAGCAACTCGACGAGCCCATTGACAAGATCAACTACGTCTCCGGAATGGGCGAGGACTGGCTGCTCGGCGTTTTCACCGCGCCGGAAACCGAAAACGGTTCCGAGGAACTGCTCGAGTTTAAAGAAGACGTAATCGACCCGATTGCCGCTTTCCTCAACGGTTCCCAATCCAGGATTCTTGCAGACGGATTGGAATGGTTGAAAAACAACAAGCCGAACATCGACTATGTATCTGGCACTACGGCAAGCCTGTACCAATCCGCGGAACAGCTGGCAAACGACCCGAACATCTTCCGCAAAACCAATAAATTCAAGACCGCCATTGACGATCTGCGTGAGGCAACAGACGCAACCATCCAAACCGAACGCGCCAACGCGCTTAAGGACGTGGAAGATATTCGCGCCAGAATCCACGATTCCACCGAATATCAGCACGCAACACAAGCCGCGCAAACCAATGTCGAGACAGAACTGGACCAAGTGGCGGAACGCATGCAGCACATACCGTTCATCTACAAAATGCGCGAAAGCGTACACGAACTGAGCGAACGCACTTACCCACAACTCATCAACGCACTAGCAGCCTCCGCATCGAGATCGAAGACTGTGCTCGCAGATGAGGCGCAGACTCCATCTACTACACCGACGGATACGAACATTCCTGAATCACGGCAAGAGGAAACCCCGCGCGTGGCCGTATCGTTCGCTACCATCAGCAGACCTCACACCAAGGATGCTTTGGAAACCAAGGATGATGTGGATGACTTCCTTGATGCCTACCGCCGTGAGCTTATCGCCGCCATTGAGAACGGAAAGAAGATCCTGCTATGAACACGTCGAAACTACAAGCCTTCGCAACGGATGCGCGCCGCCAGCTCATGAACGCGGTGAGGGCCCGGCTTGACGCCGCATTGGTGCCGAATTCCGACGCCCAGGTTGACGACCCGCGTGCGTTCGATTTTCTGCAGCATGAGATCGAGCGTGCCGGCGGCGGTGAAGAGGGCCGCAGACATGTGGTGGAACGTTATGCGTACCGATGGTTCAACCGCATCATCGCGTTCCGTTACATGGATGTGCACGGGTTCACCGGCACACCGGTGGTCTCTCCAGCCGGTCTGACCAGCATGAATGGACTGCCGGAAGTGCTTGCAGCGGCGAAGCGAGGTGAGTATGACGACAGCACGGTGTTCTCGTTGCGGGCGAATGATAAGGCCAAAGAACGCATTGAAGGATTGCTGAGCGGTTCCATCATGGCGGATGATCCGCAGGGTCGTGCGTATGGTCTGCTGCTGCAATCCGAATGCCGGTTCTGGAATCGTAATCTACCGTTCATGTTTGAAAGCGTCGTCCACGAATCCGGCAGAGTGGATGAACTGCTCATGCCAGCCGATCTGCTCGCCGAGGGTTCCGTGTTGAGGAATGCGGTGGAGGCTATGACTCCGGAGGATTGCGGTGTTGACGATCCGTCCGGCAACGTGGAGATCATCGGCTGGCTGTACCAGTACTACATTTCGGAACGCAAGAACGAGGTGATGGACGGGTTCAAGAAGAACCACAAAGCCGGAGCCAATGAGATTCCCGCCGCCACCCAGCTGTTCACGCCGGATTGGATCGTGCGCTACCTCGTGCAGAACACCGTGGGCAGGCTCTGGATGCAGTCACATCCAGACAGCCAGTTGTACAAGAACTGGAACTACTATATTCAGCCTTTGGGGGATGATTCCGCTGGGAACGAGGATATTCTCAACATCCAAGCGCCTGAAGACCTGACTGTCTGCGATCCCGCATGCGGTTCCGGCCACATGCTCACCTACGCGTTCGACCTGCTGTATGAGATCTACGAGGAGGAGGGGTATGCGCCGAGCGATATTCCCGGCCTGATTCTCAAGTACAACCTGTACGGCATGGAAATCGATGAACGAGCCGCAAGCCTTGCCGCCTTCGCCCTGACCATGAAGGCTCGTTCCCGTTCCCGTAGATTCTTCAAGAAGCAGGTGGAGCCGAATATTCAGCGCATTGCGCCGATTGCGTTCAAGGAAGACGAAGTCGTAGAACTGAATGACCTATACCAGGTGAATCTGGACTTCACGGTGTGGAATACCTATGCGAAGGCGGATGTATATGGTTCGCTGATTCAGCCGCCGCAGGAACTTGTTGATTTGGCGGCATCAGCACCGGAAAGCGCGGATGACATCGATACGTTGTTCGACCCACTTCTGCGTGAACATGCAGAGGACGTATTTGCTCAAACAAGGTATCTCGCTCGCAAATACGCGGCAGTGGTGGCAAACCCGCCATACATGGGCGCAAAGAACATGAGTAGCGAACTCAAACAGTTTGTGCAGGACCATTATGAGGATGGCAAGGCTGACCTCTTTGCCGCGTTCATTTTGCGCAGCCGACAGTTCATTCAGCATGGTGCGATGCTCGGCATGATCACCATGCAAAGCTGGATGTTCCTCTCATCCTTCGAGGCTTTGCGACGCAAACTGCTCGATTCCTCATCTATTGAAACTATGGCGCATCTTGGTGCCGGGGCGTTCGACAGCATTGGCGGTGAAGTGGTTTCCACCACAGCTTTCACTCTCAAAAACGGTTCCTGCAGCGGGAATGGTACGTATATCCGGTTAGTGAATGTCTCTGGTGACGATAATCAAGCAGATGCTTGTGTCAATGTAATTAACGGCGATGCAGATTATCGTTTCGAGGTGGACCAGCACGAGTTCGCGAAAATCCCCGGCTCGCCAATCGTCTATTGGCTTAACAGGCCTATGCTCGACACTTTTATCAAAGGGAAACAACTTAAAACGGTTGCTGAGCCTAGGGAAGGTCTTTCAACTGCAAACAAAAGTCTTTTTTTACGAGAATGGTGGGAGATTGATGAATCAAAAGTAGCGTTCAGATGCTTGAGTCACAATGAAGCTTTAAAAAATGGGAAGAAATGGTTTGCGCATAATAAAGGCGGTGAATATCGCAAATGGTATGGCAACCAAGAGTATGTTGTGAATTGGGAGAAAGACGGTTATGAGCTCAATGAGTTTAAACCGCGCTCCGTCATTCGTAATCCAGATACCTATTTTCGTCCGTCTATTTCATGGTCAATGATTAGTAGTAGTGCGCCTGCATTCCGTTATTTCCCTCAGGGATTTATTTACGATGTTGCTGGTCCATCTATGTTTTGCAGCAAAGAACTGATGAGTGGGCTTATTTCCTTTCTAAACTCTTCGCTTGCTTATTCACAGTTGAATGCTATTGCGCCAACTATGAATTTCGTGGTTGGACAAATTGCCACATTGCCCTTTATAGATAGTGCCTCAAAAGAGACAAACCAGAACGTTGATAAGTTGATCACTGTGTCGAGGTCCGATTGGAATTCGCTTGAGACATCGTGGGATTTCCAGCGATTCACGTTGCTTGACCTTGATCAGGGTGCACAAGCGGGAGATTTGCTCGAAGATGCAGTATCGCATCTTCGCGAGTACTGGAATCGTGTGTCCGAGGAACAGCGCCAGCGCGAGATCCGTAATAACGAGCTGGTGGCGGATGCATATGGTGTGCGTGATGACGTGCCGTGCGATGTGCCGCTGGAACGCGTGTCGTTGAAGCGTAACGTCGCGTTCGCATATCCGAAGGATACTCCGGAAGTGCGCAACGAGAAATTCGCCCAAGATGTCGTCAAGGAGCTTATTTCGTATGCGGTGGGCTGCATGTTCGGCAGGTATTCGCTCGACAAGCCTGGTTTGATTCTCGCATCGCAGGGTGAAACACTTGATGACTACCATGCACAGATTCCGAACCCGTCATTCGGACCGGACGCGGACAATGTCATTCCTGTCACGGAGACGGACTGCTTCGAAGATGATATCGTGACACGGTTCCGCAGGTTCCTCAGCGCGGCGTTCGGCAAGGAGAATCTGGCCGCGAACATCGCCTACATCGAACAGGTACTGGGCAAGAGTATCCGCAAGTATTTCGTGAATGATTTCTACAACGACCACGTGAAGATGTACTCGAATCGTCCGATCTACTGGCAGTACTCCAGCCAAACCAACAACAAAGGCTCATTCAAGGCGCTCGTGTATCTGCATCGGTATACGCCAAAAACCACGAATGTGGTGCTCAACTATCTGCGCGACTATGCCAACAAAATCGCCGACATCGCCGATAACCTGGAGCGTTCCGACCGCACCGCGGACAAGAAGCAGGCCGCCAAACTACGCAAGGCCGTTCTTGAGTGCAAGGATTACGAGGACCAGACCCTGTACCCATTGGCTACCCGCAATCTGGAAATGGATCTGGACGACGGCGTGCTGGTGAACTACCTGCGCATGGGCAAAGCCCTTCGTGTCATTCCCTCCATCGAGCGAAAGCGAAAAGAAGTCTCCACCTGGACCTGGCCCGTCCATCCGCTGGGCAAGGAGTAGTTGTCAGCTTATGTGGATTACGGCAGATGTAAATATTCCTCAACAGTTACTCGACGCCGCCGCGAAGGATGAAGTGGTTTTCTTTGTCGGCGCGGGAGCTTCATTTAATCCTCCCTCCAATCTGCCTTCTTATGAGCAGTTAGCCACAAAGCTTGCTGAAGAGGCAGATGAGCCTCTCCCTCATAATGGTGAGCAGTTGGATCGTTTTATTGGGATGCTGCCTGATAATTTTAATGCTCACAAGCGAACTAAAGATCTCATGCGTGGCAATGATATTCATTGCAATTCCACGCACGAAGCTATCGTCAGACTTGCTAGTAGCGTAAAAACTCCGCGCATTGTGACAACAAATTACGATCTTCTTCTTGAGGAAGCTGCGCAAAAGCAGAATTGTGATTTAGGCAGAAGCTATTATGGACCGGCTGTCCCCATCGGCAGCGATTTCTCAGGATTGTTGTACTTGCATGGCTCAGTGGATAGCCCTGATCGCGAAATAGTCCTTGACGATAGGGATTTTGCTCGGGCTTACCTTTCAGAAGGCTGGGCAACACGCTTTCTACTTAAGCTATTTGAGACATACACTGTTGTATTCATTGGCTATAGCTTTGGCGATGTCATTATGCGATATCTTGCATTGGGCATTTCGTCCCACGCCAGACCTCGGTACATTTTCCTCTCTGAGGAGGACATGGACGGAAGAGATAATGAATGGCAGCATAATGGAATTACTCCAATTCCCTATCCTTCTGCTAATGGGCATCATGCGTTAGTTGAAGCACTAACCGCTTGGGCTGATTATATATCTTCGGACTACAATGCCTACAAAAAACGTTTGCCGGACATTATTAGAAATGGCGTTCCGAAAGATGATGTAGATTTCGACTATGTCAGCGCTGCTGTATCTACAGATGAAGGGGCACAATGCTTTGTTGACATTATTGAAAGGGAAGAAGGTCAGAAAAAAGCAGATAAATCGAAGATAAAGAGGGAATGGCTATCTTGGCTGATGAGTTCGGACGCGCTCCGGGAAGTTTTCACAGAAAGAGGCCCAAAGACTCAGAATGAGAAGATTCTGCTGGATTGGTTCCTTGTCGATTTTGTGCAAAAGCCGGAAGAACGGGATTTTGTGCTGTATGTGCTTTGCAAGTTGCAATCATCAATGTCTGATTGGTTATTTGAGCAATTGCATGAATGTGTCAGTTATTGCATCAGCCATCGGGATAGACGGGATTTAATTCCGGTCTTTACGGTTTTAATGACTTCCATGCAGGGCCACTCCGCGCCAAGTGTTCTTGATGAATTTATTGAGCCATCATTACTTTACAATTCAGATATATCGCCTCAAATATTATCTCTCATTATTCGCCCATATTTAAAACTGACCGCGCCTTTCCGGGGGAACGGCATAAGGCCTAGAGCTGAGATTGCATGGCCATATGACAGGATAGAAGAGCTTGATAATCATTTGAGCTTCGACATGAAGAAGATGGCATTGCTTGCTGAATCCAGCTTACAAAGAGCTGGTGCTCTATTACAAGCTTATCAAGGTGAAAATGAATACTCTTGTTTAAGTAGGCCATCGATAGAGCCTAGCGATCAGAATTTATATGTGTCTGATTTGCAATCTATGTTTGTCGACATTCTTCGTGATTATGCGCATGGTCATAAAGATCAACAGGATAGTCTGATATATCGGTGGTGGAATAGTGAGTCTGCGCTTCTTAAACGTTTAGCGATTAATACTATTGCTTTTTCGGATTGGGATGCGAACCGTAAAATCACTTGGATTCTCGAACATGATTATTTATTTGACTTGGATGCCCATCATGAAGTCTATATGGTTCTTAAAGAAGCCGCTCCGAGCATGGGAGAGAATTCGAAGAAAAACATACTAGAATATCTGAGGAGTAAACTTGATTCCCTCAAGGAAACATATTCTGATGAACGAACGGCGCTTTATGAGCAGTTTGATGTTCTTCAATGGCTTCTTAAGCATATGAATGGTGGAATGGGGAATTGGCCTGAGGCTCAGAAGTGGAAGAATGAGCTTGCTCGGAAATATAATTTTTTGCCGCGAGAGCATGCAGATTTCCATATTTATTCTGAAGGGGTTTGCAGTGTAACTACTGGAATTACTGATGAGCAATTTATTGATATTTTAGAGAACCGTCCGTCTGTTCTCGAAGAAAAAATGTTTGGTAACCAAGATAAAACGGTTAAATTTGATTCTTTGAGTATTAATAATCAAATCTCTGAAGTTGTTTCGCATAATCCTCGGGTGGGATTTACTCTTTGGGAACTTGTCAATCGGCATAAAGAAAGTGACGCAGTTCAATATAGTTGCTCAATCATTCGTGGGTGGGGTGAGACATCCCTGGATGATGAACAAATATTGGTTCTTGATTTATTGAAGAAGCTATTGCCGAAGATGGGACAAGATGAAGTAAGCGCAGTGTCGTTTTTCCTGAATAGACAGATTGATGGGGAAAAGACTACGATTACCGCGAAAACTTTACAGATAATGAGTGATATCGCGTTGCAAATTTGGGAACGATATAGCTCGACATTCAGCGCAAGTAAAGATCAGCAATGGCTGAACGATCCAGTTACATATTCCTTGAATTGTTGGCCTGGTAAACTCGCTTATTTCTGGATGGGCAGAATCCGTCGGAGATATAGGCAAGAAGCTGATTCTTGGAATGGTCTTGATGATCTCGAAAAGAAGATGGTTCGTCGTTTTGTAGATGATGAAGGTGACTTCTCCCCGCTCGTTTGGACAGCATTGCTTACAAATATCAATATGCTTCATTCGCTTGATCGGGGAAATACAGAGAGCTGGTTGCCTGATTTAATGAAAAAAGCGGGCACGAAGTTTATTTGGAATGTGATGCTCCCGAATCCGATTCTTAATATTCGACTTATTGACATAGCTTTTTATGAGAGCTGTCTTGATGAGTTTAAATATCTGTCTCATTTGGATGATTATAAGAAACAAAGCTTTCTCTTACAGGTATTTTGGATAGTGACCTATGCTGGATTGGAAGATAAACGGAGAGCGAAACTTTTGTCTAAAGTCGTGACAGCTGGGAATGGCATTTATGCTCCTTTGTTCATGGACCGGATTGTGTGGGCTTTCAAATTCCGGCTTGATTCCAAAGGCAAGAATATGGTGTGGGATTTATGGCTCCATCGATTTATTGAAGATCGTCATGCCGGCAAAGGACGGAACTGGAGTGAAAAAGAGCGAATTGCTTTTGCTGAACTAATTCCTCTGTTGGATGAGCATCTTAAAGAAGGAATGAAGTATCTTTCTGATAATTTCCCAAGAATTATGGGGCGGGATTTTATCAACCTTATTATGCTTAAAAATATTGATGATATTCCGCAGGAATGTGCGGAGGCATTTATTGAGTTTTATACGTGTTTATTTATGCAACCTGATATTCCTTATGTATGGCGAGTAGAAGAATTATTGCAGAATCTAATCGATAGGTTTGGAATTGGTAAAGTTAGTCCATTGGTGTCTTTAGCAAGGCAGAAGCGTATCATCTCAGATACTTGGAGTCCTTCTTTCGAAGGAGGAGCTGCGTAATGGTGACGAAGAAGGTGAGATATGGGTATTAAAACACTGTTGCGCGGCGAATCCAAGAATGTGGAGTACAAGCTCACACCTCCCTCCAGGAGCATCAACTACACCAAAACCGCAGTGGCGTTTGCCAATGGACAAGGCGGATGTTTGGTGTTCGGTGTCGAAGACCAGACGCTCCGTGTGGTTGGTATTGCCGAAGACAAAGTGTTCACGGTAATGGACTCTATTTCGGATGCCATTGTCAATAGTTGCGAGCCGTTAATCATCCCCGATATCACCATGCATGACGTGGCCGGTAAGACAGTCATTGTGGCTGAAATCGCTCCTGGTTTGCAACGTCCGTACCATATCAAGTCGCTCGGCCAGGAACAGGGAACATTCGTTCGTGTGGCCGGCACCACGCGTCAAGCAGACCAGCCCACTATTCGGGAACTGACCATCGAAGGCAGCAATCGGAGTTTCGACCAAGTGCAGTGCCTTGGACTATCCGTAACTGAAGAAGACATCGAAGCATTGTGCGCAAGTCTGACGAAAACCGCGAAGGATAATGCCGAAGACCCCGAAAAAGTCAAAACGGTTACGGAGAAACAGTTGCTGCAGTGGGGTGTGCTGGCAGAACAAGACGGGCAATTGGTGCCCACCAATGCCTATGCGATTCTGACCGGCAATACGTCCGTCCGATCCGTGGTGCAATGCGGCGTGTTCAAGGGAACCACCAAAGCTGTGTTCGTGGATCGACGTGAGTTCGCCGGTACTCCGCAGGAGCTTATCGAAGAGTCCTACCAGTATGTGTTGCGCAACATCCATATGGGCGCTCGGTTCAAAGGCGTGTACCGGCAGGACGTGTATGAGATTCCACCGGATGCCATTCGAGAGCTGATTGTCAACGCGATAGTGCATCGCAGCTATATCGACCATTCAAGCATTCAGATCGCGATTTACGATAATCGATTGGAGATCACTTCGCCCGGGCGTCTGCCGATGGGACAGACCATTGAACGTATGAAGCAGGGCTATTCAAAAATTCGCAACGAGGCATTGGCCTCTGCTTTTGAATACATGGGTTATATCGAGCACTGGGGGAGTGGCATCCTGCGCGTTCTGCAGGAGGTGCGCGATGCCGGATTGCCTGAACCGGAATTCCTCGGCGGCGATACGGATCTGCGCATCAACATTTATCGCAATGGCTCAGAGACAGGTTCTGATGACGGGATTGTGACGGGATTACGACGGGATTCGCTTTCTGATGACGGGATTGTGGAAGGAACAACTTCAAAAACGAGTGCTGCTCCGAATGCCGCCATTGAGGTGCTTCCATCCCAGAAAGAGCGTATTCTTGATGCGCTGCGTAAGAATGCGAGTATTTCTATCTCTGACGCCATACGGATACTGGGTGTGCAGGAAAGGCAGGCTCAACGAATATTGAAGAGTCTGGTAGAGGAAGGCAGTGCAGTGAAAATTGGTGCTGCCCGCGCCACTCGATACGCTGAAGCGAAGAAAAGGACGGAACTGCATGAGTGAGAATAGCCAAGTAACAAGACTGCTCGCCAGACGTTTCAGCCAGCCAGGTGAACATGGACGCATCGTATTTTGGCGCGACGATAAGAAACAGTACGCGGATGTCGTGGCAACATTGGTGGGGGAGTATGCCACTGATGAAGCGCTGCGCGAGGTTGAACTCATCACCCCGGAAATCGGTGATGAGAACGACAGGCGGTACATTCCGTTCACGGTGCGCTATCGCATGTTCCACGAGCAGCCGAATCAAAAATTCCTAGTATATCTGACGGAGTCGGCCCCGGCGGTTCAAGACAACTGGCTGTTGGATTTGGAATTGGCGTACTGTCCCACGTTCACCATGGACAAACTCGCCGTGACACTTACGGAAACGCTGCCGGAAGCCTCCTCCGACACTCGAAACAAGTGGTTGGAAGTAATGAGGGGCGTACCAAAGTTCTTCGACAGCGAAGAACGCGCCAAGCGTCTCGCGAAACGTCTTAACGCGCACGACGACGCCACCGATTTCCAAGCGAAGATGATCGCCACGCTGCTGCAACTGAAAGAGGATCGGCACAGCATGCAAGACATCTGGGCTGAGCTACTTACGCAATATTCGCAGGGTGACGATTCCGGTATCACCGTGATCGAACGCATGGGATTAAGCACGTTCCATTGGACTGGAACACGGCGCATTTATCGTTTTGACGTGGATACTGATGCCGGCAGCGAGCCGACGGTGAAGGACTTCGTGCTATGGCTGTTCCAGCTCGCATGGAACGGATTCTCCGATGGAAAGAACGCCGTCTCCACTTATGCGAACATTATTCGCGACTGGGACGACTGGTATAAGAATATCGACATGCGCACGGTACTGCAGAATCTTTCCGAGAACGCCGTGGAGGAACTGCACCTGTCCACTCGAATCGCCGACATGAGCGTGGAAGAGCTTGCCGACCGTGACCTGTTCCGCGACGTGGACGAGATGATCGTCAACAAGCTGTTCGAACGGTTGGGCTCGCAATCCATTACGGACGACCAGGTGCAACGAATCATCAACGGGCGTAAGCAAAAGCTCTGGTACGCAGAATATACCGACCAATACGAGTGCATTGCCGCAGCAAGCAGGCTTCGCGCCGTGTTGACTGAATGCAGCGGACTCATTAGCACCATCAGCTCACCGGAACAAGGGATGAAGCTGTATGCCGAAAAGCTGTACAAGGCCGATGGCGCATACAGAAAATATGTGCTCGCATGGCATCGTGCCAACCCGGATGCGGTGAGTGTGGACGATGATCTGCAAAGCGCCTACGAGGCATATCAGCAGGATCTGGGTCAGGCATGGCAAAAACAAGTCGATACGCTAAGCCAATGGAAGTTCATAGACATGGACGCGCAAACCAATTTCTATGAACGTGAAATCGCGCCGGTATTGAAGTCCGGCAGAAAAATCGCCGTGATCATTTCCGATGCGCTACGTTACGAGGTTGCGCAGGAACTGTCCGAACGCATCGACAGGGAAAGCCGTTTCAGTGCGAAACTGAACATGCAATACAGCGTTCTGCCATCCTATACACAACTTGGCATGGCGGCGTTGCTGCCGCACGGCTCGCTCGAATTCGACAGCAAAGACCGTTTGTATGTTCTGGCTGATGGACGCAGCACCAAAGGAATCGAAGCGCGCACCGCCATTCTTTCGGCCGTAGGCGGCAAAGCGATTAGATATGACGATTTGACAAAGCTGAAAGTCAGCGAAATCAAAGAACTATATAAATCCTGCAACGTGCTGTATGTGTATCACAACCATATCGACGCCACCGGTGATACGGAGAAAACGGAATCGGAAACAGTGGACGCATGCGAGAAGACGTTCAAGGAACTGGGTGAAGTAGTCAAAAAACTTGCCAGCGGCAACGTCCATAACATGATCATCACCGCGGATCACGGATTCCTCTATCAGGACCGAGATTTGGACGGTACGGAATGGTTGAGCGAACAGCCCAAGGGCGATGCGGTATGGGTGAGAAAGAGACGATTCTCCATCGGATCCAATCTTGCTCCGGGTCGTGCGTTCGTGACATTCAATGCCGCGCAGATAGGAATGGACGATGTTCGGAATGAAGGCATAAGCATTCAAGTGCCGAACTCCATCATGCGCTTGCGCATGCAGGGCGCCGGTGTGAAGTATGTGCATGGAGGAGCAGCATTGCAGGAAATCGTCGTTCCTGTGCTGCATGTCAGTAAGGGACGTTCCGCGGCCGATGATGTGAGGGCTGTGGAATTCACTATTCTGCAACGAACCGACAGGCTTTCCAGCAGACAGTTGACTGTGGAATTCTTCCAGAACGAGCCCGTTGGAGGAAAAGTCCGCGCACGTACCGTATTGGCCGGATTGTGGGGACGTGATGCGGCAGACAATGATGTGCTCATCTCCAATGAGACGCCGGTCGCCTTCGATCTGATTGGGCAGGAGAAAAGCGAACGCCATGTGACGGCTACGCTCATGCTGACCAGTGACGCGGAACGGTTCAATGGAACGAATATCGAACTGCGCTTGCGTGAGAAGACAGCCGGGTCAAATGTGCTGGTCATGCTTGAGCAGAAGGCACGATACTTCTTCAAACAGGGTGTGGTGGCCGACGATGCCGGATTCTTCGACTGAATTGGATGAGCACAGAGGAAAGCGATCGTAAGGGGTAACACAATGAATGAGCAGGGTATGAGCCAGAACGGTTGGATTGAAAGTCCTGACCACAACGCGGATGGGGATCCCCTGAGCGCGTTGGATGTCAAGATCACTGACCTGTTCCCCGGGGTCACTGTCCGCAAGGATCTGGTGAACAAGGTCAAGGGCAATGCGTTGGTGCCCTCATATGTGCTGGAGTTCCTGCTCAGCGCATATGCCACGAATACCGACCAGGCCAGTATCGAGTCGGGTGTGGATCGAGTGCGTGCCATTCTTGCAAACAACTATGTGCATCGTGAGGAAGCCAATCTTATCCAGTCGAAAATCCGCGAGAAAGGGAGCCATAGGATTATCGACCGTGTACAGGTGGCTCTTAACGAGAAGACCGACCTGTATGAGGCGACATTCTCCAATCTCGGCATCAGCCAGGTCATTGTCGATCCAAGCCTTGTAAAGGCTTATCCGAAACTGCTGGTGACGGGCATCTGGTGCATGTGCCAGATCGGCTACGCATATTCCGGCGACCCACGCGAAGTGCCATGGCAGCTGCTTCAGCTCAAGCCCGTGCAGATGTCGCGCGATGACCGTGCAAACTACATGCAGCAACGTTCGCGATTCACCGATAGCGAATGGATCGATCTGCTGATGCAATCCATTGGGTTCAATCCTGACCTGTTCTCCGATCGTGCGAAACTGTTGCATCTGGTACGCATGGTGCCGTTTGTGGAACGAAACTACAATCTGGTTGAACTCGGGCCGAAAGGCACCGGCAAGTCGCACATCTACTCGGAATTCTCACCGCACGGCATGCTCATATCCGGCGGGGAAGTGACAGTGGCCAAACTGTTCGTGAATAATTCCAACGGGCATCTGGGGCTTGTGGGCTATTGGGACACGGTGGCGTTCGACGAGTTCGCAGGCAAGGCCAAGAAGGCCGGCCGGGACTTGGTGGACATCATGAAGAACTACATGGCCAACAAGTCGTTCTCCCGTGGCGTCGAGACGTTCCAAGGCGAGGCGAGCATGGCGTTCGTAGGCAACACCTCGCATAACGTGCCGTACATGCTGAAAAACTCCGACCTGTTCGAAGAGCTGCCGAAGCAGTACCATGATCCGGCGTTCCTGGACCGCATCCACTTCTATCTGCCGGGCTGGGAGTTCGAACAGATCCGTTCCGAGATGTTCACCAGCGGATTCGGATTCGTGGTCGACTATCTGGCGGAGATTCTGCACAACCTGCGCGATGCCGATTACAGCGACCGGTTCGAAAAGTATTTCGAGCTGTCTTCCACACTGTCCACCCGAGACAAGGACGGCATCAAAAAGACGTTCTCCGGATTGATGAAGCTCATCTACCCGGATGGCAATGCCACTGCCGAGCAGATGGAGCCGTTGCTGCGTTGCGCCATTGAAGGCCGTAAGCGAGTCAAAGACCAGCTGTGCCGCATCGACTCCACCATGGAGGAGGTCGAGTTCACCTACAAGCGTGTGAGCGACGGTGAAGTAGTCGCCGTGCAGACGTTGGAGGAGCTTGACTACCCGCAGTTGTATTGGCGTGGGCGTGTAGTTGAGAACTCGGAAGATGAAGGCGAGTCGGAATCGTCTGTTGCCGGTGAAGCCATGGCAATTGCGGGTAACGAGAAAGAGGCGAGTTCTTCTGAGAACGCCAATGCCTTGCCCGTAGCGCGGCAGCAAGAAACAGCTACGATGACTCCAATCGAGCGTCTTGCGGCAAAGGCCGATGGAAAGCAGCGGGAACTGATCGAAAACCAACGTGGAATCACGTATTTCGGATTATTCGGCCCCTACTTGGCCGGGGCAAAGAAAATCGTTATAGAAGATGCATACGTGCGTATGCCGTACCAGCTGCGTAATCTGGCTGAGTTCTTGGAGATGCTGCTGAGATGCAAAAATCCCGATGAGGATGTAGCCGTCCGTCTGGTGACTGGGCATAATGAGTCTGGATTCGTGGAAGCGCAGCTAAATGGTTTGAACGAATTGGCATCGACGTTCGCACAGCTGGGCGTGAACCTCACATACGAATTCAGAGACACTTTGCACGACCGTTCCATTACCGCGGATACCGGCTGGGAAATTCTTCCCGGTCGTGGTCTTGACATCTTCCAGAAATTCGTTGACGGCGATTGGCTTAACCCGCTGTTGCGCCATCAGCAGCTCCGCCGCGTCAAGGAATGCAAGGTTACGTATCGGCGGATTGACGAGAAGCAATAGTAAGGAATAAAAACGCAGAACGAAAAGATCCAAGAACTATATCCGCATATTGATATAGAAAAATTACGGAATTCGCTTTCTCCTTGGATTAATGAGAATCATCCATCCATAATGGATATGATTTCGTCATCTGGCAGGGAGTCTATTGCGAGAATGATTCAACCGAGTGAGGAGAAAACAGAAGATTATGGTACTAAATTTCTGGAAGATTCAATGTCGTTGATTTCGAAATCACAGATTTCAGACATGCTTAAAACGACTCAGCATCAACTGATTGTTTTGGGTAATGGCTTTGATCTTGAGTGTGGCCTTCATTCGCGTTTCGCAGATTTTGAAAAAGCACGTTTGAAAATAGTAGAACTTTCCTCCGTTGCTAAAGATACGAATGGAGAGTCTTTTATTCAGCGATTGCGTAAGAATGACATCACTGCATGGGATGTCATTCTAGCTGGAGACGTATATCGTTCTTGGTCTGATATTGAATCTGCTATTCAAGGTTGGATGACACAATTAAACGAAGATGGATCTGCACCTTATTCAGTCGTCACAGATTTTCTCAATGAAGAAGATGCAACTGAAATGCGGATACTTCATCAGCCTAATTGCGGTGTGTCACAATGGCTTTCTGAAAAAACGGAGATACGAGTCGCGCAATTTTTATACTGTTCATACTTTGATTGTCGTCACACGGGTAATACCATGAACATATGGACTACTGCTGAGGTTGCTGAACTTATGTTGGAAGAGCTTCATGAGTTCGAGAGAGACTTTGCAGAATATTTGTCTCAGGAAGTTGCGAACAATTCTGAGTATCAAGAAAATGCCCTGAAATTACTAAAGAAGATATTTGAAATATTACCAGAAAATTATCAAGTAGATAGTAATCACAAATTTTCTATATTAGATTTCAATTATACAAATCCGTTTCAAAGAGTTGTTGAAAAATCTTTGGATAACTTTTCCGTTACTGTGGTCAATGTGCATGGCAGTTTGCAGGATGAAAATATTATTTTTGGAATAGATGGCAAAGAATATATGACTGAACCAGATGTTCTACCATTCACGAAGACGTATCGACTTCTTCTGCTTGGCAATAAGGATGTATCGAAACTGGTGTATCCAGAATCGCCTAGGACGGTGATGGGCACTTCAACTGATTTGATTAAATTCTATGGCCATTCACTTGCTTCGTCGGATTATTCGTATTTTCAGGCGATTTTTGACGAAATCGATTTGTATAAAAGTAATGTAAGACTTATTTTCCTATACAGGCCTTGGATAAAAGACGACGGGGAGCTTATCTCTGAAATCGAAGCTCGTGATGGTATGTGCCATAAAGTTTCTCAATTACTAACAACTTACGGATCTACTATGGAGAACAAAGATCATGGGAAGAACCTCATGCACAAATTGTTGCTCGAAGGCAGATTGAGCGTTCGACAGATTTAAATCTCATTTCCATTTAATGAGATAAAAGGCGGTAGCATTATCGCAATTACTGGGTGATATTGGGATGATGGGTAATTTTAATGTCGGGGCGAGGGCTGTAGGTAACGTCCGAATTCTTGCGAATTTTCGGATTTCGGCCTTGATGGAAAAGACATGGGCCGTGTCGGGTACGATTTTCGGTCGCCAGACAGTGAAAAACTGCGATTGGAAAGAGATGTGGAGCCATATCCAAGGGGATTATACAGTTCGACCAAGCCGTGTTCGCCATGGAATCACGCGAGTCCGCCCTAGACAAGGCCGAACAGGCCGCCGCGAAGGAGCATCGGAGGCTCGGGATGGCGGCGAGGCCACGACCTACCTGTTGCTGGAGTTCCCGGACGGGCGCCGTAGGACGGTCTGCATGAACAACATGATTGAACGATTGAACTGGGAGATCAGGCGGCGCATGCGCGTCGTGGGAAGCTTCCCGGACAGTTATGCTTATATGCGCTCGTGTCGGGTGCATCACCGCCAACGAATGGAGCACACGCCATTACTTGTGGATATGTCTCGATTGATGACACCCTGCAAACAACGAACTGATCATCGTGCCATGGACGGCCATGATCCAAAGTGCACAACCTTTCGGACACTACCTCTGCCACTCGTTTCACTCCTTAATTGTTGATAGATATTCTATGAGTGATACAAGCAATCTCGGAGAAATGATTTGGAGACTTGCCAACATCTTGACTTTTAGGAATCAAGGCTGTATTCTAACTTCTATGGATTGGGAGAGCCCGATCGGCGAAGGCCTTGGAAGAGATTCCAAGGCCTTTCGTTTACTGGTATTACAGATAGGCAGGGGCATCGTGGATTCCGGGCCCAAACTCTATTGGGTCGAACAGAGGATAGATTTTCAACCCATAGCCCGCCAGTTTCCCGTCACGTGACGTGCGCATCTTGGGCAGGAGCATTTCCCATGCCCTGTTGCGTTGTTCGGGGTGAAGATAGTGTACGCCTATTGGTCTTGCCACGAGATCAGCGAGTTGCAGGCCGGGAAGGTTCGCTTTCTTACTAACACAATGGAAATCGAACATTCCTTTCAGTCCATCGATGCCGGATTGGTTTACCATTTTTTCGAATTCCCGTTCAAGAGTGCGGTCCTCGTTGCTCCCTCGGCTTTCAAACACGATAGGAATCCGCCGTCCACGTTGACCTCGTTCCTGCATTTCATAAAATACGCGCTCCACGCCGAATTGCGTGCCAATGGAGTATGGATTGTCTGGCGCGTTAAAGTGCGAGTACTTCCGTTTGTCAATGAGTGAAGACACTACTGTGTATTCGGATTCGACCATGATTTGATTGAGTCTGTCGAAGAATTCGCTGCGGATGTCATCACGCATAAGAATATTGAAGTCACCTTCACGCTTGCGAATCTCGCGTTCGTGGAGGATGGGAATGTCGGAGCCAAAGAAATCGAACTTGAAACGTAGAATCTCCGGTACTACATGCGTGTAATAATGCGTTTTCTCGAAGATGCAGAACGATAATACGAATACAGGGTAATTGGCGTTGACTGATTTCAAACTTTGGTCGCCACTTTCGTCAACGAAGACAATGTAATCTCCGAAATTATGTTCGCCCATTCCCTGTTCCTTCAAGTTTGTACTTCGCATTTACGTAATAAGGTTATTCTACTCGTCGAGCCATCTATTTGATCACATACACCTTGGACGAACTGCGGCAAGTCAGCAGCAATATCTCGCTGCGGCGCAGCTTCTGGAATGGTCTGTACGAATACGTCGCGACGCGGCCCGACTTCGTTGACGCGTACGGCGACCCATCCGACCGCAAGACAAACAGCGACACATGGACAAGTTTCGGCGTGGGTTCGGAAATCTGCCACCCAGATGGGACGCTGAATATCCGTGGCGGCTATATTACGGTCGACCTGTACTTCGCCGACACGTTCCAGTACGCGAAGCTCTACACCATGAGGGATTCCGTTGAACGGATACTGGCAAATCTGGGCGAGGTGATGTGGAACGAGCCGGAAGCCGACAAGAAAAACTGGCATCTTTGGGTGCGTCGTGATATGGATTTCTCCGGTGACATGACGGAACCCTACCGGTGGATGACGGACGGGCTGCTCGCCATGCGCAATGTGTATGAGCTGCTCGGCTGATGTTTTGGCCGTTTCGACTGCTGTGCGTTCAATGCTTCATACAATGAACGTAGTCATCCGAAAAGAGGCCGTCATGAAATATGGGATGAGGAAACCTAGCTGGAACATCTACGACGCCGAAACGAACGACATGGACACGAAAATCCACAACAACCAATGCATGGTGAACTGACGGAAACGATTGTAGCCGGCGCCGCCTAGCATGCAATATGGGAAATGACGCCGGCCACAACGACCGGCCAAGACGGACGGAACACACGAAAAGGCGAATCAAACACAGCATGGGCAAGAACGGCACGCAACCAACAACGAAAAACGTCACACCGGCGGTCACACCATGGGGCAAGAACCGTGTGAAGAACACCGAAACCAGCAAGCACGTGCTCATCATGCCGGGCATTGGATACACCGTAGACCGACCGCTGCTGTACTGGGCAGCGCAGGCGCTTGCGGCCAACGGATGGTTCGTGGACCGGCTCGACCTGAAACTGACGGAAAGCGTCGAGTTTCCGGAAATGATCGCCTGCATGG
>ENA-ORTH01000411-ORTH01000411.1-human-gut-metagenome-genome-assembly--contig:-NODE-411-length-54563-cov-17.514108_pt1 | contig 54563 bp, 44 predicted proteins | sample MGYA00241914_ERZ509192 | MGnify/ENA primary metagenome ERZ509192 (study PRJEB26280, sample SAMEA2338826) | human gut metagenome | biome: human gut; feature: human-associated habitat; material: faeces...
TCAATGGTATACGGGTGCATCATCGACGTCTTCAATACAGAAAATATCAGTGCGGGACGTTCTGAAAAGTAACTTCAGGGCGGGCCCTGCGGTAACTCGGCAGGGGGAGTGCGATTCCCTGATCGCTCACTTAATCTAATAAGAAATTGAGTGAGGCCGGAGCTTTAGCTCCGGCCTCCTTATATAAGGGCTCGGCAAAGCCGAGCCACCAAATTTGCATCAGCCCCCAGAACATGTTTGAGAACTGTGTCCGGAGTACATACTCCTAGGGCCGGAATGAGGTTGCCTTCCAACGCATTCCGCAGGGGGCGGCATTATTTTGTAGCGCGAAGCGCGGATCAAAATAATGCCGCATGCCCGAGGACGCGTTGGAAGGCAACCTCATTCCTGCCCGAACAGGTCAGTCTACCTGCGCATTTACAAATTCGTAAACTTTTTTGAAAAAAGTGCTTGCGCAGTTCTCGAATCATAGGTTATTATCTTCCTCGTTGAACGCGCGGGTCCAACAAAACGAACCGCAAATCAACAACATAGCATGTCGGAGTGGCGGAATTGGCAGACGCGCTAGCTTGAGGTGCTAGTGACCGCTTTTTGGTCATGCGGGTTCAAGTCCCGCCTCCGACACCATCGCATTTGAGAAGCCTCTTCGGAGGCTTTTTTGTTACCGATAGACGGTGGGGTCCACGATGGAAACGCTTGAACGCAACGAGTGGGCAGACGTTGCCCAGCTAGTCGAGATCACGAGCGATGCTGTCATCATCTGCGAGCTCGACGGAACCATTCTGCATGTGAATAATCGCTTACTTGGGTTGATGTGCGAGGAACGCGCCGATGTCATCGGTGGAGATGTTAAAGACGTCCTGTACTCGTCCGCTTTTGAACGTGCGACGGAACATCGTCTGCCATTTGAAACTGATGGCTCCGAGAACGAACTGATGCTCAAGCTGAGTGACGGCTCTTTTATCCCCGTCTTGGTTCGCGCGGGCTCCGTAACGCCTCCACGCATCTTTGGGCGCCGCGCGCCACGTGTCCTAGTGGCGCTTCACAGTATCGAGGAACAGTATTCTCACGACCGTCAACTTAAGCGCGCGTTATCGGAGCTTAGAGTGGCGAACAAGCGTCTCTCTGGCACGCTCTCGGTCATTATGAGTACCGTGGGCTCCGATGAGCTGCCCAGCCTGCTTGATACTGTTTTGAACCAGCTTGTAGGAACGCTCGATGCTTCGGGTGCCGCCATCTATTTTTCTGAGAGCGGCGGTTTTAAGCTACGCGGTGTTTCCAAGGAGCTGTACGATAGCTACCTGCCCGAGTTTTTGCCGTATGGCGCTGGCATTCCGACGTATGTTCTTCGCGAGTCGCGTGCCTGTCGCTTGTCGATTCAACAGGACCTTGAGGGCGATAGGGCCGCCTCCGGTATGTTCATGGACTTGGACAATCGTTCTAAGCACCTGTTGCGCGTGCAGGATATGCCTCCGTACCGCAGCGAGATCTGTCTTCCCGTTTTTTACGGTACGCAGATCCTTGGCGTGCTGGAAGTTGGTTGGAAACGCCCCCAGGCACCGCTCGCCTATGACGTTAATGTACTCGAGGTCATTTGCGATTACCTGTCTATCCAGCTGGTCGGCATGGCATCGAGCCTTCGCTCTCGTCGTACGGCCGAGCTTGGCCGCTCGCTCAATGTCTTACGTGATGAGTTGTTTACCTTTCTAGACGATTCCGCCGCGGCTACCCAGGCGGTATCGTCCGAGATCTGCAATATGCTTAACTGCCATTTTTGCCCTGTTGAGTATGACGCCAGTCTGGATTCCTACGTCATAGATTTTGAAGGCGGCAGTCGCGTTGCCTTGCCGGACGACCCTGAGAAGCTTTTCTTTTCCACGACGGCGCCAGCGGCACGTCTGGGGGCTGGCCCTGATGGCTTTGAGGCATCTGTTTTGGGCGGCACGAGTGCCGAGGACCTTAAACACGTCCGTATAACTCGCGTTGACGAATCGATGCCTATGGGAGGCTGGCTTAGGGCGCATGGTCTGCCTTGTCAAGGTCTCTACGTCGACTCCGGCATCGAGGCGGGGCGTCCGCGCTCTGAGGGTGATGGCAAGCACAGTAACGACGCGATTGTTCCTGCTTCTGTTGCGAAGAGCCCGACGACGCGCGCGCTGCTGCTTCGTGATGGTAGCCAAGAGCCGATTGATGACCTTGAATATGACTACTTGGTGCACTTAGCGCATGATTTTGAACTGATCTACGAAGGCGAATCTCAAAAGCGCGAGGAGCGCCATATCGCTCAGACCCTCCAGATCGGCATGAGAAATTCCCTGGGGGATGTTCCGGGTATCGCAACCGATTCGGTGTACCTGTCGGCCACGAACTCGGCGTTGGTCGGCGGCGATTTCTATACGCTCATCCGTCTTCCCGACGACTGCGCGGTCATGATTCTGGGTGATGTGTCTGGCAAAGGCATTGAGGCCGCATCGATGTCCGCGCTCGTCAAGACGGCCTTGACGGCATATGCTTGGGAGGGCGCTGGACCGGCCCGCATGGCACGCTCCCTTAACAGCATGCTCATGGGCTTTTCGAGGGTCGAGACGTTCGTGACGGCCTTTATCGCCAAGATTGACCTTAAAGCCGGACGCGCAACGTATTGTTCGGCGGGCCATCCTCCGACCATGGTCATCAGGCCAGAGTCGATGCCGCTGGGTGGCGGCGAGGCTCGTGGGGGAGAGGTCGAGCTGCTTGGATGCCAATCGGGTGTAATCGGTGCCTTTGAGAGCATGGTGTACGAGACAGGCGTGTTTACGTTCGCCCCCGGCGACATGCTCTTCATGTATACGGATGGAACGATTGAGGCCCGCGACCGCACCGGAGCGTTCTTTGGCGAGCAGCGTTTGCGCGACCTTCTGCTTTCTGTTTCGGGGGAGGGCGTGTCGGGCATTTGCGGCAAGGTCTTGGGCGAGCTTGACCGATTTACCGAATCGGCGCTGGACGATGACATTGCATTGGTGTCCCTTGAGTTTTTACGGGGTCGTTCATAGACGACGCTGGGCGGGCTGAATCCGTACGGTTGGGGAAACGAATGCATCGAGTGGGCTTTTTTGGGGAACCATGGTCGTATGAATGAGTGGAATGACATAGCGGTTTTGACGCCACCAGGCGATATCGACATCGCCACGGTGCCTGCGCTGCGTCGGCGGTTGGATGCTTTGATTGGCCGCGGCGTGCGTCGTGTCGTCATCAACTGTCAGGCTGTTAGCTTTATCGATTCGACGGGCTTGGCATTCCTGCTTACGCGCGCTCGTGAGCTCATGAGGCGAGAAGGCCTGCTTTCGCTCGTCAATGCATCAGGTGAAGTTGTTCGCTTTTTGGAGATTGCTCGTCTTGTCGATATCCTTCATGTCGCGGGGCCGGCACGGGAGTCTATTCCCGCCATTCCGGTGGGGGAGCTGCCTCGCTGGAGTAAGAGCGTCGAGGTCCGTCAGGGTATCGAGAATCTTCCATACTATCGACATCGCATCGCCGAACTCCTTGAATCGCTTCCGTTGCGCCGTGACGAGCGCTACGATGTCGCATTGGCGTCGGGGGAGGCGCTAGGTAATGCCTATGACCATGCGGGCGGTATCGGGTGCGTCCTGACGGTTCAGGCCTATGGCGATCGCGTTGTGGTTGAGGTGCTTGATCGAGGTGCCGGCTATTCTATCGATGAAACGAGCGAACCGGTCGCATCTGAGGAGCGCGGCCGTGGTATCAAGCTTATGCGTATGCTCGTCGATAACGTGGAGGTTGCTCGTCGTACGGACGGCGCCGGCACGCGCGTGCAGATGGTGAAGCTGTTTAGCGGAGCGCTGGAATCGTGTGCCTAGCCAATCGCTTTAGCGCGTTTAGCTACTAAGAACATGCGGCAGACAAGTTTTTTGAAAAAAGTACTTGCGTCTTTTGGACAACTCGCGTAAATTAATAACCCGCAAGCGGACATGGCTCAGTTGGTAGAGCACAACCTTGCCAAGGTTGGGGTCGCGGGTTCGAGCCCCGTTGTCCGCTCCATTGCATTTCCGGACCGTTTAGGCGGTCCTTTTTCGGCGAAGTGGCCAAGTGGTAAGGCAGAGGCCTGCAAAGCCTTTACCCCCGGTTCGAATCCGGGAGCCGCCTCCATCGCAGTATCAACGGGCGTCCCATGGGGCGCCCGTTTTGCATAGGGGCGACCATTTGCCCCTATCCCACCAACTTGATCAGACGGACCTGCGTGCCCGGGGCATCCGCACGGCGTCGAACCTCCACGCTGTCCACGAGCATGCGCATGAGCTTGATGCCGCGCCCGCGCTCGAGGCTCTCGGCGGGCTCCTCCCCGTCTGCGATCTCATAGCCGCAACCGCAGTCTCGTACCTCGATGATCACGCGATCGGGATATGCATAGACGCTCATGGAGCCGCCCTCGCCGCCGCAGGCATGGTCGTACGCGTTGGAAAGCGCCTCCCCCGCCGCAAGAGCCGTATCAAAGCACTCCTCGCGCGTGAGCGGAAGCGTGCCCAAAAGCTCCGCCACGCGATGGCGGTATTCGGCGAGGTGCTCGACACCCCGCTGGATGGTGAAGCTCTTACTCCACAGCGGCGGCACATCGGGTGCTATGACCGGGATTGCGGGTCGCTCGACAGTCGATACATGCAGGATGTCGATCAGGCGCGCGATCTGCAAAAAGCGCGCGACATCGGGAGATGCGTTCACGAGCGACAGGAGCCCCTCACGCCCGTAGAGGGCGCGGGCACGCGACAGCAAGAAGGCGAGACCTGTCGAATCGATGAACGTCACGTTCTGGCAGTTCACCAAGATGCGACGCACGCCGCTGTCGATCAGGCCGTCGACCTGCTCGCGCAGGCGCGGCACCGACGCGAGGTCGATGTCGGTCGTGGGCGCGATGACGGCTATGTCGTTCCATTCATTCATGCTGCTATGGTTCCCCAAACTCCCCCATCCGATACGCCACCCCACCACAGGGCGACATCGCACACGACCCTAGGACTCGTCCATGCGAAGCGCGACGAGAGCGATATCGTCGTCGAGCGCGGAACCGGTGAATGCATCGAGTTCCGCCAGGACCTTTGAGCACAGGCCATCGATGCCGGCGGAAGCGGAGCGCAGCAGGGTCTCTCGCAAGCGGGCCTCGCCGAAAAAGCCGCCCGAAGCATCACGGGCCTCGATGGCGCCGTCGGTATACATGAACAGGATGTCGCCGGGATTGAAGGCGAACGCGCCGTTCTCATACACCATGGAGGGGAACGCCCCCACAACGCCCGACTGAACGCTCAACAGCTCCGCCTCGACGCCGCCGGACGCATCCCGTCTCAGCAGCATGGTGGGCGGATGGCCCGCCGAGCAATAGGTCGCCCTGCCGTGACGCAAATCGATCTTGGCAATGAACACCGTCACGAAGGTCTCCACCCTCGAGAAGCTCATGAGCATGCGGTTGAGCGAACGCGCCATGCGCGCGGGGCTCGCTCCCTCCCACGCGTAGGCGGTGAGCGCCGTCTTGACGAGGGCCGACATCGAGGCGGCCTCGACGCCCTTGCCCGACACGTCGCCCAAGATCATGACGGCGCGGTCATCGGGCAAGCGGATAAGCGTGTAGAAGTCGCCGCCCACGAGCGCCTGGCGCGTGGCGGACGAGTAGAGCGAATCTGTCGTGATGCCGGGGACGGAGCCAAGATCGTTGCGCATGCCGGCCTGCAGCGTCTGCGCGATGCGGCGCTCGCTCTTCTGCTGCAGGGCACCCTCCATGATGAGCTCGAAATCGTGAGCGACATGCGTGAGGTAATCGAATTCCATGTCGTCGACGGGCTCTTGGGAGCCATCGCGCAGCAAGAGGAAGCGGCGCGGCGGAAGCACCGTGGAGAAGGGGCCCGCGTCCTCGACGAACACCGCCTCTTCCAAATTGGGGCCATTATCCATGAACACACCCTGGCACGGCAGACCGTGGCGCTCGAGCCACTCGCCGATCCACGTGATGCGGTCGACGCGGGCCAGCCTGATCTGCTTGGGGTCCTCCGTGACGGAAAGCGGGCCCGTGTCCGCGTTGAAGGCGTCGGAGCGCGACGAGGCGCCCACGCGCGCGGCGGGCGCGGTCACGGAGAAGAACATCTCGTCGGCGTCGCACGGCAGGTCGATGCGGCGCCCGCCGTCGAGCTCGATGACATAGACGCCGCGCTCCATGTCATTCAACACGGGCAGCAGGCGGCAGGAGAGCTGCTCGAGGACCTCCTCGATCATCTCGCGCCATGCGGCAACCGGATCCGACCCTGCGGCGTACAAGGCCTCGCGAATGCGCGTGAGCGACCGCGTGAGGCCGGCCGTGCGAGCAGCTCGCAGGGAGCTCACCACGCCGACCAATTCGATGGAGAGGTAGTCGCAGATAACCTCGAGCACACGCACATCGGATACCCGCGGCGAACAGGGTCGCGTCCATCCGAGCTCGACGATGCCGAGCACCTGCGTGCCGAAGTAGACGGGAACGGCGATAAGTGTCTTGAAAGGCGGCATGTCCTGACTGCGGACGTTATGGCGGATGCGCGCATCCAGGTCGTAAAACGATCCGGGGACCGTCGGGTCGTCCGGATCACCGGGAACGAGCGAGATGCGGCACGCCCGCTGCTCACGCAGGACGTGCGTCGCCACACCAGCGCCATAGGGAATGAACGCGGGGACACGGGAGCCCATGAGGCCGCGGCTCACGCCACGCAGCTTGAAGCCGCCACTCTCGGCGAAATAGATCGTCGTGCCCGCGGCGTCGAGCGTCTCGGCCATGCGATTCAAAACGGTGTCGAGCAACGTGGGCATATCGTTGGAGCCCACCGTGGACATGATCACGGACAGCGTGCCGGAAAGGCGCTTGTTCGCCGCCTTGAGCTCAGACAGCAGGCGCTGCGTCTTGCGGTCGTAGGCGTACTGCTCCTCGAGGCTCCTGATGGCCACGACATAGCGATGCGCATGGCCTCCCTCGCCTTCAGGGCTCCCGGAAAGCTCGATGGCGCGCACGCGGACGGGGATGAAGGAGCCATCCGCGAGTTTGAGCATGAGTGTGTTCTCGGAACCATCTGCCGTGAAGGGCACCTTGTGCCCCATCGAGCGCTCGAATGAAACGCTATACAGCAAGTCCTTGATGTCGGCACCGACGACCTGCTCCCTGCCGATCTTTCCAAGCGAGAGCATCTGGCGGTTCACATGGGCGACCGTGCCGTCGGCGTCGCAGATGGCGACGGCATCGCTCGTCACCTCGACGAGCCGGGCGACATCACTCAATTCCTCGTTGTGCATGCGTTCCATGCGCATCCTCCCGCCGACTCGACACGGCGCGGGCGCGCTCATCGCACGACCGCGTGCGATAGATAGTAAAAAACCCAAACCCCGAAGGGTTTGGGTACTGTTCACGTGGTGTCGGAGGCGGGACTTGAACCCGCATGACCAAAATCGGTCACTAGCACCTCAAGCTAGCGCGTCTGCCAATTCCGCCACTCCGACGTTCGCAACAGGGAGTATATTAACCTGGATTCCGCCGACTGTGCAAGTCTTTTTTCCAAAAAAGTTTGAAATATTTTTCCAGACGTCATTACACCAGGTCAGAGGCGAAAAGATCGATCTTTCCAGAAGCGTCGACGGCAGAAGCGGCAACGCGGTCGGACGCGATCTTGGCATATGCCGGGTGAGCGAGCGGGATGAGGGGCAGGCTCTCCCCCGCCATAGACAGGGCATCTTGGATCAACGTACGACGAGCTGCGACGTCGGTCGCCTGGCGTGCCTCGGCGAGAACGTGATCGAGCTGCTCGTCTCGATACACGCTGATTCCCGACGACGATCGATCATATGCGAGCAGCTCATCCGCAATCGCCTCGAGGGCGGGCACGGGCGGCTCGAGAGCCCTCAGCGCGCAATCGAACTCCGCGGTGCGATAGCGTTTCACAAAATCATCCGCATCCAACGCCTCGGTCTTGACCGAGAGCCCAGCGGCCTCGAGATCGCGCACGACATGCGCCACCACCCGGGCGCCCGTCCCTCCCTTGCGGTAAATCAGATCGATGTCGAGGTCGAGTGGATCGGGCAAGGGCGCATCGATCTCGGCGTCCGCTTCGACAGAACCCTCCCCTTCCACGGGATCATTTTGCAGCGCCGCAAGCTTGGCGGCCTCGACCAGTTGAAGCGAACCCTCGGGATCGTATGTGCACGCATCCCAGGGCTGCATCTCGGCAACGCGAGGGGAAATGGGACCGAGGGCAGGCTCGCCGCTGAATTTGAGCACCTTGCGGCACAGGGCCTCGCGATCGATGGAAAGACAGGCGGCACGGCGTATCTCGGGGCGGGAGAACGCCCCAGACACGCAGTTGAGGGAGAGATAGAGCAAGCCGCCCTCGACCCCGTGCGCAAGACGGGCATCCACCGTCATCGAGCGGCCGTCAGGAGCGGGGCTCGCGATATCCTCGGCATCGGAGAGCTGATCGACGGGAACGTCGGTGATATCGATATTGCCCGCGCGGAACTGCTTGTACGCCGCGACCGTGTCGGCCATGGGATCGAGCAAGACGCCAGCGGCAAGCGGAGCTCCGATCACGCACTCGGCAAAAGACGCGAGCATCACACCGCGCCCGCGCTCCCACGGGTACTTGAGGGCAAAAGGCCCGTTGCCAACGGGCTTCAAGGCAAATGCCTCGGGATCTGCCAATGCCGCGGCGGGGACGGGACCAAGCGCGGGATGAGCCGTCACGTGGTCGAAATACGGGCACGGCTGGGTGAGGGTGACCACGAAGGTGGCATCGTCGGGGCAGCGAAGACCGACCATCTCCGACGCCCGACCCGCACGCAGTGCGGCGTAGCCGTCCACCAGCCGCAGCAACGAACCCCACCGCCCGAACTCGGGTTCGGCATCAGACACGCTCTCATCGTTGGAAATAGCGCGCACAAGGCGCTCCCATGCGATCTTAAAAGACGACGCGATCACGCGCTCCCCATTGTGAAAGACAGCATGTTCCGGAAGTTTGAACGTGAACGTGCACGCGTCATCTGAGACGGTGCACGACAGCGCAGCGCCGGGCACGAGCCCCCCATTGGCATCGAACCGCATCAGGGGCGTGAAAACTGCGGAGAGCACCTGCAGGCCCGCGCGATCTTCCACCAGTAGGGGATCGATCTCGGAAAGCTTCCCAACACGGCATTTCAACCAGGATGCGGGGACGGCCTCCGCACCACCCTGGGATCCGCCTTCCTGCTCCCCGCATGCGGAGAGCGCGGACATCGCGGTGATACCCATGGCCGCACCGCAAAGGGTTCGTCTATCGATCATCAAAAGTCCTCCCGGCTTTCGCGCGGTTGCATATCGCATCCACTCTAAACGAAATGAGCGCGCAAGGACCGACATTCCACGCACTATTCAGGCGACCCGTCGAGGTACTTCACATCGTTCGGCAAAAAGAAGGACCCGCCGGCAGCGGGTCCTTCGAATGTTCGATGCGAAGCGCGTCGTCAGACGAGCTTACAGATCGATATGAGACTCCTTGATGGGGAACGGAGCCGCGTAGTGGCAGGCGCAGAAATGGCCCTCGCCGATTTCGCGGAACTCAGGCGTCTCCTCGGAGCACTTGGCCTGAGCGATCGGGCAGCGGGTGTGGAAACGGCAGCCGCTCGGCGGATCGATCGGACTCGGCGGATCGCCGGCGAGGATGATGCGCTTGCGGTTCTGCTGCACATCCGGATCCGGAATCGGAACTGCGGAGAGCAGGGCCTGCGTGTACGGATGGTTCGGCTCGGCGTACAGGCTCTTCCAGTCGGAGAGCTCGACCATCTTGCCGAGGTACATGACGGCCACGCGGTCGGAGATGTGCTGCACGACGGACAGGTCGTGGGCGATGAACAGATACGCGGTTCCGTACTGCTTCTGCAGGTCCTTCAGCAGGTTCAGGACCTGAGCCTGGATGGAGACGTCCAGGGCGGAAACAGGCTCGTCGCAGATGATGAGCTTCGGGCGCAGAATGAACGAGCGGGCGATGCCGACGCGCTGACGCTGACCGCCGGAGAACTCGTGCGGGTAGCGATTGATGTGCTCGGGGTTGAGGCCGACCACGTCAAGCAGCTCGCGAACGCGCTCGATACGCTCCTCGGGGGTGCCGATGCCGTGAATGACCATAGGCTCGGAGATGATCTCACCGATGGTCATACGGGGGTTCAGGGATGCATAGGGATCTTGGAAGATGAACTGCATCTCGCGGCGCATGGCCTTGAGCTCCTTCTTGTTCATCTTGGAGATGTCGCGACCCTCGAAGTAAACCTTGCCGGAGGTCGGCGGATCGAGGTGCATGATGGCGCGACCGGTGGTGGACTTACCGCAACCGGACTCACCGACCAGACCGAACGTCTCACCGGCACGAATCTCGAAGGAAAGGTCGTTGACAGCGGAAACGACCTTCTTGGAGAACTTGCCACCCATGAAGCCGGAGCCGGTGGGGAACTCCTTGTGCAGGTGCTCGACCTTGAGCAGGGGCATGTTGGTATCTGCCATTTAGGCCTCGCCTCCCTTCGTGGCGGCGACGTTCACGTCGTCGGGAATGGCGGTCGGAACCGTACCGCGGGAACGGGACGTATCGGGCGCGAAGCGCTTCACAAACGCATCGTCGTCGGCGTAGTGGCACTCGGAATAGTGGCCGTTGTCCATGACGAACTTCTGCGGACGCTCCTTGTGGCAGAGCTCGGTTGCATAGGGGCAACGAGGCGCGAAGGCGCAACCCTTGGGGAGGTTCACGAGCGACGGCGGGTTGCCGTTGATCGGCGTGAGGGGCTTCTTCTCGTCGGTCGCCTGCTCGGGAATGGAGCGAATCAGACCCCAGGTGTAGGGGTGGCGGCTCTCGTAGAAGATCTCCTCAGCGGTGCCGAACTCAACCGGGTGACCGGCGTACATGACCATGATCTTGTCGGCCATGTCGGCAACGACGCCCAGGTCGTGGGTGATCATGATGATCGCGTTGCCGTTCTTCTCCTGCGTCTCCTGCATGAGCTCGATGATCTGAGCCTGAATGGTAACGTCGAGAGCGGTGGTGGGCTCGTCGGCGATCAGGATGTCAGGGTCGCAGGCAAGGGCCATGGCGATCATGACGCGCTGACGCATACCGCCGGAGAACTGGTGGGGATACTGGTTGACGCGCTTCTCGGGCTCGGGGATGCCCACGAGGTCGAGCAGCTCGGTGGCGCGCTTCAGGGCCTCCTGCTTGGAGTAGCCGCGATGCAGGCGCAGGCCCTCGCCCACCTGACGACCGATCTTGTAAACCGGGTTGAGGGAGGTCATGGGGTCCTGGAAGATCATGGCGATATCGTTGCCGCGGACGTGCTGCATCTCCTCTTCGGACATGCTGAGCAGGTCATGGCCGCGATACGTGACAGAGCCGCCCTCGATCTTGCCGGGAGGCATGGAGATGAGGCCCATGATGGTCATGGCGGTCACGGACTTACCGGAGCCGGACTCGCCCACCACGCCGAGGGTCTCGCCGCGGTCGAGCGTGTAGGACACGCCGTCGACGGCATGCACGACGCCGTCCTCGGTGTGGAAGTACATCTTGAGATCGTCGACCTCCAGCAGGTGCTGGCCCTCGGGAATGGGCTGGGTCTTCAGATCGACGTAGTTGTCATTCTTCTTAGCCATGATTTACGCGTCCTTCATCTTCACGTCGAGAGCGTCACGCAGGCCGTCGCCGAGCAGGGTGAACGCAAGAACGGTGGTCAGGATGGCAAGACCGGGCAGGATCATGAGCCAGGGCTCGGTCTGCAGGAACTTCTGACCCTCCTGGATCAGCGTGCCCCACGAGGGATCCGGCGGGATGACGCCCATGCCGAGGAAGGACAGGGCAGACTCAGTCAGGATGGCACCGCCGATGTTCATGGTCGCGTACACGACGATGGAGGCGACGGAGTTGGGGAAGATGTGGCGGGCGATGATGCGAGCATCAGACGCACCCATGGCACGGGCGGCGTCGATGTAGTCGCTCTCCTTGACGGAGAGGATCGCGGAGCGGAACACACGGGCGATCTGCGGCCAGCCGAGAATACCGATGGCGAAGAACACGTTCTGGATGCCGTTGCCGATGACCGCGATCATGGCGATGACGAACAGCGTGTACGGGAACGCCAGGAAGGTGTCGGCGAGACGCATGATAATCGTATCCCAGATGCCACCGTAATACGCAGCGATGGCGCCCATCACCAAGCCGATGATGGTGGAGATGCCGGTTGCAACGATACCGACGGTAAGAGAGATGCGGGCACCGTAGATGACGCGGGAGAGAACATCGCGGCCGAGGGTGTCGGTGCCGAACGGATGCTCAAGAGACGGCGCAAGGCGGGAGTTTGCCGCCATGGTGGCCGTGTCGGATGCGGTCGGATCGCCCAGAACCTGCGGGACCCACAGATCGGCGGTGACCGCGACAAGGATGATGATGGTAAGCCACACGACGGCGAACATCGCGAGCTTGTTCTTCCTCAGACGCTTGAAGGCGTCGCCCCAAAGGGTGCGCGTGGGCTTGTCGGACTTATCGGCGACGACATGATGCTCCGCCGCGACGGCACGGGCCTGATCGCCCATGTTGCTCATTTGATACTGCACGCTACTCCCCTCCTACTTATCGCTCTTGCTGCCAAGGCGGATACGCGGATCGAGGAACGCGTAGCTCACATCGACAATGAGGTTGATGATCATGACCACGAACACGATGACGGTGACGGAACCCATGACGATGGGCCAGTCGCGCTGAGTGATGGCGACGTAGGTCATCTGACCGATGCCGGGCCAGTTGAAGACCGTCTCGGTCAGGATGGCACCGGCGAGCATGGCACCGAAGTCCATGCCAATATATGTAACGACCGGGATGAGGGCGTTCTTGAGCGCGTGATGGAAGATGATGGAGCGCTTGGAAAGACCCTTGGCCTTAGCGGTGCGAATGTAATCCTGGTTCATAACCTCGACCAGCTGGGAGCGCATGATGCGCGCCGTGTAGGCGGTGGAGACGGCGGCCAGGGTGACAGCCGGCAGGATGTAATAGGTCCACGCGGGGAACTGCGGGAACGGACCGGGCACGCCGGAGACCGGAAGGGCGACCGCGCCACCCGTGGCATTCTTAAGCCAGATGCCGAAGATCAGCTGAAGCAGCAGGCCGAGCCAGAAGGCGGGCATCGCGACGAGCATGGACGTGGTGAGCGTGACCAGGATGTCCCAGAAGGAATAGCGCTTGATGGCGGAGATGATGCCGGCGCCGACACCCACGAAGGCCTCGATCACGATGGCGACCAGCGCGATCTGGACCGTGTGCGGATACGCCTCGAAGATCATGTCCTTGACTGCGCGGCCCTTCTGATAGGAAGTGCCGAGGTCGCCCTGGAGCAGATTGCCGAGGTAGTTGAAATAACGGTCGACCATCGGGGTCTCGATGGTGTTACCGTCTTCATCGAAGACGATATTGCCGTTCTCGTCCGTCACGATCAAACCGTGAGCGGCGCGGATGTTCATCTCCGTCTGGGGATCCATCTTCTTCTCGCCGGCGATCAGCTTGATCGGGTCGCCGGGCACGACATTCTGCATGATGAACAGAATGAGCGTGACGCCGAGGAAGACCGGGATGAACTGTAGGATTCGCTTGAGGATGTACCTGAGCACAGCGATACCCTCCCTAGTCTCATGGACACTACACCTAGCTGCAGTAGCATGCAGCATAAACTGTGATTATACGTCACTTGTCACTGAATACTGCGGGGATTATGCGTAGATATGCAGTACACGCCCCCATTTCCATACAAATCCAAAGCTCGTTACACAAAAAGCAGGACACCGCTTGCGCGATGTCCTGCTGTTCATAGCGCTTCTCGCTTTACGAGCGATCGAAACTAGGCGAGCTCGGCGGTCTCGAAGTGCGGCTTGGTCTGAGCGTCGTAATTGAAGGACTTCATGCGCTCGGAGCCAATGTAGTTGTGAGCGTAGAACATGATCGGGATGACCGGCATGTCCTTGCCGATGGTGCCGCAGATCTTACGGCAAGCGGCCTTGCGCTCCTCCTCGTCCTGGATCTGACGGGCGGCCAGCATGGCGGCGTCCATCTCCGGGTTGCTGTACTCCTCGTAGTTGTTGTCAGCACCAGTGAAGAAGTTCGGGTACAGGAAGTTGTCCATGGTCGGGTAGTCGGCAGTCCAGCCAAGGCGGCCGAGGCAGAAGTTCTTGTCGGACAGCTGCTGCAGGTAGGTAGCCCACTCGACGGTCTCCTGGGTGACCTTGATGCCCACGGCCTCGAGGTCGAGCTGGACAGCGGACATGAGGTCGCCGTGATCGCCGTCGCCGTTGTAGTTCAGCGTGATCTCGACATCGCGCTTGCCGTCGGCGTTGGCGGGGTAACCGGCCTCATCGAGGAGCTTGGCGGCAGCCTCGGGATCGTACTTGCAGTCCTCCCAGACGTTCTCGGGGGAATCGTCGATGGAGGTCGGCATGATGGAGGTAGCCGGCATACGGGAGCCCTCGAACAGGGTGTCGACGATGTTCTGGCGGTTGATGGCCAGGGAGACGGCGCGACGGACCTTCGGGTCGGCGAGGACCGGATCCTGCGGGCTCGGGATCAGGAAGTAGGTGGAGAGCTCGGTGCCGAGCAGGCACTGCTTGCCGGGAGTGGAGGTAAAGCCGTCCTCGGACTCGCCATACTTCTCGACGCACTCCTTGATCTTGCCGCTCGGGATGGCAGCGAAGTCGATGGAGCCGGCCTGGAACTCGTTGAACGCGGTGTCCGGGTTCTTCTGGATGGACATGTACACGCCGTCGAGGCTGGGCTTCTCACCGTAGTAATCCTCGAAGCGGGCCAGGGAGATGTACTGGTTGTGCTTCCAGGGCTCGGTCATCATGAACGGACCATTGCCGATGGGCTTCTCGAGGAACGCCTTGGGATCCTCATCAGCGCAGGCCGGCACGGGGGCGAGGCCGGGGTGGCAGCAGACGGCCGGGAAGTCGGCCATGGGGTCGGTCAGGGTGACCTCGAGGGTCAGCTCATCGACGGCCTTGAGGCCGGAGAACTCGTCGGTGTCGCCGGCGTTGAACTCGGCGTAACCGGCAACCGGGGCGAGGTGGTAGCAGATGTCGGACGGGGTCTCCATCTTGGGGGAAGCAACGCGCTTCCAGCCGCGGATGAAGGACTCGGCGTCGACGGGATCGCCGTTGTGGAACTTCATGCCCTCACGGAGCTTGAAGGTGTAGACGCGACCGTCCTCGGAGACCGTGGGGGCCTCGGCGGCGCAGCAGGGAACGGCGGAAGCGGAATCCCAGTCCCACTCCATAAGGCCGTCGAACACGTTGAAGACGACCGCGGTGCCCTGGTTCTCCTGAGCGTTATACGGATCGATGAACGCGGGCTCGGAGAGGTAGAAGTTCATGACCTTCTTGCCGGAAGCGTCACCGCCACCGTTCTCGCCGCCACCGCAGCCAGCGAGGGCTGCCACAGCGCCGGTAGCAAGGGCGCCACCGATGAAGGTACGACGACCCATCACGGGCTGGGAAAACTTGAAATTAGCCATGCCATCCTCCTTATAATGCAGGTTCACGGAGCACGACGCCGGTTGAGCACCCCTTTGGTGCGACCGGGGGTGCGAACACGTTGTCTTGCCCCGTTGCGCTTCGCGATGCCGCTAGGCTGTTCGGCTTCGCGCGATGGCCAATACCATAGCGCACTTTTGCATAATGGAGTACAAGTTTTCTGCCCGATTCCTGGCATTTTCTTTAGTCTGTTGGAGTATATGCAGGTAGGACGGCACTTTAGTGCATAAAAGAACAGCGATGAGAACCCGAATACCCGACACAATGTTTCAACTGTGTAACGGAAGAATCTGCCTCATATACCTCTGACGGAAGCAGATCGACCGACGGCCAATTTCCTGACGTCCATTAACCGCCGATACACTCAGCCCGGGTGACCGTTCATGAAAAAGACCCGACCGGACGATGCCGATCGGGTCCAAAAGCCTTATAGCTCAAATCCTTACAGGCCGACGATGCCCTGCGGGAAGAAGAACATCGCCAGGACGACGCAGGCGGCGAACACGCAAGCAACGATGACCGTGAGCTTGTCGAGGTTCTTCTCCATGACGCCGGTGGCGGTGCTGGAGTTATACAGGGAGCTGGCGATCATGTCGGAAACGCCGGTGCCCTTGCCGGAATGCATGAGAACGAGCGCGATGAGCAAAAGCGTGGACAGCGCCCACACGGCGAAGAGAACGATCTGCAACGGACCCACGAGGACTCCTTCTAACCAAGAGAAACGTACAGCGGATAATAGTAGCACACTCCCCTGCCCTTCCGCGAAATTTCACTCACCTTCACCCTGACGGACGGATGCCAGTCAGGTGACGCGCGAAAAAGCCGCCGCCCTAAACGGGCGACGGCCTCTGCATGCGATCGACGCAAATGAATGGACGAGCGCTACTCCTCGATGGCGAGGACGCGACCCGTCATCTCGGCGCTGGGCTCGAGACCGGCCATGGTGAGCATGGTCGGGGCGATGTCGGACAGGCGACCGTCCTCGATGCCGACGAGCTTGGCGGTGTCACTCACGATGATGAACGGCACGCGGTTGGTGGTGTGGGCAGTGAAGGGCTTCTTCTCGCCATCAACCTCGTCAAACATGTGATCGGCGTTGCCGTGGTCGGCGGTGATCAGCGCAAAGCCGCCCTTGGCCTGAATGGCCGGGATGACCTTGGAGAGAGCCTCGTCAACGGCCTCGACGGCCTTGACCGCGGCCTCGAACACACCGGTGTGGCCGACCATGTCGCAGTTGGCGAAGTTCACGATGTAGAAGTCGGCGCGATCCTCGTTGATGGCCTCGACGAGCTTCTCGGTGACCTCGGGAGCGCTCATCTCGGGCTTGAGGTCGTAGGTGGCTACCTTGGGGCTGGCGACGAGGACGCGCTCCTCCCCCTCCTTGGGCTCCTCGATGCCACCGTTCATGAAGAACGTGACATGGGCGTACTTCTCGGTCTCGGCGGTGTGGAGCTGCTTGAGCCCGTTGGCGGCGATGACATCGGCCAGGACGTTCTTGGGGAACGTCTTGGGGAAGGCTACCTCGACGTCGAAGGACGGATCGTACTCGGTCATCGTCACAAAGTGGGAAAGCTCGATCTTCTCGCGCTCGAAGCCGTCGAAGTCGGCGTCGGTGAAGGCGCGGGTCATCTGACGGGCGCGATCCGGGCGGAAGTTGAAGAAGATGACGGCGTCGCCGGCGTGAATGCCCTCGTTGTGGCAGGCGAACGGGTCGACAAACTCGTCACCGCGCGGGTCCTTCTCGTAGAAGGCCTTGATGCCGGCGACAGGATCGGCCTCGGCGTCGGAAGCGTTGACCAGCACGTCGTAGGCGCTCTGGATGCGCTCCCAACGGTTATCGCGGTCCATGGCCCAGTAACGGCCGGAGACGGTGGCGATGCGGGCGTCGCACCCGGTCTTCTCAGAGACCTCGGCCAGGAAGGCGGCGAGCTCGGAAACATAGCCGGCGCCGGACTGCGGGTCGACGTCGCGGCCATCCATGAAGCAATGGACGCGAACGGTCTTCACGCCGCGCTCGGCGGCCATGGCAACGAGAGCCTCGCAGTGGCTCTGCATGGAGTGCACGCCGCCGGGGCTCATGAGACCCATGAGGTGCAGGGTCTTGTCGGTAGCGGCGCAATCATCCATCGCCTTGACGAAGACTTCATTCTCCTTGAGGGAGCCGTCCTTGATGGCGTTGTTGATGCGCGAGAGCTCCTGGAAGACGATGCGGCCGGCGCCGATGTTGAGGTGGCCGACCTCGGAGTTGCCCATCTGACCGTCGGGCAGGCCAACGTCCTCGCCGGAAGCACCGAGGGTGGTGTGCGGATAGTTCGCATACAGGCTGTCGATAAAGGGCGTGTTGGCCGCGCTCACGGCGTTGTCGGAGCCCTCGGGCGCCAGACCGAAGCCGTCCATGATGACGAGCAGTGCAGGAAGGTGGCGGTTAGCCATGGTGAATTCTCCCCTAGTAAAAAGAATGGGCCGCAGCGCGTGAGCACCGCGGCCCGATTGCAAGACGGGTGTTACTCCGCGGCCTTCACGACCATCTCGGAGAAGTCCGCGGCCTTGAGAGACGCGCCGCCAACGAGGGCGCCGTCGACGTCGGGCTTGGCCACGAGCTCGGCGATGTTGCCGGGCTTAGCGGAGCCGCCGTAAAGCACGCGGATGCCATCGGCCATCTCGGCGCCGAAGAGCTCGACGAGCGCCTCGCGCACGGCGTGGCAGACCTCCTGGGCGTCATCGGCGGTGGCGGTCATACCGGTGCCGATGGCCCAGATGGGCTCGTAAGCGACGACGAGCTGGTCGGCGGAGGCGAGCTCGAGACCCTCGAGGCCGGCCTTCACCTGGGCGACGACGTGCTCCACGTAGGTGCCGGCCTCGCGAACCTCAAGAGGCTCGCCGCAGCAGAAGACGGGAACGATGCCGCCGGCGACGAGCGCCTTGGCCTTCTTGTTCTGGTCCTCATCGGACTCGTGGAAATAGTCACGACGCTCGGAGTGACCGATGATGCAGTAGGTGCAGCCGGCAGACTTGAGCATCGGGACGGAGGTCTCGCCGGTGTAGGCGCCGGAAGCCTCCCAGTAACAGTTCTGGGCGCCCAGGGCGATGGCAGAACCCTCGAGCTTGTGAGCGACGCAGCACAGGTCGATGGTGGGCGGGCACACGAGGACCTCAACACCGGCGGGGACCTCGGGCAGGGCCTCGACGAGCTCGGCGGCGAGGGCCTTGGCGGCCTCGCGGTCGTTGTTCATCTTCCAGTTGCCCGCGATAAGGGTGGTGCGATTATTCGGCATCGTTCAGAGCCTCCACTCCAGGAAGGGCCTTACCCTCGACGAGCTCCATGGAAGCGCCACCGCCGGTGGAGATCCAGCTCATCTTGTCGGCCAGGTTGAACTTGTTGACGGCCGCGACGGAGTCGCCACCGCCGATGATGGAGGTGCAGTCGGCCTCGGCGACGGCCTCGGCGATAGCCTGGGTGCCGTGGGCGAAGTTGTCGAACTCGAAGACGCCCATGGGGCCGTTCCAGAACACGGTCTTGGCGCCCTTGATGGCCTCGGCGTAGAGCTCCTCGGTCTTGGGGCCGATGTCCATGCCCTCGCGGTCATCGGGGATCGCGTCGGAGGCGACAACCTCGGGCACGGCGTCCTCGCCGAAGTGGTCGGCGACGCGGTTGTCGATGGGAAGCAGGATCTTGACGCCCTTCTCCTCGGCCTTCTTCAGCATCTCGCCGGCGCGCTCGACCCAGTCCTCCTCCTTGAGGGAGTTGCCCACGGTCATGCCCTGGGCGAGGAAGAAGGTGTAAGCCATGCCGCCACCGATGATCAGGGTGTCGGCGGAGTCGATGAGGTGATCGAGGACGCCGATCTTGGAGGAAACCTTGGAACCGCCGACGATGGCGACGAGCGGGCGCTCAGGGTTGGCGAAGATACCGGTGAGGGTATCGACCTCCTTCTCAAGCAGGAAGCCGGCCACGGCAGGCAGATACTCGGCGGGGCCCACGACGGAACCCTGGGAGCGGTGGGCGGTGCCGAAGGCGTCGAGAACGAAGACATCGCCGTAAGAAGCGAGCGTCTTGGCGATCTCGGGGTCGTTCTTCTTCTCGCGCTTGTCGAAGCGGACGTTCTCGAGAACGAGGACCTTGCCGGGCTCGAGAGCCTCGACAGCGGCAGCGGCCTTCTCGCCGTACGTGTCGGCGACGAAGGTCACATCAAGGCCGGAAAGCTCGGCGAGCTTGGCGGCGACGGGCTCGAGGGAGAACTCGGGCTGGAAGCCGGTGCCGTCCGGACGGCCGAGGTGGCTCATGAGGATGACGCGGGCGTTGTGGTCGACCAGGTACTTGATGGTCGGGAGGGCAGCGTTGATGCGGGTGGTGTCACCGACAACGCCGTCCTTGATCGGCACGTTGAAGTCGACGCGGACGAGGACGCGCTTGCCGTCGACGTCGATGTCGCGGACGGTCTTCTTGGTGAAAGCCATGTCCATTCCTTTCTTATTTGACGAGCGGTGGACGATGCGTCCATCCGCTTGAAAAAGGGCGCGACCCCGGGCATACGCCATGAGGCCGCGCCCTCCTATAGACGCTTGGTCTAGATGCGAGAATAACCGCGCAACTTAGGCGACGAACTTCTCGAAGTACTTGATGGTGCGGACCATCTGGGAGGTGTAGGAGTTCTCGTTGTCGTACCAAGAAACAACCTGAACCAGGGTCTGGCCGTTGCCGAGGTCGGCGCACATGGTCTGGGTGGCGTCGAAGATGGAGCCGTGGGTCTCACCGATGATGTCGGTGGAGACGATCTCGTCCTCGTTGTAGCCGAAGGTCTCGGAGATGGTCTCGGCGTAAGCCTTCATAGCGGCGTTGACCTCGTCCTTGGTGACGACCTTGTCGACGACGGCGTAGAGGTTGGTGAGGGAGCCGGTCGGCGTAGGAACGCGCTGGGCGGCACCGATGAGCTTGCCGTTGAGCTCAGGCAGAACCAGGCCGATGGCCTTGGCGGCACCGGTGGAGTTCGGGACGATGTTCACGGCGCAGGCGCGGGAGCGACGCTTGTCACCCTTGCGCTGCGGGCCGTCGAGAGCCATCTGGTCGCCGGTCCAGGCGTGGATGGTGGTCATGATGCCGGACACGATGGGGGCGAAGTCGTTCAGACCCTTGGCCATCGGGGCGAGGCAGTTGGTGGTGCAGGAAGCAGCGGAGATGATGTTGTCCTCAGCGGTCAGCGTCTCATGGTTGACGTTGTACACGATGGTGGGTAGATCGCTGCCGGCCGGAGCGGAGATGACGACCTTCTTGGCGCCAGCGTTGATGTGGGCCTGAGCCTTAGCCTTGCTGGTGTAGAAGCCGGTGCACTCGAGAACGACGTCGACGTCGAGGTCGCCCCAAGGCAGGTTGTTGGCGTCGGCCTCCTTGTAGATCTTGATCTCCTTGCCGTCAACGATGATGGCGTCCTCGGTGGCCTCGACCTTGTGATCGCGGGAGTAGTTGCCCTGCGTGGAGTCGTACTTCAGCAGGTACGCGAGCATGTCGGGAGAGGTGAGGTCGTTGATGGCGACGATCTCGGAGCCCTCGTGACCGAACATCTGACGGAAGGCCAGACGACCGATACGACCGAAGCCGTTGATAGCAACCTTAACTGCCATGTGTGTCTCCTTTCATTGGACCTCCCGCGGGCTGGCTGCCCGCCGTTGAAGTCCGAAAACTAACCACTCACCAAATATACCTTTTTTCCGCTTGCTCAATCGTGTGATTGGCAACTTTCGGACAAAAGTCCCAGTTTGAAACGTTTCACCATGCTATCGACCCCTAAGACCAGGGTCGTCATCGGTAGTTGAGACGCTTCAATCCCCTTCATATGACGCCCTTGCTTCCTCAACCATCTTCTCCAGGCGCAACACACGGTGGTAGAGAGCCGACTTCGACAGGGGTGGTTGCGCCATCTCCCCGAGATCGCGCAACGACAGGTCGGGGTGATTCTCGCGCAGGCGGCAAAACGTCTCGAGCGCCTCGGGCAGACCGGGACGCAACCCCAAATCATCGAGGGCCTCGATAAGCTCGAGCTGACGTTGGGCCGCGCCGGCGCTGCGCGTCTGGTTGGCGAGCTCGGCGTTCACGCGTCTGTTCACCTGGTTCTTCACGTGCTTGACCGCGCGGGCTTCCTCGATCTCCGCGACGGCGCGCGTGGCCCCGAGCTTCGCGAGCAGGTGCCTGATATCCTCGGCGCTTTTGATATAGACCGCATAGGCGCCCCGGCGCGGGTTGACGCGCGCCTGGACCCCCATGCCGCAGATGAGATCGGCCAAGTCGTGGGCGAATTGCTCGCCTTGCACGGCGATCTCGAGATGGAAGTCACCGCGCGGGTCGGCCACGAAGCCGCCGGCAATGAGGCTGCCTCGCACAAACGCGCGGCGGCAGCAGGCGCGGTTCGCGACGTGTTTGGGCACGCCGGCAACCAAACCACCCGAGCGGTCGAGAATGCCCAGCAGGATGAGGGCCTTTTCCAAATCGGGCTGATCGGGCAGGACGATAAGGTAATTGCGCACGCGGTGCAGGACGGAGCGACGGACGGTGAGATCCGTCTTGAGCTTCAATATCTTGTGCGTGAGCTCGATCATCGTGCGTGCGACCGCGCCCGTCTCCGTGGCGACCTGGAGCTGGTATCCCCCGCGCCCGCTGATCGAGAGCGTGCCGCACACCCGGACGAGCGCGGCGAGCGTCGAGACGTCGCAGTACGCACACTCGGGGACGCAGCGCGCGAGCTCGTCGCGAACCTCTGCCGTAAAGGACATCTACCTCATCACCTCCGCGAGCGCAGCGGCAAGGCGCCCGACATCATGGACGGCTGGGGATTCTCCACCCGTGAAATCTCGTACGACGACGCGCCCAGCTAAAGACCCGATACGCTCGAGATCCGCGGCGCTCGCCTCAATCGGGCCGAACGGCGCTTGCTTGACCGCGTCGATCATCGAGGCCGAAACCGGGCCTTCATCTTCTGCGGCATGTTCGGCCGCCTCCCGCGCAGCACGCTCGACGAGACGTTGCCAAGCGCGCTTTTCATACGGACGGACGAATTCGGGGCCTTGCGCCCGATGGACCAAAACCGCGTCAAGCGCCCCCTCGAGACCGCAGGCGACCAAGGCCTCCACATGATCTGCCACACTCATGCCGGCAGTCTCCCCCAGCGAGTCGATTTTGGGGCAGACGAACACCCGGGTGGCGCTGGTGGCGGCAAGCGCATCGCGGATCCCGGGGACCAACACGTTGGGAATGATCGAGGTGAACAGCGAACCGGGACCAAGAACCACAAGGTCCGCGTTGAGAATCGCCTCGACGGCCTCCTCGTTCGCCGCGGGGCACGCGGGTTCCAGGCGCACCTCGGACATGGTGCGCAGACCATAGGAGATGCGGGCCTGGCCATACACCGCATCGCCCTCGCGCGTGCGCCCGGAAAGGCTCACGAGCTCCAGGGTCGAGGGGTGCACATGCCCAACACACTCGAGCAGGCGCTCGCACGTGCGAATCGCACCGACGAACGAATCGGTCTCTTTGGCAAGAGCCACCAGCAACAAGTTGCCGAGCGCGTGGTCGTCGATGTAGGGAAAGCGATGGGCGAACGCGCGAGCGAGCGGGGCGGTGGGGTCGGCGGCCAGAGCGGACAGGCACTTGCGCACGTCTCCGGGCGGCACGATATGCTCCCGCTCGCGCAAGAGACCAGTCGACCCACCATCATCGGCCATGGCGACCACCGAGTCGATATGCGCCCCCATGAGCCGGAGGGCCGCTATGAGGCGCGGCTGGCCGGTACCGCCGCCGATGGAAACCGCCCTGAGGCGCTGATCGGGCATCGTTAGCTCCTGAGATTCGCCTTGGCGAGGTCGCGATGGGAGATACTCACGTGGTACTGATGGCGCTCCAAGTAACGCCCGGTCGCCTCGGCGATGGCGACGCTGCGATGCTGACCGCCAGTGCATCCGATCGCGATGGAGAGTCTCGGCTTGCCCTCGGCGATATACCCGGGCATGACGGCATCGAGCAGGCGGAACCACGCATCGAGGAACTCCTGCGTCTTGGGATGGTCGATCACGAAGTTGGAGACCTTCTCATCAAGACCGGTAAGCGTGCGCATCTCGGGGTCGTAGAAGGGATTGGGCAGGAACCGCACGTCGATCATGAGGTCCGCCTCAACCGGAAGCCCATGTTTGAAGCCGAAGGAAAACACGTGGACGTCCATCAGTTGCTCGTCGCTGAGCTCTGAAAATGCGGTCTGAAGGCGCCTACGCAACGTCGCTGTGCGCATACGGCTCGTATCGATGACGAGGTCGGCGCGCTCACGGATGCTCGCCAGCGCCATCCGCTCACGCTGGATCGCGTCGGCCATCGTGTCGCCGCGCTTTGCGAGCGGATGACGGCGGCGATTCTCGCTGTATCGGCGAATAAGCACCTCGTCGGAAGCCTCGAGGAACAGCACCTTGCAGGTCATCTCATGGTCGCGCAGCGTCTCGATGGTGTCGAGCAACTCATCGAAGAGCCCCTGGCTGCGCAGGTCGCTCGTAACGCACAGATGGCGCCCCACGCCCGTGTTGATACCGATGATCTCGGCGAGTTGCATGATGAGGCTTGGGGGCAGGTTGTCGATACAGAAATAACCCATGTCCTCAAACACGTGCATGGCCTGCGTGCGGCCGGAACCGGACATGCCGGTGATGATGACGATATCGGGGACGCGGTCGGCGTGCTCGGCCGAGATGGCATCTGGGCGCTCGGACATGATGGGCCTTTCATCTGGATCGAAGCGTTAGCGAATCATTGGTACGAGTATATCCCCTCATGCGACGGTAAACGAAAACACCGCGTCTCGGCCGAAGCCCAGACGCGGTGAAGTCATGCCTTACGGGAACAGGCGTTAGACGTGACTCACGATGAGGGTCATGCAGCCCTCGAACGAGAGATCGTCGCACATCGAGGTCGCAACGAAGTGATCCCCCGCCTTGAGCGGGCTGCCATTGACCGAGCCCTCGCCCGCCATGACCGTCACGCAAAGGAACGGGTTGCCGGCGCTCGCCGCGGGATACGTAAGGGCGCCATCGAGATACACACGGTCGACGGAGTAGGCGGGGCAATCGACCAGATGCGTGACGCCATCGACCTCGGGGGCCGTGATCTCTCCCGTCTCCGGGGCCTTCGCCTCATAATCGACAACGTCAAGGGACTTGTCGATATGCAGATCGCGCAGGGACCCGTCGTCCTGACGGCGGTCGTAGTCGTACAGACGATAGGTGACATCGCTGGACTGCTGCGTCTCGAGAATCACGGTCCCACGCTTAATGGCGTGCACCGTGCCGGCGTCGATCTGGAAGAAATCACCGGGGTGGATGGGGATCTCGTTCAGGACCTCGCCCCAGCGACCTTCCTCGATGGCGGCGGAGAGCTCCTCGCGAGAGGCCGCACGCTGGCCGACGATGATCGTGGCGTCGTCATCGCAATCGATGACATACCAGCACTCGGTCTTGCCGAGGGACCCGTTCTCGTGCTTGGCGGCATACGCATCGCCCGGGTGAACCTGGACGGACAGGTCGTCGGTGGCGTCGAGGATCTTGACCAGCAGGGGGAACCGGTCGCCATCGAGATCGCCGAACAGCTCGCGACGCTCATCCCATGCCTGAGAGAGGAACATGCCGGCAAGCGGGCCCGAAGCGATCTTGCAATCCCCGTTAGGATGGGCGGAGATGCCCCAGCACTCCCCCACCGGGCCGTCCGGAATCTCGTAGCCGTACATCTCCTCGAGCTTACGGCCGCCCCAGATCTTGCCGTGGAAGACCGGCTCCATGAACAGCAGGTCGGTTGAAGTATCCATGCGCACCCTCCTCATAGCAGCATGCCTCGCGGCAACGCGCCGCGGGGCATGCACCATGATACTTCCGCTGGGGGGGGTGAAGCGACTTTTAAATCCGAAAGGGAGGCCGCCGGTCGCGACAAAGGCCGCGGACCCTATTTCCCAGCGGCGCGCGACGACGCGATCGCCCCCGCGACAAGCCCCATGACGATCATAATGGCTATGGTGGCGAGCAGGGCGACGAGCGCCTTGGGATCGCCTGCCAGGGCCGAGAACACCCCGGCCTGGATGCCGAAGCCCGGGTCCAGCACCGTGGCCATCATGCCGGCCTGGCACAGCTCCTCGAGCATGGGGACCACACCGAACACACCGAGCGCGCCGCCCGCGCAGAAGAACAGGATGAGGCACGGGATGGGGTTCGGAAGCTTCGCGGCGACGAACACGGCCTGGGCCAGGGCGCACAGGGTGCCGCCGAGCAGAAAAGCGGGCAAAAACGTCATGTCGATCAACTCCTAGGCAAAAATCCCGACACCGAACGCGGTGCAGGCGAAGGCGAACACAAGGCTGAAGGCGAAGCCGCTGCCGAACAGGACCAGCATGACCTTGAGCGCCGCTACGACGGCGCCGCCCAGCGAGGCACCGTGGGCGCGAGCCTCGCACATGACCTCGGTGAGCGCTGGAACCAGGCCGATGAACGGCAGATTGGCACCCATGCCGCCGAAATCGGCGATCTTGGCGTAGACGCCAGACAGAGTGAGGAACACTGTGATGAGACCGGCGAGAAGCAGCGCGACCGCGCCGCGCAGCGACAAGGAGACCTCGGGCGGCATGACCGCCCCGAGCGCGCTGATGATCACCTGAATCGCCAGGCAGATGAGACCGCCGGTGAGAAACGCGCGGCCGATGGATGAGAGTTTGTTGTCCATGGGAACATCCTTACGATAAAACAGCGTGTCGAGAAGACGCGGCGGCGGGAGGCACATATCGCCGCCGCGCCGTTCTCCTAATTGGAAAACCCGGTCCACACCGGCATGCCGGAATACGTGAGCGGTTGTTCAACGCCGTCGAGCACACGACATGCGCCCGCGGCCATCGCCTCGAGCTCGAACTCGCCAGGATACGCCGTGACCGGCGCAATCCACCCGCAGCGCTCCTCAATGGCCCTCACGAGCTCGTCGCTGTGAACCATGCCGCCGCCGAGCAAAATGCCGTCGACCTTGCCACCGAGGACGCATGCCATGGAGCCTATCCACTTGCAGACCTGATAGGCCATCGCATCCCATGCGCGGCGCGCCGACGCGTCACCGGCGGCGGCCCGGGCGATGACCTCGCGCGCATCGGAGGTGCCGCACAGGCTCACGAAGCCGCCCCTCTTGAGCGTGAGCGCGCGGGCCTCGTCGAGCGAATGGCCCCCCTCGAGGTAATTCAACACCTCGGCCACCGGCATCGAGCCGCATCGCGTGGGCGTCATGGGACCCTCCCCGCCGACGATGTCGTTGCCGTCGACCATGCGCCCATGGTCGTGCGCCGACACCGAGATACCGCCGCCGATGTGGCACACGACGAAATTGCACTCGTCATAGGCCCGCCCGAGCGAGGCCGCATGGCGGATCGCGGTCTCCTTCAGGTTGAGCGCATGCAGGTGAACATGGCGATAGACGCCCTCGACGCCTGTCATGCGGGCCTCGTCGCACAGCTCGTCGGTGTCGGGCGGGTTCACCACGAAGGACGGCTTGCCGCCCGCCTCCACGGCGAGCTCGTGCGCGATCTGACTGCCGAGCTGCGCGGGATGTTGCACGCCGTTGGCGCCGCGACGCGCATGGTCGAGGATGGTCTCATCGATGGCGTAGGTGCCGCCCACGAGCGGCAGCAACCCGCCGCCGCGGCCCACAAACGCGTCGATGCTGAGCAGGTCGACGCCATTTTCGTCAAGCGTCTCCATGATGGTCGTGCGCCGATATGGCAGCTGATCGGAGATGCCCGGGAAGGTCGCGAGGTCGGCGGCGTCATGGTCGACCGTCTTCTCGAACACGGAGCGCTCGCCCTCGAATAGGCCGATCTTGGTCGACGTAGAGCCCGGGTTGATAACCAGGACGCGCCAGCTCTTGCCGCCCTCCATCTACGCCACCCCCTTGAGGACCGCTGCGCGCACGCAGCTCATGACCACGTTGCCGACGATCTCGGCGACGCCGGCGGAACGGGAGCAGTCGCAGACGATCTTCTTGAAGCCCTGCAGCATGGGGCCGTACGCCTCAGCGTGGGCGAATTGCTGGACGAGCTTGACGCCCACGTTGCCGACGTTGAGGTCGGGCCAGATGACGATGTTCGCACGACCGGCGATCTCGCTGTCGCGCTTGACCTTACGGCCCGCAACGCGGGGGCTGATGGCGGAATCGAACTGGAACTCGCCGTCGATCTTCAGGTCGGGGCGGCGTTCGTTGGCGATGTCGCGGGCCGCGACGACCTTGTCCACGAGCTCGCCCTCGGCGCTGCCGCACGTGGAGTATGAGAGCAGGGCGCAGCGGGGCTCCCACTCGGTGAGCGCGGAGATCGTCTCGCACGCCGAGATCGCGATGGAGGCGAGCTGGGCGGAATCGGGGTTGGCGCACACCGCAGAGTCGCCGAAGCCGAGCAGGTTGCCCTCGCTCCCCTCGTACCCGGGGATGTCGAAGATGCCCACGGAGCTCACGGTGTCAATGCCGTCGGCGAGGCCGATGATGGTCTGGCCGGCGAGGATGACGTCGCCCGTGGAGCAGGCGATGCCGGCGAAGGTGATGTCCACGTCGCCGAGCGCCTGCAAGATAAAGGCGTGCTCCATCGGGCGGGCGAGGCGGCGGGCGACGCCCTTGGCCTTGAAGGGACAATCGGGCAGGGCGAGGTAGCGCTCGGCGACATCGGCGTTTACGGCCTCGTCGTTGATGTCGGCGAGCTCGATGCCCTCGAGCGAGATGCCGCGCTCATCCGCCAGGCGGCGCAGCTCCTCGGCATCGCCCACGAGCACGCAATCGGCGATCCCCTGTGCGGTGATCTCGGCGACGGCGCGCATCATGGTCTCATCGTCGCCTTCGGGAAACGCGACGCGCATGCGGTTGGCGCAGGCGCGCTCGCGCAGTCGATCCATCAGGCTCATGGAGCTACTCCTCGATCTCCTCGGCGACGCGCTCGACGAGCTCGCCGACGGTCTTCATCTTCATCACCTCGTGGATGGTGACCTCGGCGTCGAGCTCGTTCTCGATGGTGGAGGTCAGGGCGATCATCTTCATGGAGCCCTTTCCGAGCTCGTCGAAGGTGGTGTCGGCGGTGATGTCGCCCTCGTGGCCGTACGCGGTCTTGGCGAAGCCGGCGATCTGCTCGAGAAGTTCCTGGTTCATGGTGAAAATCCTTTCGGTGTCTCAGTACGGCGCGCCGAATCGGCGGCGTGCCGGGGTGCCCCCCCCTGCTCTGGAATCGGGGCTCCCCCGGTTGATGAGCGCGCGGCCCGCGGCGTCGCGGACCGCGCATGGAGGTTGTTAGGCTTCTACTGCCTCGTCGAGCTCGAAACAGAGTTCCGACCACTCGATGGTCTCGGGCTCGCCGGGCTTGACCGGTGTCACGCGCTGGACCGGCTTGGCGTGCACCCCGATCTTCTCGCCGGCATGCAGACGCTCCTGCAGGCCCTTGACGATCTTCTTCTTGCCGCAAAAGACGACGAAGGTGTAGATCGGGCCCTCGTCCAACTCAACGGCGCCGTAGCCGTAGGGGGCGATTTCCTTGAGGTAGGGCTTGTCGTTTTGGATGCCGGGGATCACGAAGGAGACGAGCGTGCCGTGGCCGGAGAGCTCGACCCATTCGGTCTCGCCGTGACCGCAGGTGTTGCACCCGAGATGCGGCGGGAACTCGATCGCACCGCATTCGGTGCACTTGCGGCCGAGGTACTTGCCCTCGGCGACGCCGTCGTAGAACTTCTTTACGACGGGCTCCATATTCTCGAGAAGCATGGAAGATCCTCCTATAAATCGAATCGTGTGAGAGGGGCGCTAGTCGATGGCGCGGATGATCTGGGCGCGGACGTTCTGGCCTCCGCCGAAACCGCGCAGGAACGCGGTCTTGGGATTGACCTTGGCCTGAGTGGCGCCGGCCTCCCCGCGGATCTGCTTGACCGCCTCGTACACGTCGGCGACGCCGGATGCGCCGTGGGCGTGACCGAAGTTGCAACGCCCGCCATGCGGGTTGATGGGCTTGTCGCCGTCATAGGCGGTGCGGCCCTCGATGGCGTACTTCCACGCCTCGCCGCGCGGGATGAAGCCGCACTCCTCGGCGGCGACGATCTCGGATGCCAGAAAGAAGTCGTTGCACATGAAGAGGTCGACCTCATCCGGGCTCACACCGGTGAGCTCGTAGACCTCGGCGGCAGCGTTCTTGGTGCCGTGGTACTCATTGGCGAGCGTGGAGCCCTCGAAGGCGGCGGAACCGGTGCCGAGCACCTCGACGGGCATGTGATCGTAGCCGCGGGCCTTGGCCATCTCGGTGGGCATGACCACGATCGCGGCGGCGCCGTCGCACTTGGTCTCGAATCCGGTGACGCGCAGGTACTGCGTGACCTTGGGATTCATCATCGAGGTCAGGAACTCATCGGCGGAAGCCATGTTGTTGGCCTGGGCGACCTGATCGAAGTCGACGTCGTAGAACGCGAGCGGGTTTTTGACGGCGGCGCGGCGCAGGCTCTTGGAGAGGCCGTTCAGCGCGTCGTCGATGTTCTCGGCGGTGAGGTCGTAGGTCCAACGGTAATCGTTGATCCAGTTGTCGAACGAGATGCCGAAGGCGGAATCGAGCGGGCGGCCATACGCGCGGTCGTAGACCATGGGGATCGAGGGCAGCATCTCCTTGAGCGGGAAATCGCGGCGATAGCAACCGGGGGCGCCCACGACGGGCAGCGAGGCGGCCAGATCGACCGCGCCGGAGAGCACGATGTCATACGTGCCGGACGCGACGGCCATCACGGCCTCCTGCAGCGCGACATAACCGGTGCAACAGGCCTCGGAATGATGGACCGATCCGATGCCGCGCACACCGAACCAGTCCGCGACCTGCATGTTGGGCGTCAGGGAGTCGCCGATCATGAATGGATTGGCGGCGCCGTGATAGAAGTACTGGATATCGCGCGGCTCAAGGCCGGCATCCGCGATCGCCTCGAGCGCGGCGTACCCGAAGGCATCGCCCTCGCTCATGCCGCGGGTCTCGGGATGGTCCTCGAAGTTCTTGAACGGCGTGCAGCCCACGCCGACGATCGACACGCTGCGCATGTCCTTGCCAAGCTTAACCACTGACAGTCACATCCTTTTTCACTTAAAGGTGTACACGGGTGCACGAGGCGGGCAGCCGGGCGGGGCCCAGCCGATCTCCCCGATGCGGTACTCGCGAACTGCTGCAGCGGCTCTTAGGAACTATCTGTATGGTATGTTGCCGTCGCACACCCATACGGGACGGTTCGCTCCATATCGTCCCGCATAATGGGACGATATGAGGAGAAACGTTTCTTTGCGCAGGTGTTGTGTTTATCGGAAATGATTCAATTGCGGTCCATCGACGCACCCGAACAACGCGCACATCCGCTTACCGGGCTTTTCATGCCGTTCGCGGCTATACATCCAAGCGAAGGGGACGCGGAGTCAGGCGATTGGCCTCCTGCTCGAGGAAGAAGGGCGCGTACAGGAAGCGGTTGAGCGCCGTGGCGACGACCACGGGCTCCAGATCCGGACGCTCCTCGAGCCAATACTGGATGAGGTTGTGATGTCCGGCGATCGCGAAGGAAAGATAAAGGTCCCAGGTATCCTCGCCGCACGGCAGCGTGCTCAGGCGTTTCCTGAAGTGATCGTGCATGAAGATCGTCGCCTTATGGGTAAACACCGGGTCGCCATGGACGCCGTTCAAAACGACGATCTTGTCTCGATTGGCCTGCAGCACCTCCATGCGCCTGATCATCGAGAGCGTGGGATCGAGCTCCGCATCGTCGAAGCGGGCCTTGAGGGCGACCTCGTTGATCTCCCCCATTCCCTCGAGGATCTCGTCCTCGAATCGCTTCACGACATCGTCGACGCTCGAGAAATGCCGGTAAAACGTCGACTTGGACACACGCGCCTGACGGATGACATCGACCACCTTGATATCGGGGATGTCGGTTGCAGCCATGAGCTCGAACACGGCATCGGTTATGCGGCGCGACGTCTCCATGGCATCGGCTGCCCTCGACATGTCAGTCTCCTTCCCGTCCGTCACGGCGACACTCGATTGCCCGCGCCATCAGATCAGCAGGGTCATGATCGATCAACTCGATCGACGTGGGTGCGGCAGTCGCGACGGCGATGCAATGTCCATGCCAGGCGATGTGGGCGACATGCCATCCGTCGGGTATGCCCTCCGTCCGGGGGTCGCGCTCGAACCCGGTGCCCTCGGCCTTGAGAACCGCCTCGAGGCCGGTCCAGGCACGGGCGAAGCGACCGGCTCGAACGGGGCCTTCGTCCGCCGCCTCAATCCACTCGCACGTCTCAACGGGAAACACGCGATGCGCGGCCAGGCGGTTGAAGCCGTCGACGGGCTCGACATCGACACCCAGGTCTCCATCGATTCCGGGTGCGGAGGCCACCACGCAGCACGATCCGCCATGGGAGATGCTGATGGAGACGGTACCGTCCAACAAATAGGGCTTCCCCGCCGGGCCGATGGAGAGGCACTCGTCCGTATCGGCACCATACACATCGAGCAGCAAGAGACCGGCGGCGAGCGCCTCGAGCCTCGTCGCCTCGGCGAGCGAGGAATCCAAGACGCGCGCCCCATAGCGCGGGGCAAGCGCGCGGATGAGGTCCTCCGCAAAGCCCGCACGGCCGCGGAGCGCGTCCGCCAATTTGACGGTTGATACCACGTGGACGTTGACGATCATGCGGGCACCTCCCTCCCTTCGAACACGCTGCCCCCTTCGATGTCGCCCATGATAGCAGCGCACCCCACCGTGATGGGCGGGGTGCGTGATTTGGAAAACCGGTGAATCCGGCTAGGCCGGCAGCGGGCGGACGGTCTTATCGGCTATTCCTCCAGCGCCGTCTTGAACCACGAGGTCAGGCTCGTGGGGTGCGTGATGGCGGTACCCACGACGACGGCCCATGCCCCGGCATCGATTGCGGCGCGAGCCTCGGCGGGCGTATGGACATGGCCCTCGCAGATGATGGGCAGGTCGGGGAACTCGGCCGTGGCCTGGCGCAGCAGCGGCAGATCCGGGCCCTCATCGAGCGTGGTGTCGATCGCGGGCTTGTTGTGCGAGAGCGTGGTGGAAACCAGATCGAAGCCAAGTTCCACGGCGTGACGGATGTCCTCGATGGTCATGCAGTCCGCCATGAGCAGGACGCCCTCCTCCTGCAGCGGGCGCACCGTATCCTCGAGCGTCTTGCCGTCAGGGCGCGGACGATCGGTGGCGTCGATGGCGACGATGTCGGCACCGGCGGCAACGCAGGCGCGCGCATGGCGCAGCGTCGGCGTGATGTAGACACCCTCGTGCCCGTCCTTCCACAAGCCGATGACCGGAATCTCGACGCGGCCCTTGATGGCCGCGATATCGGAGAGGCCCTGGCAACGGATGGCCGCGGCGCCGCCGAGCTCGCAAGCACGGGACATGCTGGCCATGATCTCCGGCGTACGCAGGGGCTCACCGGGGTAGGCCTGGACACTCACGACGAGCTTGCCCCTGAGCGATTCAATGATGGGATGCATGCGCTCCCCTTTCGGATTGAAGATCCAAGCGCTAAAACGGCCCGATCGCACCTGTGCGACCGGGCCGGGGCGCTTACATTACAAAGACGCCAGCAGATGCTCGGCGGCGCCAATCAGCGGGGCATCGCCCTCGAGCTCGCCGATCAAGATCGGGGTCTCGAGAAGAGGATCGAGCGCCTGGCTCGCGTAGCCCTCCGCCACACTCGTCTTCCACGTCTCGCTGCGCCAGTCGGGACCCTGATGGATAACACCGCCGGACAGCACGATGACCTCGGGATCGAGGATGTTGGCAAGCGAACCCAGGCTCGCACCGAGCGCGAAGCCCGCCTCGTGAATCACGGAGATCGCGCGCTCATCACCCTGGCGGCAAAGGTCGTTCACATCGCGACCGACCGTTGGACGGGACTCATCCACGCGTCCGTAGCGCTCCTCGAACATGCGGCCGATGGACGTACCGGAGGACACGGATTCAAGATGCCCGGAGCGACCGCAGGCGCACGGGATCCCCTGTGCACTCGTCGACTCGATGTGACCCATGTGGCCGGCAGCGCCATGGAAGCCGCGCATCACACGGCCATCCTCGACGTAGGCACCGCCGATGCCGGTGCCGATGCCCAGGCAGAGCACGGAATAGCGGTCGCGGCCGACGCCCCAATGGGCCTCGCCCAAGCCATGGGCCTGAACGTCGCCGACAACGGCGACCGGCATCCCAAGAGCCTCGCGCAGACGAGGACCGAGCTCGATGCCGCTCCAGCTGGGCATGATCTCGTTTGCATAGGCGATGGAGCCGGTCTTGGGGTCGACCACGCCGGCAGCGGCCACGCCGACGCCGATCACCTTGCGGTCTGGGTCGCTCGCAAGTGCCTCTCGAATCGCACCCTCGATGCGGGAGTACACAGCCTCCCCGCCCTCGGAGGGATTCGTGGGCACCTCGGCAGAATAGACGGGATGCGGACGGGAGCCGTCCGCGGGATACTCCATGATGGCACTGGCGATCTTGGTGCCGCCGATATCGACGGAGCACACATAACGCGTATCAGCCATAGTTGCCTCCAATTAGAGCAGACCGCACTCGACGAGAACGTTGCGAATGGCCTCGACATTGGCGCCGGAAAGAGCCTTGACCGGACGAAGCATCTGATTGGACTCGAAGACACCCATGAGCTGCAGGGCGGTCTTGAAGGCACCGACGCCGGCGCCGTAGCCCTGCACGCCGTCCGTGCAATCGAAGATGTGGGAGAGCTCGTTGAGCTTGTCCTGCTCGGCCTTGACCGTGGCCCAGTCACCTGCCTCGGCGGCCTTCCACATGCGGACGTAGCCCTCGGGGTCAACGTTGCCCAGGCCAGGGACGGAGCCGTCCGCGCCGGAGAGATACGCGCCGTCGACGACGATCTCGTGGCCGGTAAGCAGGCTCATCGGGTGGCCGAGCTTCTCATTCTCCTGGCAGAGGTAACGGAAGGAGATGTCGTCGCCAGAGGAGTCCTTCACGCCGGCGAGCACGCCCTCGGCGCCGAGCTTGGCCAAAAGCTTCCAGGGAAGCTTGGTGTGCACGCAGACGGGGATGTCATAGGCGAAGATCGGAAGGTCGAGCTCCTCGTGGAGGATACGGAAGTGCTCCTCGACCTCGGCAAGGCCGCCGAGGGCATAGAAGGGACACGTGGCAACCAGGACATCGGCGCCGAGCTCCTGCGCACGGCGACCATGCTCGAGCACGCGCTCGGTCTCGGTGTCGATGATGCCGACGAACACGGGCACGCGATGATCGACGATACGGACCGCCTCGCGGACGACCTCATCGCGGCGCTCGTCGGTGGAGAAAACGACCTCGCCGGAAGAGCCGAGGAAGAACAGGCCGTCGACGCCCGCCTCAATCATGCGGTTGATGTTGCGCTCAAAGGAAGCGACGTCGAGCTTGCGGTCCTCGGTGTCGGGGACGACGACCGGCGGGATGACGCCACGGTAGATCTTATTTGCCATGAGGGTATCTCCTTATGTTCGCTGCCCGAGCCTCGCCCGGGCACATTTAAATGAACGAAAAGGGCGCCCCGCCGCGCATGCGGCGCGGCGCCCATATCCCGCGATGCAACGGTTTCGGAAAATCGCTCCCGAAACCGAAGCACCCGGAATCAAGCCGCTATTTTCCCAAGTTGGGATGGAGCAGCGAAGGCGCGGCCCCGAGCAGCATCTTGGTGTAGGGATCCTGCGGGTTCTCGAAGACCTGCTTGGCAGGGCCCTCCTCCATGATCTGGCCATGGTTCATGACCACGATCTTGTCGGAGATGTAACGGACCGTCTGGATGTCATGGGAAATGAACATCATGGACAGACCGAGGTCCTTCTTGAGGTCGGTGAGCAGGTTCAGGATCTGAGCGCGAACGGACACGTCGAGCGCCGAAGTCGGCTCGTCGGCGATGATTGCATCGGGCTTGAGAGACATGGCACGGGCGATGGCCACGCGCTGGCGCTGACCGCCCGAGAGCTGGCCGGGCATGGCGCGCAGGGCGCTCTTGGGCAGACCGACGAGCTCGATGAGCTCCTTGATGCGCTTCTCCTGCTCGGCCGCGCTGCCGACCTTATGGACCAGCAACGGGTCGAGGAGCTGATCGCGCACGATCATGCGGGGGTTAAGCGCGGTAGCGGGGTCCTGGAACACGACGGACACGACGCGACCCATCTTCTTGCGGAGGTCGGACGTGCGCTTGGTGACGTCCTCGCCCTTGAAGTAGACCTTGCCGGACGTCGGCGACTGAAGACCGCACATGACGTTGGCGGTAGTGGACTTGCCGCAGCCGGACTCGCCCACGATGCCGATGGTCTCGCCGGGCATGAGCTTGATGGTGACATGATTGACCGCGTGCACCAGATTGGGGTGCAGCAGAGAGCCGGTGCGCGTCTTGAACGTGACGGAAATGTCGTCGAGGAAGATGATCGGCTCCTTCTGGGCGTCGCTCATCTATATCACCTCCTGCTCAGTAGCGGCCACGCGCTCGAGGTACGGCGTGAGACCGTTCTCCTTGAGGTAGGCGTCAGGCAGCTCGGAGAAGCGGTGGTTCTTCCCGGGGAGCTCCTTGATAACGGGATGGACATCGAGGCCCAACGTGGGGTGGCTCGAGCGCGGGGCGAAGCGGTCGCCACGCGGGAAATCCTGCGGCGACGGCACGGAGCCGGGCACCTGGTGCAGGCGGGAGCCATCCTTGGCGCCCTCCTCGATCGAGAGCACGGAGCCGAGAAGGCCGCGGGTGTACTCGTGGATCGGGTTCGTGAGCAGCTCGGTGGTGGGAGCCTGCTCGATGACCTGGCCTGCGTACATGACCGTGATCTCGCTGGCGACCTCGGCGACGAGAGCCAGGTCGTGGGAGACGAAGATCATCGCGAAGCCGAGCTTGGCCTGAAGATCGTTCAGAAGCTTGATGACCTGCTTCTGGACGGTCACGTCCAGAGCGGTGGTGGGCTCGTCGCAGATGATGAGCTTGGGGTCGCGGGTCAGGGCCATGGCGATGAGCACGCGCTGGCGCTGGCCACCGGAGAGCTCGTGCGGATAGCTCTCGAGCGTGCGCTTGGGATCGAGGCCGACGAGCTCGAGGAGCTCCTCAGCGGAACGGGTGCCGCCGCGGCTCGTGAGCTGCTTCATCTGGGTGGAGATGAGCATCGACGGGTTCAGGGAGGACAGGGCGTCCTGATAAACCATGGCAATCTCGTGGCCGAGCAGCTTGCGATGCTCGTCCTTGGTGAGTTTGAGCAGGTCGGTATCGCCGAAGAGGACCTCGCCGGTAACGGTCTCGTTGGGGTCGGTGAGGCTCATGATCACCTTGGTGGTGATGGACTTGCCACAGCCGGACTCGCCGACGAGGGCCATGCACTGGCCGGGACGGACCTCGAAGCTGACGTTGTCGACGACCTTGACGTCGCCATGGGTGTCGAACTGGATGCTCAGGTTCTTCACCTGGAGCAGCGGCTTGACGGACAGGTCGGGCACATGGCGATCGGTGCGCTGCAGCTCGACCTCGCGCAAAGCGGCCAAACGGCGGTTGAGGCTCTCGGCCTGCTCGGCATAAGCGCGAACGGGGTCGGAGGCGAGGATGTCGTCGGCGCGACGGGACTCGACGTCCTCGTCGTCGCTGGCGACCATGGCGCCGGGCTTGGCCGCCATGGCGTCGGTGAGGCCCTCGGAGAGGATGTTCAGCGCAAGGCAGGTGACCATGATGGCGATGCCCGGGAACAGGGCTTGCCACCAACGACCGGCGAGCACGCCGCCGCGAGCGTCGGCGAGAATGTTGCCCCAGGTGGCGGTGGGCTCGGTGATGCCGGCGCCGATGAAGGTCAGAGAGGCCTCGAAGATGATGGCATCGGCCACGAGGGTCACGGTGAAGACCATGATGGGCGCGATGCAGTTGCGCAGGACGTGCTTGATGAGGATCCACGGAGCCTGGGCACCGGAAACGATGACGGCACGGACATAGTCCTCACCATACTCAGACACGATGTTCGCACGGACGATACGCGCGATCTGCGGCGTGTACATGAAGCCGATGGAGAAGATGATGGCCGGAACCGAATTGCCGAGGATCAGCACGAGGACGGCGGCCAGGGCGATGCCCGGGACGGACATGATGATGTCCAGGACGCGCATGATGACCTCGGAGACGCTCTTGCGGGCGACCGCGGCGATGGCGCCGACGATCGAGCCGAAGAACAGAGCGAACAGGGTCGCACCAAAGCCGATCACCAAGGAGTAGCGGCCACCGTAGAGCATACGGGAGAGAATGTCGCGACCCTTGTCGTCGGTACCGAACAAAAAGCCGTTACCGGGAGCCTGACGGGCGGTGAAGATCTCAAGCGGATCATGCGGGGCGATCAAGGGAGCCAAGATCGCGGTAAGCGCCACCAGGATAAGGAGGACGAGGGAGATCTTGCTGCTCATCCTCATGTTCTTGAAACCGCCGAACTTCATGCCCTTGGAAGCAGCTTCCTCGAGCTTGGCAGTTTGCTCTTCACGAATCTTAACCATGGCCTACACCGTCCTAATGCGCGGGTTGATGAGCAGGTACAGCATGTCGACCACGATGTTGATGATGACGAAGGCCAGGGCCACGACGATGACGACACCCTGGACGAGCATCGTCTCGCCGCCGGTGATGCCGGCGAGAATGGCCGTGCCCATGCCGGGCAGGTTGAAGATGACCTCGATGACGACGGCGCCGCCCATGAGGTAACCGATCTTCAGGCCGAGCGTGGTGACGGGCGTGATCAGCGCGTTGCGCAGCACGTTGCGGGCGATGACGACGAACTCGGGCAGACCGCCGCCGCGCGCAGTGCGGACGTAGTCCTTATCGAGCTCCTCGACCATGGCCGTACGCACGATACGGGTCATCTGGCCCGTGAGCGGGAACGCAAGGGCGATGGCAGGCATGAGCATGCGGGCCATATACCCACCGGGGTTCGCGGTGAAGTGCGGCAGCGGACCGGACGCGGGCAGCACACCCATATACGAAGAGAACAGCAGGATCAGCAGGACGGCGAACCAGAAAGACGGCGTCGCGATTCCCGCGATGGAAAATACGCGAATCAGCTGATCGGGCCACTTATCGCGATACAAGGCGGCGATGACGCCCAGTACGAACGAGACGACCGCGCCGATGATGAGGCCGATGAACGTCAGCTGCATCGTGACGGGCAGGGCGGTGGCGATACGGTCGACGACAGGCGTGCGGCCGGCACCATACGTGCCGAGGTCGCCGTGGAGCAGGCCGCCAATGTAGTTGACGTACCGCTCGGGCAGCGGGTCATTCAGACCCTGGTCTTCCATGTACTGCTCGATCGCTTCCTGCGAGGCGCCCTCTCCAAGGGCGTTGCGGGCAGGAATACTCGGATCGGTGAACGACATAAGGCCGAACACAAGTAAGGTGACACCCAGTGCCATGATAGGCAACGCGACGAGGCGTCGTCCGATAAGGCGCAAAAGGTTATTCACTTCTTCCCCCTCTACATTCCAAAAGCCTTGTGGGGGGCTCGGGTAGAACACGTCACCCGAGCCCCCCACGCTCTTATATCCTATTCGCGTCCAGGCGGACGGAGCGGATGCAAGTGTTTACGCCGATATTACTCGGTAACCGTGGCGCAATCGATGAAGGACATACCGGTGGTGCCGATGCCCTTGAAGCCGTCGATGCGGACGCCCTCGCCGTTGGGGGTGTCGCGCCAAGAGGCGGTCACGGTCTTGACCTGGAGCACCGGGTACAGGACGGCCTGCTCGGCGATCATGTCGAAGCACTTGTTCCAAGTCTTCTGCTGATCGTCGCCGGTCTGTCCCAGAGCGGAGGCCATGAGCTCGGTGAGCTCCTTCCACTCAGCGGACTCGCTCCAGCGGGCGCGGACCTTCATCCAGGCGTTGTCACCGTACCACCAGTTCATCAGCAGGTCGGGGTCGGCGCCGAAGCAGGAAGGATCGCCAGGGGCGAGCAGGAGGTCGAAGTCGCCGCCGGCGTCGATGTCGGCGTAGGTGTCGGCGGTGGTGCGGGTCACGATCTCAGCGTCGAAGCCGAGCTCCTTGAGGTCCTGCTGAACCTGGACGGACATGCTCTTGACCTGCTCGTTGTCGGTGGTGAGGAGCTTGATGGAGCCACCGGTCACGCCGGCCTCCTCCAGGAGCTTCTTGGCCTTCTCGACGTCGTGCTTGTAGACGACGGAAGCCTCGTTGTAGTTGGTGTAGGACTTGGGCAGGTAGCAGGTGGGGGCGGTGGCGAGACCGGCGAAGGCGTTCTCGATCATCTTCTCGTAATCGAGAGCGAACATGACGGCCTGGCGGGCCTTGACGTTGTCCCACGGAGCCTTCTGGGTGTTGAAGAGCATGAAGCGGGTGCCGAAGCCGTCAACGGTATCCATCTGGCAGCCGGCGTTCTGAAGCTGGTCGACGGCGTCGGCGGTAACCATCTCCATGACGAGCGTGGTGCCCTCCTGCTGGGCCTGAACGCGGGCGGTCGGGTCGACGAGGATGTCGATGTGCAGCTTCTCGTCCTTGGCGGGGTGATCGCCGTTGTACTCCGGGTTCGGGACCATCTCGACCTTGGAGTCATCGATGACGTCGTACATCCAGGGGCCGGAGCCGACGGGCTTGGCGGTCATGTCCTCCTTGGTGGAGGAGGCGGGAACGACGCGGACGATGGCGAGGCGCTCCTTCAGCAGGGAGAAGTTCGGCACGGCCGTCTTGACGGTGACGGTGGTGTCGTCCTTGGCCTCAACGGAGGCGATGGGGGCGAGCATCGGGATGTAGATGTTGCCCTCGGCGGTGGAGCGCAGGAAGGAGTCGGCGACGTCATTGGCGGTCACCGGGGTGCCGTCGGAGAACTTGGCGTCCTTGCGCAGGGTGATCTCGTAGGTGGTGTCGTCGACCTGCTTGGGATCGTCGGCGGCCAGCTCGTTGAAGACGCTGTAGTCGTGGAAGTCGAGGCCATACAGACCCTCGACGACATGCCAGTTGGTGCCGCAGGCGAGAGCAGAAGAGGTGCTGGAAGGATCGAAGTTGGTGGTGGTGTAGGCAGAGCCGGCGGTGATCACGCCGCCGCCCACAGTACCGTCAGCCGCAGGAGCGGAGCCTGCGGGCTTGTCGCCACCGCCGCAACCGGCGAGACCAAGGCCAGCGACGGCGGCGGCGCCACCGGCAAGACCGAGGAAGGAGCGGCGGGACACGCCCGTGTTCAGAAGATCGCGCATGGGAACTCCAATCAAGCGCTCGGCGCTGCGACTCGGCAGCGCACATTACAGACCCTTTCAAGCCTAATGGGTCATTCGTTTTTTGTGCGGCGCCCGTCGATGAACGGTCATCCTTCCGCCCAGGCGGGAAAACGACCGTTCACGAGATTGTTGACATTTTTTCAGGATGGTATTAAAGGCCATACCAGTTTTCCAGGAATACGCTTTATCATCCTAAAGTGCCCTGGTATTTACTGGTTTTTACTGGTATTAGAACTATCCCTCAGAATATATACATAGGGCGATAATTTAATACCACTTATTCACCTTCGGCAGCATCTTGCTCGACGCGCTGGGCCTCGAGTGCGCGGAGCGATTCGAACACCGAACGGGCCACCTCGGCAGGCACGCCGGGGACCTCCGCAATCTCGGCCTCCGAAGCGGCGCGAAGGCGCTTCATGGAACCGAACCGCTTCATGATCGCCTTCTTCCGCGTAGGACCGACGCCGGGGACCTCGTCCAGGACGGAGACGGTCATCGCCTTGCCGCGCAGCTCACGATGGAAGGTGATTGCGAAGCGGTGGCTCTCATCGCGGACCTGTTTGATGAGATACAGAGACGCCGACCCACTGGGCAGCACGATCGGCGTATCGTCCCAGGGGACGAATACCTCCTCATCGGCCTTGGCGAGGCCACAGACTGGGATGTCGAGACCGAGCTCTTCGAGCTGCCTCATCGCCGCGGTGAGCTGGGGGCGGCCGCCATCGACCACCAGCAGGTCAGGTCTACTGCCGAACCGCTCGTCGGCCATGCGCTCGGGAGCGTAGCGACGTCCGAGAACCTCGGACATGGAGACGAAATCGTTGGCCTCATCCAACTCCGCACGGATCTTGAAGCGACGGTACTGGCTTTTGTCGGGCTTGCCGTTCGTAAATACGACCATGGACGCGACGGTGAAGGCGCCATGCAGGGTCGAGATGTCGAAACACTCGATGCGCATCGGCGGCGCGTCCAGGGCCAACGCGCTCTCGAGCTGCAATAGCGCCTGATTGGTGCGATCGTCCGAGTACCCCGTCCGCATCATGTAGCGCATGAGGGCATGACGGGCGTTGCGCTCGGCCATCTGCAGCAAGCGGTGCTTCTCGCCACGCTGCGGGCGGTGCAGGCGGCACACGCGCCCCCTCTTGCCCGTCAACCACTCCCCCACCACGTCCGCATCCGGCAGCTCGATCGCAAGGTCGACCTCATGGGGGACGTCGGCCGTCTCATCGTAGTAACGCTTAACGAAGCCGGATGCCAGCTCGACCTCATCGACGTCGAGGCCCTTATCCAAGATAAACTCGCAGGTTCTCTGCACGCGCCCCTCGCGCACGACGAACACGCAGGCACCGGCGATGGTCTCCTCACGATAGAAGCCGATGAGGTCCAAATCCACGCTCGTGGGGAACACGACCTGCTGACGATCGTCCAGTCCGTCGATAACCTCAAGGCGACGCTTGATGCGCCCCGCACGCTCGAAATCGAGATCGGCGGCGGCCTCGGCCATATCGGCTTTAAGCTCATCGACGAGTTCGCGGCGTTGCCCGGATAGGAATCGCTCGACACGACGGACGTTCACGGCGTATTCCTCACGACCGATCATGCCGGCGCATACGCCGGGCCCGCGCCCGACGTGGTAGTCGAAACAGGGACGGCCCTGATTTGAGCAGATGAGCTCGATGACATCGGCATCGTCCGGGCGTTTTTCAAGCAAGCGGCGAACGCGCTTCCACTCGGCGCACGAGGCCGTGCAGATCGGGCAGACCTTGCGGAGCGTGTCGATGGTCTCGCGGGCGGCGCGACTGTCCGTGTACGGACCGTAGTAGCGCGTGTCGGGGCGATGCTTCTCGCGCGTGTACTTGATGGCGGGGAATACGTCGCCACGCGTGATGGCGATGTAGGGGTAGGACTTGTCGTCCTTGTAGTCGACGTTGAAATACGGATGGTATTGGGCGATGAGCTCGCGTTCGAGGACGAGCGCCTCATGCTCGCTTTCGACGACGATGTAGTCGAAGCTCGCAACGAGCTGCATCATGAGCGGGATCTTTGCGCGATCGTCGGTCAGCGTGACGTACTGGCGCAGGCGAGCGCGTAGGTTCTTGGCCTTGCCGACGTAGATAACCTCGCCCGAAGCGTCTTTCCAAAGGTAGCAGCCGGGATCGTCGGGCACCTCGGCAACCTGTTCGACAAGGCTCGGGGCATGGTCGCCCCCCTGGGCGCGCACGTGCTCGGAGGCGGCGCGGGCGGAAAAGGGCGCAAGAGGCATGGAGCGGGAGGGCGGGGTATCGCCGGATGAGCGGCCTAGCATACGCGCCGGCCGAATTCCGCCCCGGTGACAACATGCGAAGGGCATCCCTTGGGAGCGAGCGTTCTCATGGGCAGCCTACCGCCTCACGGCCCTTGCACGGGCGCGCAGCTTCTTGACGCCCTGCAGCGCAGCGTAGAACCCGCCCTTGATGGGGACGTCGCGGTCGGGGGCGATTCGAACCGTTCCCTCTTTGGCGAACTTCGTCTTGAACTCATTGAGATTCATGGTCTCTGGAGCGAACTCGCTGCCGATGCCCATAAGGTCGTAAGACGTGCAACCACGCTCGGCAACGTGCATCATCTCGAAATGCACCAGAGCGTCGGCGACATGCAGCCTACCCGCACCCGACACCGTGGCCGCGTAATACCGCGTTGCCACGGAACCCGAGATGGTCACAAGCGACCAGCCCACGAGCTCGCCGTCGATACGGGCGGCATACACACGGCAGTGATCGGGACCGAGCACCCGCATCATGTTGGCGTAATAGGAGCAAGGAGCCGGGACGAACCCGTCGCGCGCAGCGGTATCGCACATGATCTTGTGATATTCCTCGAAGGACGCGGCAGCGAGATCGGTCTCGTCGGCCATCGAAGCGGGGCACTCGCGCAGGGCCTTGCGGACATCGCGGCGGCCGCGCGGCTTCATGCGGGAGAAAATGGCCTCCTCGCCGCCGGACAGGTCGACGACGACAGTGGTGTCATACGGCAGCGTCGAAAGGCACGGACGCGTCATGGGGAGTTCATGGTCGACGGCCAAGCGCATGAAGACCTGGGAACGGTCGGCCTGATTGATATGCGCGACGAGGGCCTCGAGAGCCTCCGCCTCGTCCTGGGCACTCGGCGCGGCGGCCCACACGGGGGCGTGGTGGGCGCGCAGGTAACGGTAACCATGCGTCTCATACTGCACGAAAGAGGCGAGCGCCGCCGTTTCGCCGTCGCGAAGCACGGCAACGTAACCCCACGGGGAGCGGCCATCGACGGTCGACTCGAAATCCTGCCACACGGGCAGCTGCTCAACGGGGATGTCGACCCCAAGAGCCTCGAGAGCGACCTCGTACTCCTCGCGCGACAGCGTCTTCACCTGCATGCAATCACCGGTCCATATATGCCATATCCTCACGATACAGCGGTTAATCATATCCCATGGAAACGGGCGGACCGATCGAACGCGAGCGGTTCTATTAAGAATGCATCGACGGCGCGCGTCTTTGTCGTGAGCTTGCGCGCGGGCCGCTCCGAGTGCGATAGAATCGCAGGATGTCCAGCGAACCAAGCGCGGTTATACCGCGAGGAGTCATCGGAGTTCTCATGCAGCCAACCACACCACGTACCGACTTCATTCCCGTCGTCCTCGGCGGAGATATCGGAGCTTACGCGCTGTGCCGTCAATTCCATGAGGCGTTCGGCATCCTCCCCATCATCATGAGCTCGGGGTTCGTCGGCATGATCCAGCACTCCCGCATCGTCGATCGACGCCTGGTCGCCTCCCTCTCGGCACACGACCTTCTCGAGGCGATCACCGCCATCGCGCTCGAAGACCGCGAGCGTCGCGTACTCGTCGTGGCCAACACGGACCCGCTGATCGAGGCGCTCGAGACGATTCACGAGAAGCTCCCGTTAAACGTCGTATGCCCCATCCCGCCCCGTGCCGCATTCGACGCCGTATGCGATAAGGACACGTTCGCTGAGCTATGTGCGGCGCACGGCCTCGAGACGCCGCGGACCGAAGTTGCACGCCTCGCTGGAGACGAGCCCATCGCGCCGTGCGCGATCCCCTTCCCTGTCGTCGCCAAGCCCTCCGTTTCCGCCGGGTACTACGACTTCCTCCTCAAGGGCTTCAAAAAGGTCTATTTCCTCTCCTCGCAGGCCGAACTCGACGAGTTGTGGCGCGACCTGAGGAACGCCGGCTTCACGGGTGACTTCCTCGTGCAGGAACTCATCGGCGGAGACGACACCCACATGGACTCGCTCACGCTCTATATCGGCCGAGACGGCGCCCCGCGCTTGCTCGGCGCCGCCCAAGTGTTGCTCGAGGACCACGCCCCGACGATGCTCGGCAACCCCGTCGCGATGGTCATCCGTGAGAAGCCCGAACTATGGGAAAAGGCCTCCGCGCTTCTCGCCGACGCCGGATACCGCGGCTTTGCCAATTTCGATATCAAGCGCTGCCCAGTGACGGGCCGCGAGGTCTTCCTCGACTGCAACCCCCGCATGGGCCGCAACTCCTACTACAACGTCGCCGGCGGCGTGAACCCCATGGAGGTTCTCGTCCGCGATGCCATCGACGGGCTCATCGACGAACCGAGGCGCGCCGACAAACCGGCGCTCTACTCCCTGGTTCCCCTGCCCTTGCTCAAGCGCTACGTCCCCGCAGGCCCGCTTCTTGACGAAGTGAACGACCTGGCGAGCGCCAAGCGCGTCTTCGACCCCCAGCGCTATGCCTCCGACGCATCATGGCGTCGGAGGCTCGATGTCGCGTTGACCGAGACCAATCAGTACCGGAAATTTGCAAAGTACTATCCGGAGCGCACCGACACTTCTTTCTAGAAACAAGCGCACAGCAGCCGCCCAAATTGCCGACATGAAAAAGCGGGACGCCGAAGAAGGCGCCCCGCTTTTTCAGATATCGACCGCGCGCAGCCCTAACCGCGGTGAAGCGCGCGCGACACGCGAGAGAAAAGCGCATCGAAAAACGGCGCTTCAGACCTGCCGAGCGCATACGCACTCCCATAGGCCACCAAAAGGGCCGGCAGGCCCGCAAGGGCCGCGTACATCAGGCCGCGCAACATTGAGCCGCCCACCGGACCGACAACCGTCGTGAGCAATATGAGCAGACCGGCGCCGACGGCAGATCCCAGCAAACCGAACACGAGCGCCCGCGCGCCCGAAAGCATGACGGAGGAGAACCCGAAGGATCCCACCTCGCGACGAATACTGAGCAGCGTGACAACATCGACGGCGAGGAAGTGGAAGGTGGAGCTCAGCGGCACAACATAGAGACCATAGACGGGCGTGAGGACGATACAGAACACCACCTGCGTGGCCGCCGCGACGCAAGCCGCAAAGGCATAGATCTTCATCTTCATGAGCGAGGAGCAGACCTTCTGCAGATAGGTCGAGAGCGCGTACAGTGGCAACGCGACGGCCTGAACCTGCAGGTACGTTGCAGTCATAGCCGCATCCTCGGCGTCGAAGCCACCGAGAAGCGCCACGAGAACCGGCGCGAAGACGATAAGCAGCAGTGCGCAGGGGATCATGGTGAAGATGATCTTGCGCATGCCGGATGAGAGTGCACGGCGATAGGCATCCATCCGCTCAGCGACGCGGTAGTTCGAAAGCTCTGTGAACATGGTGACCGAGATGGGGATGGCCAGAATCGAGAAAGGCAGCACATACCAGACGCGGGAATAGTACGCGATGGCGGCGCCGCTCGAGGTGACTTGAAGCGCGCAAGACGACTGGACGGCATTCGTGGGATACGACGCGAACGTGACGATCAACGTCGGAAGGCCGATTGCAAGCGTTTCGCGCAAAGCGGGGTCATGCAGGTCGATTTTGAGACGCAGCCTCACTCCATGACGGCGCAATGCCGGCAGCTGGATAAGCACCTGGGAGACCACGCCCAAGGGGTTGCCCACGGCCAGGATGATCAGTGCCTGGTCCCATGCGAGCAGTCCGCCTTTGACCACCAACGAGTACAGCATGAACGACGCGATGGTGATGATGTTGTTCACCATGGGGGCGGCATTGGAGGCGAAATAGTCGCGCTCCGCGTTGAGCACACCCGAAACCACCGAGGACACGCCATACAGGATGACCTCGAAAGCGAAGAAGCGGAAGAACCATACCGCAAGATCGAAATCGAAATCCGCGCTCGCGCCCGCCGATTGCGTCCAGATGATCGGACCGGCGAATATGAAGCTCAAAACCGAGAGGACACCCATAATGACGAGCAGGATGGTGAGCAGATTCGAGGCGTACTCGGCCGACGCCTCGCGGCCGCGATTGTTGCGGACGGAGAGGTAAACCGGCAGAAATGACGTGACGAGCATGCCGCCCATCACGAGCTCGTACAACATGTTCGGCATACCAGCCGCGACGGTGTAACAACTCGCAACGGACATAAGCGCCCCGGAAAGCGCATTGGCCTGCGCCATCGTCCGACCGAAACCGGTAATACGGCTCAGAATGACAAGGATGCTCGTCGAGTTGGCCTTCCGGGCGGCGAGGCGCTCGACCTCCTCCTCCGTCTCCTCGCGCAGGCACTCTTCAAGCTCGTCTTTCAAGGGGCTCTCCGCATGCGAATTCGACGACAGGCGAGAGCGCTTCGCGGCAGTGAGGTAGACGGCGGTCTCATCGGGCGACGTCGTACTCAGCGACGTCTCGCGACCACGCTCGGTGGACCCACGTTGCGCGGCGGCGAGAAAAACGGCGGTCTCCCCGGGAGAAGAGGAAGTCGCGTTACCGTGAGCAGCGTTTGGACGCACGCCCGATCCAGAACCCCTACCGTCACGGGGGGCAAAATGGGCACCTATTCTCGATTCTTCTCCTGGCATGCAATCAGCCTCTCAACAGAAAAAGCGCCCCCGGGAATCCGGGGGCGCTTGCACTCACACATTCACGCCGTGCGGCCACCGCGCACACGGCTCGGCACTACACCGGCGAGCCGCCGCCGACGTAGTTGCCGCCAGCATAAAGGGATGCGACCACAACACCGACGCCGGGCATCGAAGCATGGACGTACCGTCCCCCGCCAATGTACAGACCGACATGGTAGATGGAGCTCGTGGAACCGCCATTACCCCAGAAGACGAGGTCACCGGGCTTGAGGCTGCCGATGTTGTACACCAGGTGTCCCTTGGAGCGAACCAAGTTGAACTGACTCCGAGAGCTATGCGGGATACCATAGCCGACCTGGGCGTAAGAATAGCTCGTGAGGCCGGAGCAGTCGAAGGCGTTGGGGCCGGATGCAGCCCACACGTAGGGCTTGCCGACCTGCGCGAGAGCGACATCGACAACGCTGGCGGGCGCATTGCCGGAGTTAGTGTTGCCGTTGTTGTTGGGCTTCTCAACGGGCTTGCTGGGCTTGTTGTTATTGCCCTGCTGCTGCTGTTGTTGCTGCTGTTGCTGCTGCTGTTGCTGAAGCGCCTCCTGGCGAGCCGCCTCCTCAGCGGCCTTGCGGGCGGCCTCCTCGGCAAGCTGATCCTTGAGCTGCGTGTCGAGGTTGTTGTAGAACGACTGCTGTTGGCTGACCTTCGAGCTGACCTCGGCCGTCTTGGACTCCTGCTCGGAAACGAGCTCCTTCTGACGGGCCTCCTGCTCGGCAAGCTCGGCCTGCTTCTGCTCGAGCTCGGCCATATCCTGCTTCACCTTGGCGATAACCTGGGCGTCGGCATCGGCGACCTTGTTCGCATAGAACGTGCGAGAGAAGAGATCGGCAAAGTCCGTGGAGCCCAGAACGATGGAGAGCAGGTTCGCGCCGCCCTGCTTGTAGGTGGAGGACACACGCTGGGCGATGACCTCCTGGCCCTCGGCGACCTCCGCCTGTTTCTTCTCGATATCGGCACGCGTCTGCTCGATCTGGCCCTGAACGGTGGCGAGATCGTCCTTCACCGTGGCGAGCTGGCTGCTGGCGAGCTCGAGCTCCATGGTATAGGTCTGGAGCGTGGCGTATGCGTCGTTGACGCGCTGCTGGAGCACGTCGGTCGGCTCTGCGAATGCGACCGCAGGGACCCCGGAAACCGAGAGCGTCGCGGAGAGTAGGCAAGCCGTGGCGATGACTGTGGTGCGTTTGAACTTCATGTCACGTCCTAACGTGTTCGGGTGCATCAAGGATACCAACCCCGGCCCCTGAGCACCACCCAAAGCCGACGTGCGGCAGAATAGCTTCACAGGAACGGGCGGGACCTACCTTCGACAGATGTCCGCTGTAAGGGCGTTCAGGCAGGTCAACAGCGGCTCAACCGGTACTTCGAGCTGAATGCCGCGGCGCCCCCCGGAAATGTAGACCGCATCATACAACCAACATGTCTCATCGAAGATCACCGGAAACGGCCGCCTCAGCCCAATGGGCGAGCAGCCGCCTCGCACATACCCGGTCACCGCCGTCAGTTGTTTGGTGGGCAGCATCTCGAGCGACTTCTCCCCCGCCACCTTCGCAGCGGCCTTGAAGTCGAGCTCCTCGGCAACTGGCACGCAGCACACCACATGGTTGCCCGAGGGCGCCACTGTCACGAGCGTCTTGAATCCCTGTCCGGGATCCTCTCCCAGCTGCGCGGCGATAGACTCACCCAGACCACGGGCCTCCTCGCCGTCGTCCTCGTACGTGTGCAGGATATACGGCACGCCCTCGCGCTCCAACTCGCGCATTGCGTTCGTCTTTTGAACCTTGGGTGCCTTAGCCATCGATCTCGGCCATCCGCGCTCGGTCACGTTCAAGCAGGGGCGCCAGGAACTTGCCGGTGTAGCTCTTCTTGCACGCAGCCACCTTCTCGGGCGTGCCGGACACCACGATGCGCCCGCCGCCGTCACCGCCCTCGGGACCGAGGTCGATGATGCGATCGGCCACCTTGATCACATCGAGGTTGTGCTCGATGACGAGCACGGTGTTGCCCGCGTCCACCAGGCGCTGCAGCACGTCGACGAGTTGGCGTACATCCTCGAAGTGCAAACCCGTGGTGGGCTCGTCCAGGATGTAGAACGTCTTGCCCGTCTGCTTGCGGTGCAGCTCCTTGGCGAGCTTCACGCGCTGGGCCTCACCGCCGGACAGCGTCGTCGCCGGCTGTCCGAGGCGCACGTAGCCCAGCCCCACGTCGTAAAGGGTCTGCAGCTTGCGCTTGATCTGCGGGATGTTGCCAAAGAACGCGAGCGCCTCGGTCACTGACATATCGAGCACGTCGGCGATGGTCTTGTTGCGGTAGCGCACCTCGAGCGTCTCGCGGTTGTAGCGCTTCCCGCCGCACACCTCGCACGGCACATAAATATCGGGCAAAAAGTGCATCTCGATCTTGATCTGACCGTCGCCCTTGCAGGCCTCGCAGCGGCCACCGGGAACATTGAAGGAGAAGCGACCCGGCGAGTAGCCGCGCGCCTTGGACTCAGGCACGCTCGCGAACAGCGCGCGCAGATCATCCCACAGGCCGATGTAAGTCGCCGGATTGGAACGCGGGGTGCGGCCGATGGGGCTCTGGTCGATATCGATGACCTTGTCGATCTGGTCGATGCCCTCAATCGTCTTATAGGGACCCACGACGCGCGTCGAGTTATGCACGGCATTGGTGAGCGCGGGCGCGATGGTGTCGGTCACCAGCGAGCTCTTACCCGAGCCCGAAACGCCCGTCACCACCGTGAGGGTGCCGAACTCGATCTCGGCCGTGACGTTATGCAAGTTGTTGGCCTTGGCGCCCGTGATCTTGAGGGCCCCGCGACCGGGATTGCGGCGCTCCTCGGGCAGACGCACCATGCGGCGCCCGGAGAGGTAGGCGCCCGTAAGCGAGTCGGGGCACGCCATGAGTTGGTCCGCCGTCCCGGCACACACGACCTTGCCCCCGTGCTCGCCGGCACCCGGCCCCATATCGACCACGTAATCGGCCGCGCGGATCGTGTCCTCATCGTGCTCGACGACGATCACGGTGTTGCCCAAATCACGCAAACGCTCGAGTGTGGCGATGAGTCGCTCATTATCGCGCTGATGCAAGCCAATGGAGGGCTCATCCAGGATGTAGAGCACGCCCATGAGACCAGCGCCGATCTGGGTCGCCAGGCGGATGCGCTGGGCCTCGCCGCCGGAAAGCGTCGCGGAGGCGCGGTCGAGCGTGAGATAGTCCAGGCCGACATCCACGAGGAAGCGCAGGCGCTCGCCGATCTCCTTGACGATGGCGCGGCCGATGAAGGCCTCGCGCTCGGTGAGCTCGAGCGCCTGGAAGAACTCCAGGGACTCGCGGCAACTCATGCAGCAAACCTCGTAAATGGACTTGCCGCCAACCGTGACGGCGAGCATCTCGGGGCGCAGACGGGCGCCGTGACACGTCGAGCAGGGCTCCTCGCGGATGTAACGCTCGAGCTTTGCCTTGGTGTTCTCGTTGGTCGTCTCGACATAGCGCTCGTACAGGATATTGCGCACGCCGGCGTACTTGGTGAACCAATGCGTGTCCCGGCCGTCCTGCGTCTTGTAATCGACGCGCATCTTCTTGTCGCCCAAGCCGTCGAGGAAAATTTTTCGCACGCGAGCGGGCAGGTCCTTCCACGGCGTGGTCGGATCGACTTTGAGATGGATGCACAGGGCGCGGAAGATCTGCGGGTAGTAGTTTGACTTGCCGAAGAAACCGCCGAACACGCCCTCCTCGATGGAGAGGTTCGGATCCTCGATAAGGGCCTCGGCATCCACGACCTTTTTAAATCCCAGGCCGTCGCACTCCGGGCAGGCGCCATAGGGGGCGTTGAACGAGAAGTCGCGCGGCTGCAGGTCATCGATGGAGTGGCCATGCTCGGGGCAGGCAAGCGCGAGCGAATAGGTCAGCAGGTCGCCCTCGGTGCCCTCGGGCGCGTCCCGATTAGGCAGCAGATACACAGAGACATTGCCATGAGCGAGCTTGGTTGCCTGCTCGACGGCCTCGGCGATACGGCCGAGGCTCGTCTCGCGAATCACGATACGGTCGACCACGACCTCGATGGTGTGTTTGAACTTCTTATCAAGCTCGATGGTCTCGTCCAGGCTGCGGACCTCGCCGTCGATGCGCACGCGTGAGAAACCCTCGGCCCGCAGGTCTTCGAGCAGCTTGACGAACTCGCCCTTGCGACCCTGCACCACCGGCGCGAGCACGAAGGCTCGACGACCCTGACCGGCGGCGAGAATCTTGTCGGCAACCTGGTCGGTCGTCTGGCGCTCGATCTCACGGCCGCACTCCGGGCAATGGGGCACGCCAATGCGCGCATAGAGCAGGCGCAGGTAATCGTAGATCTCGGTGACGGTGCCGACCGTGGAGCGCGGGTTTTTGGATGTGGTCTTCTGGTCGATGGAGACCGCTGGGGACAAGCCGTCGATCGAGTCGAGGTCGGGTTTGTCCATCTGGCCGAGGAACTGACGAGCGTAGCTCGAAAGGCTCTCAACATAGCGGCGCTGGCCCTCGGCGTAGATGGTGTCGAAGGCCAGGCTTGATTTACCCGAACCGGACAGACCGGTGATGACGACGAGTTGATCGCGAGGAATCTCGACGTCGATGTCCTGCAGGTTGTGCTCGCGGGCGCCCTTGATGACGATGGATGAATCAGACATGGACGGTCCTTATCTGAAGTGGAATCGGATATGACTCATGGACACATTCGTATCTAACCCCTTAGTGTAGCGCCAACGCCCGGTCGGGGCATAATCCCTTCGGGCGTGGTTCTGCTTCGCTTCACAAAAACGCCCTGCGGGAATATGCCCCGACCGGGCGCACGCAGCTGAAAAGGGGCCGTGTGCCCCGCATAGAGAAGGGCGCCCCGGCAAGAAGCCGAGACGCCCATACGAGGCGAACTATGTTGCCGGAAGTACTTAGCTGCGGGCGGCACCGTCGACGGGGATGACCGCGCCGGTGACGTAGGAGCTCATCTCGCTCGCCAGGTAGACGAAGGCGTTGGCGACGTCCTCGGGCTCGCCGATGCGACCCAGCGGGATGGTGGCGATCAGAGGCTGGATCATCTTCTCGGGCAGGGCGGCGACCATGTCCGTCTTGGTGATACCGGGGGCGACGGCGTTGACGCGGATGCCCTTGGGCGCGAGCTCGCGGGAGAGGCTCTGGGTCAGGCCGTTGACGGCGTACTTGGAGGTCGGGTAACCGCAGCCGGAGGGCTGACCGTACTTGGAAACCATGGAGCTGGTGGTGGTGATGGTGCCGCCGTGACCGGCCTCGATCATGAGCTGCGCACCCGCACGGCAGCCGTTGAAGACCGCGGTGACGTTGAGGTCCATGATCTTCTTCCAATCATCGGCCGTGTAGTCGAGCAGCGGAGTGGACTGAGAGATGCCGGCGTTGTTGACGATGGTATCGACTCCGCCCATGTCCTCGGCGGCGGCGCGGAAGGCCTCGGTAACGGCGTCGAGGTCGGCCAGATCGCACGTACGACCCCAAACCTTGGCCTCAGGATAGGTGGCGAGCAGCTGCTCAACAGCCTTGTCGGCGGTCTCCTGGCGGGAACCGAACACGGTCACAACCGCGCCTTCCTCGATAAAACGAGCGGCGATGGCGTGGCCGATACCGCGAGTGCCGCCGGTGATGATTGCTTTCTTGCCTTCGAGCAACATGGGCATTCCTTTCGGACGTGGGGCGCGCACGTTCTTTCGCGCCCATCTTTTCAACCGTAGCCATTCTCCCCCAAAGATAAAACGGTTATTCGCCCTATGGGCTGACGTGATTCGGCAGACGGACGCCAGGCCGACAAGGTCGGGACCGCATGCGCGCTACGGGCCGTGAGGCACCTCGACCGACCCCGTTCAAGCCGCTCGGCGAGGGTACAATGGAGAGGTTCCACCTGAAGGAAAGGAAGCACCCATGAGCTGCGAGCATGCAACCGCGGCGGGCGGTCAGACCGCCCCGCAGGAATTTGAGGAAAACAATCTGTCCGAGGTCAAGCGCGTCGTCGCCGTGCTATCTGGCAAGGGCGGCGTGGGCAAGTCCCTCGTCACCGGTACCCTCGCCGTCGAACTGGCGCGCGCAGGCCACAAAGTCGGCATTCTCGACGCCGACATCACCGGCCCGTCCATTCCGAAGCTTTTCGGCATCCATGAGAAGGCCATGAGCAACGAGTGGGGGCTGCTGCCCGCCAAAAGCAAGACCGGAATCGACATCATGTCTGTCAATCTCCTGCTGGAAAATGAAACGGACCCTGTTATCTGGCGCGGACCCATTATTGCCGGCGTGGTCAAGCAGTTTTGGACGGATGTGATCTGGTCCGATGTGGACTTTTTGTTTGTGGACATGCCTCCGGGAACCGGGGACGTTCCGCTGACGGTGTTTCAGTCCCTGCCTGTAGACGGTATTCTGGTTGTCACCTCCCCGCAGGAGCTGGTATCCATGATCGTCTCCAAGGCTGTTGGCATGGCCCAGAAAATGGATATCCCGGTTCTCGGCATTGTGGAGAATATGAGCTACCTGAAGTGCCCGGACTGTGGTAAGGAAATCCATGTGTTTGGTGAAAGCCATGTGGATGAAATTGCCGCGGAATATGGTCTGCCCGTTCTTGCAAAGGTACCGATTGATCCCCAGCTGGCCAGCAACTGCGACAGTGGCTTAATTGAACTGTTCGAAGGGGACTATCTTGAGCCTGTGGCCGACAGGCTGGAGCAGCTTGGGGAGTAATCCTGTGGTGAAATCCACTAATTTTTGACTCTCTAACTTATGCATTTTTACTAAATTGAGAGAAGT
>ENA-ORTH01000420-ORTH01000420.1-human-gut-metagenome-genome-assembly--contig:-NODE-420-length-53763-cov-7.371751_pt1 | contig 53763 bp, 54 predicted proteins | sample MGYA00241914_ERZ509192 | MGnify/ENA primary metagenome ERZ509192 (study PRJEB26280, sample SAMEA2338826) | human gut metagenome | biome: human gut; feature: human-associated habitat; material: faeces...
AGTCTCCAGGTGCATACGCAACGATTGCTTTCATTTTCTCTGGTAAATTGCTCATTTCTTTTCCTCCTTGATTCAAATCTTCTTCGTCACTTTTTTAATTTACTTCTGTAAACCTCTTTTACATAAGTGTATTTCTTTTTTCTATTTTTGTCAATTATCACAAATTTACTATTATTTTTTTCATTTTTTATGCACTTTGCACTATCATTGTCCATCTAATTTTGTGATATACTTCCTTTAAGAACGAATTTGAATGAGGTGCGATTATGAGTCCAATGACAACATCTGATGTAAAAAAGAATAACAAGCAGGCACTTCTCCGCCATATTTATGAAAACGAATCCAGTCAGCAACAGGTTTTATGTGAATTACTGCATCTGAGCCGTCCGACCGTGATCAATCTGATCCGTGAGTGTTCCGAAGAAGGGCTGATCGAGAAGAGCGGCTATTACGAATCCACCGGCGGACGAAAAGCGAATGCGATCGTATTTATCCCGGATTCTAAGATCTCTATCGGTGTCGAGTTACTGCAGGACTCTTATGAAATTACGGCAATTGACCTGTACGGGAATACGATCTGCACGGCATGCTATGAAATTGGTTTTGTCAACGAAGATTCTTATTTCCGGAATATCTGTAACAGCATTACACATTTTATTAGCGGAAATAAAATTGACCATAAAAAAATCCTTGGAGTCGGCATTGTACTCCAGGGACTGATTTCTGCAGACGGAACGACTGTCACTTACGGTAAGATTTTAAATTGTACAGGACTTCATATTTCTGTATTTACAGATCATCTGCCGTACCCGTGCAAATTTTTCCACGATGCGGAAGCTGCCGCGCAGTTTGAACTGTGGTCTCATCCTTCTTTGAAGGACTTCATTTACCTGAATATCCGCAGTCATCTAAGCGGTGCACTGATTGTAAACCGTAGCTCTCTTAAAGGCACAGATCTGAAGAGCGGTGTCTTTGAGCATATGACTCTGATTCCGAATGGCCGCCCATGTTACTGCGGCCGCCGTGGCTGCATGGAAACTTACTGTTCTACACAGCCACTTATTGACGTGACCGGGCATCTGCATACATTTTTTGAAGAATTAAGAAAAGGCAACCGCACTTGTCAGGAATGTTGGAATACCTATCTCCTGAATCTTGCGGCTGCCATTAATAACCTGCGTATGTTTATTGATTATCCGGTACTGATCGGCGGTACGCTCTCTCCGTATCTTACGGAAGAAGATATCGATACTCTGCACCGTTATGCATCTGAAAAATCTGCCTTTCCTACGGAACAGCGTTTTATCCGTCAGGGACAGAATCAGAAAGCGCTCCGATGCGAAGGCGCCGCGATCAGTTATGTCAAAGAATATCTGCATGAAATTATGAATCTGTAGTCTCCCTCACAAGTTCTTCCAGATAACTGTCCGTTTCTTTCGTATACCATCCCAGATATGCGTCCAGTCCCAAACAATTCAGAATTACATAAATATCTTTTCCGCCAATCCGGTAATAGTCGGACACCTGCTTCAGCGGATCAAAATTTTTCTCCTTAAGCCAGTCTGACGGACTTCACTGTTAGTCTGAAAATTCATCTGTATAATTTCATTATAAAATGCCGGAGTCTTTCTCTTCTCATTCTGAAAGAGAAAGACTCCGGCATTTTATTTCCTATTATTCCGTTTTATGCTTTTCCTGTTTTCTTATTAGAAACTACATCGAAAATTACAGCAGCAAGAAGTACAACTCCTTTTACTACATACTGCCACTGATCCGGCAGTCCGTAAATTGACATTCCCTGATTGATAACACCCAACAGAACGGCACCGACCATAACTCCTCCGACAGTTCCTGAGCCACCATATGCAGAAGCTCCTCCGATGAAGCAAGATGCGATGGCATCCATCTCATATGTATTTCCCATGTTTCCATCTACAGAACCGATTCTGGCAGCTACCAGCAGACCAGACAGACCAGCCAATGCACTCATCAGGAAGTAAGCCCAGAAATACACTCTTCTAGGATCAATTCCTGAAAGCTTTGTCGCCTTCTCATTTCCACCAACTGCATAGAAATAACGTCCAAATACAGTAGATGAAGTAACAAAAGCGAAGATAATGACAACTGCAAGAATCCAGAGTAACATGACCGGAATTCCTTTGAACTGTGAAAGTTTCCATCCATATATAACAATTAATGCATCAATAATGATCAATTTGATTAGCATGGAAATAAATGGTTTCGTTTCATAGCCATGTTTTTTCTTTCTATAATAACTAAAGAGCATACAAGCAGCAATAACTACTGCAACAATTACTGCAACGATCAGAGAGGAAGTACATGCTCTTGGTTTTTCACCTGGCATTCTTAAGTATGAAGAGAAAATATCCAGGAATTTTTCATTTGTAATACCACATGTTTTGGAATCCAGTACCGCACGTGCCAGACCTCTGTATAAGAACATACCTGCCAGTGTACAGATAAACGGAGGAACATGGACATATCCAATTAAAATACCCTGAAACAGTCCGATAACCAGTGCAGCAGCCATTGCCATTATGATCGCAACAACCGGTGATTTACCGGACTGCAATGCTGTTGCTGCCAGCGCAGCGGAGAGACATAAGGTTGCTCCTACTGACAGATCTACGTTACCACCTGTTAAAATACATAAAAGCATTCCACATGCCATTACCATTACATATGCGTTCTGCAAAAGTAAGTTGGAGATATTCTGTGCAAGAATCAGTCTACCCCCTGTCAATACTGTAAAAAATATAAATACAATAACCAATGCAATAACCATGGTATATTGTTTTAATGTTGACTTCAGTTTCATGCCGTTACCTCCTTAGTTTTCCTTTTCATCATTTGAGGAAAGAATCTTATCCATGATTCGCTCCTGCGTTGCTTCACTGGCTTCTAACTCTCCCACCAGTTTTCCTTCGTTCATAATATAAATTCGATCACACATTCCAAGAAGTTCCGGCAGTTCTGAAGAAATCATAACAACTGCTTTGCCTTCTTTTACCATCTCATTCATAATGCAGTAAATCTCATATTTTGCTCCTACGTCAATACCTCGTCCCGGCTCATCCAGGAATAAAACATCCGGTTCTGCGAACATCCATTTTGACAGGAGTACTTTCTGCTGATTTCCTCCTGACAGGTTCCCGGCTTTCTGGAAAATCCCCGGTGTCTTTGTACGCATCCTCTTTACATACTCTTCGGCAACTTTATTCTCTTTATCTACATCGATCACACCAAAGCGATTAGATATTTTTTCCATTCTTGCCATTGTTGTATTCCGTGCAATTGTGTCACTTAGAATCAATCCGTTTGTTTTCCGGTCTTCCGTTGCATATGCCAGTCCATGGAAAATTGCATCTTTTTCATTTTTCAGATGAACTTCTTCACCTCGGATAAACTCCTGTCCGGAAATATGGCTTCCATAATTTTTTCCAAATAAAGACATTGCAAGTTCTGTTCTTCCGGCGCCCTGAAGCCCGGAGAATCCTACAATCTCTCCTCTGTTTACATGAAAGCTCACATGATCTACCATACATTTTTCTGTATAAACCGGATGATAAACAGTCCAGTCTTTCGCCTCAAAAAGTACTTCATCACTAATGTTATGTTCACGCTGCGGATAACGGTTGGACAATTCTCTTCCGACCATTCCCTTGATGATTCGTTCTTCATCTATGTTGTGATCTTTATTATCCATAGTTTCGATTGTTGATCCATCACGGACTACCGTAATCTTATCAGCAACATAAGCAACTTCGTTCAATTTGTGGGTAATGATGATCGCCGTCATTCCCTCTTCTTTGAATTTTAAAAGCATGTCCAGAAGCATCTTGGAATCTTTTTCGTTTAAAGATGCTGTAGGCTCATCCAGAATCAGAAGTTTTACATCTTTGGAAAGTGCTTTTGCGATCTCAACCAGTTGCTGTTTTCCGGTTCCGATGTCTTTGATCAACATGGAAGACTGTTCTTTTAAGCCTACTTTTTTCATATTTTCATCAGCCTGTTTGTACGCTTCATTCCAGTTAATTTTTCCGAATCTGTTTTTCCGTTCATTTCCAAGAAACATATTCTCCGCAATTGTCATTTCAGGAATCAACGCAAGTTCCTGGTGGATAATTACGATTTTTTTGTCCTCACTGTCATGAATATTATGGAACTGACAAACTTCTCCATTATATACAATATCTCCGGTGTATTCCCCGTAAGGAATCGTTCCGGAAAGAACATTCATAAGCGTTGATTTTCCGGCACCATTTTCACCGACCAGTGCATGAATCTCTCCTCTTTCGACTTTGAGATTTACATTGTCAAGCGCTTTTACTCCCGGATAAAGCTTTGTAATGTTCTTCATTTCCAGAATATAATCAGCCATCTCTTTCTTCCTCCCGTCTCATCAGGTTAATTTGCATTCTTCGGATATCCCTTCTTATCCAGTTTGTAATATCCTGTATCAATCAATTCTTTTTGAAGATTATCTTTTGTGACAACCACCGGAGTCAGCAGGTAAGACGGAACAACCTTTTTACCGTTATCATAAGTCTTTGTATCATACTTACATGAAAAATCCCAGTTGGCTTTTTTTATCAAATCCGCATCTGGTTTTTCTCCATTTAAGATTGCTTTTCCTACATCAATGGCTACTTCTGCTTCATTTGCTGATGTTTTGTAAATAGTCATCGTCTGTTTTCCATCTACAATCTTTGCAAGATTGGCTTCGTCCGCATCCTGTCCGGTAATCAATACTTTATTATCTCCGGCATAGTCCGAATCAATTGCCTGAAGTACTCCTAATGCTGTTGCATCATTGGAACATACCACTGCATCCAGTTGTTTTCCTTTGGAATAGTTAGATCCTAAAATATTCTGGAATCTAGTCATCGCAGTTGCCGTATCCCAGGCTTTTGTTGCAACCTGATCAAACTTTGTCTGTTTAGAAGGAACTTTCAGGATTCCTGCATCCAAGTAAGGTTTTAATGTGTCATAAGCACCATTAAAGAAATATGTCGCATTATTGTCTGCCGGATCACCTGCTGTAAATTCAATGTTATAACTCTTTGATTTGTCCTTCAGATCCAGTCCGAATTTGTCAATTACAAATTGTCCCTGCATCTGTCCAACCTTGTAATTATCAAAGGAAACATAATAATCAATTGCATCCGATTCACGGATCAGACGGTCGTATGCAATTACAGGAATTCCCATATCCTTTGCATCTCTTAATACTTGCGTCATAGACTCACCGTCGATCGTTGCTACCAGAAGCAGATTCACATCATCTGCGATCAGACTTTCTATATCCTTTACTTGCTGATCGATCTTGTTATCCGAATAAGTAAGCTCTACATTATACCCGGCATCTTCGAACTTCTTTTTCAGGTATGCACCATCACGGTTCCATCGTTCCAATGTCTTTGTCGGCATCGCAATTCCAACCGTCTTCTTTCCATCATTCTTCTTTGGTTCCATGATGCCGCTGCATGCGGTAAGCGAGAAGACCATTGCTACTGCCAGCAGTCCTGACAATATTCTTTTCACCTTCATCTCGTTCCTTCCTTTCTTTTTACTACTTTTGTAATTACTTATGAAATTATTTTTGTAAAACAACTTTCATAAGTAGAATATACCTGTATTCTACTTTTTTTTCAATAGCTTTTTGCTTTTTTGTTGAAAACAAACAATATCTTTTTTATTTTTTGTGCACTTTATATAATCAAAAAATATACTGGAGCCTTTTGTACTCCGATACATTTTTATATATTTTCTATATATTCATTTGTAAAATGCCATGCGACACCCATCATGACAGCCCGTCTTGGGTATTGACCTATCTTAATATACTCTGCATCTTCCCCGAAAATACTCAGATCAGCAACCATCTCTTTTAATTTCCCCATATATGGCTGCAAATAGTATGACAGAAAACCGCCAAGTACAACATCACAGTCGAATGCGAGTCTTAAATTATTAATACCGACTGCCAGATGTTCCAGAACATCCTCCCAGATTTCCTGATATTCCGGATTATCTTCCAGATCTTCAAAGAATTTATCTATCGTGATTCCCAGCTCTGTGCTCAGTCTCAGTGCACTGCAGTAGGCTTCCAGACATCCTCTCTTTCCGCAGTTACAGATCTTCCCATTAGATTCTACTTTCATGTGTCCAAACTCAGCACTTCTGTGTGAAACTCCGTAAAAAGGTGCTCCATTTAAAAAAATAGCTCCCCCCACTCCTTCTTCCAGGAATAAATACACAAAATCCTTCTTTTTCTCCTCGGCATCCCGTGAAAGCCATTCTGCGACGCCACCACTAATTCCGTCATTTTCAAAATACAGCGGATATGGAATTTTTTTACGGATCTCTTCTATACGAAAATCTTTTAGTTTTATTGTTGGTGAAAGTATTAGATTCTTGGTATTTTCATCAAATACTCCTGGTATTGTAATTCCGACTCCCAACAGGCGTTTCCGGTCTACATGATTTTCTGTGAGAAATACTTCAAGCTGTTCTTCTGTAATCGCAAATACATCTGAATCTGTCTGATACTCCAGATCTATCTCCTTATATGCCAGTACATTCTGCTTCAGATCCGAGAGCAGAAATTTGAGTTGATTTGCTGACAGCGACACACCAAGCGCCATCTTAATATCCCCCTTTGCCACATAAGCTGCCGGTGGTCTTCCTCCCTGGGATTCTCTGATTTCTGCCATTTCTACCAGACCGGCCTCTTCTAACTCCAGAAGATTCTGGAGCACTGTTGGACGGCTGACATTCAGTGCATTTGCAATTTGCTGCTTGCTGACCGGTTCTTTGGAATAAAAAATATAGCGGTAGATGTCATTTCTCATCTGCCGTCTTCTTTCTGTTGCCACAGGTTTTAACTTTTCCAAAACTATATCCTCCCTGTTGTATGACTGCAATTTATTATATACTCCGCAAAAAAACGTGTCAACTTGTCCATTGCAGCCTAGGAGAACGTCCTTTACAGGTGTATCGTTGAAATGTCACATGTTTTCTGCAACTTTACAAAGCCGCGATTAATTTATCAACCTCTTCTTCTGTGCTGCTCCAGCTTGTACAGAAGCGCACGCAGATACGTTCTTCATCTACTACATGATCAAATTCATAAGTAAACTCTTCTGCAAGTTCGTCTGCCTTTTCATTTGTCAGAATTACAAATAACTGATTTGTAGGGCTGTCCATGTACAGTGGGATCGAAGCATCGGCAAATCCCTGTTTCAGTTTTGCTGCCAGATCATCTGCATGTTTTGTAAGTTCAAAATAAAGTCCATCTTTAAACAATGTATAGAACTGCACACCGAGCAGCCAGCCTTTCGCAAGAATTCCGCCGCTCTGTTTCATGTAAGTGCGGAAATGGTCGCGCAAGTTTTTGTTTACAATTACAAGTGCTTCTCCAAATAAAGCGCCGCACTTCGTTCCACCTATGTAAAATACATCCGCGATCCGTGCAAGATCTTCCAGCGTCACATCACATGCACTGCATGAAAGCCAGTAACCAAGTCTTGCACCATCCACATACAGATACATATTGTACTGATCGCATACTTTCCGAATCTCTAAAAGCTCTTTCTTACTGTAGATAGTTCCATATTCGGAAGGCGAAGATAGAAATACAATCTTCGGAGCAGTCAGAAATTCCACCTGTCCGTGATCGTAATAATGTGCGGCTGTCTCTCTGACTGCTTCTGCCGTTAATTTTCCTTCTTTCGCAGGAACTGACAATATCTTATGCCCGGTATGTTCAATAGAACCTGCCTCATGGTGATTGATATGTCCGTTTTCTGCACAGATCACACTCTCATAAGGACGTAAGGCAGCAGTCATTACGGTAATATTCGCCGGTGTTCCCCCAACCATAAAATGAATATCTACATCTGCACCGCCAAGATATTTCCGGATCTCGTCGGCTCCTTTCTGACACCACTCATCTTCTCCATATCCCGCATAAGATTCTGTATTGATCTCACCAATCGCCTGAATAATCGCATTATGCGCGCCATGATTGTAATCATTGTTAAAACGTATCATTTGAAAACCTCCTGTTAAGTTTTGTGCTATTTCACTTTTATAACATATTCCTCAAACAAGTTCAACAGAAACTTGTTTGTATCATATTACTCAAATAAGTTAAGTTCAAACTTATTTATAACATATTAATTAAACAAGTTTCATATAAAAAAGAGTCCGCATAATGCGAACTCTTTTTACACTCAGTGTATGAAAACTCAAAATTATTTAAGGTTAACTTCTGCACCTTCGCCCTCAAGTTTAGCTTTGATTTCCTCAGCCTCAGCTTTAGAAGCGCCTTCTTTAACTACCTTCGGAGCTCCGTCTACTAATTCTTTAGCTTCTTTTAATCCAAGTCCTGTGATCTCACGAACAACTTTGATTACTTTAACTTTAGAAGATCCAGCAGATACTAATTCTACGTCGAACTCATCTTTCTCTTCTGCTGCTCCTGCTCCGTCAGCTCCTGCTGCTGCAACTACTACACCTGCTGCTGCAGAAACACCAAATTCTTCTTCACATGCTTTTACTAAATCATTTAACTCTAATACTGATAACTCTTTGATTGCATCAATAAATTCAGCTGTTGTTAATTTTGCCATTTTATTATCCTCCATTTTTTAATATTTGTTATAATTGATTACTCCTCTGTCGGAGCTTCTTCTGCTGCTTCTTCAGCCGGAGCAGCTTCGCCTCCCTGCTCTGCGATCTGATTAAGAACACGAGCAAGATTGGTGATAGGTGACTGTAAGCTTCCAAGTAACTTGGACAGTAACTCTTCTCTTGAAGGAACTTTGGAAAGTTCTGTAAGTCCTGCTACATCGTAAACTGTACCTTCAACAACACCAGCTTTTAATTCAAGTGCTTTTGCATCTTTTGCGAATTTGCAAAGGATTCTTGCAGGAGCTGTAGCGTCATCTTTAGAAATTGCGATAGCGCTTGGACCTTCCAAGTGTTCATCTAAAGCTGCAAAATCAGTTCCTTCAAAAGCTCTTTTCATCATTGTGTTTTTACAAACTTTGTAGACGATACCAGCTTCTCTTAACTGTTTACGAAGAGCAGTGTCCTCTGCAACAGTCAGTCCACGATAGTCAACTAAGACAACGCTTGCTGCATCTTTGATATCTTCTGCAATAGCCTGTACGATTGGTTGTTTTAATTCAACTTTTGCCACGAATGGTGCACCTCCTTATAGATTTTGAGTTTTACACCGCCGATAGATAAAAAATAAAACCTCTACATCCTAAGACATAGAGGTTGTAAAGTCATACATTTTGTATCGATCTTTCCTCGGTAGGCGTCTGAATCTCATCCTTACATTCTTGCGAATACCTACTGTCTTCGGCAGTCCTTGAACAGATTATCACACCTGCATGTATTTGTCAATACTTTTTTGTATTTATCCGTTATTTTTTATGACCATTTTTATAATCTGTTTTCACGATCTGTTTTACGCAGATTTTCTCTCTATTTTAAAGGACTTTCTCTGGTCATAACCATCCAGGAACTCTCCCATACGTTTCATCGCATCAGAGAGAACTTCTGCCTGTGGAAGCATAACCAGACGGAAGTGATCCGGTCTATGCCAATCAAATCCGCTTCCCGGTACAAGCAGAATATTTGTCTCATGAAGCAGATCACTTGCAAACTGCTTGTCATCCGTAATGTGGAACTTATCTGCATCCATTTTCGGAAAGATATAGAATGCACTGTTGTTCTTTACAAATGAAAGTCCGTCGATCTTCTCAAGCTCACGGATCGTTGCTTCTCTCTGCTCGTAGATTCTTCCACCCGGGCGAACCATGGACATCGGTGTCTCCATATCATCAAGTGCAGCCGGGATAACAATCTGTCCCAGTGTATTTGCGCACAGACGAAGAGATGTAAGCTGTACGATTCCCTGTTTGTAATCTTCTGTCAGTGCTCTCGGTCCGCTGATGATCATCCATCCACATCTGTATCCACACAAGCAGTGGGATTTGGAAAGTCCGTTCAGCGTTACCATCGGCACATCATCCGCAAGTGATGCGATCGATGTATGCTCCAGTCCGTCCATTACAAGGCGGTCGTAGATTTCATCGGCAAATACCATGATTCCGGCTTCTCTTGCGACTTCAACGATCTGTTCCAGAATCTCTCTTGGATATAACATTCCAGTCGGATTATTCGGATTGATCACAACGATTGCTTTTGTTCTGGATGTGATCTTAGAACGGATATCGTCGATATCCGGATACCAGTTTGCCTTCTCATCGCAAACATAGAACACCGGTTTTCCTCCTGCAAGATATACAGAATTTCCCCAAATTGAATAACTCGGTGTCGGTACAAGCACTTCATCGCCATCATTTAAAAGTGGCATCAAGGCAAACGAAACAACCTCACTGACTCCATTACCAATAAATACATCATCAGCTGTTACGCCTTTGATTCCTTTTGATCTGTGATATGAGCTAATCGCTTCACGGGACTGCGGCATCCCCCTGAAATCACAATAGCCTACCCCATCAGCTGTGTGATGCTCCAGCGCATCTTCAATGCTCTTCGGCTGTTTAAAACCAAATGTTGCCGGATTACCGGTATTCAATTTCAGCACGTCGATTCCCTTTGCCTGCATGTTCATAGCTTCAACAAATAATGGTCCTCTGATATCTGAGTGTACATGTTCCATTCTCTTTGCTCTTAAGATTTTATTCATTGTATTCCCCACCTTTATATTTTATATCATTATTTGTTTATCTTTCTCTTGTTGCTATTATCATAACGCAGTAGTATACTATATTCAAATATTTATAATTATATAAATGTTATATCACTTTAACTATAAGGAGTATTTTATGTTTACGTGGAAGAAATATATTTATGAAGTTTACAGAGAAAAGAGCTTTTCAAAAGCCGCGCAGAACCTTTATATCAGCCAGCCTTCTTTAAGCGCCCGTGTAAAGAAAGTAGAGAAAGAAATCGGGTTTCCTTTGTTCGACCGCAGCACCAGCCCACTGCAGCTTACAGAAGTCGGGGAAGTTTATATAAAAGCTGCGGAAGAGATTTTCCAGATTGAGCAGCGGGTGGAAAATTACATCAACAATCTGACTACACTGAAAACCGGAAGTCTGTCGCTTGGCGCCAGCACGCTCTTCGCCGGTTATGTTCTGCCACCGATCGTCACAGATTTTAAGAAAAAATTCCCTGACGTTGACATCCAGATCACAGAGGGAAATACAACGCTTCTGGAATCTTTGCTCAGCAATAACTCCGTTGACTTCGTAATCGACAACTATCATTATGACAGTACACTTTACAGCCGTGAACTCTACTGTATGGAAAATATTTTTCTCGCTGTCCCACGTCATTTCCGCGAAAACGAAAAGCTTGAATCATACCAGTTATCTCATGAATCAATCCAAAACAAGGACTATCTGAAAGGTACCTGCCCTGCTGTGCCACTGGAACATTTTTCAAAGCTTCCTTTTATCACTCTTGCACCGGGAAATGACACAAGAATCCGTGCAGACAGGCTGTGCCGCGAAGCAGGCTTTCATCCACATATTATTCTGGAACTGGATCAGCAGTCCACCGCCTACATGGCTGCATCCACACAGCTCGGTGCCACATTTATTAGCGATATGCTTGTAAGACAGCTCCCGGCATTTGAGCATTTCGTTTATTACAAATTAGCCGGTGACAGCGCCCACCGTCAGGTTTATTTCTACTACAAGAACCACAAATATAAAACAAGAGCCATGGAAGAATTTCTCTCCATGACTCATCTTCAGAATCTGCCATCTGCATAATTGCCGACTTCATTGCTGTAGCAGAAAGCTACTATACAAAAACAGGCTTGCAAATACTTCATAATAGACTTTGCAAGCCTGTCAGCTTTAATATTCCGTTCTAATGAATCCATCCCTGCTGGAATGCTTTTTCTTTATTATATGCGTACAATTCAGCATACGTTGCATATACATATGGATATACATAGAAAACACCTGCAATTCCACATGTTATAATAGTTAAAATATCCCAACCAATAAAGGACAGTCCCAGCATAAATGCATTTGCTTTCTCTCCGTCCATCATCTGTTTACTCAATGCAAATGCCTCTCTACTGTCCATACCCGGATTTTCCGCAAGAATATACGGAACCATCAGGTATTCAAAACTCTTTACAATCCCCGGAATGATCAGCAGTAATGTCCACAGGAAAGTATATAAGTCTTTCAGAAACATTGTCTTTACAATATTCAGATAATTGCCAGACTTGAATCCGTCAAAAATTGTTCCGACTGTCGGCGCTGAATCTCTGTTCTGGATAAAGAAGCGGTCTCCACCAACTTCCATTACATTACTGACAAATAAGCTAAACAATACTGCAAGGATAGCTACTACTCCCAAGATGCTGACTGCCATTCCTGCAAGCCCTGTTGGAATGCTCATAATGTGGTCTGTAGCAGATGTTGAACCCGAAAATGTATTCGTCGCCAGGCTCGACACATCTGATGCATTACTGGCTACAGATGTGCCACCCCCTGTAAGTAAACTAACCACAAGCGTTGCTCCGACACACGGCCAGTAATTTCTACGGAAAGCATTCTTTCCATTCATTTTCAATTCTGTGTTTAAATACATAACCCTCGTCCTCCTTCTCATCTTCAGTATGCAGAAACGCTGCAAACTGTTACATTTTTGAAAGATAATCCTATCTTACTATCTTTCGACACGAAACACAAGGCTCTTCATAAATTCTTAATCTTTCCTTCAACGATAAAACAAAAAAGAGCCTTCGCTCCGCGGATGAATACTTCATCCGTTTTGCAAAGACTCCATGATATTATTCTGCCTTTAATTAAGCAAGTTTCATTGGGTTAACCTTAACACCAGGTCCCATTGTAGATGTCAGAACAACACTCTTTAAGTACTGTCCTTTAACAGCTGCTGGTCTTGCTTTGTTAATTGCATCGATAAGCGTCTGGAAGTTGTCCGCAAGTTGTTCTTCAGTAAAGGATGCTTTACCTACTGGCACATGGATAATGTTTGTTTTATCAAGTCTGTACTCAATCTTACCGGCTTTGATTTCCTGAACAGCTTTTGTAACGTCCATAGTTACTGTACCAGCCTTCGGGTTCGGCATAAGTCCTTTTGGTCCAAGTACACGACCAAGACGACCAACAACACCCATCATATCTGGTGTAGCTACTACTACGTCAAATTCGAACCAGTTCTCGTTCTGGATCTTCGGAATGAGTTCTTCTCCTCCAACATAATCAGCTCCAGCTGCTTTAGCTTCTTCAGCTTTAGCATCTTTAGCAAATACTAAGATACGAACTTTTTTACCTGTTCCGTGTGGCAGTACAACTGCTCCACGAATCTGCTGGTCAGCGTGACGTCCGTCACATCCGGTTCTGATATGAGCTTCGATTGTTTCATCGAATTTTGCTACTGCAGTTTTCTTTACTAATGCTACTGCATCAGCAGCATCATACAGAGTTGCTCTGTCGATTGCTTTTGCAGCTTCAACGTATTTCTTTCCTCTTTTCATTCTAAATAAACCTCCTTGTGGTATTATCGGGAAAACCCTCCCACTTATTCTTCAACTGTTACACCCATGCTGCGGCAAGTTCCTGCGATCATGCTCATAGCAGATTCAACAGATGCAGCATTTAAGTCCGGCATCTTAAGCTCAGCGATTTCCTGAACCTGTGCTTTTGTAATAGTAGCAACTTTCTTCTTATTCGGAACGCCTGATCCAGATTTGATGTTGCAGGCTTTCTTAATCAGAACTGCTGCCGGTGGTGTCTTTGTGATGAAGCTGAAGCTTCTGTCATTATAAACAGTAATTACTACAGGGATGATCATATCTCCCTGATCTGCTGTCTTAGCGTTGAACTGTTTTGTAAATTCAACGATGTTTACACCGTGCTGACCAAGAGCTGGTCCAACCGGTGGTGCCGGAGTTGCTTTTCCAGCAGGAATCTGTAATTTAATGTAACCTTGTACTTTTTTTGCCATTTCAATTACCTCCTTGTGGTGATTGCGGGACTTACGTGTACCCTCCCACATCTTCTTCTAACTTTCGTAATGGGTACAGAATAAATCTCTGTGCTCTTACATCTTTTTAACTTCTGCGAAACCAATTTCTACCGGCGTTTCGCGGCCGAACAGTTCAACATTGATCGTCAGGCTCTGCTTCTGCGGGTTAATCGTCTGAATAACACCAACCGTGTCAGCCCATGCTCCGGCGATAACCTGAATGGTATCTCCTTCTTCAAAATCTACCACAATGTTGTCCTGTGCAATTCCAAGTGGAGCCATCTCAGCGTCTGTAAGCGGAACCGGTTTTGATCCAGGTCCGACAAATCCTGTTACTCCTCTTGTATTACGCACAACATACCAAGTGTCGTCATTCATGATCATATGAATGAGCACGTATCCCGGAAACATCTTCTTCTGAGTTGCTTTCTGCACTCCGTTCTTGAGTTCCACTACATCCTGCATCGGAACACGAACCTCCAGGATCTGATCTTCCAGATGTCTGTTTTCAACTGTCTTATCAATGTTGGCTTTTACTTTGTTCTCATACCCTGAATAAGTATGAACTACATACCATCTTGCTTCTGACATAATCTCACCTTTCCCGTTCGTTTCTTAATTAGCCAAGATTGACTAATATGTCGATACCATGCTGTACCAGGAAATCAATCAGTGCAATAATCGCGCCCAGAATTGCCGAAGTGATAACAACGGCTGCCGAGTGTTTCACAAGTGTCATCTGATCTGGCCACACGATCTTTTTGAATTCACTGCTAAGACCTTTAAACCAGCTTTTTTTCTGAGTCTTTTCACTCATGACATTCACACTCCTTCTTGGCGATTATTTTGTTTCCTTGTGCAATGTGTGTGACTTACAGAATCTGCAGTATTTCTTTGTTTCCATGCGCTCCGGATGAGATTTCTTATCCTTTGTCATGTTGTAGTTACGCTGCTTGCATTCTGTACATTCCAATGTGATTCTTGTACGCACAACTTCCACCTCGCTTCATATTTCTTAAGTTAACGTGTTGCTGGCAGTTTGCGAGACTGCCTCGTCTTTTTTAGGCATAAAAAAAAGACCTACTTCCATTCGCCATGATAGTGTACCATACACCAGGTGAAAAAGCAAGCCTTTTTCTTCTATTATGAATGTTTTCCTATATGATATTCTCTCTTCATAGCCCGCATGATCGTTCTGGATGCCACATCAACGATAAGGAATCCAAAAGCAATTGCCAGACATGTCTCAAACAATACCATCGTCTCGCTGATTGCCATTGCTTTATCATTGCTGGTGATTCCATACATCATATAGTAGAGATTCGGTCCGGGAATCAGCGGGAACACAGACGCAGTCAGGAAGATCGTTGACGGCGCGCGGTTGACTCTCGACATGATAAATGCAAAAAATCCTACGAATACGGCTCCCAGTAAGGTTGCAATAAAGTTACTCGGTCTGATCGCATATACTCCGGCATAAATCGCCCAGGTAAAGAAAGCACCTACTCCGGAATACCACACCTGTCTCCCACGGATCTTAAACCAGAATGCAAATCCAATACAGGCAATCGTACAGGATATCAGCTGGATTGGTATACTGTGATTTAAAATAAAGCCTTCCGCTGATACACCTTTCAGCATGATCATCGCAAGCGCCGTACCGAATGCAATTCCTGCAGCTCCCAGCATCGAATTCATGATATTGATCGTTCCGGAAATGAAATCTCTCTGCAAAAGCTCCCGGATACCGTTCGTTGTGCCAAGTCCACTGATCAGCAGCATAACGATGCCGATCATAATCCTCTCCGGATGACTTCCAAGCCCCATCCGGACAGACTCTATAATGATCACTTCTGATAAAAAAGACAGGATCAGGTTGTAAATCATCAGATTCTCTTCTCTTCTGCTTAACCATCCGCCTACAATAACGATCATCAGCGATACGATCACTGCAACGATTGCATCCGCAAAATTGCATCCAAAGAACACGGCAAATCCGGTTCCGCCCATCACGGCAGCAAAATACTTCGTATATGGTTTCTGCTGTGGTCTTCTCATAACTTCCAGATATTTTTCCCGAAGTTCCTTGTCGTCCGGTTTATTCTGGCAAACATATCTGCACAGATTATTGAGATAATCCAGTCTGTCAAAATTCGTATCTGTCGATTCGATATGACGGATCTGTGTAAGGATCTCTCCATCCGGCGTCTCCACCGTGATCTGAATGTTGCTTGGTATAACAAATACATCATATTTTACAAAGCCATAACTCTTACATATTCTATATAAACTGTCATCTATTCGGAAGTTCTCAGCCCCACTCATCAGCATAGCTTCTCCGATATCAAGGATTCCCTGTAGCAATCTCTGATAATCCATTGCATTTCCTCCCTTTCTCAAATAAATCTCTCTATTTTATAATCCGATTTTACCGTATAAATCTAGCACATTTATAACTATTAGACAATAGTAATCAATGATTAACATTTATTGTTTTTATCTATAAACAATTTTCGCTATATTGTCTCTTTTTTCACAAAAATTTTAGTAAAAACATTGCAATACAATTGCGTCTGATAGCAAAAAATTGTATAATTATTTTATCGAGTAAGAAAGAGAGGGCTCACTATGAAACATAATAATATGTTAGCAATGATTTTAGCTGGTGGCAGAGGATCCCGACTGCATGAGCTGACTAACAAAGTGGCAAAACCAGCCGTATCTTACGGTGGCAAATATCGCATTGTTGATTTCCCGCTCAGCAACTGTGCCAACAGTGGAATAGATGTTGTAGGTGTCTTAACACAGTATGAATCCATTCTTCTAAACAGTTATGTAGCTGCCGGTCGCCGCTGGGGACTTGACGCAAAAGAAAGCGGTGTCTATGTACTGCCTCCTCGCGAGAAAGCAGACACCAATCTGGATGTTTACCGCGGTACTGCCGATGCGATTTCACAGAACATTGATTTCATCGACACATACGATCCGGAATATGTACTTGTTCTTTCCGGCGATCACATTTATAAGATGAATTATGCGAAGATGCTGGAAGAGCACAAGGCACACAATGCCGATGCGACCATTGCAGTTATCCAGGTCCCGATGAAAGAAGCTAGCCGTTTCGGTATCATGAACACAAACGAAGAAGGACAGATTATAGAATTCGAGGAGAAACCGGAAAAACCGAAGAGTAATCTGGCTTCTATGGGAATTTACATATTTAATTGGAAACTTCTCCGTAAGATGCTGATTGCTGATATGAAGGATACGGATTCCAGCCATGATTTTGGTAAAGATATTATCCCTACATTATTAAATGATGGCAAATATCTTTATGCATACAAGTTCAAAGGGTACTGGAAAGATGTCGGAACGATCGATTCTCTCTGGGAAGCTAATATGGATCTTCTGGATGCCAACAACGAGTTGGATCTGGGCGATCCAACATGGAAAATCTATACCGAAGATGTTACAGCTCTTCCTCAGTATATCGGACCGGATGCCGACATCACCCGCGCATTTATTACACAGGGCTGTATGGTAGACGGCGAAGTGAAAAATTCTGTCCTTTTCACCGGTGCAAGAGTCAACCCTGGTGCAAAGGTCATCGACAGCGTACTAATGCCGGGCGTAGAGATTGAAGAAGGCGCTGTTATCACCCGCGCACTTGTCGCAGACGGTGTTAAGATTGGCAAAGACGCCGTTGTAGGAAGCGCAGACAGCGAACATATTGAACTTGTGTCCAAGCGCGTAAAGGGGGTTGAATAATATGGCAAAAGCATTTGGAATTGTAAATTTTGCGGGAAACCATGTCCGCGTTGAAGGATTGCAGAGTTATCGTCCGGTCGCAGCAGTTTCCTTTCTGGGAAGATACCGTGTTGTAGACTTTCCTATTTCAAATATGAGTAATAGCGGCATTGACCACATTCAGGTTTACGTAAGAAGAAAGCCACGTTCTCTGAACGACCATCTTGGAACAGGAAGACATTACAACATTAACTCTAAGCGTGGACGTTTACATACTTTATTTTCTATGACCGGCAACGAACAGGATCTTTATAATAATGATATTGCAGCATTTTACGATAATATGGAATGTATTGAATCAGAAGATTTCCCATATGTTGTAATCGCTCCAAGCTATATGATCTACTGTCAGGATTATACTGATCTGATTGAGACACACATTGAATCCGGTGCTGATATTACAATGTTATATCACACAGTTGACAATGCCAAAAGCGCTTTCATCAACTGTAATGTTCTGAACCTGAACAAGCAGAAAGGCGTACTGGACATGGAGCCGAACCGTGGAACAGCAAAGACACGAAATATCTCCATGGATACTTATATAATGAAGAAAGAGCTTTTCATTGAACTGATTCACAAAGCGAAGAAAACTTCTTCCTCATATACACTTGCAGATATCATTAACATGGAATGTGGCGAACTTGATATCCGTGGTGTTTCCCACAGAGGTTATTTTGCTGCAATCTCTGATTTTGGAAGTTATTATAATGCAAATATCTCTCTGATTGATTTTAAGACAGCAAGAAGCCTCTTTAGTAAAGACTGGCCAATTTATACACGTACAAACGATTCCGCACCGACACATTATTTTGAAAGTGCAGATGTAAAAAATTCTGTTATTTCCAACGGAAGCTCAATTGAGGGAACGGTTGAACATTCTGTTATGGGACGTGGTTGCCAGATTGAAGAGGGTGCTGTCGTGAAGAATTGTGTTGTTCTTTCCGGCGTCAAGATCGGCAAAGGTGTTCATGTTGAGAATATGGTCATCGACCGCAATGCCAAACTGATCCATACACCAGAGATTATTGCGGATCCGGGTCATCCAGGATATATCAAACGCGGTGATACTTTATAACATAATACCAGTGTCAAAAAACTGAAACTACGATGTACTTTTCTAAAACTGAGACATTCACCTCCTGCCGGAGAAATTCTGGCAGGAGATTTTTTATTCCTGTATATTTTCCCCAATTTTACAAATCCTATATTATACTACAAAGAAAGGATGACACCCTATGAATAAAATGTTTTGTTTTCAATGCCAGCAGACCGCTCACAATACCGGCTGTGAAGGAAATGCCGGCGTCTGTGGCAAAAAATGTGGCACTGCAAATGCGCAGGATGCACTCACAAACGCTCTGATTGGTCTTGCCCGCGCAGTAAATAAAAAGACACCTTCTGAACAATCTGACCGACTCGTGCTTAAAGGACTTTTTACAACGATCACAAATGTGAATTTCTATGAAGACAATGTGCGCAAACTGACACAGGAAATACAAGCGGAAAGAAACGCGATCGATGCTTCCGCAGAAGAATATGACATCCGAAATATCTGGGAAAATCATGAGGATATCCGCTCTTTGAAATCTCTGATCCTCTTCGGACTGCGCGGCATGGCTGCCTATGCTTATCATGCACTGGCGCTTGGCTACACTGACCGGGATGTTCTGAATTATTTCTACGAAGCGCTTGCTGTTCTCGGTGAACCGTCAGATACTAGTAAAGAAAACTTCGAAAGACTTCTCTCCTACGTCCTGAAAACCGGAGAGGTCAATTACCGATGCATGGAGCTTCTGGACAAAGCCAATACGGAAAGCTATGGAACTCCCGTTCCGACTGAAGTTCCACTTACGATTGAAAAAGGACCTTTTATTGTTGTAAGTGGACACGATCTTCACGATTTGAAATTGCTTCTGGAACAGACAAACGATACGGGCATCAACATTTATACACACAGTGAAATGCTGCCTGCCCACGGCTACCCGGAGCTTAAGAAATATCCACATCTGAAAGGAAATTTCGGAACTGCATGGCAGAACCAGCAATTTGAATTTCACAACATTCCGGCACCAATCCTGTTCACAACAAACTGCCTCATGCCGGTAAGACAGAGCTATTGCGACCGTGTATTTACCACCTCCATCGTCTCTTACCCAGAACTTATCCACATCGGAGAAGAGAAAGATTTTACACCGGTTATTGAAAAAGCACTGGAATGTGGCGGTTACGGTAAAGACCATCCGATGTACGGCGTCAATGGCGGCAATACTGTTATGACCGGATTTGCGCACGGCACTGTCTTAAAAGAAGCCGGCAGGATCATTAATCTTGTAAAAAACGGAAAAATCCGTCATTTCTTCCTGATCGGTGGCTGCGACGGTGCAGCTCCGGGGCGGAACTACTACACCGAATTTGCCAAAAAGACACCTTCCGATACATTGATTCTCACGCTTGCCTGCGGCAAGTACCGGATCAATGATCTGCATCTGGGCGAAATAGACGGACTTCCCCGTATTATGGATATGGGACAGTGCAATGATGCTTACAGTGCGATTCAAGTAGCGCTGGCTCTCGCCGATGCCTTTCACTGCAGCGTCAATGAACTGCCCCTGACTCTTGTATTGTCATGGTATGAGCAGAAAGCGGTCTGCATCCTGCTCACACTGTTATATCTGGGTATCCGGAATATCCTTCTCGGGCCTACACTCCCTGCATTTGTCTCACCAAATGTTTTGGAAGTATTAAAAGAAACGTATCAGCTGACACCAATTTCCACACCAGAGGCAGATCTGAAACGCATCCTCGGATAGTATTGCTTCTTCGGAATTCGCCTAAGCAAAAACCTCCTGCCAGAGTTCATGATTCTGGCAGGAGGTTTGCTTTTATTTATGATAATTCCAATTTTCCGGTATAGAGCTGGTAGTACGTGCCCTTGTTCTTAATGAGATCTTCGTGATCACCTCTCTCGATGATCTTACCGTGCTCCAGAACAATGATCGCGTTACTGTTACGGATCGTAGAGAGCCGATGTGCGATCACAAATACGGTACGTCCTTTCATCAGGTTATCCATTCCCTTCTGTACGATACTCTCTGTACGTGTATCAATGCTAGAAGTCGCTTCATCCAGGATCAGTACCGGCGGATTGGCAACAGCAGCTCTTGCAATCGACAGAAGCTGTCTCTGTCCCTGTGAGAGTTCCTCACCGTCTCCGCTTAACAATGTCTGGTAGCCGTGCGGCAGCATTTTAATAAACTGATCTGCATGCGCCAGTTTCGCCGCCTCGTATACCTGCTCGTCAGTCGCATTCAGATTACCATAACGGATATTGTCCATGATTGTTCCGGTAAATAAATGCGTATCTTGCAGTACAATTCCAAGAGACCGTCTCAGATCATCCTTCTTGATCTTGTCAATATTGATTCCGTCATAGCGGATCTTGCCTTCCTGAATATCGTAGAAACGGTTGATCAAGTTTGTGATTGTTGTCTTACCGGCTCCGGTCGATCCGACAAATGCCAGTTTCTGTCCCGGTTTTGCAAATAGACTGATGTCATGCAGAATTACTTTATCATCTTTGTATCCAAACGTTACATCTTCAAAGCGGACATCTCCGGTCAGCTCTGTATATGTCACACTTCCATCTGCGCTGTGCGGATGTTTCCATGCCCACATACCGGTTCTCTCTTTGCACTCAGTAATATTTCCATCTGCATCTTTCTTCGCATTGACCAGTGTGACATAACCCTCGTCCTTCTCCGGTTCTTCATCGATCAATGCAAAGATACGTTCTGCACCGGCAAGCGCCATAACAATCGAGTTAAACTGCTGCGCCACCTGCATGAACGGCTGTGTAAAGCTCTTCGTAAACTGAAGATATGATGCCATAACGCCAAGCGTAATTCCTCCGACCCCTGCTACAGAGAGGAAACCGCCAAGAACTGCCGTCAGTACAAACTGTAAGTTACCGATATTTCCGATAACCGGTCCCATCATATTTGCAAATTTATTTGCCTGGGAAGCACTCTCGAACAACGCTTCATTCAGCTCATCAAATTCCTGTTCAGAAATTCGTTCATGGTTGAACACTTTGACAACGCGCTGTCCGTTCATCCGTTCTTCTACAAATCCTGTTACATCCGCAAGTGAATTCTGCTGTTTCACAAAATATTTTCCACTGTTTCCACCGATTTTTCCTGTCACCTTCATCATAATTCCAATCACAACAAATGCAAGAACTGTCAGGATCGGACTTAACACAAGCATGGAAATGAAAGTCACGATGATCGTAAACAGAGACATCAACGCCTGCGGGATTGCCTGGCTGATCATCTGCCTTAACGCATCTGTATCATTCGTGTAAAGACTCATGATGGAACCATTGGTACGCTCGTCAAAATAGCGGATCGGCAGTGTCTGCATATGTTCAAACATATCGTCACGGACACGTTTTAACACGCCCTGACCGATATAAACCATCAATCTTGTGTATGTGAATGTCGCCAGCACTCCGGCGATGAAAATGCATGCCAGCACACCAAGTGCCTGATACAGTTCTGTGTAATTCGGATTCTGCTGCCCGATCAACGGAATAATATAATCATCCAGCATAAATTTCAACGACAGTGAAACGGAAATACTTGCTACCGCACTGATCAGAATACAGATAAATACAAGAACGAATCGGAATTTATAAGTTTCTGTCACATATTTCAGAAGCCGCTTTGCTGTCTTGATATCATTTTTAGAAATTCTCTTTTTCTTATTCATCTTCGCCGCCTCCTTTCACCTGTGACTCATAAACTTCCCGATAAATATCATTTGTCTTCAGCAACTCTTCCGATGTTCCGACACCCAGCACCTTACCGTCATCCAGCACGATGATCTGATCTGCATCTTCTATAGAAGAAATACGCTGTGCGATAATGATTTTCGTCGTATCCGGAATCTCTTCCCGGAATGCTTTACGGATCAGCGCATCCGTCTTTGTATCTACTGCGCTCGTTGAATCGTCCAGAATAAGGATTTTCGGCTTCTTCAGCAATGCTCTTGCAATACAGAGACGCTGTTTCTGTCCACCGGATACATTGTTACCGCCCTGCACGATCTGCGTATTATATCCGTCCGGAAATTCCTGTACAAATCCGTCTGCCTGTGCAAGACGGCATACTCTTTTTACTTCCTCTTCGCTTGCATCTTTATCACCCCAGCGGATGTTGTCGTATATCGTCCCGGTAAATAATACATTTTTCTGAAGTACCATGGACACCTGGTCACGCAACACTTTCAGATCATAATCTCTGACATCCACACCACCGACTTTTACCTGTCCGCCTGTGACATCATAAAGTCTTGGAATGAGCTGAACAAGTGTAGACTTCGCACTTCCGGTTCCTCCGATGATACCGATCGTCTGACCGGATTTAATATGAAGATTTATATCTTTCAGCGACAGATTTCCGCCTTCTCCGGCATAGCTGAAATTCACATGATTGAAAACAATCTCGCCATTGTCTACCGTCTTTACTGCATTTTCCTTATCCTGCATCTCCGGTACTTCTTCCAGCACCTCTGTAATACGGTCTGTGGATGCCTGCGCAATCATGATCATAACAAATACAAATGTAACCATCATCAGTGCACCAATGATCTGCAATGCGTATACAATAATACTGGTCAGTTCTCCTGTCTCCATCTGACCACCGATAATACTCTTTCCACCGATCAGAACAAGCAGGATAACAACTGTATACATGACGAACTGCATTACCGGTGAGTTCCACGCAACAATCTTCTCTGCCTTTGTGAACAGATTATACACATACTGGGAAATGCCGTGAAATTTCTTCACTTCATAGTCTTCTCTTACAAATGCCTTTACCACACGGGATGCATTTACATTTTCCTGCACGGAATTATTTAACACATCGTACTCATCAAATACTTTGATAAAATGCGGATGTGCTTTTTTTGCAATAAATATCAGTGTTCCGCCAAGCACCGGCACTACGATCAGAAACAGTAACGCTGCTTTCTTATTCAGAAGAAGTGTCATCACCCACGATAAGATCACCATGATCGGCGCTCTTGCTAACAGACGAATGCTCATCATATACGCCATCTGCACGTTCGTAATATCTGTTGTCATACGTGTAACCAGTCCGGATGTGGAGAAATGATCGATATTATGGAACGAAAATTCCTGTATCTTATAGAAAATATCATGACGCAGATTCTTCGCATATCCGGCTCCGGCAACAGCTGCCATATTTCCTGCCTGCACACCAAAAAACAATGCCAGCATTGCCATGACCACCAGGATAACTCCTCTCTGTATGATGTAATTCATATCTCCCTGTGCGATTCCCACATCAATGATCTTTGCCATCTCAAGCGGGATCAAAACTTCCATAAAAACTTCCAGAACTACAAGAAGAGGTGCCATGACAGACTGCTTTTTGTATTCTCTGACAGATTTCAACAATGTTTTGTTCATCGTTATCTCCTCCTTTTCATTTTTCTATCTCATAACTTTTTATTGTTTAGCTGTTTTCTTATTTATCTGCTTTCTTTTTTGCTGTTTCTTCTTTTGCCGCCTTTTCTCCTTCGGCAAGGTTCCGATACATGAGATACATAACCTTCTTGCATGTCAGTACATCTTCTTCAGAAATACCTGCGACCAGCATTGCTTCGGTCTGGTGAATGTGCTCCATAATAAATTTGTGCACTTTTTCAGCCTTCCCTGTCGGAACTATCCGTTTCAGCCGGGCATCAGACTCTACTGCTTCACGCGTGATAAATCCATGCTCTTCCATTAATTTCAGTATTCCGGTTGCTGTAGACTTGCGGATACAGAATTCTTCTTCCACATCTTTCTGGTAAATATCCTTGTGCTCAGATTCCAGCAAAATAAATTTGAGCACGTGTCTCTGCATTGCCGTGAGTTCTTCCGTATCATCAAATGGCGTCCCACAATTGTGCCGTTTCATCTGATGAGAAAGTATATGGATCAGCCTTCCCATATGCATCTCTTTGATTTTCTGATCTGGATCCTGCATATTTGATTCCTCCTTGTAATCTATGTACAGACCTGATTATATGCTCTGATATCCCTTCCCGGTCACACATTTTAATTCCTGCGTAACAGTTAGTCTCTGAATAGTTCGCATGCTAACTGTTCGTATGCTAACTTATTATATGTGTCTTATTTTCAAATGTCAATATATTTTTTCAGGCGGTTTCCTCGCCGCTATAACAAAAAGAGAGAGACAAAAAGAAGTTCTCGTCTCTTCTTTTTGTCTCTCACGGGGCATGTATCTATAAATTTGTTATTGTCTTATAAATTTTACTTCTATTCTTCCAGATCTGATTACTAATTTTCAAATACTGTCTGGTCTGTAACTGGTGTCTGAAGTGCTTGCAAAGCTTTCTCAACCAAAGCATCCCTGATTTTATAAGATTCTGCTTCGCCTTCTGTCGGATCACCGAGCGGATACGGGATTCCAATCGCCGGAACGATTCGGTTCGCACCGATCGTGCGTGAAATCGGAACTACTGTACACACATGCACCACCGGGATACCATATGCTTCAATGCCTTTTACCATCGTTGCACCGCAACGTGTACAGGTACCTCAGGTACTTACAAGAATAACTGCATCTACATGATCTTCTACCAGCTTCTTACCAATATCCGTGCCGAATTTTGCTGCTGAATTGGTAGCCGTTCCAGTTCCGGTCGTACTTGCAAAATACGGATACAATTTACCAATCTCTCCGTCCTTTTCCTTCTTCCGGAGAACATCCAGTGGAATAACGAGATTTGGATCTTCCATTACAAACTGTCTGTCATATCCACCATGGATTGTTGTATAATCATCCTTTGACATCTTTTCCATTCCCTCGATCGGATACCAGCCAAATTTGGTTGCATTGGATGATTCGATATGATCCGGATTGTCAAGTGGCACGATACCGCCAGAAGTTACAATGGCGATCGTTGCCTTGCTCATATCCTTGATAGCTTCTGCCGGAGGAACACGGTCGAACTTCGGCATCGGAAGGTCTGTGGAAAATTCTTCTCCGGCAATCTTCTTAAGAAGCATCTGGATTCCTCTCTCAGAACCTCTCTCATCCGCGAAATAATTAACACGGATTCCTCTCTCCAGATATCCTTCCTCTGCTGGTCCAAGGATCTCTTCACCTGCCACAAGCTTACGGATCAGATTCACAAATTTCGGTACTGCTTTACGCATTGTTGCTGCAGAATTACCTGTCTCTACGAGAATCACATCCTGACGGAACATATCTGCTCCCGGATTTTCCTTATACATACCGGACACAACCGGAATGCCAAGTCTCTCTTCCACTGCCTTGCATATTGTTCCGCATGCTACTCCATAACGTCCCGCATTAAATGCCGGTCCTGCAACAAATACGTCCGGATGATAACGTTTCACCATCTCTACAATTGTATCTGTCGCTTCATCCAGATTCTCTCCAAAATAGTTATCACCACAAATCACAGTCGCAACGATCTCATAATCGTCTCCGAGTCCCTGTGCCAGTGCCAGTCCCGGTCCGATGACCTTCTCTTGTACTTCCGGTTCATAATCTGCTTTATCTTCTCCACCGATACCGCCGAAGAACTGATTCAGATAATGTACAATTCGATATGCTGCCATGTTTCACCCCTCCTTTAGTATCCTTTTGCTGCCAGTTTGTTGTAGCCGTTCGCAATTGTAGATGCGATAATGATCTGCAGTTCTGCTTCAAATGAACCGTCTTCGTTCATACAGCCTGCCCAGCCGCCGATCTGGCTCTCGATATATTCTGTTGTTCCGATTACCTTATCCATTGCCGGGAAATGAAGTGTTGCATTACCCTGTCCACAGGATGCAAGTGCTGTTGCTTCATCACAGGTATCTGCCAGAGAAGCAGATTTTCCATCCTTACCTGGGAACTCATCTGTAATCAGGCAAACTTTCGTTCCGGCTCTTTCTACTTTCTTGCAGTTCATCATCAGATCTGTATCCGGATTGCCATATCCTTCTTCTGTGATCAGCACTCCGTCCAGTCCCATCCACTGACACAGCTTCGCAACCATATCAGAATGACGTTCCTTATCCGCAAGAAATACATTTTCATTCGTCAGAATCACGCCCATGAAATTGAGATCTTTTCCATGATGTCTGTATAAATCTTCAATAACCGGATTGTGCAGATGATGATAGCTGGTTACTTTATCACACGGTGCCACACAGTTACCGGATACGATTGCGCCATCCATGATCTCTGTCGGATACATAAATGTCGGTACGATCTGTTTTGCATCCACTCCATAATAATAAGTATCATGCAACAATCCCTGTGACTGAAGCATATGTACATATCCGATCTTCGGAAGATCCGGGTATTGCTGTGCTTGTTCCAGAATTGGCTTTGTCTCATACACTTCCAGTGTGTCCGGTTCGATATTTCTTGCAAGTTCGCCGAGATATGTTGCAACTTTGAGGCCTGCCATACGTCCCGCACGCTCATAAACATGTGTTTCCAGACCTTCTTTTGGTTCGATCACCACGCACACATTGAGCGTCTTTGAAAACGGACAATAATCTGCTGCCGGTCCGCTCATATCAATGACACCTTCCTGAAATCCTACGATTCGTCCCACTGTAACAACACAGCAGCCGGATAATGCATGTGTTCTTCCACTTCCAACCTGTGGAGACACTTTTCCGATCACACCTGGGAAAATCTCACCGCCACTGACTTTTACACGTGGTTCGATTACGTCTTTTACCGGCGTGATTCTTGTCTTCTCACCCGGTTTTGCAAGTTCCAGATGGCAGCCAATCAATTTGTCATCTTCCAACACAAGGCGTTCTACTTCTTCCTTATTGATAGAAAGCACATGATCATCCACGCAGGACTTGTCACCAAACCGGATATCCTTGATCTCAATTTTACCTAACTCCAGTTTCATACTTCCTTCCCTCCTCATTCTGCTTTACTTTAAAGCTATTTTTATCTCTGTTATAAATACCTTGCTATCGTCTCTGCACTGTCTGCTGCGCTAAACGATCCTTGGCATAACATTCTGAACTATGGATAAATCAATGGTCTTGAAATCATCCTCTACTTTTTTGGGGTAGGAAGCCGGGGACGGTGCTATCTCCTGCCAGCGTCTGTATACTTCCAGACATTTTTCAATCAGCAGGATTGCCTTCATCGCATCTTCCCCGCTTCCCGGGTATACAATTACAGACCGATATGGCGTCTGATTCGGTTTCAGGCTCGATGCCTGCGGATGTGTCAGCAGAATATGGCGGTCATAAACCATATCCCGCGTTGCGATCAGAACTTCTTCATACGTCTGTTTTAAAATAACTTGCATCTCATCTTTGTATGCTTCAAACACGCGGTCATTATTCGTAATTATGATTGCTTTCTCTCGTTCGTACATACGCTTTTCCTCTGTAGATATCTATATTACAAGGTATCATTTTTATAAAGATTGTTAGAACAAAGTACCCTCTGTTCCGCCTTTATATTGTTTTATTCGGTGTGTTTGTATTATAATGTTTTTCTATAAATATAATCTTTCATTTGCTTTTTCTATCAAATTCAATGTAGCACAATCTTTATGTAGTTTCAATGGATTTTCTTAACATTTTGTTATTTTTTTATCTATTTTTACCATAAAATTATTCAAGCAAAAGTGCCGCAAGCACAACGGGCTCGCCTGTTTTGGTCCTCTGGTAGAAATAAATAAAAAAAGTCCTTGACAGAAACTAAAATAATTTCTGTCAAGGACGAGTTCTGCATTGGAAAAATATATATCTCCGGCTTATACCACCCGCGGTGCCACCTTGATTCACAGCATGACCTGTGCGCGCATGAATGCTTTGATCTCCGCTTCATTGGTTTAGTATGTTAAATTGTTTTTTATAATTTAGTACAACATCATTCTGTTGGCAAACTATTTTTATTAAATGCGCCACACTAAATGCGTCGCACGCTGATAACTAGTCAATCAGGTCATTCTGATATCTGGATAAATGCTCGTACGGCAGAATCTGACGTCCCCTGTACAGACCACAGCCGTCGTTAATCAGACTGTTGTTCACTGCTGCGAACATATTGACATCCAGGTCTTTTAACTCCAGATTGACAAGCCGTTTTCCACGCTCATATGCTTCATCAAAATACAGGTTCTCGCCCTCCGGAATAACTTTCCTCCTTGTTCGCTCCTGCTCCTGCTTCTTCTCGTAAGCCTTATGATTTGCCGCACCAATCTCTGCAATATCGTCCATTGTCTTCGTCCGAAGCTGCACTTCCATATAGCTTCGTGAACTGTTATCGTAAAATGTAATATGAAGAGACTGGTATCCACTCTCAATATGATTAGAAATATAATCTCTGTAATACGGGCGGACATTATCATGAAGCTGCTCTGACTTACTTTCCAGCACGCCTCTTGCCGACTCTGCCGAAAATCCCTGTGCTTCCAGAAATCCCGGCAACACATTGGCAATCTGATACAGATACTCGATCTCTTCCTTCTCCCATTCTGCTTCATTTTTCACGTTGCATTTCGGAAGAGAAACTACGATCCGATATGCAATAAAATCACGAAAACAGTTTAATTTTTCTTTTAATTCGGAAATGGTCGGATAGCGCCCGTATTTCTCGTAACATTCATAGACACATTCCACGATATAACCATTGAATTTCTCTTCCGCACGGAGCAGTGATTTGATCCTGCCTTTGAATGTAAATGCAAGAAACGGATATTCCTTTGCCATATATTTGTAAAATTCACGGATCTTCTGTGACTGTGCTGTCAGGAAGTCGTTGTGTTCCAGCATTTCCTGAATCTGGATCAGAAAATTACTGTGGATCAGATCGATCTCATTGCCGGTACGTTTTGCTTCTTTTCTAAGATCTACGATATATTTGTGTAAAATCTTAAAGACTGTATTTCCGGAATATAAATAATCGTTTAATGTTATCATTCGCATCACCTCTTAAACTTATTTCATTATAACAGATGAGCATATGTGTTGCAGTACAATCTTTCTGTAATTTAAGCGTTCAAAAAGAAAGGGCACCACACGAATTTCGTGTAATACCCTTTGAAACGGATTAACTACTATAAAATGTCACTGCAGCATATATTTCTTCAATTGCCGCCGATTGGCAATTCCCAGCTTTTTGTAAACCGCTTTTAGCGTCCGGTTAAGCTGATTCTGTTCAATTCCCATATGTTCGGCAATCTCCACATTCATCCAGCCTCTGTTTGCCAGCATAGCTACTACAAATTCTTCTTTCGTAAGTACACTGAGTTTCCCGCCGACTGCTTTTGCTCCTTCTCCTTTGCTTCTAAGGCCATGCCATTTCTGCCATCCGTAACTGAAACGTTCCATGATCCGGAATATCCGGTCGAATTCTTCCGGCGACTCTTCTTTTATATATTGTTCCACCAGCCCCTGTAAAAGTCCATGATGTTCACCGATTCCTTCCAGCAGTCCATCCGGCTCTGCCAGTTCCCATGCTGCCCGAAAATGCTCTTCGGCTTCTTTCGTTTTCTTCATACTGACAGCGTCCATCGCTGCCACAAGGTGAAGATATATAAACGAAACCGGATATAACTGCGGGCTGAATGCAAGCCCTGTCTCTACGATTCCGCGGGAGCGCTCATACTCTCCCTTCTGATAAGCATCATATGCGATAAAGTAACATCCCCATAACCGCAATCCTTTTGGAAGATCTGTTAGATATTCAAAGATCAGAGGTGCTTCCCAGTCTTCGATATGAAGTAGCACTTTTGCCACACTTCCGGCAAATGCCGCATATGCTCTCTCTTTGCGATCTTCTGAATGAAGCAGCACATCAGCCGTCACTTTCATAACATGTGCACCTGCTTTTACTGCCTCTACTCCTCCTACCGAAAAATCAGAAAAAATATAGATCAGACACGCCGACATTCTGAATACAAGATCTTCATCCTGCAGATACTTCTCGGAAATTTCTGCCGCCTTCTCACTTTCTCCCCGAAAATAATAAAATTCCGCACGTGCCATTTCCCTGTGTGCAGAATCTTCCAGATTGTCAATGAGAGTTCTTGCTTCACCCGGAACATAGGATGTTCCCATAAACCATAACTTATGTTCCATAATACTTCATCTTCTTTCTGTCTTAATTTTTCACCTTATTTTAAATTTACTCTCTTTTAAATATAATTTTAATTTTCCGCTTTTATGCTTATTTCGGGGCAGATCCTTTTACTGACACTTTATATAATACCAGCAGATTGCTACCTGTTTTGGTTTCCTTGGTATAATAATATTGCATTTTTACATCCCTTGCAATAAAATATAAAAAACGACTTGTTTTCTTTAAAATTTCACTTGCCTTTTATGAACTGGAATCTGCATTTTGGGAAGGGAATTCTATGAATATTGAAAAATATACCATTTGCAGTGCTGCAATTTTATTAGAATATTATGACAACAAAATCCAGTCATTTCTTGAAAACTGCCACGATGATATTCTGTGGCTTGGACCAGCGCATGATCAGATGATCCGCGGAAAAGATAATCTGATAGATGCATTTCAGAAAGAAAAACATGAACTGCGTTTTACTGTTTCAAATCTCGTTGTCTATCCGCTCGACACAGGCATTCCTTCTACTCTGGACGTGCTTCTTACTTTTCAGTTGGATACTTTTTGGCCGGATGGCAGTTCAAATCGCGTCCATCAAAGAATTTCTATGCTATGGGCTATGCAAAATAATATCCCACGCATCCGGCTTTGCCACATTTCCAATGCGATTGCCTATGATCCGCGGGATACTATCTATCCTGTTCATTATGCTGAAACCTATAAATCCATGGTTCTATCCGGGCAGATAAAGCACAGAAGAGTTACTTTTCATGGAAAAGACCGCTCCATGATTTATCTGAAACCGGATCTGATTCTGTATGTAGAATCCTGTGGTTCTCATACTCTGCTGCACACTTCGACGCAGACATTTGAATGTGTTGAACGTCTGTCCGCTCTATGCAAACGCTGTGAACCGGAACTGATCCGCTGTCACGAAAGTTATCTGGTGAACCTGACTTACGTCGCCAGTATCCAGCGTTTCTCCTTTACACTTACCAATGGGGTCTCTATTCCGATACCCGAGAAACGATACACGCATATAAAAAAGCTGCTGGCTAATTTTTCTTCTTCCCCGGAAGTGAAAGAATAATAACTGCACCGATGATTCCTGCAAATCCTAAAAGATCCATGAATTCAAAGGAAACGCCCATAAATAATACGGATGCAAGTGTTGCTGTCAGTGGTTCTACCGATGCAAACAGACTCGCCCTTGTTCCGCCGATCAGACGCAGCCCTTCCATGTAGCATCCGAAAGAAAGCACGGTTCCCATGATGATTACGACCGTTACACACAAAAATGTCTGCCAGTCCCATATAATCTGCGCCGTGGTTGTCCACGGTCTTACAATTGGAATCAGTCCGATTCCGCTGATTAACATACCCCAGCCAACGATCGCAAATGTTCCGTATTCGCTCATCAGATTACCCGGAAGCAGATTATAAAATACGGTCGCAAGCGCAGATGCAAGTCCAAGAAACAGAGTTGTTTTGGACACTGTAAGCTGTGTCAGATCTCCGTGCGTTGCGATCAGTATGACTCCGCCAAATGCAAGAACCAGTGCAATACGCTCTGATACTTCCGGCAATTTCCGGTTGACAAGCGATGTGTACAGCATGATGATAACCGGTGCCACATACTGCAATACTGTTGCGATACCTGCATTTGAATCATCTACTGCCATATAATATGTCATCTGGCAGGCCGCAATACCGATCATACCATACAACATCATCCGGATCACATGTCTTGGATTCTTCCATATGCGGAAAGTATCTTTTTTCTGTTTTGCAACTACTGTGGACAGAAGGATCAATCCCGCAATGATCAGGCGCACATTTACCAGCCACTGTGGTGTCATCCCTCTGTGTTCAAATGAATATTTTCCAAAAACTCCTGCAAGCCCCCAAAAGACACCGCCTAATATTGTCAAAGCGGTGCCTCTCATCTTCTCACGGCGTTCAAATTGTTCCGTAAGTTCTGTATATCCCATTTTTTCATCCTCATTCTCTCATTGTACTCTTATCTGTTCGGATATTTATCCTATTCGTCAGCATAGCATATTTTTTAAAAGATTCCTATAGACCATCTGATCTTTCCCTTGATGTTTTTTATCTTCACAGTGCCAATCTCTCTGGAATCCCTGGAAACCTCTCGGTTATCACCGAGCACAAAAACCTGCTTATCTTCTACCGTCAGTGGATAGGTGATCTTATCAGACTTTGCTTCCGTCTTACCGACTGCCTGCGGTGTCGTAACTTCTTCTCCGTTGACATAGATCTTTTCACGGTCAATATTAACGGTATCCCCTGCTACAGCAATCACTCTCTTCACATATACATCCCCGTTCGGCATATCGAGCGCCACGATGTCTCCGGCTTTGTATTCGCTGTTATGTCTCTCATAAATAACTATATTCTTGTCATGCAGTGTCGGATACATCGATTCTCCGTCAACTGTCGATATCCCCATAAAAAAATGGAAAAGACTTATGATAACAACAAAAACGAGCAGGAACTGCATTATCACGATCAGTCGTTGTTTCCGGCGTTCTTTTGCTTTTTTCTTCTTCATGACCGGATCTACATCTTCCAGCACTTTTTGCTTAATACTCTCTATCTCCATCTTGTAAAACCTTCTTCCTGTTTCTTTTACCTTCCTTATTATAATGATTTTATCCTTATATCTCAACACCCAATCTATGTGAAAACCTGTGACTGTCGAAATATGGTATTCCCTTATTGTTTGTGATATAATATATAAACAATATCAGAGAAATACATTCATATATCATTACATAAACTTAGTTCTGCAGATATATGAGCGTAAAACTCGGACAAGAAGTAACACACGGGGATTTTCAGCCTGAAACTATAGACTTAAGCAAAACCCGTCAATGGACCTGAATTGAACGGAGGATTCACAATTATGAAAAAATACACGTCATTCAAGGTTCTCCAGCTTGCAATACTGGCGATCCTTACCATCTTAAGTCTGTTTCTCCTTCTGAAACCAGAAGTGAAACAGTTCGTATTTTCATCCCGCCCTGCCACGATTTTGTTTTTTGTCGTATGGGTACTGTTATTGGTCAGCTTTATTTTCCTGCTGATCGATTTTAACCTTATCTCAACAATTAAACTGAACTATCATAACTTATACGGTGTCGCTTATTCCGATCCGATATCCGGTATGCCAAACCGTTTCAGCTGTGATACAGTCATTGAGAAATATTACGACGAGAAACTTCCGGAGAACATCGGCTGTATTATGATCGATCTTTCCAATCTTTCAGAGATTAATAACCTTTACACACATGCTACTGGCAACCGTCTGTTGAAAGATTTTTCCAATATTCTTTCCACTGCGGCAACGTCTTTATGTTTTGTTGGTCGCAACGGTGGTAATAAGTTTCTTGCAATCTTTGAAGACTGTACCGAGGAAAATATAGATCTTTTTATCCAGCGCATTGAAAACCGGGTTGCCCAGCACAATCAGGCACCGGATTCTATTGCCATTGAATATCACACCGGTATCGCACTGAATCGTAATGAACATCTGGATCAGATTACCCGGCTGATCGCACTTGCAAACAAACGTATATCCAGATCAACGAATGTACAAAGGAGTTAGACGCATGGAACTTGATTATGATTACATTGCAAAACTGGTACGCAAAACGCAGGAATGCGACAGCGATGCATTTGCAGAATTATATACTGCTACTTATCAGTCGCAGTACCGTTTTGCCTATCAATATGTAAAAGATCCCTATCTTGCACAGGACATCCTGCAGGAAGTTTACATTTTAGTATTAAAGAATCTGGACACACTGAAGAATCCGCGTCTCTTTGTATCCTGGTTGCACCAGATCACATTCCGGATCTGTTTTGACACTTGGCAGAAAAGGAAACGGCAGGAACAGGAACTGGATTATATATCCTCCGGTCAGACATCTGATTTTTCAGAATCTTTCTCGGATATCATGACGAATCCGGAGAAGCATATTCTGAAAAAAGATGCAAAAGCACGGCTGATGCAGGCGATCCAGTCACTGCCTCCACAATATTCGCAGGCGATCATCATGCGCTATTACAATAATATGAGCATCGAAGATATTGCCGTTGCGATGGATTACAGCCGGAGTACTGTCAAACGGCGTTTGCGCAAAGGGCGCAAACTTCTGGAAAACATGCTCCACGAAGAAAAAGGAGGGATTTGTTTTGAATAAAGATTATACTTCTGAGTTAGACCTTCACGCATCTTCTTTTGACAATACAGACATTCCTGCTTTGGATTCGAAGACTGCGAACCAGCTTCTGAACAACGTTTTTAACGCATGCGACATGGAACCGAGCACAATTCCGGTCGAAGTTCTGGAAGACTGGGGCAATTACAAGAAAACGACCTTTGGTTTCGGACGGACGCTGGCCTATCTGTGCACACTGCTTCTGATCTTAATGCCGCTTTTATTCATTAAGCCAACGATTATTGCAGAACGTACCAAAGTAGACTCTGCACAGTCCGCTGTTTACAATATCCGGGTAAAGACACTGCTCCCGATCCGGGAAGTTACCGCTGACCTGGATGGACATCCGGTCGCTTTAACGAAGAAAGATACGCATACTTATACTGCGGAAGTTACTTCTAACGGAACACTGACAATCCATGCAGAAGGCATGAACGCACAGACTTCCTTACGTAGTTACAAAGTTTCCAGTCTGGATACCGAGAAACCGAAACTTCTGGACTCCTACTCCCGTCACGGAGTTGTATATCTGGACGTATCCGACACATATTCCGGTATCAACTACGATGCGATTTCCGGTCTTGTCCCGAAGAGTATCAACAAGAAAACCGGTACCATTTCTTTTATGATACCGAAGCAACCGACAACTATTAAGATTCCGGATAATGCCGGTAATGAACTGGAATTGTTGCTCTCTCCGGTTAAGAAATAACGTACATTTAAAAAAGGAGAATCCCGATATGACTATGAAAAAGACATCACATGCTTTGCCTGTTATATTACTTATCGGGATTCTTCTTTTTGTATTATCCGGCTGTTCGTCTTCCCATTCAAATGAAGCCGATCATTCCGGGCCAAAGCGTGATTCCACGCCAAAAGTATTATCTCCGTCTGCCCCCGGCAAAAAAGTTTACAAAAATAACAGTGCATCCATCGATGCGTCACATATTTCCGAAGGATATATCATGGTAAAATATACCGGTGGCAAATCCAAAGTAAAATTACAGATTGCCGGACCGGATCAGGCAAATTATACTTATCTTCTGAGTAAAGACGCCGGTTATATGGCATTTCCACTCAATGCCGGAAATGGCAGTTATTCACTCAGTATTCTGGAAAATGTAAGCGGAGATTCTTATGCAATCGCTCTGGAGCAGACCATTTCCGCAAAGATCAAGGATAGGTTTCTTCCTTTCCTCTACCCGAACCAGTATGTCTGGTTCACTGCGAAATCAAATGCAGTAAAAAAAGGGCAGAAACTTGCGGAAAATACATGGACGGATCTGGAAGTCGTACAGAATGTTTATAACTATGTGACGAAACATGTCGCTTACGATAACGCCAAAGCTGAAAACGTTTCTTATGGATATATTCCAAATGTAGATGAAACTTTGAAAACCGGCAAAGGCATCTGTTTCGATTATGCAGCTCTTATGACTTCCATGCTGCGTTCCCAGCGGATTCCGACCAAACTGGAAGTCGGTTATGCCGGTGAAACTTACCACGCCTGGATCAGCACTTATGTAGATGACAAAGGCTGGGTGGATGATATCATCAAATTTGACGGAAAAGACTGGCAACTTATGGATCCAACACTTGCCGCCAGCAACGACAAAGAGTCCGTCAAGAAATATGTAAATGACAAAAATCATTACGTTGTGAAATTCAACTATTAAATACAATGATCGGGTTATGATATACTAGGCATACAAAACTGCTGTAACCCGGAAAGGAGTAATTATGACCGAGACACACACGCCTCTCTCTAATGCCGAGACCGCGGCATTCTGTTCGCAGATTGCTATGATCCTGCGATCCGGTATTTCTTCTATAGAGGGAATTTCTATCATGCTGGAAGATACAACCGAACCAGAAGAGAAGAGATTACTGGAAAGCATCAACACCATGCTTCTGAATACCGGTTCCCTGCACCTTGCACTAGAAGATACACACGCATTTCCGGACTATATGATCCAGATGGTACAGATTGGGGAACAGGCAGGAAAACTGGATGAAGTTATGACTTCCCTTGCGGACTATTATGAGAAAGAAGCTGCGCTAAACCAGACGATCCACAATGCAGTTACCTATCCTTTACTTATGATCTTTATGATGATCCTCGTCATCCTTGTACTGGTGACAAGAGTTATGCCGATCTTCAATCAGGTATTTGCCCAGCTCGGCAGAGAAATGAGCGGATTGTCACTGGGTATCCTGCGATTTGGTCAGTTCTTAAACGCACACATCGTCGTCTGCGGCATTGTCCTTGTACTGCTTGCTGCCGGCGCTGCTTACCTGTTCTGGACAAAACGTGGACACCAGCTGCTCCTTGGATTTATGGGAAAACTTCACGGCGGCCGTTCTCTTCAGGATCAAATCGGCGCATGTCGTTTTGCAAGTGGTATGGCACTGACTTTAAGCAGCGGGCTGACACCTGCGGAATGTCTGAAACTCTCCATTCCACTTATCAAGAAAGGAGCTTTCCGCACCCGTCTGGAAGCCTGCTCCGAAGCAGTTACAAATGGCGAAGATCTGTGCGAAACACTTCTTTCCAATCACATTTTCTCAGGAATTTATGCCAAAATGGCATCCATCGGTTCTAAGACCGGTGTGTTGGAAGAAGTGATGAACAAGATCGCCGGACAGTACGAAGAAGAGATCGATAACCGGCTCTCCAGAATGATCACTGCGATCGAACCGACACTTGTCATCATTCTGTCCGTGATCGTCGGCATCATTCTTCTGTCTGTCATGCTACCACTCATCAGCATCATGGCAACATTATAATACCTGGTTTCTTAACATGAATAAGAAATCTGTTCCCCGGTAATTGATACATCAAGATAGAAAGGAACGACTAAAGATGTCCCGTCGTTTTATTAAAAACCGGCAAACTTCATATTTGCGGAATGTTCTGATTTCCATCGCTTTATTTCTTGCTATCTTTGGATTTTTCTCATACGGAATCGTATCCGTCCAGAAAGACATGGAGAAAAACGAGATGGAAACGCTGCAGTCTGCCGTTACCCGCGATATCACCCGCTGCTATGCGCAGGAAGGCACTTATCCGGAGAGTCTGGCATATTTGAAAAAACATTATGGCCTGACATATGACTCTTCCAAATATTTTGTGGATTACCAGCCATTGGGCGCCAATATTATGCCTGACGTTACGATCATCCGGAAAGGAGGCGGAAACTAATGCGTTTTGAACGTTCGAGAAAACATATGATAGACTTTATATTTCCGCTGACACTTTTACTTGTATTTGCGGTTTCCGCACTGATCGTACTGCTTCTGTCTGCACGTATTTACGCCGCACAGACGGAACAGGCAGATAAAAATTACCAGACTACCACACCACTTTCCTATATTACGGAAAAATTTCGCGCAAATGACACATACGGCGTTGTATCTGTCGAGAAACGTGAAGGCAGGGAATGTCTTGCTTTCCACATGCCGGCTGATACTTCTGCTGATAATAATGGAAATACAGATACTACCGGCTATACAACATATCTCTATACAGATGGCGGATGGCTGAAAGAACTGGTCGTACGAGATGACGCTGACGCTTCTCTTAAAGCTGGAAAGAAAGTGATCGAAGCCCGTGATCTGACCGTCACACGAAAGAAAAACGGACTGTACCGCATTATGATAACCGAAAAAAATGGCACACAAGTCAGCCGCCTGCTTGCAGAAAGGAGCCATTCATGAAACAACAGAATCACAAGCGCTCCGGCATCTTTCTGCTGGAAATTATGATCGCCATACTGTTTTTTGCGCTGACCGGTGCTGTATGCCTGCGCACTTTCGTCAAAGCACATACACTGAGTACACAGGCTACCGAGACGGAACAGGCGCTTTCCCGTCTGGAAGATGTTGCCGGGCTTTTAAATACAATAGACGCGGCAGAGTTAAAAGATGAAAAGACATTTTCAGAGACTCTTGAAAATGAATTTCCGGCCTGTGAAATGGATGGCAGAAACGCTGTTATTTATTATGATACAGACTGGAAAGCCTGCCTGCCGGAAAAAGCATTCTACCAGATTCAGTTACAGACAACAGATAAAGAAGATTCCATGTGCCATTTTCAGATCAAAGCTCTGCGCCTCGCAGAAGGCACTGCCAGTATATCTTCCAGTAAATCTTCTGAGAAACAGTCAGGCAGGGCAGCTTCTGAAATTACACATTTAACACTAAAGCGCTACGCAAAGGATTGATGATTATGAATACATCAGGTTCAAAACAGAAAAATTTTCCAATTACAAATATCGGATCGGTCACTCTGCTGATGATCTTCATTGTATTGTGTATGATCACCTTTGCAGTGCTGTCACTTTCCAGTGCCGCTTCAGATTATCAGACCGCCCGGAAATCCGCCACTCATGCGCAGGAGTATTACAAAGCGTCAGGTTGTGCGGAAAAGACTCTTGCAAAAATCGATCAGGTACTTAAAAACTGTTACCTTCAGACTTCCGATATTGCCGGATATTACAAAAATATCGAACAGCATTATAAAAACAATTCGGATATTACTTTAAAGAGAACTTCGGATTCCCTTACATTGACTTATCAGACGAAGATCAATGATAAACAGGCATTGCAGACACGCCTGCTGATTCTGCATCCGTCTGAGCAAACAGACAAACGCAGCCTCTCCTCTGCAAAAACTGCAACTCCTGATCTGTACCGCATCACTGGCTGGCAGACACTTTCAACTGCAGACTGGAACGGAGACAATTCTTTGAACTTACTTAAAAAATAAAAAGGAGACTTTTATTTATGATAACACTCGCTTCACAATTACTTGAAAAAACGGTAAGCTCCAACGCTTCCGATGTTTTTATCGTTGCCGGGCTTCCGGTTTCCATGCGGTTAAATGGCATCATTGTACACGAGGATGAAGAACGCCTGAAACCGAATGATACTGCCGAGATTATTAAACAGATTTACCAGATGGCAAATGAGCGCGACATGCAGACACTTCTTGCTACCGGAGATGATGATTTTTCATTTTCCATTCCGGGACTTTCCCGTTTCCGTGTCAGTGCCTTCAAACAGAGAGGTTCTCTATCCGCCGTCATTCGGGTGATCTCGTTCTCTCTGCCGGATGCAAAGGAGCAGGGAATCCCTCAGCAGGTCATTGATTTTGCCGACTTTTCCAAAGGTCTGGTACTCGTCACCGGTCCTGCCGGAAGCGGTAAATCTACAACACTTGCCTGTGTGATCGACCACATCAACCAGACACGCCATGAACACATTATCACACTGGAAGATCCACTGGAATTTCTTCACCGCCACAATAAGAGTATCGTCAGCCAGCGCGAGATTTCTGTCGATACCGTCAGCTATGTAACGGCGTTGCGTGCGTCTCTGCGCCAGAGTCCGGATGTCATTCTCCTTGGCGAAATGCGTGATTTCGAGACGATGCAGGTTGCCATGACGGCTGCCGAGACCGGACACCTGATTTTCTCAACTTTACATACGATCGGTGCCGCCAATACGATCGACCGTATCATCGATGTATTCCCACCGAACCAGCAACGACAGATTGCAGTCCAGTTATCCATGGTTCTGCAGGCTGTTATATCACAGCAGCTTGTCCCTACTATTGACGGACACCAAGTTCCGGCATTTGAAATTATGACGGTAACACCTGCCATCCGCAATATGATCCGTGATAATAAAATCCCGCAGATTGATGGTATGATCTATTCTTCCGCCACACCGGAACTGGTTTCCATGGATGCGAGCCTCTTGAAACTTTATAAGGATGGTACGATCTCCAAGGATACTGCGCTGACTTATGCGACGAATCCGGAGATGTTGAAGCGGAGGTTATAATAATAACAAGGCAGGTCAAATTGACCTGCCTTATCTATTCTCTTTGTTCACTTTTTTTAGTATTTTGTAAATCCGATTTTCTTCATGGAATAGCCGTATTTTCCTAAAAGTTTATCGTAGTATTTGAATGCTGTTTTTGTATAGCTGACTGCTTTTGTCCAGTCTTTTTCACGAGGCTTTCCGCTGTACTCCAGTTCATCATCACTTTCGCTCATCAGATCACCTTCCAGACATTTTGTCAAATTCATTCCCTTACGGTTTCCATCGTAAGATTTGTCAAGCTTTCCTAAAATAAAGATAACATAATCTTCCTTAAGTTTCATATCAATTATTTGTAATTCCCCTGCTTTATCTTTTACGATATCCATCGCGATTGCTGTACCTGTCATCTTGTCCGCTTTTTCGTTCATGTCTATATAACTGAATTGCATCTGCCATTTTTTGGGATATGCAATAATATTAATATCTTTTTCATTATTTTTTCCTTGTTTAGAAGTCATGGAAAGCATGTACATTCCATCGCCCTGATTTTTTCCTTTTTCTCTTACCAGATCATACAGCTTTCTCGCACGGTAATTTTCCTTTGTGACAACTGCCACTTTACATTTTAATTTCTTACCTTTTACTTTTGCAGTAATTGTACATTTGCCAAGTTTTACTGCTTTTACTGTTCCTTTGGAACTGACCTTTGCAATTTTCTTATTGCTGCTGGACCATTTGATTTTGGCACTTGTATTCTTCACTTTCAGTTTCGTACTCTGTCCCGGATACATTGCAACACTTGTCTTGCTGAGTTTTGGTTTAACGGCTGCTTTTGCTTCCCCACTCCAGCCACCAAATGCAAGCGTCACCGCCATTGCAATCACCAGTAACCCTGCCGACAGACGTTTCCATACGCTTCTTCTGTTTTCTTTCATACCTTCTTCCTCCCAATTTGTTTTTTATCTCTACATTAAGAAAAGCCTTCTAATCACACAACTTTTCTTAGAAAGAGCATCTTAGTATCTCTGCTTTGTGACAACCTGCACACGACACTTTAATGTCTTACCCTTGACTTTCGCGGAAATCAGACATCTGCCGGCTCTGACCGCACGCACCATTCCTCTTGGGCTGACCTGCGCAACCTTCGTGTTGCTACTGGACCATTTGGCTCTTGCCCTCGTATTATTCACGGCAAGTTTCTCATTCTGTCCTGCATACATATAGAGGCTGGTCGTATTCAGATTCGGTCTTGAAACACCCCTTGCCTTAACACCGATCCATCCACTCAGTGAAAATGTGACAGCCAGCGCAATTATCAGAATACCGGTTGCAAGCTGCTCCCACCAGGTCTTATTTCCTTTCCACATATTATTCCTCCATTTCTTACTACCTCATATAAAAATTATACTTTACTAAAGAAGCTTTCGTCAACTATTTTCAGACCATTCTCTTCTTTTATTGTGTTTTTTCAGTCTTTTTTAAATGCAGGCATGCGAAAAATCTGTATCAGCAGCGGAATTACCATAATAAACCAGACCAGCGGCTCCGCGAGAATCACTCCTGTATAGCCAAGCCACGGCACCAGTGTAAAAGCAATGATAATTTTCCCAATCATTTCCAGAGAACTGGACACAAGCGGTGTTACATGATCGCCAAGTCCCTGCATCGCATTTCGCAAAATACAGATGATCGTTGTCACGAAATAAAAAATGGTATTGAATTTCAAATAGTTAGTCGCATTCAGAAGCACAATTTTATTGTGCGTTCCTGTTACGAGATAGACAAGGAAATCACCGATCGTATAACTTGCGACTGCAGACATAGCCGACCAGATAAATGTATACAGAAGTGCCACTTTGATTCCCTGCTTTACACGGTCCATCTTGCCTGCGCCCATATTCTGGCCGCAGTAGGTTGCCATCGTCTGCCCAAATACGCTGAACATGATCATAAATATTTCCGACAATTTTCTTGCCGCCGTGTGTGCAATAATAATTTCTTTTCCAAGCTGATTGATTGCCGTCTGCAAGGTCAGCGATCCGATATTGATAAGGGAACTCATAAATCCCATCGACAGACCGGCGCTTAACATTTCCTTTCGCATGGCCGGATTGACATGACAGAAGTCTTCCTTTGACAGGCGGAGAATTTCGTATTTGTGCATCATGTAAAACCAGCAGATGACAAATGCCAGCCCTTGTGCAAGAACGGTTGCGATTGCCGCACCTCTCACACCACTGTGCAGTACAACTACGAAAAATAAATCTCCGGCGATATTTAACGCGACCGATACTGCGAGAATGATGAGCGGTGTCACAGTGTCCCCGATGGCACGCAACGCTGCCGCACAGGCATCATATAAAAAGGTTGCAAGCAGCCCGGCTATGATAATAATAATGTAAGATCTTGCCATTGGCAGCAATTTTTCCGGTATATTTAAGAATTGCAGAATTTGTCGCAGAAATGCAAGTCCAAGCACAGTAAAGAATACCGAAATTCCTGTTCCAAGAACTAACGACTGGGCAAATGATTTCCGCATTTGTTCGATATCTCCGGCGCCGAATTTCTGTGCCGTGATAATGGCAAATCCATTTGACAATCCAAGCAGGAAACCGATAATCAGTCCACTTAACGTGCTCGTTGCTCCGACTGCTGCAAGTGCATTTCCTCCAAGAAAGGAGCCAACGATTCGTGTGTCGGCAAGACTGTATGTCAATTGTAGTAAATTTCCTAAAAAAATCGGTACTGCAAATGTAAATACAAGTACCGATGGTTTTCCTTTTGTTAAATCTTTCATCTTACGCTTCTTACTCTCTTTCGCTCTTTGCTTTCACTTTAATTTAAGTTTCTGTCCTTCGGATATTTTCCGGTCTATTTTAGCACACCCTTTCTGCTCTGTAAAATACTTTTGACCCTAATGTCATGCTTTTGTGGTATGATAATTCCATGAAATACGAATTGCAACACAGATTGATAAGGAAATTAATTAACATGAAAGCACAAACATTATTAAAAGCAAAAAAATATACTGGGATTCTTCCCTTTCTCTCCGGCATCTGCTGGGGCGCTACAGGAATTTTTGTCCGAACTCTGGAAAATGCCGGAGTTGATAATTTCACGATCATCAGCTGCCGTATGCTTCTCGCAGCTCTCATTACAGGCATCTGTATGCTCATCTACAACCGCTCTCTGTTCCATGTAAACCTTAAGGATCTCTGGCTTTTTATTGCGAGCGGCATGATCGGAATGACGGCACTCAGCATTTTTTATAATATTTCGGTTTCCAGCAGTTCTCTGGCACTTGCGGCAGTTCTTCTTGCCATGTGTCCGGTTTTTGTACTGTTTCTGGCGGCAATATTTTTCCATGAAAAAATCACAGGACGCAAAACCGGCTGCGTCATTCTGGCGCTCACCGGCTGCGTCCTGGTCAGTGGTGTATTTGAAAAAGGCGGACTTGCATGGTCTGTCCGCGGCATCGTCTGCGGTCTTCTCGCCTGCTTTTTCTATGCCTCATATAGCCTTGTCAGCAAACGCATGACACAGAAAAACTATCATTTCCTGACGATTACTTTTTATGGTACGTTATTTTCCGGACTGTCCATGCTTCCATTTTCAAATATGCATACTATCCGTGCTTTATGCACACCGGCTTATTTCTCCTATACCGGTGTCATGTTTGTACATGCGCTGATCTCCTCTGTCCTTCCGTATGCGCTTTTCTCGCTTTCCATGCGCTATATGGAAACCGGCAAAGCTTCCATCCTCGCATCCAGTGAGCCTGCTGCTGCTATGATTTTCGGCGCAGTGCTCTACTCCGAGACGCCAAGTCTGCTCTCCGTATTGGGGCTTTGCTTTACGATCGCAGCGGTCGTGCTATTGAATGTACCGGAAAAGGATGTGAAGTAATCAATATCTATTTCTTTATATTTTTGTATTCTATAAACCTACGATTTTATCATCAACCCGAAAGATTTACACAGGATGTTGTTGAGGGCATTCCCGTTTCAGAAATGTTGAATCGTTCCTTTTATGAAGTCTTTGAAAATGGGGATAAAAAATGGCTTGTTACTTATGCGGATGTGGCGTTAAACGGCAATAAACATATCCTGCGTGATTATAGTCCGGAAATCGACAAGACTCTGACCATCTACTGTTTTCAACCTGCTAGCGGATATTGTGCATGTGTATTGATTCCGTCTTAGCTTTCTTCTATTTGGCGCATGCGATTACAAAACATCAACAGAAAACTGCCTGATATTCAACTCATTATATATGATATTCTCCATTATATGAGTCATTTCCTGCCGACGGGAACCTATTCTTGCATTTCCAAGTCCAATATCTTCTCAGTAATATTTATTTGGAGAGTCAAAATAGGATTTCCCTTTTACATCATATCGCATTCCATAATTATCTTCTCACACCTGTCATATCCAAGCTGTGAACTGTTCAGGCACAACGTATAATTACTGGCTTTTCCCCATTTCTGCTCGGTGTAAAAGTTATAATTTGTCATACGTCTTTTATCTGTGTCTGTCATCATTTTGACAGCTTCCTGCTTTTCAACATTATATAATCCCATGATACGCTGTATTTTTTCCGGCATATCCCCATGAATAAACACATTTAACACATCATCCCTGTCTTTAAGAATATAATCAGCATTTCTTCCAATGATTACACAAGGCTCCTTTTGGGCCAACTTCAAAATAACTTTTCTCTGTGCCTCATATACGATATCTTCTATGGACTTTCCTGTAATGTCACGTCCGGCAAATGCATATGCAAATAAGCCTTTCTTTGGGGATAACTCTGCATTTTCTTTAATATACTCTGGTGACAATCCTGACTGTTCTGCAATCTGTCTAATGATATCCTTGTCATAATACGCAATGCCAAGCTTCTTTGCCACTTCTTCACCGATAAATCGACCACCGCTTCCAAACTCTCTGCTGATTGTAATAATTCTTTTTGCCATTTTTTATTCCTCCTTAATTTAAAACATCTACTTTATTCTTTCTGATTCTCTTTAAAAATACATATCCTACCAGACATGAAATAACCTCAGTTATTGGAAATGCCCACCAGATAAGGGAAACTCCCATCTGACCATTTCTGACAAACTCAGAAAAAATTCCAGACAGTGGCAGGATAATGATAAGCTGTCTCAGAAGAGAGATAACCAATGATTCAACGCCGCCATCCAGTGCCTGATAAATTCCCTGATAAGCAACATTTATTCCAGCAAACAGAAAGCTTATTGAGATTATCCTCATTGCTCCGATAAAATATTCCCTTGACTGTCCTGCATTGAACAAAGTTGCAAAAGCTCCAGGGAAAATTTCCGTAATTGCAATTCCTAGAATCATTAGTACAACGGTATAGAGCAGTCCATACCTGATTCCATCCTGAATTCTCTTTTTACTTCTCATACCATAAGCAAATGCAATAATCGGAGTGATTGCATCTCTAAGCCCAAAGGCAAGGAATAATACAAACTGCTGTACTTTATAGAACAATCCATATGCAGTCTGTGCGGAAGGACTGAATTTCAAAATCAAATTCATCACATATACCATGATAGACATAAGTGCCTGTGCAATAATTGCAGGAAGTCCAATTGCATATATTTCCTTGATTATTCCGCTATCCGGTTTCATATACTCTACATCATGTTCAAATTCCTTATTCAGTTTCATATGAAATACAAACAATAATATTGCAGACGCAACCTGTCCAATAACAGTTGCATATGCAGCTCCCTTCACTCCCATTTCAGGAACCGGTCCAATACCATAAATCATGATCGGATCAAGGATAATATTTACCACTGCACCCACAACCTGACCGATTGTAGAATATAGTGAACGTCCTGTTGCCTGTAAGAGTTTTTCAAATATCGAAAAGAAAATAATTCCAAATGAAATTACGCAGCATATTCTTAAGTAGTCTGTTCCCATTGATATAACTTCAGGGTCAATTGTCTGTGATGAAATATATGCTCTTACTCCGAAAATTCCAAACAACAGGCACACCGCATAAATAATCACCCCAAGAAACAAACTGTTTCCCACAACTTTTGCTGCTTTTTTACCATTTCCCTGTCCAAGTGTTCTTGCAAGAAGTGCATTTGTTCCCACACCTGTTCCGATTCCAACTGCTACCATGAGCATCTGAACCGGAAATACCAGTGTAAGTGCATTAAGTGCCGCCTCACTTCCTGAGCTCATGTTTCCAACAAAGGCACTGTCTACAATGTTGTAAACCGCCTGCAATGCCATAGATAAGATCATCGGTATTCCCATCTGAACCATGAGCTTATTTACCGGCATCTCCTTCATCTTGTTACTTTCTGCCATTTTATGATCCTCCTTGTTTTGCGAAGCAAAATCCGCCCCCTTTGGTGAGGAGCGGATTCAGCCTCCCTTTTCTGCATAAAAAAGTGTGCACTTACCTCATAAGCTGGACTTACGCTGATAAGCTACACACTTTAAAATGCATTATATATTTTCATAATGCGCAACAGCATGCGCACAAAAAAACGAGCAGCAAAACTGGATTTACGCTAGTTTGCCACTCGTTTATAAGTTATTATATTTTTCTTTTTAAAAAATGTCAAACAAAAATTTTCTTGCATTTTTTCTCTTTTATGCATTATCATAGGCACGAAATAAAGAAACCAAGCCGGCTTTTAAAGCGTGAAATCACGAGGAACAGCTTATCCTCACCGATTTCGCGCTTATTTTTTTACCAAACAGGAGGTCACATGAACACCAAAAACAAACTGGCAGATATCTTCTGTACTTTACCAAAACAATTATTACAGCTATTCTCCGCAAGCCCGGAAATGCTGGTGCTTGGCATTCCGGCACTCAGGATTATTTCCATTTCCTTTGTATTTGCCGCTGTCACAATTTTATGCGGATACTTTGATTCTGTTCTGCGGCTTCTTTCTCATACCAGTCACGAGCTTCAGGGGCTTTGACCTGTAATAATGTTCTATAATGCGACCACGCAAGCAGAACGCCGGATTGTCTACACGCCGTGTCGACAATTTCAGGAAAGGTTTTATAAAACTTCAGACAATGATATAAATTACTTCTATCATATCCTTTTCCATATCGCTGAGTCAGTTCTTTAGAAATTTTCTTTATTACCTCTAGCCCATACTCCGAGCGTTCATCTCCACCTAATTCTTCTTCTGCTATTCTGTAACCAATCAACCAATTTCTCTGCACGAGCAATGTATTGACAGCCTGGTATGCAGCTTTTTGTGAGGACTCGATAATCCCACACATATCCTTTAAGATGTCATCGGTTTTAACATAATTATCCGTAAAACTATTTTGACCGATTTTTTCTAATTTATTCTCCATAGCTACCGCTCCTTGGAATTTCTAATTACTTCTTGAATTTATATTTTCCTTTTCCGTAACCGGATACTGGTTCAATAATATCTGCCTTTACCAAATTGGAAAGAAGTTTTGAAGCACCTGAACCTTTCAGCTCAAGAAGTTCCATAACCACACTTCTTCCAAACACCTCATCAAAGCCAAACTTATCAAAAAGTCTATGGATATGAATCGTCGTTTTTACCGAGAAATCACTACTTTTTTCGGAAAGTGCACTTTCAATATCCACTTTTTTATCTTGAATGTCCACTTTTTCATTCTCAATATCCATTTTTGTATCCCCAATGTCCACTTTTTCTTCGTTCAAAAGTCCACTTATATGAAGATTTCGATTATGAAGCTCATTTTTCTCGTTCAAAAGCAAATTTCTGAGAAATGCTTCCAAATACTCTGTTGTTTCGTGAATACCTTTTTGCAGGTTCGTATAGTTTGCACGGACAAGTGCGTTTCTGAAATACCACGCATTTCCCGCAAAAATATCATTGGTTGCAGAGAACCCAAGTGTCCTTAAATATTTGATGAAGAACACTGCCGTTGTTCTCGTATTGCCTTCTCCGAAGATATGGATTTGCCATAACCTTGAAACAAATACCGCAAGATGATGGATAATCTCGTCCATTGAAAGTCCTTTGTAGCTAAAATCTTTCTCCTGCGAAAAATCGTATTCAAGTGTAGCTCTCAGTTCGGACGCACTGCCGTACATAACGGTTGCTCCATCAAGCACCCATTCTTTCTTTGTGATGTTGTAATCTCTAATCTTTCCGGCGTGTTTATAAATACCCTGAAAAAGTTTACGGTGGATAGAGATATACTCATTCGGAGAAAATGAGAACGCTGTTTCGGAAAGAATTTCTGCGATACGGGACGAAACCTTATCCGCTTCTTCGGTACGTTCATCATCAGACAAATGGACAGGTCTTTCTTCATAATAACTGTCGATAAGGGTCTGTGCTTCTTTCATCGTAATTTTACCTTCAATATTCTGAATGGCAGTATCAATCAGATATTTAGATGGTTTAAGTCCGTCCACTGCCTGAAGTCCGATTGCCGTACTCCAAGCATAACCCTTATGAGCTTTATCCGGTTCAGACTCCCTCAAATATTCCTTAAACGGGTCTTTTTCCATATCCACTACCTCGCTTCATAGTCTTATAAGTCAAATCTACATTATTCGCTTTCCTGCATATCCTCATCGGCTTTTGCAATCATCTGTCTGTACTGTTCTTTCACACTCTCCGGTGCAAGTATCTGTACCTTCCTGTAAAATGCTCACTTTTTTCTTTACCATTTCATATTATCATAAAACAGCCTATCTTCCAATGACAGAAGTGCCTCTACAACAGTAAAAATCGTTTGTCCAAAAGTACACTTTCATGTAAAATACCCACCTTACAATAATCTAGCTTTTTCGTAAATTACTGCTCGATATCGAAAAGTTGATAACGGCATATTACATTCTTTTGCTGCCGTTTTTTGCTCATGGCTGAAAGAATTATTCTGCATCTGCGCTGCTGCCACCAATGCCGCACAAACACTGGTTCCTACAGCTCCTGCAAACTGCATAAGCGTATTGAAATAAGCGTAATAATCAAAACAGGAACTAAAAGTACAAAAATGTATCTCCATCCTAAAGTCTGGTTTACAATGCCTCCATATGTAAGACCTAATGCTGGAGCAGTTGCTGACACCAGTGCCCCATATCCCATATAGGTCCTACTTTTTCAATGGTATCTGTTCCAGAATAATACAGAATGCAACGGATATTGAATTGGCAGTGTTAAATGAAGCTGCTGACGTTACAGGACTTTCTCGTTCTGAATATATGAGAAAACTTCTGCCTCTTTCTCTTTATATTTTCATTCCTACTGTTCTTCGATATGTTCCAGTCCTTGGGCAATCACAGAACGCACATGTTCATCAGCAATCGTATAAAATATAGTTTTCCCTTCGCCAATTCCTGAAATGTATGCAACCCCATAGAATATAATTATGCCCCTTCCTCATAACGGACAAATTTCTTTCTTCCGACCTGCACCAGCTTTTCCAATTCTGGAAAAAATATATAAATAATCCACCTGAAGGAATGACATCTATGGACATTCGCAACATGAGCGAAGATGATCTTCTTGATATGGATTATTTCTTAAATGAAGATGATTTGTTTAATGACGAGGCTGGTATAGAAAGTTTTTATATCTTCTAAATCGGTGTCGTTCTATCTGTATGCCCGCCTCTGTGCGGGCTATTCTCGTTCAATGGTTCGCCAAAAATCGAACTTTCCTATAAAGCGAAAAAAGCACCTCTCAGATTAACTCTAAGAAGTGCTCTTGTTGTCATGCATATCAATCATTGATCCAGTGAATCAATTTTGATTTCATTCTCAAACCTGTGTCCTTTCACCTGAAATTCGTCATGCTTCATAACGATTCATTATTATCCCAAATTTTGTTGTCAAATTGTTGTCAAATGCGGTCTGACATCATGGTTTTAGACATTTAATATTTAATTTTAATACAGCTTTGCACCAGCCGGAATGTGGTTATCAACCATCAGAAGATGAAGTTTTTCTTCGCCCTCTTCCTCATGAATTGCACTGAGAAGCATTCCACAAGATTCAATTCCCATCATGGCTCTCGGTGGCAGGTTGGTGATTGCAATTAAGGTCTTTCCAACCAGTTCTTCCGGCTCGTAATAAGCATGAATACCGCTTAAAATCGTACGATCTGTGCCTGTTCCGTCATCCAGAGTGAACTGTAACAGCTTCTTGGATTTCTTAACTGCTTCACATGCTTTTACCTTTACAGCTCTGAAATCAGACTTGCTGAAAGTATCGAAATCAACCATTTCTTCAAATAATGGCTCAACTTTTACTTTGGAAAAATCAATCTTCTCAACTGTTTTTTCAGCCTCTGCCGGAGCTGCTTCGGAAGTCTTGGAAGCTTTCTTGTCAGCGTCCAGTGACTTCATTGTCGGGAACAATAATACGTCACGGATTGCTTCTGCTCCTGTAAGCAGCATACACATACGATCGATACCAAATCCGATACCACCTGTAGGCGGCATACCGATCTCCAGTGCGTTCAGGAAGTCTTCATCTGTTGTGTTTGCTTCCTCATCACCCTGTGCAAGCAGTTCTTCCTGTGCTTTGAAACGCTCTCTCTGGTCGATTGGATCATTTAACTCAGAGTATGCATTTGCCATCTCCCATCCATTCATGAAGAACTCAAAACGTTCTACATAATTCGGGTCTTCCGGTTTCTTCTTTGTAAGTGGAGAAATCTCGATCGGATGATCCATAACAAATGTTGGCTGTAACAGGTGTTTCTCAGCATACTCCTCAAAGAAGAGGCTTAAGATATCACCTTTCTTATGTCTTGCTTCGTATTCGATATGATGCTCGTCAGCTAACTTCTTCGCATCTTCTTCTGTCTCAACTTCATTCCAGTCGATACCTGCATATTTCTTAACAGCATCGATCATTGTAATTCTTTCAAACGGCTTACCAAGGTCGATCTCGATTCCTTTGTAAACAATCTTAGTTGTTCCGAGAACTTCCTGTGCAACATGACGATACAGGTTCTCTGTCAGATCCATCATTCCATTGTAATCTGTATATGCCTGGTATAACTCCATCAGCGTAAATTCCGGGTTATGTCTTGTGTCCAGGCCTTCATTACGGAATACACGTCCAATCTCATAAACTCTCTCCATTCCACCTACGATCAGTCTCTTTAAGTAGAGTTCAAGTGAAATACGGAGTTTCAGATCTTCGTTCAATGCGTTGAAATGTGTCTCGAACGGTCTTGCTGCTGCACCACCTGCGTTCTGTACAAGCATTGGTGTCTCTACCTCTAAGAATCCCTGTCCGTTAAGGTAATTTCTGATAGATGCGATAATTTTGGATCTCTTGATAAATGTGTCACGTACTTCCGGGTTCATGATCAGATCCACATATCTCTGACGATAACGTGTATCAGTATTGGTCAGTCCATGGAATTTTTCCGGAAGGATCTGAAGACTCTTAGATAACAGTTTTACAGCAGAGGCATGAATAGAAATCTCTCCTGTTTTTGTTTTGAAGACTTCACCTTCCAGTCCTACGATATCTCCGATATCCATCTTCTTGAAATCTTTGTATTCTTCTTCTCCAATGCTGTCTCTTGCAACATAAGACTGAATGTTTCCACTCTGATCCAGAATGTTACAGAAAGAAGCTTTTCCCATAACACGTTTCTGCATGATACGTCCCGCAAGTGTTACGTGTTTTCCTTCCATCTCTTCATAATTGTCTTTCACATCAGCAGCGTGACATGTCACATCATACTTTGTAATCTCAAATGGATTCTTTCCATTAGCCTGTAAATCGGCGAGTTTCTCTCTGCGGACTTTCTTTAACTGATTTAAATCCGGTTCCTGTGTCTTCTTCTGCTCTCCCATTCTTTTCTCCTTCCCTTTTATGCGACTAAACCCCTCAGTCTCTGAGGGGTTGGATTGTCATCTTCTAAATTAGTTTGAGCGACTGATATCCAGTACACGGTACTGCATAATTCCTGCCTGTGTCTCTACTTCTACGACATCGTTCACTGTCTTACCGATCAGAGCATGTCCTACCGGTGACTCATTGGAAATCTTGAAATTCAGACTGTCAGCCTCCGTGGAACCAACAATGCGGTATTCCACTTCTTCGTCCATGTCCACGTCATACAGACGGACGCGGCAGCCGATACTGATGGTATCCAGATCTACTTCATCTTCATCGACAACCTCCACATTTTTGAGAATTTTCTCGATCTCCTCAATTCTTGCTTCAATGTCGCGCTGCTCATCTTTCGCTGCATCATACTCCGCATTTTCAGATAAGTCGCCCTGTTCTCTGGCCTCTTTGATCTTCTGAGCAACTTCTTTTCGTTTAACAACCTTTAAATCAAATAATTCGTCTTCTAATGCTTTAAGTCCGGCAAAGGTTAAGATATTTTTCTTAGCTTCCACTTTAATTACGCCCTTCCTTATATTATATAGATATTTTACATTCCTAGTATTATAGCGTAAGAACCCGGGTGTGTCAATATCCGCACCCCCGCATTTCCCGCTGTTTTTCCCCATGTTTCTTATACGCCAATCCTGCGGCCCCGCTCAGCATACTGCCCGAGCAGTTCTTCCAGAGCAGCCATACTCTCCACCCGATTCACCATTCCGCGAAGTTTGGATGACCCCGGATAC